>SXGS01187721.1_pt1 | contig 13176 bp, 12 predicted proteins | sample 3174681 | NCBI WGS metagenome assembly SXGS01 (sample SAMN11356861, study PRJNA531348) | freshwater metagenome | isolation source: freshwater sample F1-80 | place: China: Fuxian Lake, Yuxi | collected 2017-12-25
AATTTGGCATTATGAATCTCATAGACCAAGTTGCCCAATCGATTGGTGGCAAAATTTAATAACTCTGCGCTATTTCTTGGTGCAGGCTCTGCTGAGATTAATTGATTGGCAGCATCGACTCGAAACTTTGGCTTTGAAGTTCTTGCAGGTGCGCCTCTGCGCAGCCAGGCAAGTTCTTTTCGAATTAAGTTATTGCGTCTGGCATCCTCTGCTCCAGCCTGTCTTGCTCTCTCAGCTTTGGCTAGAATATAGGCAGAGTAACCACCCTCATATGATTCAACTTTTCCATCAATTACTTCCCAGATGGAATCTGATACCTCATCCAAAAACCAACGATCATGGGTAATTACGACAACAGCAAGTTCACGGCGCTTGCGAAGATGTTTAGCAAGCCAGGCCACTCCTTCAACATCAAGATGATTTGTTGGTTCATCAAGTAAGACAATATCTAGGCTCTGGATTAATAGCTTTGCAATACCGACTCTTCGCTTCTCGCCTCCTGATAATGAGGCAAAGGGGCGATCCATAATTGAGCTCTCATATCCACCAAAGAGTCCTGCAAATATCTCTCGCACCCCAGCATCACTTGCCCACTCATGAACTTTCTTAACTCCAACCACAACATCTCGAACTGTTGCCCCTGGCCCTGCGCTATCAACCTGGCTTAGTGAGCCAAGCTTTGCCCAGTTAGCTCTTGTGACTCGTCCGGCATCGGGCTCTTCAAGGCCTGCCAGAATTTTAAGAAGTGTCGATTTACCGCCGCCATTACGACCAACAATGCCGATGCGTTCACCTTCAGATATTCCTAGTGAGACATCAACTAAGAGGGGGCGAATATCAAAGGCTTTTGAGACCCCTTCAATATTGATGATGTTACGAGCCATAAGAGCGCAGAGTATTACAGAGTCATTAGAGTATTCCCATGAGTGTTTCTAAGGCTCTTCGCGCCGCACTTGGTGGAGATTGCGCTGTAATTGACGATGAACAGATACTCAAATCTTATGAACGAGATCAGGCGCCCTTTGCCCCATCAGCTAAGGCTGCTGCTGTATTGATTGCTAAGACGATTGATGAAGTTTCAAAGGCTGTTAAGTTTGCTAATCAAGAATCAATTCCTGTTGTAATAAGAGGAGCTGGTAGTGGGCTTGCAGGCGGAGCTAATTCAATTCAAGGCTGCATCGTTATCTCACTTGAAAAACTAAACAAGATCATAGAAATTGATCAAGTCAATCAGATAGCAAGAGTTGAGGCAGGAGTAATCAATAGCGATTTAGATAAGGCTGCAGGAGAGTTCGGGCTTACCTATCTGCCCGATCCTGCTAGCCGCTCCTGGTCCACAATTGGTGGCAATATCGCAACAAATGCTGGCGGGATGTGCTGCGTCAAATATGGAGTTACTGCGCAGCATGTTAGGGCGATAAAGGTTGTCTTATCAGATGGAGAAATTGTTGAATTTGGATTCCCCACCAAAAAAGCAGTCACCACCCTTGATTTACTACATCTCTTCATAGGTTCTGAAGGAACGCTAGGAGTTGTTGTTGAAGCAACTCTCTCCTTAGTGCCTCGTTTAAAGAAACCAGTGACTCTAATTGCCACATTTCCAAGTATTACAAAGGCCGCTGATGCGGCAATCGAAATGTTGATAGTCAGGCCATCAATGCTTGAGCTAATTGATAAGACAACTTTGAGTGCAGTTGAAGAGTGGAAGCCGATGGGCTTTGAAAATTGTGAAGCAGTGTTAATAATGCAAAGCGATGAGTCAGCAATTGACTGTCAGAGGGCTCAAGAGATGGCACTTAAACATGGCGCACTTGATGCTATCTACTCTGATGACCCTAAGGATTCAGATGATTTGATCCAGGTTAGAAAGTTGGCCTACTCTTCATTGGAGCGACTTGGAGTGGCCCTACTTGATGATGTTGCAGTTCCAGTTTCAAAGATTTCACAACTAATCTCTGGGGTTGAAAGTATTGCAAAAAAACACTCAGTGAAAGTTGGAGTCTTTGGTCATGCCGGCGATGGAAATATGCATCCGACAATCATCTATCCTCATAATGATAAGGAGGCTGAAGCCAAAGCACTTAAGGCATTTGATGAGATTATCGCGCTAGCACAAAGCCTTGGTGGCACAGCAAGTGGTGAACATGGGATCGGTGGATTAAAGCTATCTGCGATTATTAATGAAACGCCAGAGCGTATCTTGAGGATTCAGCAAGAGATTAAAGCAATTCTTGACCCAAATAAGATCTTTAATCCAGGAAAGAAATTTCCCCTTTAGTTTAAGCCTAGTTTTGCAGCAGTGAGCGAATGATTATGAAAATTAATTTGAATTTCTCTGCCTAACTTTGACTTTATTGCCTGGCCAATACCAAGTGCTGGATTTGAAATTCCACCGCCAAAAGCGATCGGCATATTTACACTCTTTAGCCTTCTCTCCATTCTTAGCGCAAGTTTAGCTAGATGGCTTGCTGCCTCGTCTAATATCTTAGCTGCGCTTCTAGAGCCATTTGATGCACAATTTGCAACAATTGGAGTTAAGCCAGCAATAGCTGATCTATCTTTTGAGTAAACAAAATGTCGAATCGTTGGCCAATCCTTACCGCCAATAGTTTGCGATATCGTAGTTGATAGCTCATCTAATGATGAGAGTTCTTCAATTTGAGTCATTAAGTGACGAAGTGCTGCTCGACCAATCCAATAACCCGCTCCTTCATCTCCAAGCAAATATCCCCAGCCACCAAGACTGATTTCTTCACCAGTTTCGGTGATGTGAACTGCGATGGATCCAGTTCCAGCATAGAGATAAATTCCTTCGCCATTTTTAAACTCAGATCGATAGGCAAGTGCTACATCAGTGCCTATAGATAACTTCGAACTAGGGAAGGCCTTTTGGAGATACTCTTCTAACTTTTCAACAGAGCCCAACCCCGTTATTCCAAGGGTTATGCAATCAGGATTTAGGGTCCCTAATTCTCTTTTTAGTTCTGATAAAAACTTAACTATCTTCTCTTGTGATTCAACTCGATATAGATGACCATCTATGGGATTGCTTGAGCCTTGGGATTTGATGGCACCTGTTTCATCGATCAGGGTCCACTTTGCTGAAGATGAACCCCCATCTATTCCGAGACTGAGCATTTGATTAGCCTTTCACGGCGCCGGCAGTAAGACCCTTTATGAACTGTTCGGAAAGTATCAAATAGAGCACCACTAAAGGAAGGGCTGCTAAGCAGAGCCCAGCAAATAAAACCCCCCACTGTGAGGCATATTGGCCAAAAAATACGGTTAACCCCTGCATCAATGTCTTTTTCTCTGGGCTTTGTAGAAAAACAAGAGGAAGAAAGAAGTCATTCCAAATAGGAATAGCTGAATAGATAGCCACGATAGCCATTCCAGGGCGAACTAAGGGAACCAATACCTTTGAAAGTAATTTGAATTCACTTGCTCCATCAATTCTTGCTGCATTATCTAAATCTGTCGGAAGAGATTTAAAGAAACCACTCATGATAAAAATAGCTGCAGGAAGGGCTGCTGAGGTATAAACTAAAATTAATCCTAATCGAGAATCTAATAGATTCATCCACTTAAGCTGAATGAAGAGTGGCAGAATTGCGAGTTTCGCAGGCACTAACATTCCAGTGAGGATGAATCCAAAAATTATATTATTGCCTCTGAATGAATATCTGCCTAGAACAAAACCTGCTCCTAAGGCAAGAATCAAAATTAAAATTAGTGATCCACCTGTAATTATAAATGAATTGATAAAATATGAGCCAAATTCCCCCTCGCTCCAAACTCGCCTATAGTTCTCCCAGAACGGATCTCTAGCAAGAGCAAAGGGTGTTCTGGCAAATTCATTTGATTCACGAAGTGATGAATTCAGAAGAAAGAAGACAGGCATCAACACCATCAAGGAATTTACAATCAAAACACCTTGAAAGAAGGTACGTGAGGCAAACACTTTTATCATTGCTCTACCTCACGTCTACGCAGAATGGCAGAACCAAAAGCAGCTCCAAGACCTACTAAAGTAAATATTAAGACACCTAAAGCAGAGCCGACTCCGACATTATTTGCCCCAGAGTCAACCGAACCAAAAGATAAGCGATAAAACATTAAAGCCAAGGTATCTGTAGTTCCGGCTGGGCTCCCATTTGATCCCCCGATAACAAAGGGAAGATCAAACCACTCATAAGCGCCGATGAATGTAAGTACGGTAATAATCGTAAGCGAAGGTGCAAGAAGCGGAAAGATGATTTTTCTAAATACCTGGCCCTCTGAGGCTCCATCAATACGAGCTGCCTCAATATATTCACTATTTATCGCATTGAGCCCCGCTAAAAATACTATCGCTGGAAAACCAACCCAACGCCAAAGATTTATAAACATTAACGTTGGTAGTGCTGTTGATGTATCACCCAGCCAAGGTTTAGCTAAATCTGGGAACCCTATCCCAGAAATAATTTGATTAACTGGTCCGTAATAAGGATCAAGTAAAGATTGCCAAAGGTATCCAACAACAACTAGAGAAAATATTACCGGAAGAAAAACTACAACTCTATAAAAACGTAAACCCCTTTTGACTCTAAACATTGCATAGGCAAATAGAAGCCCCAGAGAGGTTTGCAATGTCATAATCACTATGAAAGCAAGGGTGTTATGCCTCAACGCGGCGAGTAGTTGATCACTGTAAGGATAGGCAAAAAGCTTTCTAAAGTTTTCAAAACCTATGAAGGAAGTGCGCTGAAATCCTTCCCAGTTAAAAAGTGAGTAACTTAAGGTTGTTAGCGCTGGAATTGTTGTGAAAAGGATAATTACTAGTAAAGCCGGTATTAAGAGTGCCCCAGTAGTTCTATTCTGTTCTTTTCGGAGCGCTGATGACATCTATGTGCCTAGAAATAGCGCCCTAGGTGCCAAAGATTGCACCTAGGGCCGCTAATTACTCTTAGGACTTACCCTTTTGCGGTTCGTACCAAGAAGCTACTGCAGTCTGGACATCTTTAGCTAACTGTTCAGGTGTAGTTCCACCGACTATTAACTTTTGGAATCCAGGTTGAAGAATTGAAGAACTTGTTGGGGTGGCATATCTAAAGCCAACAACATTTAAAAATGGAGTTCCCAGCGTAGTTCTCCAGCGATTGATTTCCTTGACAGCTGGATCATTTATCTTCACATATGGAGCCGTTGGAATGAAGGCAATTTCATCCACTAAAGCTTGGCCAAATTCTTTGGTTCCAAGGAAGTTGATGAGCTTTAGAGCTGCTGCTTTTTGTGTGGTTTTAGAGTTAATGGCATAAGCGCCATCAGCCCAAGTGCCTACATAACGCTTAGCTCCAGCATTTGCCTTAGGAGCTGGGAACCAACCAATTGTGATTGAAGGATTTAGAGAGCGGAAATAACCAATCTCATAATTTCCTCCGATATAAAAGGCGGCCTTCTCGTTTGCAAATAGACCACGAGCAGTGTTGTAGTCAATACCTTGGTAGTTAGCTGGCATCCACTTAGCAAGATCTGCAACTGCCTTGAGGCTAGCTACATAACCTTTATCAGTAAATGTTTTCTTTCCAGCAACAACATCATTGAAGAATGCTGTTCCACCATAGAAGGTTGGACCAACTGTTGCATGGAGCTGCTCAAGTGCAGGACCATTGCCACCAGCATTACCTATTGGGAGGAATCCGGCTTTCTTGACTTTATCAAATGCACTCAGCATTTGCTCCCATGTTTGTGGAAGCGCACGAATTCCAGATTTTTCTAAAATATCTGGGTTATACATAACTCCCAATGCAGAGACAGCATATGGCAATCCATATTGCTTCTTATCTTTATATCCTTGAGCACCAGCAAGAATTCCTGCAGACAACTTCTTAAGGGCTGGCACTTCTGCAGTTGTTAATGGCATAAAGTTTCCAGCATCAGAGAGATTTGCCATTCCACCATATGGGCGCATCTGAAGAACATCAGGACCTTTGCCAGCAGTTAGTGCGGTAGCAACGATGGCGTTGTATTCGGTATTTAGATATGGCGTGAACTTAACTGTGATGCCAGGATTCTTAGCTTCGAAAAGCCTCATCTGGCTCTCATAGAACGCCTTATCTTCGGTGCGCCAGCTCCAGAATGTAATTTCTGTGTTGGCCGAAGCTATAGAAGCTCCAGGTGCAACCACGGTAACTGCCGCAAAAAGGGCTGCGACCAGGCCGCGGATTTTTGAGATTTTCACTTAATTTCCTCCTCGAGGGCGGTAGGTGTGGTTCTTTCCGGAGCGAATTGATACAGCGGCTCTTGAAAGATCTAGAGCGGACTTGGTGCCGCTCCAGTTTCTCTGTGCCAGTGCGACACAGAGACAGTCAACCACCGTCAGCTGCGCAATACGCGAAGCTGTCGCACCGCTACGGAAGGTGGTTTCCCGTGCGGCAGTATGTAATACAAAGTCTGCAAGAGATGCAGCAGGACTTCTTAAAGTATTAGTTATCAAAACTATTGTCACGCCACGTGCTTTAAATTCTCGGATAATATCAACAGTGTCAACGGTAGTTCCTGAGTGTGTAATTGCCACTAAAACATCACTTTTATCTAAAACAGCAATTGACGTCATTGCAGAGTGAAAGTCAGTCCAAGAAATTGCTCTTTTAGATAAACGATTAAGTTTTGATTGAAAGTCCATAGCCACAAATCCACTAGAGACTAATCCAAATAGTCCTATTGTGTTTGCTTTTTCAAAAATCTCCACAACTTTTTTAAACGTTTGAATATCTAGTTTCTCAGCAGTTGATTCAATAGCCCTTGCATCAGAGTAGGTGACCTTTTCAATAATTGATGCCAAGCTATCACTTGGCGTAATTCCACCATCTAGATATTCGGTATCAAACTGTTTAGCGCTCTTCCAAGAAAGATCACTGACTAGCGCCATCTTAAATTCTGGGAAACCACGAAAACCTAGAGCCTTGCTAAATCTAACAACCGATGAAACTGAGGTTTTACTGTGCGAGGCCAATTGCGTGATATTCATTGGCGCAATCAACTGTGGGTCTTTCAGAATGACTTCTGCGATAGCAATCTCACTGGCGTGAAATGAGCCCAGTTGGCTTTGAATTAACTCCAATAAATTTGAATGATGGCTAGGAGTGACTAGCGATAACTGCTTAGCCATAACCACCTTTCGTGAAAAATCATTTCAGGACATACTCTTGTTGGTGAAAATTATCGCCTTAGCCTAAAAAGGTCAAGTATTTGCAGGCTTAACTAGGGCGGCCCTAACTCGCGAGCCTGATGCTTTTAGTAACTCAAGAGCCTTTTCAGCAGAGGTATCTAGCAAAATCATAACTATTGCCACCTTGACTTGATCTTTTGATTCTTCAAGAGCCTCTTGAGCTTTTCTAGTATCGCAATTTGTGGCAGATTGAATAATTCTTATTGCGCGGTCCCTTAATTTAATGTTATTAACCTGAAGATCAACCATAAGATTCCCATAAGTTTTGCCAAGATTAATCATTGAAACAGTTGAAATCATGTTTAGCACTAGCTTTTGAGCTGTTCCAGCTTTCAATCTCGTTGAGCCAGCCAAAATTTCAGCCCCAGTATCAACCTCAATTGCGATATCGGCAAACTTAGAAAGCTCTGAATTTAAGTTACAAGAGAGGGCAATAGAAGCAGCTCCTACCTTCTGTGCATATTGCAGTGCACCAACCACGTAGGGAGTTCGTCCACTTGCAGCGATTCCGACTAAAGAATCTTTTTTAGAAAAATTTATCTTCTTTAAATCTTCAATCGCTCCTTCTTGAAAATCCTCAGCGCCTTCAATTCCAGTGCGTAGCGCCGTTTCACCTCCAGCAATGAGTCCAATGACCAATCCATCCTCTAGAGAAAAGGTAGGAATGCACTCTGAAGCATCTAGAACTCCTAATCTTCCTGAAGTCCCCGCACCAATATAAATCAGCCTTCCCCCTGATTCCATTCTCTTAGTAATTTCAGCAATAGCTTCATCAACTTTCGGTAATACTTTTGCCACTTCCTCTGCCACGCTCTTATCGCTCTCATTAAAGAGTTTTAAGAGCTCTAAAGTGGATAAGGTGTCAATCTTGGAGAAACGAGAGTCAATCGCCTCAGTATTTAACTGTCCAAGGTCCTCATTCATAATGGCTAACCCTAGTAACCTTGGCACATGGAGGCCAAATACCTATTTGCTGGCGCTGGAATTCTTATAGTCCTGATCTATGCCTTTGGTTCAGGAATCTGGGTTTCTTCCTCACCCGGTTGGTATTCCTCGCTAAATAGGCCGCCATGGCAGCCGCCAAGCTATGTTTTTGGAATTATCTGGCCCTATAACTTTATGGTCTTGGGAATTGCTTCCTATCAAGTCTCACAGTCATTAACTAAATCTGAGAATGTCTTATGGCTGGTTTTCTTTGGTTTAAGTGTTGCTGCAGCCCTTACCTGGGCCTATCAATTCTATGTTCCGCATAATCTCACGCTTGCTCCAATTGCTTTAACTTTATGCGCTCTTCTAACTCTTCCAGTTCTCTATCTAACATTTAAAGCTACGCTACTTATGGGACTACTTCTTGTTCCTTATCAAATCTGGGTTGCAATTGCAGCAAGCCTTGCTTGGGGATACTCTACTCGCAATTAAGCAGTTTTATCATCAAGAGTTGCAGCAGAGACAACTCCAGCAGATGCTACTAACACTCCTAGGCCGATAAATACAGAGCTCGCTCCAAATGGGGAGGCAAGGGCTCCTGCTGCCAGTGGAACTAGGAATTGGCCCATGCGATTACCAAATAATCTAATGGATATTGCCATAGCTCGCTCTTGAGCTGGAGTTTTCCTTGAAACTATCGACATAGTAAGTGGTTGGCCAATACCTAGTAAAAATCCAACTATGGCCATAGACAACCCGAGGGCAATCGAACTATTGGCATAGATTGAAACTAATAAGAATAAAGCTGAGAAGAAAATACTGTAATTCATTGTTCTTGCAGATCCAAAGCTCTTTGTTAATCGACCAAGTAAGAACCTCGAAATCATCGCGGTAGCGGAGCGAATCGAGAGAATTGCCCCAATTACAACGGGGCTTATACCCTTTTCTGTACCCACAAGAGGCAAAATCACTACCAATACATCATTAGCTGCAGCTACCGATAGCGAAGTCCAGATTGCAGGTTTGATTCCGGGGCGAGAGAGAACATCTCTAGCTCTTATTAATCCCGCAGCATCGCGTTCCTGTTGAGTCCTAACTTCCTTAACTCCTCGAAAGAGAAAGATTGGCACTAAAGCTAGGAGAGCTAAAATAGAGGCAAAGATAAAAGCAGAAGTTGAAGAACGTGGCAGGACTCCAGCAGAGCCAGCAATCACTCCTCCTAGGGCTGGACCAACGCTATGCCCAAGAGATGTTGAAAAAGAGAAGTATCCAAAGTTTTGATCTTGCAAGTTCATGGGACTTCTATTTGCCACCATTGCCTGGCTTGCCGCTACATTTGAAAGATGGGCAATTCCTGCAATAGCTGTCGCTGCTGCAATAGCAACGATGTCATTAAGAAAAGCAAAAGCGATACCTAAGAAAATAAATGATAAACATCCAGCAAAGAGCAGTGGTCTCTCACCTATCTTTCCTACCCACCTACCCATAGGAACCGCCACAAGAAGTGGAACTAAGGCATATACGGCTGCAATTAGACCAATCTCATAACCAGATGCGCCATTCTCTAATGCTCGATAAGTAATCATTGGGCGCATGACATAGATACTGGCCTGCGCTAGAGAAACATTTATAAGCAGGGGCCATAGCCAACGCTGAGTTCTATCTCCCATTAAATACTAGCCTTAGAGTTCCTTTTGCTTTTTCTTGCTAAGCGACTATAAATAGGAGGGATAAAAATTAATAGAATTAACATTATATAAAGAGATTTAGTTAATGGACCATCAAGCAATATCCCATGATCACCTTGGCTAATCTGAAGGGCGCGTTTGTAGTAGAGCTCAGCCAGAGGTCCAAGAATCACACCAATAACCATGGGTGTGATAGGAACAGCAAACCTTCTAAATAAGTAGCCAACTATGCCTACTGCTAGGGCAACCTGTAGATCGAAAATTGAGTTATTCAACGCATAGGCTCCCAGTAAAGCAAAGGTCGCAATTCCTGCATATAAATATGGCCTCGGGATATAAAGCAACTTAACCCAGAATCGAATGAAGGGAAGATTCAATATCAAGAGCAGAGTGTTACCTATAAAAAGTGAAGCAATTAAAGCCCAAACCAACTCTGGATTAGTCATAAACAAAAGTGGTCCTGGCTGTATGGAATAACTCTGAAAAGCTACAAGAACAACTGCAGCTGTGGCAGAGGTCGGTAGCCCCAGTGCCAACAGAGGAACTAGCGCTCCAGCAGCGTTAGCATTGTTTGCTGCCTCTGGTCCCGCCACTCCCTCGATTGCCCCGTTACCAAATTCTTTCTTATTTTCACCTTTTGCTAACTTCTTCTCGACTGCATAAGAAAGAAATGTTGGAACTTCAGATCCGCCAGCAGGAATTACTCCTAGTGGAAATCCAATTGCAGTTCCTCGTAACCAAGGCTTCCAGGAGCGCTTAAGGTCCTTTTTGTTCATCATCGCGCGACCACCGACTGGGATCACTTGCCATTTCTCATGTTTAAAACGACTTGCTAAATAAAGAATTTCTCCTAAAGCAAATAGAGCAACAATCACAGTGACTGTTTCGATGCCATCAATAGCTGCGCGGTTACCAAAAGTTAATCTCAAAGACCCTGATTGTAGGTCTGCTCCTACCAGGCCAACTGTCAATCCCACAGCCAGAGAGAGAATCCCGCGAATCCTTGAAGATCCCAGTAAAGTTCCAACAGTTGCAAAAGCTGTGATTATTAAAGCTAAGAAACCTGCCGGTTGAACTGTCAGAGCAATTTCTGCAAGCTCTGGGGCTGCCATCGCCAAAAGCAAGGTTGCAATAGTTCCAGCAACAAAGGAGCCAATAGCAGCCGTTGCTAGAGCTGCTCCCGCTCTTCCCGCTCTGGCCATCTTATTTCCCTCGACTGCGGTAATGACCGAACCGCTCTCACCTGGAGTATTTAGCAAGATGGAAGTTGTTGATCCACCATACATAGCGCCGTAGTAGATAGCAGCGAACATGATTAAGGCCTGAGTTGGCTGAACTGTAAGAGTAATTGGAAGCAAGAGACCAATAGCTAAGGCCGGACCAATTCCTGGCAAGACTCCAACAAGAGTTCCTAGGAAAGTCCCAATAAAGCCATAAATCAAATTACTGAAAATAAAAGCGGCAGCAAAGCCATCTAGTAGATAGTCAAAGTTATCAAACATTAGGAGCCTACCTTGGAGATGAGTTCTTCGATAATCCACTTAGGTAATTGAATATCAAGTAAATTTGTGAAACTAAAGAAAACTAAGATTGAAAAGAGAAAAGCAATTAGGCCAATCTTTATTATTTTTTTGGCGCCAAAGGCGTATGCCACTCCCCAGAAAGAAATCGTGGCTGCAATGATGTAGCCGGTCTTCTCCAATAGAAATGTATGTATCCCAATTGCAGTAACAATAATAAGCATGGTTTTGAGATCGGCTCTTTGGAAAGTGCTATCAGAACTTGTGCCTTCAGGAGTCGCTGCCCGCCCGCGGAATACTTCTATGGCTATTCCAATTGATGCAATCATCAGAAGTGATGCGACCGCATAGGGGAAAGTGCGCGGACTGACTACTGTGTTATTAGTTGGGAGAACTAACCCATGGGTATCCCAGTAGACAACTAATGAAACAAGGAAGAGGGCGCCAGCGAATACCAGCTCCCCCTTCCCTGCTTGTGAGACTTTATTCAAGTCAGCAGTTTCTTAAACTAGCCACCAAGGCCTAGGTCCTTGATAACTCCTGCAACTAATGGAAGTTGAATGGATAGGAAGGAACCAAAAACTTTTCCTGCTGCCCATTCATCATCCCAGTTATATTGCTTCAAATAACCCTTCCAGGTATCAGTTCCACGCATAGTGTCAAAAACCTTGACCATGTTAAGGCGGTCGGCTTCTGACAGATCAGCTGTAGCCATGACCCCGCGCCAGTTACCGTAAACCAGGTTAACTCCCTGCTCGGTCAAAGTCTTGGCCGCATAACCAGGTAGGCGCTTAGCTGATGAGACAGCAAGAACTCTGATCTTTCCAGCCGCAAGTTGTGCTTGGAATTCAGCTGAACCTGAGGTTCCCGCAACTGTTGCACCAGAGAGAATTGAAACTATAACTTCAGGGCCTCCAGAGTGAACAACAAAGTTCATTGCCTTTGGATCAATACCGGCAGCTTTTGCGAGTAATCCAATAAATTGATGATCTGTTGAACCAAGAGATCCACCAGAGATCGCAAGTTTAGGATTAGCTTTCCAATCAGCGAGGAACGCTGAAAGAGTCTTGTATTTAGATGTTGCTGGTACCGCTAGAGCTTGATACTCACGCATCACTTTAGCAACTGGTGTTGATGCCTCTAATTTTAGTGGTGACTTATTGGAAGGAATTCCTCCAGCCATTGCAAGTCCAGTAATCAGGACTGACTCAGGCTTAGCTTTGATTTCTTGAAAGAATGCCAATCCTGTTGTTCCACCAGCACCTGGCTTAAATGTTGAGGTGTAAGTTGAAAGAAGACCTTCTTTTTTAAGTGATTCACTAATCGCTGTGGATGTTTGTGAATATCCACCTGGATTAGCAGGCACTACCCAATCGAGATTCTTAAGTGGCTTGAGATCTGGGTATCCCCAACGAAGTTGTCCTGAAGCAGTTCCGTAGGTCATATTCAAGCAACGAAGATCAGTTCCTTCTGCTCCACGAGCCTTAGCAACCATTCCGACTCGCGCACACTCATCTCCAGCTTTTGCTTTTGCTGAAGGAACTTTTGCAGCGCTAGCTGAAGTTGTTCCAGAGAAAACCAGCGCAAAAGAGGTAAGCGCTACTGCAACTGCAGTAAGTGTTTTTTTTAATGACATTTCTTCTCCTATTTTTTTCTCTCGAGGGTGAGAGAAGAGACCTACCGTATCGGCCCTGATAGCTTGAGAGAAGGCGTTTTCAGCCTCAGATTGATAACACTTTGGTGAAAAAGGGCCAAAAACTGCCATTATGAGCCCTATGAAGTTCTTTGCCTCACATCTAGCTACAGCCTTGAGAACTTATGAGGGGATGAC
>SXGS01173094.1_pt1 | contig 13173 bp, 13 predicted proteins | sample 3174681 | NCBI WGS metagenome assembly SXGS01 (sample SAMN11356861, study PRJNA531348) | freshwater metagenome | isolation source: freshwater sample F1-80 | place: China: Fuxian Lake, Yuxi | collected 2017-12-25
CACCACCGAATCGCAAACCCACCGCGAAATGGCCTCAGGGCTGTCTTCGTCTGTTGGCTTCAAGAATGGCACCGACGGCGGCCTGACTGTGGCAATCAACGCCCTGCAATCGGTCTCCAGCCCGCACCGTTTCCTCGGTATCAACCAGGAAGGTGGTGTGTCCATCGTCACCACCAAAGGCAACGCCTACGGTCACGTGGTGCTGCGCGGTGGTAACGGCAAGCCGAACTATGACTCGGTCAGCGTCGCTGTGTGCGAGCAGGAGCTGACTAAAGCCGGCATCCGTCCGAACATCATGGTCGACTGCAGCCACGCCAACTCCAACAAGGATCCAGCCCTGCAGCCGCTGGTGATGGACAACGTCGCCAACCAGAGTCTGGAAGGCAACCAGTCCATCGTCGGTCTGATGGTGGAAAGTCATTTGGGTTGGGGCGCTCAGTCGATCCCTAAAGATCTGGCGCAGCTCAAATACGGCGTGTCGATCACCGATGCCTGCATCGATTGGGAAACCACCGAGAAAACCCTGCGCGGTATGCACGCCAAGCTTAAAGATGTGCTGCCTAAGCGTCAGCGCGGCTAAGTTCAGCGGCTGCAAGAAGAACGGGCTTATGCGTGATGCATAAGCCCGTTTTTTATTGAGCGACTGAAAGGAGCGCTGTGTGGGGGGGCTTTAGCCGCGAGCTTTTATGGCAATTGTCGCGGCTAAAGCCCCTCCCACGGGACACTCAAACTTCCCGCTTGCCCCCGTTGAGAATCGCCAGGGTCAGCAGCCCAGCAACAATCCCCCAGAACGCCGAGCCCACCGAGAACAGGGTCATGCCTGAAGCGGTGACGAGAAAGGTGATCAGCGCCGCTTCGCGTTCTTTCGGCTCGCTCATGGCTTGGGTCAGGCCGCCGATGATCGAGGCGAACAGGGCGAGAGCCGCGATGGACAGGATCAGCGCTTTCGGCAACGCGGCAAACAGCGCGGCCAAGGTCGCGCCGAAGATACCGGCAATACCGTAAAACACCCCACACCAGATGGCAGCGGTGTAGCGCTTTTTCGGGTCTTCGTGGGCTTCCGGGCCGGCGCAGATCGCCGCGCTGATGGCCGCCATATGGATGCCATGGCTGCCGAACGGCGCGAGCAGCATTGAGGTCAGGCCAGTCGTGGTCAGCAGGGGGCTGGCAGGTACGTCATAACCGTTGGCGCGCAGCACGGCCATACCGGGCAGATTCTGCGAAGCCATGGCGACGATAAACAGCGGAATGCCAATACTGACGGCCGCTGCCACGGAGAAGCTTGGCGTAGTCCATTCCGGCACGGCCAACTGCAACTCGAAATGATCAAAATTGAGCAGGCCAAAGATGGCGGCCAGTACGCTGCCGACGATCAGCGCAGCGAGTACCGCATAACGTGGCAGCAGACGTTTGCCCAGCAGGTAAGCGACCAGCATGGCCACCACTAGCAGCGGTTGTTGTTCGGCGGCCACGCAGATTTCCAGTCCTATCTTGAACAGCACGCCGGCGAGCAGGGCGGCGGCGATGGAGGCGGGGATGCGCCGCATCAGGCGGTCAAAGCTGCCGGTCAGGCCAATCAGAACAATCAGCCCGGAGGCGAGGATGTAAGCCCCAATCGCTTCGCTGTAAGACACACCGGGCAGGCTGGTAATCAGCAGCGCCGCACCGGGCGTGGACCAGGCAATCATGATCGGCGCGCGGTAGCGCAGCGACAGGCCGATGCAGCAAATCGCCATGCCAATCGACAGCGCCCAGATCCACGAGGAAATCTGTCCGTTAGTCAGGCCCGCGGCCTGGCCTGCCTGAAACATCAGCACCAGGGAGCTGGTGTAGCCGGTCAGCATGGCGATAAAACCGGCGACCACCGCCGAGGTTGAAGTGTCAGCCAGTGGCCGCAAGCGGTTGTGTGGCAGGTCGTGCATCAGAGCAATCCGCTGTCAGCGAAAATGGGGTACAGCGAGGCTACCAGCAGCAGGGCCATGCCGATATTGAAAATGCGCAAGGCGCGCACGTTGCTCAACCAGTTGCGCAGCAAGCTGCCGGCCACCGTCCACAGGCCGACGCTGGGGCAGTTGACCAGGGCGAACAGCGCAGCAATCAGCAGCACATTGACCACAAAATTATCTTGCGGCGTGTAGGTGGTGATAGCACCGATGGCCATGATCCAAGCCTTTGGATTGACCCACTGGAAGGCCGCCGCCTGGAGAAAACTGAACGGTTTGGCGCTGGCATCGCCTTGACTGTCCGGTGCGCCGGCGTTGGCGATTTTCCAGGCCAAGTACAGCAGGTAGGCCGCGCCTGCGTAGCGTAAAACGTTGTACAGCATCGGCACTTGTTCAAACACCTGGCCCAAGCCAAGGCCGACCGAAGCCACCAGCAGCATAAAGCCCAGGCTGATACCAAACATGTGCGGCAGGCTGCGGCGCAGGCCGAAGTTAACCCCGCTGGCGAGTAACATCATATTGTTCGGCCCCGGCGTCACGGAGGTGACAAAGGCAAAGGCGATAAAGGCGAGCAACAGGTCGGCGGTCATGGCAGCGGCACTCATTGGCAGTGCTGTTCAGCCTAAGGGGCGCAGGGCAGTGCGTCGCGGTACAGCAGGGCGGGCATTGGGCGTAACAGTTAAAAAGTGTTTAGGTAAAAGACCGGTACAGTTTAATCGCGCCATCAATACTGTCGGGATATCTGCCATGCCCAGAACCTGTAGGAGCCAGCTTGCTGGCGATTCGTTCTCGCAAAAGCATCGCCGGTGCGCCGGGCCGGAGCAAGCTGGCTCCTACAGATCAATAATCGGCGATCTTCAGCGCCCCGCCAGCGCCTGGTTGACCTTGAGCCAGCCTTGCACGGCGGCGTCATCCACTTCAGCGAAGGCGCGTTGCAGCAGTTTGGCCTGCTCGCGGCGCAGCGCTTGTTCCAGCTTGGCTCCTTCGGCAGTAAAGCCGAGCAGGCGTTTACGTTTGTCGTCTTCGGCTGTCAGGCTTTGCACCAAGTGCATTTCCTGTAACTGGCGCAACGGCGTGTTGAGCGCCTGTTTGCTCACGCCCAGGTAAGCGAGCAACTCTTTCATGCTCAGACCCGGGTACTTGGCGATAAAAAACAAAATGCGGTGATGCACCCGCGACAGGCCCCGGCGCGCCAGGATTTCATCGGCTTTGGCGGTGAACGCCTGATAGCCAAAGAAGAACGCTTCCATGGCAATCTGTTGAGAAGATGTGCTCTTGAGATCCAACATTAAGGTCAAGCCTATTGACGTATCTGGGTGGGTCGTCGTAGTTTCCGGACATACCCATTTCGGTCAAACAGTTTGACCTATTTTTATTTGCCCATGCTACCGGTGAGATCCATGGCCTTTTCTGCACGTGTTGCCCGCCTTAAAAGCTCCCTTATCCGTGAAATCCTAGCTGCGGCGCAGCGTCCGGAAGTCATGTCGTTTGCCGGTGGGCTGCCTGCCGAACCCATGCTGCCCAAGGTCGACTGGACCGACATGCCCGCGAGCATGGGCCAATACGGCATGAGTGAAGGCGAGCCGGCCCTGCGTGAAGCAATCGCCGCCGAAGCCCGCGCCGTGGGCGTGCCTTGCGACGCGAGTCAGGTGATGATCGTCAGCGGCTCGCAGCAAACCCTCGATTTGGCCAGCAAGCTGTTTATTGATCCGGGCACCGAGGTGCTGCTCGAAGCGCCAACCTATTTGGCCGCGCTGCAGGCGTTTCAGTTTTTTGGGGCCGATTGCATCGCCGTGCCGCAGGAGGCCGATGGCCCGCAACTCGATGCCCTGCGCCAGCGCCTGGAAAACCATAAACCGGCCTTCGCCTATTTGATTCCGACCTTCCAGAACCCTTCGGCGGTGCGGTACAGCGAAGCCAAGCGCGATGCCGTCGCAGCCTTGCTCGATGAGTTCGGCGTGACCCTGATCGAAGACGAGCCTTACCGCGAGTTGGTGTTTGACGGTGGCAGCGCCACGCCGATTGTAAGCCGCCTGCAGAAAGCCAGCTGGATCTACACCGGCACCGTGTCGAAAACCCTGTTGCCGGGCCTGCGCGTCGGCTACCTGATCGCCACCCCGGATCTGTACCCGCACTTGCTGCGTTTGAAGCAATCGGCCGACCTGCACACCAACCGCATTGGCCAATGGCAAGCGTTGCAGTGGTTGGGCAGCGAAAAATACCGTGGCCATTTGGCCGAGTTACGCGACTTCTATTGCCTGCGCCGTGACGCCATGCAGGCTGTGCTGGAAGAACACTTCAGTGATTTGGCCGACTGGCAAATTCCCCAGGGTGGGTTGTTCTTCTGGCTGACCCTCAAGCAGCCGTTGGACACCCGTACGCTGCTGGCTCCGGCCCTGGCGCAGAACGTGGCGTTTATGCCGGGTGAGCCGTTCTTCATTGATCCGGACGCTCATCCTGGTCACCTGCGCCTGAACTTCAGCCATGTCGCGCCGGAGCGCCTGGGTGAGGGGCTCAAACGCTTGGCCGAGGTGATCCGTCAGGCGCAAGCGAACTAGATCAGCCACAAAACGTTTGGCGAGGAGGACAACATGCTTAAGGTCTACGGCGACTGCCGTTCCGGCAACTGCTTCAAGGTCAAGCTGATGCTGCACCTGCTGGCGCTGCCTTATGAGTGGGTGGCGATTGACGTGCTAAAGGGCGAAACCCAGTGCGATGATTTTCTGGCCAAGAACCCTAACGGCAAGATCCCGGTACTGGAGTTGGAAGACGGCAGCTACCTTTGGGAGTCCAATGCCATCCTTAACTTCCTGGCCGATGGCACGGAATATTTGCCGAGTGAACCGCGTTTGCGCACCCAGGTGCTGCAATGGCAGTTTTTTGAGCAATACAGCCATGAGCCCTATGTGGCGGTCGCGCGCTTTATTCAGCTGTATCAGGGCATGCCTGAGGACCGTCTTGTCGAGTACAAGGAATGCCACGTTCGTGGGCATAAGGCATTTAAGGTGATGGAGCAGCAGTTGCAGCGCACGCCTTATCTGGTGGGCGACAAGCTTTCGATTGCCGATATCGCGCTGTATGCCTACAGCCATGTGGCGGATGAAGGTGGTTTCGACCTGTCGCCATACCCAGCCATTGGTGCCTGGTTGGCGCGGGTTGCCAGCCATCCGCGTTATGTCGGCATGCACGATTGAGTTCTTCTGCTTTGCGTCAAAGCACCTGCGCGGGTCAATCGCCCGCGCCGTAGTGTCTGCCCCAATTTGTTGAGTAGACGCCTCTATGTTACTGAGCGTCTTTGTTCCAGTTGAGCCAAGGCGCTATCGACCAAGGCCAGCAACCCATCAATGGCCCCTGTGGCCCGCTGAAAGTAAGCTTTGGCAGCGATAACCGGCTGCTCTTTACTCAGCAACTCGTGATCAATGCAGTTCAACAAATCCTCCACCGCCTGAGCGCGTTGCGGTAACTGGAAGGCCGCGCTTTGAGGGTGCTGGGCAGCATGGCGTTGCAGGGTGGCGAATGCGCTGCCGGCCAGTTGTTGAATCTTCTGATAGAGAAACCGCAGGCGTACACGCTGTTCGGCACTGCTGCGCCCGGCCGCCGCAATGCCGGTGCCGAGGGCGCGCGCCTGGCCAGCCCATTCCGCCGCCTGAATCACTTCACGCCAGATGCACGGCAGGTAAGCCAGGCTTGCTTGACCTTCGCTCAGGTCGATTTCATTGGCTACGTCTTCCATCAAAAAGATGCTGTTACGGATGATCAGATGATGCTGCGCCAGGTTGTTGGCCGGGTCGCTGCCGCGTCCTTCGCGCATGCGCGACCAATGGTCAATCAGCCCATTCCAGGCTGCGCTGTGGCTGCTGTTGAGCGCCTGGGCTGCTTGGCTGTGCCGATCTAGCGCCTGGCGCGTTTCAGCAAGGTCTTGGCTCAGGCTGCTATCACCACACAGCACGCCATTGCTCAGGCCGCGGTGGCGCTGAAAACCGGCTATCAGTGCGCGCAGCAAGGCCAGTTGGCGGATATTCAGCTGAATATGTTGCTGCTTTTGCCGCCGCGAACGTCGATGCAAGCCATACAGCAGCGTTGCCAGCAACACGGCGGTTGCCAGAGCCAGTAGGGTCGAGAGTTGCACGAATCCAGGCATGGCGCTTACCCCGTCAGGTGAGCCAAATGATGGGCGATGGTGCGGGCTTGATCGGCCGCCTTGAGGTTCTCGGCATTGCCTTGGCGCACACGGTCGGCCAGTTCGGCGATTTCAGCCACGGCCTTGCCCTGTTGCTCGGTGCTGACCGCCACTTGGTCCACCTGTTCGGTCAATTGGCGCGTGCGCTGCTGCACCTGATCGAGCAGGCTGCGGACCGCTTCGGAGCTTTCAGCACTGCGGTGGGCGAGGGCAGTCAGGTCGCTGACCTGCAAGGTTGCGCTCTGAATATGCACTTGCACGGAGTCGATATTGCGGCCGATTTCTGCCGCCGATTCCTGGCTGTGCAGGGCCAGGCGACGCACCTCATCGGCCACCACTGCGAAGCCACGGCCGCTTTCACCTGCGCGGGCCGCTTCGATGGCGGCGTTCAATGCCAGCAGGTTGGTTTGTCGGGCGATACCACGAATGGTCCCGGTCATTTCATTGATGGTGTGTGAGTTGCTGTGCAGTTGCAGGATCAGTTCATTGGTGGTGATGGCCTGCTGCGCCATTTCGGATACCTGCTGCACCAAACTGGTGAGCTGAACGATGCCGTCGGCCAACTGTTCGCTGGCTTGCACGCTGGTCTGACGCGACTCATCGGCCAGCGCAGCCACCTGCACAATGCTCACATTCAACTGCTCGACGGCTGCCGCCGCTGTGCTGGCCACATCGCTTTGCCCGTGTGCATTGCGGGTCACGAGTACCGCGCTTTGCTCCAGTTCATGGGATGAGTGGGATATTTCATCCAGGCGCTGCTGCATAAGTTGCTGCTGCCGCCGTTCGCGGCTCAGCCACTGTTGCAAACTGCGCTCAAGAGGCTGCACTAACAACGACCGCACGCTGCTGGCGGTGTCTTGCAGCGCAGGCGGCGCGGCGCTTTCGCAATAGGTTTGCAAACGTTCCAGCGCCTGTTGCAGCAACCACAAGCTGGTCAGCGCCAGATAAGCCAGCACAGCCCAGAGCGGCTCGGTGGCCAGCGCCGGAACAAACCAGGCCAAGGCCAAACCCGCCACAGTAATCCCAAGCAGCAGACGTAGCATGCCGCCAATCCCCAGCGCTCCCAGTAGCAAATAGGCCGGGTAGGTAAGCCAATCCATATTCGACTCTCCAACCGATAGCCAAAAAAATGCCCGAAACCACTGCGCAGACTGCGTAGCGTTTCAGGCGTCGTTGCCTTGCAGGTTCTAAGCCTGCTGATGTGATTGTTACCGCTTAACAGTACGCAAAAGTGATGCCACAGGTTCTGCTGGCCCGAGGATTTACCAGGCGGTGCTGCAATGGTGCGCATGGGAATTGGCGGATAAACACCTATTCGCGCGTGGAGTGTCTTGCTTGCATCCGCTTATCTAAGCTGTGGTTTGCCTGCCAATGGAGAAAAGCACATATCATTCAACGGTCTAACTCATTGACTGGATTGTCGAATGGCCACTGTTGTGCAGCGCTACAAGCGGCTTGTGTCCGCGGCCCTGGCGCGTTATTTCCCGCACACCACCGCCTACCTGCGCGCCGAGCGTGAAGCGGCTGCATCGCTCAAACAGCCTGCGCTCGCAGTTAAAAAGGCTGCCCGGCAGAAGCCGCCTGGTGCGGCTAAAGCGCGCCGCACAAGCGCTAAAGCCCTCACTCCAGGTATTTACGGACCGGCCTTGCTGGCGGTGGATACCGCGCGTTGTCAGGCCATGCGTGATCAGGTGGCGCGAGGCGTGACGGCTGGTTTACTCAGCGCCCCTTCGGATGAGCAGTGGGCGATGATTCTCAGCCCGCATCCGCTCACACGGATTTTTGCCGGGGCCGGTTCCGGCAAATCCACCACGCTGGTCCTGCGGGTGGTGTTTATGTTTTGCCACCTGGGCATCAAGCCAGAACAGCTCACGGTGATTTCCTTCACCAACGCTTCCTGCGCCGAGCTGCGCGAACAGCTATGCACAGTCTTGCCGCTGTTTGCTTACCCATTCGATGCCGAGCAAGCGCGTGACTGTGTGCGCACCTTTCATTCGGCCATGGCCACCTTGGCTAAGCCGCTGCTGGGCAATCCTGGCTGGTTTGAGCAACTGGGCGATAAACAAGCGGCCGCGCGTGAGCTGGACAATCCCCTCGGCAGCGGGCGTTTGCGTCCGGCCCAGCAGCGCTGTCTAAAACAGGCGTATCAGCAGTGCTATGCCGAACAAATGGGCTTTCGCCAGGCGGTGCATACGCTGTTGCAACTGCCCTTGCCCAACGACGACAAGCCTGTGCCCAAAGCCCCTCTGGAACCCTACAAATTGCCGGGTGAGTTTCACGCAGCGCCCTTGTACGAGTTGTTTTACAACCAGGCCGGTTTTGCCCAGAGCATCGGCATTGCGCCAGCGGCTTTACAGGCTCAGGCGTTGGATGGGTCGGCGCAGGTGCGCGCATTTGCCCAGGCGCTGGCGTTGTTCTGGCCGTATTTTGAGCGTGATCTGCAAACTCAGGGGCTGCTCACCTTCAATGATGCGTTTGCCCACCTGACGGCGCGTTTGAACAACCACGAAGAGGCGTTCCCCGTTGAGCAGCTGGCACCTTTTAGTCACCTGTTGATCGACGAGTTTCAAGACATCTCGCCGCAGATTGTCCTCTGGTTGCAGGCCGTTCAGCGTCGTCTGGCCGGGCAGGGTACAAGCGTCAGCCTGATGGCGATTGGTGATGACTGGCAATCGATCTACGGTTGGCGCGGCAGCTCGCCTGAGTTGTTTATCGATTTCGACCGGCACTTTCCGGGTAAAGGCCGGGCCAAGCGCAGCGCCGTGTTGACCCTGGCCAATAACTACCGCTCGATTGAGCCGATTATCCGCGACGGCGAAGCGTTGTTGGGCGGCGTGCAGCACAAGCAAGCAAAAGCCAGCCAGGCGATCAAAACCACCCAGCCCGGCGAGCATGGCGTGCGCTTGATTCAGCGTTTCGACAGCAAGACGCGGTTGCCGGAGTTGCTCGCGCACATCAACCAGCAGTGCGCCTTCGCGGCCGAGCACAATAGCCGTGAGCGCAACGCGGTTCTGCTGCTCAGTCGGCGCAACGAGCCTTTGCAGGCCATCACCGCGCAGTTGGATAAAAAGCTGCCGGTCAAAGCATGCACCATCCACCGCGCCAAAGGTTTGCAGGCTGAAGTGGCGATCATCCTCGACGACTGCCAACCGCCGGAACCGCACCCATTGCGCAACGCGCTGTACGCCTATTCGGGCTTCTTCGCGGGCAGCTACGACCAAGCCATGCAGGACGAAAGCCTGCGCCTAGCTTACGTAGCGGTGACCCGTGGCGTTAGCCGGGTGTTTTGGTACTGCCAGAAAACCCAAGGCGCAACGCGGGTGTTGGCGGGGCGGGGGCGTTAGGCGAACGCAAGGCTTAACCCCTTGATTATCACGTTGAAAGCGCCGTGTCGAAGATTTGCCTGCGTCTGCCCAGTGGCTGAAACAGCATTGCTCACCGAACCGAAACGGGCACGCGCATGTGCCCGTCAGTGTCAGCAACGCTTAGATAAACACCTGCCGTGCAACGCCGCGCGGCAGGCGGTTTTTACCCGGCAGTTGCTCGAGGTGTTGTTGCCATACGGCACGTGGGCTGAGCGTTGGCTTGGCTGTTTCAGTCGCGACCAAGGCAGCTTTGGCCGCTTTGGCGGCGGCCCGGAGCTCAGCGAGGCTGGGTGTTTTACGCACTGGTTCTGCAACGCCCTTTTCCAAGCTGCGCTGGCAGAGTTTGCATGACACCAGAGTCCTGTCTTGGGTGCTGCTCAGGTTCGCGCCAGTGCGCCCACAAGCAATTTGTTCGTGTGCCGCGGAGAAATGAATAGCCAACGTGTTGTCTCCTGATTTTGGGGCGCGGGATTCTACACAGCCGTGAGCGTGCCGCAAGCGGCTTGGCGAAAATCAGGACAAGGGCAGGCGCAGTGTTTGGCGGCAGCGCCTGTGCGCGTGCGGCGTGAGGTTGCCGATTGGCGATCAGAGGTCGCGGAACAAGTCGTTGGCGTTGAGCAGGTCGTAGGCGATCTGCGGGTTGTTCTCCAGGGCACGGCGGATGGCGCTGGGGATGGCCTGGCGGGTTTTGCGGCACAGGCCCGGGTGCTCATCGATCTCGATCTTTATGCCACGCATGCTGCGCACTTCGTTATGGCCGGGCGCAACATGAACGCGAATACCAAGTTGCGCGTGAATGCGTTGCTGGAGTTTTTCCAGATCACTCAGGCTTTGCAGGTTTTCCAGGCGCTCGAGCAGGCGTTTTTCCTCGTTGCGCGTCAGCAGTAGGATGCGCGCATCGCTGCCGGTTTGTTCCAGCAGCTGTTCACGCCCGCAATCGCAGGCGCCAGGAGGGCAGGGTTGGCGCAACAGGGGTGGGCTGGTCATGGGGTTCGATCATAGCCAGCTCGACGCATTTTTGCCCACAGCAGCATGGACAATTGGTCGATTGGGTGGATAATCCGCGAAACACTCGCGCTGAAGACAACCCCGCACCATGCACAAAACCCTGCGCACTGCCCTGACCTGTTTGCTGATGCTCGCCTTTATGGCGCAGAGCATGGCGGCGCTTGGCATGCAGTTGTGTACGTCGACCCCGCAAAACGGTGCGATGGCTGCGGCTCATCATGCCGGTATGTCGATGATGACCGAGCCTGTGCTGGCAGCCGATCACGGCGCTCATCACGCCAGCGATAACCTCAGTAGCCCCGTTTCTGTCGCCGACAACAGCCTGTGTAGCTTGTGCGCGTTTTGTGTGAGCGCCGCAGCTTTGAATACACGGGTCAGCCGTTATTCCCCCTTGCAAGCCGTCGAGCCCAATGTGGCGCCCCGCGATGCGTTTGTCGGCTTTATTGCCGAAACCCCCGAAAGACCTCCACGCCTGATCCTCGCCTAGCCAAAACGTGCGTGGTGCATGGCTATGTACCGCGTTTGTTGAGCCATAAGCAGCGTGCTGGCGGCATTACGCCGTAGCGCTGTTGCATGCGAGGTTTTTTCAATGAAATACGTTGCCGATATCTGCAGGTGGGCGTTGCCCTGCCTGCTGGGTATGTCTGCCAGCAGTTGGGCTGCGCAGCCGGACCCGCTCAATGCCCAGGCGCTTACACCCGCCCTGGAGTATCAATCGCCGCTTAGCGGCTATCAGCCTTACAGCGAACCGCCGCTGCAGAACTGGCGTGAAGCCAATGACCTGGTCGGCCGTATTGGCGGCTGGCGCACCTATGCCCAAGAGCCGTGGGCGGAGCAGCCTGCTGAACCGCTTGATACCGAAAAGCAGCCTGCTGGCCAACCGATGGAGCACGCGCATGACCATCATTAATTCCCAGAGCAGGCTGTCACTGCTGCGCGCATTGGCACTGACAGGCTTTGTACTGCTGACTGGTTGCGCGCGCTTTTCTGCGGATGCTGGTTTCACCCCGGTTGAGCAGGCAGGGCAGCAACTCGATAAACAGCTGAGCTGGGTGAAAACCCCCGAGCAGCGCAGCCAGGTGGCTGAGCGGGTCACCGAGTTACTGGCGCAACCGCTCGATGTTGAGGCGGCTGTACAGATTGCGCTGCTGAATAACCGCGACTTGCAGGCACGCTTTGAGGACCTCGGCATCAGCGAGGCTGAGCGTGTGCAAGCCGGGCGTTTGCCCAATCCGGGGTTTTCTTTCGGGCGCATGGAGAAAGGCACGGAGGTGGAGTACGAGCGTGGCGTGCACCTCAATCTGGCGCGCCTGATCGCCATGCCGCTGACTGCAAAAATGGAGAACGCACGCTTTGCGCAGATGCAGCAGCAGACGCGCTTGGCGGTGTTTGAGCTGGCCGTACAAACACGAAAGGCGTGGTACGGAGCGGTGGCCGCTGAACAAAGCCTGACGTATCGGCAGCAGGTGATGGCGGCGGCCGAAGCGGCGGCAGAACTCGCCCGGCGACTGGCCGCAGTGGGCAACTACAGCGCCTTGCAACAGGCATCGCAGCAAAGCTTTTATGCCGACGCCGGGCTGAATTTGATCCGCGCGCAACAAGCCCGCGTGCAGAGCCGTGAGCAACTGACGCGTCTGCTTGGGCTGTGGGGTGAGCAGATCGATTTCAGCCTGCCTGAACGTCTGCCCGAATTGCCGGCGACCGCCGCCGCGCAGCCGGATGTTGAGCGCTTGGCCATGGCCCAGCGTCTGGATATTCAGGCCATGCGCCTGGAGGCCGAGCGGTTGGCCAGCAACCTGGGGCTGAGTAAAACCACGCGTTTTATCAATGTGCTGGAGTTGGGCGTGGCGAATAACCGCTCCAACGAAGCGCCAACCCAACGCGGCTATGAGATCAGCGTGGAGTTGCCGTTGTTCGACTGGAGCGGGGCCAAGGTGGCTAAAGCCGAGGCGCAATACCGGCAGATGCTTAACCGCGCAGCGGCCACGGCGATCAATGCGCGCTCTGAAGTGCGCGAGGCGTATCTGGGTTATCACAGCAGTCACGACATTGCCCGCCATTACCGCGACGAAGTGCTGCCGCTGCGCGCACGCATCGCCGAGGAAAACCTGCTGCAGTACAACGGCATGTTTATCAGCACCTTTGAACTGCTGGCGGATGCGCGCCAACAGATACTCGCCGTTGAGGGCTATTTGCAGGCGCAACGCGACTTCTGGATCGCCAAGGCCGATCTAGACATGGCCATGCTGGGCGCGCCCAGCCTCGCATCAAACACCCCGGCCACGGCCGCCCTCGAAGCGCCCGCCGGGCATTGATCAAGGACATTTCCCCATGGTTTCACGACGTGATTTTTTCCTCGGTGCCAGTGCGATTACCGCGGCTGTCGCCACCTCGGCGGTCAGCCGTGTATCGCTGGCCGGCGTGCCAGAAGCCGTTTCGCAACGCAGCGCCGACACACAGCCGCCGTTGCAACCGCAAAACGGTCGGCCCTATAACCCGGTGGTCACGCTCAACGGCTGGACCTTGCCCTGGCGCATGAACAACGGCGTCAAAGAGTTTCATCTGGTCGCCGAGCCCGTGGTGCGCGAACTGGCGCCGGGCTACAAGGCCCATCTGTGGGGCTATAACGGTCAGTCACCGGGGCCGACCATTGAAGTGGTGGAGGGCGACCGGGTGC
>SXGS01636289.1_pt1 | contig 13171 bp, 15 predicted proteins | sample 3174681 | NCBI WGS metagenome assembly SXGS01 (sample SAMN11356861, study PRJNA531348) | freshwater metagenome | isolation source: freshwater sample F1-80 | place: China: Fuxian Lake, Yuxi | collected 2017-12-25
GACCTCGATCTCGCCCAGCCCGGTCTCCTCCAGGAGCTTGGCGAGGGCGCGGATCAGCTCGGGGTCGATCGCCAGCTTGGCGGTCATTTCTGGCTCTTCAGGATATTGGCCAGGGCATCGAGGGCCAGGAGGTAGCCCTGCGGCCCCAGGCCGACGATGATCCCGGTGGCAGCCGCGCTGATATAGGAATGGTGTCGGAATTCCTCGCGGGCATGGATGTTCGAGATGTGCACCTCGATCACCGGCAGCTCCGCCACCTTGAGGGCGTCGAGGATGGCCACCGACGTATGGGTGTAGGCGCCGGCATTGATCACGATGCCGTCGGCGTTGTCCCGGGCCTGCTGGATCCAGGTGACCAGCTCGCCCTCGTGGTTGGACTGGCGGAACTCGATCTCCAGGCCGAGGGCGGCGCCGCGCTCGCGGCACGAGGCCTCGATATCGCCGAGCGTCGTACGCCCGTAGATCTCGGGCTGGCGCACGCCGAGCATGTTGAGGTTCGAACCATTGAGCACGAGGATGACGGGAGCGGCCACGGTTTTTGCCTCTAGAACCCTGAAATTCCCGGCCCTTATAGCACGCTCGACTTGCGGCGCAATCGCCTGAAGGCGGTCCTGCCGGGGCGGTTCCGGTCATGAAATGCCGTGAAGCTTCCCTTGAATTGCCGGATTTCGGCCAATTTGGGCAGGCAGAAACAGCCCCATCGCAACTGTTGGGGGTACCTCACATGACAACACGGGTCGCACATGGGCTGGTCGTTGCCGCGGCACTGCTTCTCCTGCTGGCGGGATGCTCGACCGAGGGCCGCAACATGGAAGGGGTCGGCGGCGCGGGTACGGGCCCCTCGCTGTCCCGGCCCACGCCCCTGGGCCAGTCGGCGCTCGACCCGTCGACGACGCGCGAGCCGCCCTGGGTGGCGGGGAGCGGCGACCGGGTTTTCTTCGCCTATGACCGCTCGGAGCTGACGCCGGAGGGCCGCCGCACCATCGAGACCTGGGCGGCGTGGCTGCGGCAGAACCCGGGGGCCTCGCTGACCATCGAGGGGCATTGCGACGAGCGCGGCACGCGCGACTACAATCTCGGTCTGGGCGAGCGGCGGGCGGAAACGGCGCGCGGTTTCCTCGTCTCGCTGGGCGTCGAGGCAAGCCGGGTGATCGCTGTCAGCTACGGCAAGGAGCGTCCGGCGGTCGTCGGTTCGGCGGAAATGGCATGGAGCCAGAACCGTCGCGCCGTCGCTGTGGCCAGCTGACCGCATAGCGCCGGGAATCTCGCCGGCGCGAGTCGATTTTTACTTTCAATTCATGGGAATCGCCGTATATAAATTTTTCATAGACGCACCCGCACGTGCCTCTGGCCCCCGGCGTCGAGACTCCCCGTGCTGCCGCAGCAGCATCTCTACAAGAGTGAAGAGGGAGCACAGCAAGGGGTGGTTTACGCAACGACGTCAGGCGTCCTCACTCTGAACCGGTGCCGAATTGAGACGGCATCATCGGAACGTCCGATTGAATCGGATAGGGGACTCACCGGACCGAAGCGGCCGCAAGAACAGGCGGCGCAGCCACCCGGACAGACGAAGGAGCCAGGGGATGACCCCGAAAATTGCCCGCTTCCTCGCCGAGAACAATCCGCCGTCGCCCTGCCTTGTGGTCGACCTGGATGTGATCGCGCATAACTACAAGCGGCTTGCCAAGGCGATGCCGCTGGCCAGCATCTATTACGCGGTCAAGGCGAACCCGGCGCCGGAGATCATCAAGCTCCTGGCCAGGCTGGGCTCGAGCTTCGACACCGCCTCGATCTACGAGGTCGAGGACTGCCTCGGCCTGGGCATCAGCGCCGACCGCATCTCATTCGGCAACACGATCAAGAAGGAAGCCGACATCGCCCGGGCCTTCAGGCACGGGGTGAATCTCTACGCTTTCGACAGCCAGGCCGAGCTCGACAAGCTGGCCAAGGCCGCCCCCGGAGCGCGCGTCTTCTGCCGCATCTTCATGACCGGCGAGGGCGCCGACTGGCCGCTGGCGCGCAAGGTCGGCTGCGACGTCGACAGGGCCCGCGACCTGCGGATCAAGGCGCGCGACATGGGCCTCGACCCGCACGGCGTGTCCTTCCACGTCGGCTCGCAGCAGCGCGACCTGACGCAGTGGGACATCGCCATCGGCAAAACCAAGATGCTGGTCACGGCGCTCAACGAGAAGGGCATCGAGCTCAAGCTGATCAATCTCGGCGGCGGCTTCCCGGCCAAATACCGCACGCGCATCCCGACCGCCGACGCTTACGGCGAGGCGATCATGCGCGCCATGACCGAGCATTTCGGCAACAACCTGCCGCAGATGATCATCGAGCCCGGCCGCGGCATCGCCGGCGGTGCCGGCGTCATCCAGGCCGAGGTCGTGCTCATCTCGACCAAGACCTACGACGACAACCGGCGCGGGGTGTATCTGGATATCGGCAAGTTCGGCGGCCTGCCGGAGACCATGGGCGAGGCGATCCAGTACCGCCTGAAGACCCCGCACGAAAGCGGCCCGAAGGGCCCGGTCGTGCTGGCCGGCCCGACCTGCGACGAGGTCGACGTGCTCTACGACAAGGCCGACTACAAGCTGCCGCTGGCCCTCAAGGTCGGCGACAAGGTGCAGATCATGTCCACCGGCGCCTACACCACGACCTATTCGTCGGTGGCCTTCAACGGCATCCCGCCGCTCAAGGGCTATTACATCTAGACGAGAGCGCCCCGGCGGCACTGGACAACCCCGGCGGCCTCCGCCGGGGTTTTTCTTTCCGCTATCATGGCAGGCGGCCGCGGCGCGGAGTCGGCGCGGGGTTGAACCGGGATTGTCGATGCGCTTCCACTTCCTGCTGACCAACCATTTTCGCTACGGCTGCTTCCGCATCGAGGATATCTGCGTGCCGATCGCCACGGGCCTCGGCGCGCTGGGACATACCGTCACCTACGGCTTCGACGACGATGTCCCGCCCTGGCCGGCGGTCAACCTGCTGGTCGAGAATTTCAACAACCCGGCCCTGGTCGAGCAGATGGAGAGGCTGAAGGCCGGCAGGCAGCGTTTCTGCTTCGGCCTGGTGGGCCACGAGGACATCGCCGATGCCGGCGTCTTCGCCAATCCGTCCTTCCCCGGCCGCCGGCCGTATCTGGAGCGGGCGCTGCAGCTCGTCGATTTCGGCTGGACGATCGTGCCCTGCGACTACCGGGCGATGCCGGGCGGCGAGCGGATGCGCTTCCTGGAATACGGCTATGCGCCCGAGCTGCGCCACGATGCCAGGCTGCCGCGCGACATCGACGTCCTGTTCTACGGCGAGCTCGGGCAGCGCCGCCTGCCGCTGTTCAACGCGCTGGTGAGCCGTGGCCTCAAGGTCGAGGCCAGCTTCGGCCTGCTGCCGGCTTTCTTCGTCCAGGACCTGATCGACCGCGCCAAGGTCGTCGCCGATATCGGCCGGGCCGACGGCCTGCGTTTCCTGACGCCGACGCGCATCTGCGCCGCCCTGCACCGGGGGGCAACGGTCCTCTCCGAGCAGATCGACAGGAGTCCGCTGGCCCGGCTCTATCGCTACACCGCCCCGGTCAGCATCGACGATTTCGTCGACACCGCGGTGATGGTGGCCCGTTCCGAGCAAGGTCCCGAGATCGGCCTCAAGGCCCGCGAGATGTTCGCGGCGGAGACCTCGATGGCGGCCAATCTGCGCCGGGTGATGGACCTTGAGGTCTTTGCCGAGCTGGCGGGCACGGCCTGACCATGCATTTCCATTTCCAGCTGGCGAACCACTATTACGGCGGCCTCTCGCAGATCGAGGACATCGTCACGCCGGTGGTCTGGGGCCTGCGGGCGCTGGGTCACCGCGTGACCATGGGCATCCTGCCGCAGCTGCCCAACTGGCCGTCGGTCGTGCTGCTGCTCGAATATTTCGCCTACGAGCCGGCGATCAACAGCTTCCTCGCCTGGCGGATGGATGCCTCGCAGCCGCGCAGCTGTGTCGGTCTGATCTGCACCGAGGACCTCGACGACGCCCTGGTCATGAACAATCCCGAGCACCCGGGCCGGCGGGAGAACCTGCTGCGGGCTTTCCCCTATTGCGATTTCGTCTGGCCGATCGTGCCGAGCGGCTACGACGCCCATGTCGGCGCCGATCGCCTGGCCTTTCTCGACTACGGTTACGTCGAGGCGCTGCGTCTCGAAGGCTGGCCGGCGGCACGGCGCGATATCGACGTGCTGTTCTACGGCTCGATCAACGAGCGCCGTCGCGCGGTCATGGAAGGCCTGACGGCGCGGGGGCTGAACGTCGCGGCGACGCGCGGCGCTCTGCCCAGCTATATCGCGCGTAACCTGATGGCAAGGGCGAAGCTCGTCCTCGACATGAAGCGCGCCGAGCCGGTGATCTATACCTCGCCGTCGCGCATCTGCACCGCCCTGCAGCAGGGGGCCACGGTGGTCTCCGAGCTGTTCGACACCAGCCGGCTGCGCTTCCTCTACGACTACACGGAAGCCTGCGAGTTCGGCGACATCGTGGAGCGCTGTGTCGACCTGGCGCGCAGCCCGGACGTCGTCGAACGCGGCCTGGCGGCGCGCGAGCGGTTCAGTCGCGAGACTTCGATGGTGGAGAATCTGCGCCGGGCGATGAAGCTGCCGATCTTCGACGAGCTGGCTAAAGCGGACCGGTCCTAGACGGGTCAGCCGGCCGCTTCGGCGCTGTCGTTCTCGTCCGTGTTGATGCCGAACTTGCGGCGTACCGCGCCGGCAAAACCCTGCATCCAGCGGGCGCGTTCCATCGGCACCTTGTAGGGATTGAGCGCCTCCGCCTGGGTATGGATCGTCCGCGCGGAAATCCCGGAATCGCAGTTCATGCCGGCCAGCCAGCCCTTGGCGTAGACCCGGCTCAGCTCGAACGGCGTCAGTGCGGAAACCTGATCGATGGCTTCGGCGGATTTGCGAGTCATTGGGAATCGCTCCCTGTCGTCATGGTTTCTGCGGCCTGGCCCGGTTCGGCGAGATCGCGCTCCCGGACGACCCGGCGCTGACCGTCGGCCACGCAGCCGATCTCGTACTGGTACGTGCCCGTCTCGTCGGCGGGCATGAGTCGTTCGATCGTGTAGTCACCGGCCTCGGATGCCGGTGCGACGCCGGGCGGGGTGTAGTGGACAACCTGACCCACTTGGTAGCGATGCGCGTTCATTGCTGACTTGCCTCCGCGCCAGGCCCCCGACGGCACTCATCGATGTCCTGATAAATGGTGACGCAGTACGCTTAATGCAAGGGTAGGGGCCGTCACGCTTCGAGGGTTGCGATTCACGCAACCCTCGACGGCGCTGTCCTGTGTGGTGCTGCCGCCGGCTTCGCGGTACCTCTCGCGGGGTATGGACGATCCAGCCCCCCGACTTCCGGTGATGGCCGCGTGCCTGGCGACTATTCTCGGCGGCTCCGCGGTCGTCGCCACCCGCTTCGCGGTCGGGGAGATCGATCCCGGGGCCCTCGCCTTTCTGCGGCACTCCGGTGCGGGCCTGCTGATTCTGCTCCTGGCCGTGCTGATTCTGCGCCGGCGGTTTTTCCAGTCGATCGCCGCGGCCGATCTGCCGGCCATCCTCGGTCTGGGGGCGATCCAGTACGCCGCCTTCGGCTGGCTGTTTGCCGCGGGTCTCGGCTACGTTCCCGCCGCGCGCGGGGCGCTCGCCCTCGCCACCTATCCGGTCCAGACGCTGATCCTGGCGGCCCTGCTCGGGCGTGAGCGCCTGAGTATGGCGAAGGTGGCCGGTGCCCTGATCGCCGTCGCCGGCGTCGCGGTGGCGCTTGGTGACCGGGCGGGGGCCGACGGCCCGGATGTCTGGAAGGGTGATGCGCTGCTGCTGAGCGCCGCCTTTCTCGGCTCGGTCTTCAACGTCTTCTCCGGGCCCTATTTCCGGCGCAACTCGGCCCTCGCCGTGACCGGCGTGCAGATCCTCTTCGGCGCGATGCTGATCTTCGGCGGCCTGTGGCTGACCGGTGTCCCGGTGCGGCTCGACGGCCTGACGGGGAGCAGCTGGCTGGCGCTGAGCTGGCTGGTCACCGTCGGCGGCGTGGTCTGCTTCTACCTGTGGATCTGGGCTCTCGAGCACACCGCGCCCTCGCGTGTCTCCCTTACCGTGACGCTCAATCCGATCGCCGCCGCCCTGTTCGGGGCGATCGTGCTGGCCGAGCCGCTCACCGGCCGTCTGGCGGTCGGTCTGATGGGTGTGGTTGTCGGCCTGGCTCTGGCGAACTGGCCGAGCCGTCCGGCAGTCGTCGTTCCGCGCTGACTCCCCGCCGCTCCGCGATCCCAGTATCCTGAGCCGGACGGGGCCCGACTCGGGTTTGCCCGCGGTCGAAGGACGGCGCCGGCGTGATCTTCAATTTCTTTCTCGGCAATCATGCGGCGGACTCGCTCAACAGCCTTGGCGATCTGGTGGAGCCGATCTACCGGGGCCTCGAAGCCAACGGCCACCACGTCATCGCCTTCGGCACCGGCATGCGCGATCCGCCCGCCATCAATGTCTTCGTCGAGTTCTTCGAGGACGACGCGGTCGCCAACGCCATCCTGAGCGCCAAGGCGCAGCACGGACAGCGTTTCCTCTTCGGTATCGTCTGCACCGAGGATATCGAGGACGCGCTGGTGATGGACCCGGCCAGGTATCCGCGCCGGCGCGCCAACCTGATGCGCCTGCTGCCGCAAGCCGACTTCGTCTGGACGCTGCTGCCGGTGCCGGCCTACGAGCAGATTGCCGGGCCGGGGAAGGTCGGGCTGCTGGAGTACGGCTTCAGCGAGGGCTGCGCCGATCCGGCCCCCATCCAGGATCGCGGCCTGCGTGATGTCGACATCATCATCTACGGCAACCACAACCCGTACCGCGCGCAGATCGGCGATGCGCTGCAGCGTCAGGGCCTCGGCGTGTTCTTCGGGCACCGGGAAACGTTCCCGACCTTCGTCGCCGACGACATCATCCGACGGGCCAAGGTGCTGATCGATATCCGCCGCGGGCCGGGCGTGCGCTTTCTGTCGCCGACGCGCATCGTCAAGGGCCTGCATCTCGGTACCGCCGTGGTCTCGGAGCAGTTCGACACCAGCCCGATCTCCAACCTCTACCGCTATACGCTGGCCTGCCCCTATGAGCAGCTTGTCGAGCGCACCCTGGAGCTGGTGCGCACCGGCACCTTCATGAACGTGGGCAGCGCGGCGCGCGCCCGTTTCCGCGCCGAGACCTCGATGGCGGCGAACATGGCGCGCCTGCTGCAGCTGCCGGCCTTCGCCCGCCTGGGCGCCGCGTGAGGCGGGGATGATCTTCAACTTCTACCTCGGCAATCATCGCGCCCTGGGTCTGCGCGGGCTGCCCGACCTGCTGCAGCCGATCTTCCACGGGCTGGCCGAGGCCGGCCATCACGTCATGGGTTATGGGCTCGGCCTGCGGCCGGCACCGGCAGTCAACGTGCTGGTGGAGTTTTTCCCCGATGATGATTTTGCCGAGACGCTGATCAAGATGAAGCGCGAGGCCGGAGACCGGCTGCGCTTCGGCGTGCTGTGCACCGAGGATATCGAAGACCGGCTGGTCATGGAGCAGCCGGAGTTTCCGCGCCGCCGGCCGAACCTGGAGCGTATCCTGGCGGCGGCCGATTTCGTCTGGACCCTGCTGCCCCTCGTCCCGGCCTACGAGGCGCTGTCTGGCACGGGCAAGGTGGCGCTGCTGCGGTACGGCTTCAGCGAGCGTTATCTCAGCCCGCGGCTGATCGGCGACCTGGCGCTGCGCGATCTCGACGCCATCATGTACGGCAACCAGACACCGCACCGGAAGGGCGTGACGGACGCGCTGCAGCAGCGGGGGGTGAGCTGCTTCCTCAGCGACCGTCAGGCCTTTCCCAGCTTCGTCACGGCGGATCTCATCCGCCGTTCCAAGGTCGTGCTCGACGTGCGCCGGGGGCCCGGCGTGCGTTTTCCCTCGCCGACCCGCATCGTGCGTGGCCTGCATCACGGTACGGTGGTGGTCGCCGAGGATCTGGGGCCAAGCCCGATTGCCGATCTCTACGCCTACACGATCGCCTGTCCCTACGAGGCGCTGGCCGATCGTTGTGCCGACATCATCCGGGCAGGCACCGCCGTGGAGCTCGGCCTGGCCGCGCTGCAGAAATTCCGCCTGGCCACCTCGATGCGCGACAACATGGTCGCCGCGCTGCGGCTGCCGGCGTTTGCCTCCCTCGCCGGCCCATGATCTTCAACGTCTATCTGGCCCATCACAGCAAGAACGCGCTGAACGTCATCGGTGATGGACTGGATCCGATCTATCGCGGCCTCGAGGCGCTGGGCCATGATGTCGTCGGCTTCGCCACGGGCCTGCAGGCGGCTCCAAGCGTCAACCTGTTCCCGGAATTCTTCGAGGACGATGGTTTCGTCAGCAGCCTGCTGGCGGCCAAGGCGGCGCAAGGAGCCCAGTTCCCGCTCGGCCTGCTCTGCACCGAAGATCTCGATGGCAGCCTGGCGGTCTCGGATTCGGATCAGCCCCGGCGACAGGCGAATCTCCGGCGCCTTCTGCCTGTGGCGGATTTCGTCTGGACCACGCTGCCGCTGGTTCCTGCCTACGAGGCCGTGAGCGGGCCGGGCAAGGTGGCGCAGCTCGACTACGGCTGGGCGGAAGGCTGCAGGCCCGCCGCACCGCGGATCACCGATCCGCAGCTGCGCGACATCGACGTCTATTTCTACGGCAGCGACACGCCTTACCGGAACGCGGTCGCCGACGCGCTGCGCCGCCAGGGCCTGTCCGTGTTCATCGGCCGGCAGGAGTTCTTTCCGAGCTATGCTGCCGACGATGTCTGCCGGCGCGCGAAGGTCATCCTCGCCATGCGCGCCGACGCGGCGGATCGCTTCCTGGCGCCGGCCGGCATTGTCAAAGGGCTGCATTTCGGCACGGCCGTGGTGGCGGAGCGCGTCGAGGGGGTGTCCGCCCTCTACGACTACACCCAGGCTGCCGAGCCGGCGGCTCTGGCACAGTGCGTGGTGGAGGCCATCCGGGGCGGCCGCTTCGTCGAGCTCGGGCTCGAGGCCCAGACGCGTTTTCGCGCCGGCAGCTCGATGCGTGACAGCCTGGCCCGCGCGCTCTCATTGCCGGCGTTCCAGGCCTGGGACCGGCCGGCATGATCTTCAATTTCTATCTCGGCAATCATGACTCCAGCGGGCTGCGCGGCATGGCCGACCTGCTGGTGCCGATCTACAACGGCCTGGAGGAGGCCGGCCACCATGTCATGGGCTACGGGCTGGGCTTCCGCCCGGCGCCGGCGGTCAACCTCATCGTCGAGTTCTTTCCCGACGATGCGTTCGTCGACTCGCTGCTGCAGCTCAAGGCGGCTTCGGGCGACAGGCTGATCCTCGGGCTGCTCTGCACCGAGGACGTCGAGGATGCGTTGGTCATGCAGGACCCGGCGAACCCGAAGCGGCTGGCCAACCTGATGCGCGTACTCAAGGCCGTGGATTTCGTCTGGACGCTGCTGCCGCAGGTGCCGGTCCTCGAGGCGGTCTGCGGGCCGGGCAAGGTGGCGCTGCTCGAATACGGATTCTCGCCGCGTTGCCTGCATCCCCGCCTGCGGACCACGCCGTCTTCGCGCACTCTCGACGCGGTGATGTACGGCAACCCGAGCCCGCACCGGCGGCCGATTATCGACGGTCTCACGGCACGGGGCCTGTCGACCTTCGTCATCGCGCGCGACGTGCTGCCCATGTTCGTCACCGCCGACGTGATGAGCCGCAGCAAGCTGGTGCTCGACGTGCGCCGCGGGCCCGGCGTCCGCTTCCTGTCGCCGACCCGCATCGTGCGTGCCCTGCATGTCGGGGTGGCGGTGGTCGCCGAAGATCTTGGCCCCAGCCCGATCTCCAGCCTCTACCGCTATACACTGGCTTGTCCCTATGGCGAGCTGGTCGAGCGCGGGGAGCAGCTGATCCGTTCGGGCCTGTTCGTCGATCTCGGCCTGGCGGCGCTGGAGCAGTTCCGCGTCGAGACGTCGATGGCCCGCAACATGGCCGCTGCTCTGCGGCTGCCGGTCTTCGAGAGGCTGGCCTTCCGTGCTGTTTAATTTCGTCCTGGCCGGGACGCCGGCCGAGCGCCTGGCGGTGCTCGACGACGCGCTGCGTCCGCTTTTCTTCGGGCTGCGCGCGGCCGGTCACCGGGTCGTGGCGTTCGGCCAGCGCTTCGAGAAGCGGCCGGCGATCAACCTCGTCGTCGCCGAGAGGGCAGGCGGCGGGATTGCCGGACGGGCACGCGGCGAGGCGGGGTCGGGGTCGTGCATCGGCCTGATCTGCGTCGAGGAGACGACGCCCGAGATCCAGCGTCTTGCCGGCAGCGTCGATTTCGCCTGGAGCTGTGCGCCGACGGACAAGCTCCCGGCCGAGCGCCATGCCGTCGTGCCGTTCGGTTTCCATCCCGCGCTGCTGGGCCCGCGTCTGGAGCGGGACCCGGCGCGGCGCGAAGCCGGCATTGTCCTCTACGGCGACGAAGGGCCGCGACCGGCGCAGCTGGCGGAGCGGCTGACGCAGGCCGGCCTGCCGGCGCTGTTCGTGCGCAGCGGGCATTTCCCCGACTACATCGCCTGCGACCTGCTGAGCCGCGCGGCGCTGACCGTCGTGGTGCGACACGAGGCCGGCGACCGGTCGCCGCCGGCAATGCGGATCGCCAAGGCCATCGCCAACGGCACGGCCGTTCTCACCGAGACGGGCTCGCCGCCGGAGCTTGCTCCGTTTGTCGAGGCCTGCGACTACGAGGCGATGGCGGCGCGCTGCATGACGCTGCTGCGCGAGAACCTGGCGCAGCGCGGACTCGAGGCCCTGGAACGTTTCCGGCGCGGGACCAGCATGGCCGATGGCCTTGCGCCGGCCCTGGCCCTGGCGGCGCGGGCCTAGAAATGGATTTCCACCTCTACCTCGCCAACCATCACCCGCACAGTTTCGTGCTGCTGGAGGATGTCGTGCGTCCGGTGATCGCCGGGCTGGAGGATGGCGGGCACCGGGTCGTCTCGTTCTCCACCGATATCGTGCTGGCGCCGCGCATCAACCTGTTCGTCGAGTTCTTTCCTGACGACACCCTGGTCGATACGCTGATCGCCCTGAAGCAGAAAGCGGGTGATGGATTTCTCTTCGGCATCATCTGCACCGAGGACATGGGCGATCCGATCGTCTGGAAGCTCAGCGTCCCGGCGCGGCTGACCGGCCTCAAGCGGCTGCTGCCGTATGCGGATTTCGTCTGGACCCTGTTGTCGACGGACTCCTACAAGTCGCTCGTCGCGCCCGAGCGCCTGGCGCGGATCGATTACGGCTACTCGGCCCGGCTGGTGCCGCCGTTCTATACGGAGGATCCGACGCAACGCGATATCGACGTGCTGATCTACGGCAGCCCCTACAAGACGCGGCTGCCGGTGGCCGAGGAGCTCCGGCAGCGCGGCCTGTCCTGCGAGTTCACGGTCAGCGCCACCACGGGAGATGACGGCAAGCCGAAGCTGCAGGGCCTGCCGCGTTACCTGGCCGACGAGGTCATCGCCCGCTCCCGGCTGGCCATCGACATGCGCCGCGGGCCCGAGGTGCGCGGCCTGTCGGTGGCCCGAATCTCGGCCATCGTGCATAGCGGTACGGCTCTCGTCGCCGAGGAATTCGACGTCAGCGAGACGGCGCGCTTCTATCGCTACACGACGCCCGCACCCTATGACGCCATCGCCGACACCTGCGAGCGGCTGGTGCGCGGCGGCGACTACGTGAAGCAGGGGGCGGCGATGCGCGAGCGTTTCGCCGCCGAGACCTCGATGCGCGACAACATGACAGCGGCAATGGCCCTGCCGTTCTTCAAACGCTTCGTCCCCTAGTCCAGGGATCAGGTATCGCCGGGATCGGGGCTCGACGTGTCGAGCGCCGCCGGCGCGATCGCCAGGGCGCGGGCGGTCAGCTTGTCGAGCAGGCGATCCAGCGTGCGACGCTCGGCGGCGCTGAGCCCGGCCAGCAGCAGGGCCTCGGCCGCCAGGCCCATCGGCACGATCGCATCGTGGATGCGCCGCCCCGCGGCGGAGAGGCGCAGGCGTGAGCGCCGCCGGTCGCTGGCGTCGATGGCATGCTCGACCAGGCCGGAGCGGCGCAGCTTCTCCACCGCCCGGCTGACCCGCACCTTGTCCATCGCCGTGCGGGCGCATACCTCCCCCGAGGACAGCGGAGCAAAACGCCCCAGCACGGCCATGACCCGCCATTCCGGGATGCCGAGGCCGAAGCGCTCGCCGTAGAGCCGGCCGAAGGTGCGGCTGATGATGTTGGTCAGCACCGACAGCCGGTAGGGGACGAAACGTTCGAGCGCGAAGCCCTGGTCGGCGCTGCGGGCTTTCGGGCTGGCTTTTGGTTTCATATGAAACTATTATTCCGGGAGAACCGGGGCGGTCAAGCGGGCGGACGAGGAGGAGACGGCATGAAGGCGGCGAAAGCGAGGAAACGGGCAGGGCGCAGCGCTCCTGCGAAATCGGCCAGGGTCCTGCCGTTGCGGGTGGGCACGGGTGACGCCAGCAACCCGATGGGTACCGACGGCTTCGAGTTCGTCGAATACACGGCACCTGACACCAAGGCCCTGGGCCGGCTGTTCGAATCGCTGGGTTTCGTCGCCGTGGCTCGGCACCGGTCCAAGGACGTGACGCTCTACCGCCAGGGCGACGTCAATTTCATCGTCAACGCCGAGCCCGACAGCTTTGCCCAGGCCTTCGCCCGAGTGCACGGGCCCTCGGCCTGCGCCATGGCCTTCCGGGTCAAGGACGCGGCCGCAGCCTTCAAGCGTGCCGTGGCGCTCGGCGCCCAGCCCTTCGAGGGCAAGGTGGGGCCGATGGAGCTCAACATCCCGGCGATCCAGGGGATCGGCGGCAGCCTGATCTACCTGGTCGACCGCTACGGTGCCGAGCAGAGCATCTACGACATCGACTTCCGTCCGCTGCCGGGTGCGGGCACCTCGCCCAAAGGGGCGGGCCTCGCCTATATCGACCACCTGACCCACAACGTACATCGCGGCCGCAGGGACGAAGGGGCGCGATTCTACGAGCGGCTCTTCAATGTCCGCGAGCTGCGTTACTTCGACATCGAGGGCAAGGTCACCGGCCTCAAATCGAAGGCCATGGTCAGCCCCTGTGGCAAGTTCCGTATCCCGATCAACGAGTCCTCGGAC
>SXGS01033200.1_pt1 | contig 13169 bp, 9 predicted proteins | sample 3174681 | NCBI WGS metagenome assembly SXGS01 (sample SAMN11356861, study PRJNA531348) | freshwater metagenome | isolation source: freshwater sample F1-80 | place: China: Fuxian Lake, Yuxi | collected 2017-12-25
CATTGAGGCTCGGAGTTCGGGGTTCGGGCTCGGTGCTCGGTGCTAGGTGCTCGGTGCGGAATGCCCTATCGCGACACGGGGCATTTATCGCGATGCGGGGTGATCGCCACGAAGCGCGGCGATCACGATTCTCGCTTGTTTGGCCACCTGCGGTTCGAGCGAAGGATTGAGGCGCAGGAATTCTTCGATCGCCGCAACGTCCTCGGGAAGGCCGATCCCGGGCAAGGCCAATGCCGCGAGGGCGTTCATGCCGGCGGCCTGCGACGGTGCGAGCTTCGCAAGGACATCGCCGACGGCCGCCGTTTTGCCGTCGGCCGGCAGAGCCATGACGCGCCCAAGGACAGGGGAGAGGACTTCCACGACGCCGGCCGACGTCTTGATCGTTCCGAGTCGGCTGCCGCTTCCGGTGCCGAGCGTCTCTTCGAGGCGTGCGTCGGCCTCGAAGACGCCCTCATGACGCGCGCGGATCTCGTACGTAGAGAGCATCTCGAGGAGCCTCGGCCGTGCGGCAGCCGAGCCGTGCCGCGCAAGCGAAGTCGCCGCATTCCAAGCGACGAGCGGCTCGGGATCCGCGACGAGCTTGAGCAACGCGGTGCGAAAGACGTCCGACGTCGGGTCGTACTGCATGACCCACGCCGCGGACTTCCGCTTCTCAACGCCGTCCGCACCGTCGGCCGAGGCGAGATTCGCGAGCTGTCCGTAGAACGCCGTCGCCGGTTTGTCCTTGGGCTTCGCGCCGCGGCGCTCGGCCTCGATCCGCCGTGAAAGGTCGGTCAGCCCGTGCTGGGATTCGGTGGCCGTCGCGTTGCGTGAGAGGTAGGCCTCTAACCGCGCATCGTCCAACTCGCGGGCGAACGAGTTTCGGAACCAGAAGAGCGTCGGTACGAGCACCGTGGCGATGAGCAGCACGAAGGGGATCAACGGCTTCGCCCGCGACGGCGGAGTCGTGTCGGGCGGCGGCGGCGGATCGACGGCGACGTGTTGAGGCGCGGAAGACATGACGGTTTCTAACGCTCTCGGCCGCTTGCTCAAAAACAGCGCCGCCCCCGGACGACCTCAGTCGACCGGGGGCGGCGTGCGTCGAAACTTAGTTCTTCTCGTACTCGTTGTAGCGATACAGGAAGCGCTCCAAGAGCTCGATGTGGTCGCCCTTGTAGGCCTTCAAGCGAGGCGGCGGTTCGGTCGAGAGGATCCAGCGACCGTTCTCTTGTTTGAAGAGTGCGGGCATCTGGGAACCCGGCGCAAACGACTGCGGCGTTTGAATCCAGCGCGAAACCCACTTCGGATTCAAGCGCGCAGGCGTCAACGTGAAGCTAGGGGCGATGACCGCCGGATCGAACTTCTCATCACGCGCATGGCACTTGATGCAGTTGCTGGACGCCGCGTTGAACAACTCGCGCGCCGTCGCCAACTCGTCGGTATCCAAAGGCTTGACGTCAGGTTGGACGTGGATCGCAGGTTGGCCGGCGAGGGCGCCGAAGAACGCCACCAACTTCTGGATCTCGTTCTCGGACAAGTGGAAGGACGGCATCCGCGCGTTCATGTAGCTTCTGACGCCGTTCCGATGGAGCGACGTCTTCGACAGGGCCGGATTGCGGAGGAATTCCGCCAACCACACCGGATTGGTGCGGAAGCCCTGACCGACGATGCTCGGCGGCCGGCGTTCCGGTCCGCCCTTCAGCACTTCGCCCGAAGGCAGCGTGAACGGTTGCGCCGCCATGCCGGCCTTGTCGAACCAGCCTTGGCTCCAAATCGGCGGCTCTTCGCCGGGATTGATCTGATGGCATCCTTGGCAGTTGTACTTCTTGACCACCCACCAACCTTCTTGGATGGCCTTGCCGCCGTCCGTCGGTTGATGGAAGTAACCGGCTTCTTTCAGGCGCGGATTCGTTTCGACCGACCCCAAGAGGTAAGTGGTGACGGCGACGCGATCCGACTCCGAGAGCCGGAAGTTCGGCATCTTGAGCGCGGCCGGATCTTCGACCGCGCGCTCTTTGCCCGTGTCGTAGATTTGGGGGTTCTTCAGCTTGTTCATGAAGAAGCCCTTGTGCTCGTACCACTTCGGCAGCGGCGCCTCCGGATCCGCAGGCGGATACGGGTGCTCGGCGCGAAGGCGAGCGTGTTCTTCCTCCGACTTCGGGTGCGGCGGGTGTTTCGCGTCGTGCGTGAGCAGACCGAAATCGAGCCGTTCCATCGGCTTCGAACCTTCGACCGTCAGCTCGACGCCGATGCGCTGCTCGTCTTCGAGACCCGAGATCTCATGGCAGCCGGTGCAGCCGAAGTGCTTGGTCCAGAACTCGCCCTTCTTGAGGAGTTCCGGCGTCGCGTTCGACATCCAATCGACCGGTTCGTACTCCTTGTCCGTCTTCATCGTCAACAAATACGTCGCGATGTCGCGGGCGTCCGAGTCGCTGAGGCGGAGCGAGGGCATGACTGTGAAGTTGTGCGCTACGAGGTCGCCGCCCGTGCTCGGATCCTTGGCGTTCTCGAGATCCCACTGGTAGGGGAGGCCCTTGGCCGTGTAGTCCGCGGGAACCAGGTCGCGCTTCTGATCGGGCGAGTAGGGCGCGAGACGATTCCGCGGATGCTGCACCCAGTGGACGATGTAGTCGTAGTTCGCCTTTTCGCCCATGCGGGAAAGATTGGCCGCGAAGTCGTTGCCGATTTGTGCGTCGCCTTCGCCGACGGCATGGCACGCGGTGCAACCACGGACTTCAAATAGGCGCTTGCCGATTGCGGCGTCGCCCTTCTCGTTCTTGGCGAGCGGAACGATTTTCGGATCCAACGCGCGCGTCCAAAGGAAGGCCGAGATGGACTTCAGTTGGTCGTCCGTCAGGTAGGCGAAGCTCGGCATCTTCGTTTCGGGCCGGAACTGCTCCGGGTTGCGGATCCAGGTCGGGAGCCATTCCGGACGGAGCTTGTGCTTGATCTCCTTCAGGTTCGGGCCGACCTTTTTCATCTCCTGATAGAGCTCGGAGCGACGCTTGAGCTTCGACTGGCGAGCCGTTTCGACGGCCGCCAAGGACTGAGCCGTTCCGTTGCTTTCCGCGCCGAGCGCCGCGATCGCTGCGGTTTGTTCGGACTTGATGGCGTTGTCTTGGTCTTCCGTAATCTCGTCGCCGAAGCGCTTCGCCTTGGCTTTCGCGCGTTCACGGACGGCGGCCTTGCGCGGCTCGATTTCGGCCGCGGCCGTCCGCAGGCGATCGGACTCGGCCGCAAGATCGCTCAACTCCTTGCGGAGTCCGGTGAGCTGTTCCTGCTCGGTGTCGAAGCCTTCGTACTTGTGGCATCCCCAGCAGCCGCGCCACCGGAAGAGTTCCTTGCCGCGGTTGACCGTGGGGCCGTGCTCGACGACCAGGTCCTTCGTGTGGCAGGAGACGCAACCGGCGTCGACGTTTTCTTTGTCGTGCATCGGCCAGAGCCAATGCTTGTAGTTTCCGTGCGCCTTGTCGACGCTCGTCACGGCCACGCCGTTGCCGCCGTGGCAAAGGCTGCAACCGAACTTCTCGACGTCGTGCGCCGCGATGAGCGCCCGGTTCGGGTGGCTGACGAACGCCTTTTCCTTGATCTCGGAGGCGGAGATGTCGATCGGCTGATTGATGCCGAGGTGGCATGACTCGCAACGGTCGACGAGATCGATCTCCCGGACGTGGATCTGCTTGATCTCTTTGACGAACTTGCCGAGGTCGCGGTGGAGACCGTCGATTTGAACCGCGGAGAGACCGCGCATTTCTTTGGCGAAGTAATCGCCGGCCGCCTTCTTCGCCGCTTGAACCGGCGCCGAAGCCCGGCCGAGCCGGCCTTGGAAAAGACCTTGCTGTTCCTTCTTCGCCAAGAATTCGTCGATGAGCGAAGCGGCCGTGTATTCCTTGACCGCGAACTTGGCGCCGTCCGCTCCGGCTTCGACGGTCGGGATCTCGAGCTTGAACGGCTTCGCCTTGAATGCTTCGAGTTCCTTGCGGAGATCGTCCTTGTCGGCGCCCGACGCGGACTCGATCCGGTTGATGAACTCGTCGATGCGACCCTTCTTGTCACGGAAGGTGAAGCCGACCGCATCGAAGTACGGCGTCAGCGCCGCCAGCGCATTGCCGGCATCGGCGATCGCCTGCGCTTGGACGGCCGAAATGCGGTCGAGTTCGGCTTTCAGCGCGACGTACTCGGGGGACTTCTTGATCGTCGCTTCGCGGCCTTCGGCCGGCTCGAATCGGGTATCAAGGAATTCCTTGAACGACGAAACCCACTTGTCCTGATAGTCCAAATAAGGGCGCTTGACGACGGCTTCGTCGAAGATCGCCCAACCTGTCGCCGCGAGCAGAAGCGCCGTAGAGACGGCGATCGGGACGCTGAAAGACTGCGTGCGAATGGGATCCGGCGGGATCGTCGGGGTGTCCGCCATGGGAGGTGTCTTCCTGGCTCTGAAGAAAGCGTGAAGTTGTGTCGGGGGGAGGGGGGCTAAACGCCGCCCCTCAGACGTTGAACCACGGCGTGACGCAGACGTACTTGATGTTGAACATCAGACGCGCGGCGATTTTTAGCGGCAGCCCGAACATCATGACGACCAGCGATGCGGTGATATGCAGCTGCACCGGGTGCAGGTTCTTGACCATCTCAGCCGCGTGCTTCTTGAGCAGCCCGATGACGACGCCTTGGCCGATCGCCAAATACGCGCCGACGAAGCCGAGGCCGAACAGCGACTTCACGAGCATGGACGAGTCGCGGAGTCCGATGAGCTCGTGCAGATCGACGTTAAGGCTATGAACGATGCGGTGATGGTCCCATGTCTCGCCCGGCCAGAACCACATCCAGCCCGGTCCGCGGATGAAGGTGCCGATGATGATCAGCAAGAGCCAAAGGATCAGGTAGCCGATGGCGAACATCCAGATCGCGAATTTGCGCTGCTTGTACGTGTAGTACCCGTTGCCGCGCGGATTCGTGTCGAGGTACGGGATCGCCATCAAGCCGATCAGGATGATCGACGGCAGGATCACGCCCGCGATCCACGGATCGAAGTAGACGAGCATCTCTTGGAGGCCGAGGAAGTACCACGGCGCCTTCGAGGGGTTCATCGTCAAGTTCGGATTGGCGGGCTCTTCGAGCGGCGCATCGAGGGTGATCGACCACACCACGAGGATGAGGGTGACGATGATCGCCGCGAGGAACTCGATCTTGAGTAGGTAGGGCCACACGTGGACCGATTGGTCCCAGCTCTTGTGGTAGTCCTGCGTCTTCCGGTGATGCGTCTTCGCGAGCTCGGGGTCGGCCTCGAGCCGCGCGATCAGGCGGTCGTTGGCGAACGCCTGTTTGAACGCGTACCAAGTGTAGAACGGCATCAGGAAGAGCATGATGACGATCGGGACGTTGTCCGCCGCCGACGTGATCTTCCAAAGTTGATTCCAGTCCATGGGCGTCTTCTTATCCTTGGCGCAATGCGTTTGAGGTGCGGACCCGCGATCAGCGGGTCTTCACCGGGCCCTTCAAGTCGGACTCGATCATCACCGGTGCGGGCCCCGAGATCGCGCCGTCCTTACGGATGCGCCAGAAGTGGACGATCATGAGCACGGCCGCGATGATAGGAATCGCGATGCAGTGCCAGATGTATGCGCGGAGGAGCGCGTTCGCATCGACGATCGATCCGCCGAGAAGCGCGAAGCGGACGTCGTTGAACGCCGTGATGCCGAGCTCCGGACCGAGCGGGCCTTCCGAGCCCATGAGCGGCGTCGCGCGGGCCATGTTCGTACCGACCGTTACGGCCCAGAAGCCGAGTTGGTCGTCCGGCAGGAGGTAGCCCGTGAACGAGAGGAGCATGGTGAACAGGAGCAGGATGACGCCGATGTTCCAGTTGAACTCGCGCGGCGGCTTATACGAGCCCGTCATGAACACGCGGAACATGTGGATCCACACCGTAATGATCATGGCGTGGGCGGCCCAACGGTGCATGTTGCGGATGAAGTTTCCGAACGGCACGTCGTGCTGGAGGTACATGATGTCCCGATACGCCTGCCCCTTGGAGGGGTGGTAGTAGAACATCAGGAGCACGCCCGTGATCGTCAAGACGACGAACAAGTAGAACGTGATTCCGCCCATGCCCCACGTGAAGTTGTAGCGGACCGCATCGCGGTTGATGCGCGCCGGGTGGAGGTGGAGGAAGACGTTGGACAGAACCGCGAGCGACCGGTTGCGCAGCGTCTCGTCGAGCTTGTGCCGGAAAACGGAGGTCCAGATCTGGCCTTCTTTGAACTTCGCGTTGAAGTCCTTGACCTTCTCGAGCAGGCCCTTTTGGGGCTTTTGCGGCGCCGGGCTTCCGGCCGCCGGCTTCGCCGCTTCTTTCACGTCGGACATCGATGACTCCGAAGACGTTCTTGTGCGTTGATCAGGCCAAAGATGCGCCGGGCTTGTCAAAGTCCCGCGCTTCGTAGATGCGCAACGTGTCGACCACGATCTTTCCTTCTGCGTTCAACTCGACGTGGCAGCGAGCCATCGGTCGCGGCGCAGGACCGGCGAAGTTGCGACCTTCGGCGTCGTAGACCGAGCCGTGGCACGGACACTTGAATTGGTTCTCGCCCGAAAGCCAGTCCGGAGTGCAGCCCAAGTGCGTGCAGATGGCGCTGATGACGTACAGGCCTTCCGGTCCGCGGCACACCCAAATGCGCTTCGCCGACTGGAACTTGATGTCGACGCCGAAGCCGTAATCGCTCGGGTAGCCGATGGTGAACTTCGGGCTCGGCTCGAACAGCGTGCGCGGGAAGAAGAACCGCACGAAAGTTCCGAGACCGATGAGCAGCATCAGCGTCATCGCGCCCCAAGTGAAATCGCGACGGCGTTGGAGCTCCGCCCCGGACACTCCGGCAGGGGTCGTCGGTCCGACCGAGGACGTTTGCGCGGGCTTCGGGGCGTGAGGCTTGAGCGCCGCCGGATTGACCGGATTCGCGGGCGGAGCGGGTTTCGGCGGCGCGGGCTTCGGCGCAGCAGCCGCCGGGGTCGCGGCCGTTGCGGGTTTGGCCGCAGCAGACGCCGGACTCTGGTCGGCGGGGGACGGGGGCGTGGCCGGGTTTGACGGCGTTTCCGGGCTCTTGTCTTCAGCCATTTCCAGCTCCTGCCGGTTGCGGTTCGCTTCCGGGGGAAGTTCTGACAACGACCGGCCGGATCGCGGATCACGCTTCCGGGGCTCCTCAGTCCGGACAGGACCGAAGTGCTCGAAAGCGAATTTCCAACGAAACGGAGCGCGTGCGCCCGCGGCGGCCGTGTTGGTGTCGAGTGTAGGGCGCCGAACCGACCGTTCAAGCGTCTCTTTCGAGGACGTCGCAGAGGTTGACGGATCCGATGAGGGGGTCTCTCAAGTCGGTCGGCCAAGTGCACTTTGGCGCCCTCTCGACGACGTGCGCAGATCCTGAGTCCCGACCGTTGATGCGGTCGCGGTCTAGACGGAAGATGCGTCGCCTCCGCCGTCGGTTGCACACGTCGCCATACAGCACGCGTGACCCCCTCGCGCCCGAGGCGTTCACGGAGCGTTAGAACCATGAAGACTTGGATTGGCATCGGCGGGTTGGTTGCGGCGGTCGCACTCACGGGCTGCGGCGACGGCGGCAAAGGCACGGGCGGATCGGGCGCGGCCGAAAAGCCGCCGGTCGTCATCGGCGGCGGCGGCGCTGCGGCTCCGGAAATCACCGGAGATCCCGGCGTGATCAAGGGCAAGGCCACCTACACCGGCGAGCCCAAACCCAACAAGATCGACATGGGGAAGGATGCGAACTGCGCCAAGGCTCATCCGACTCCGATGGCGGAGGAATGGTTCCTCGGCGGCGAAGGCAACACGCTCGGCAACGTCGTGATCGAAGTCGCGCGCGGCCCGAAGGCGTGGAAAGCGAAGCCCGGCGACGTCTCGACGAAGGTGATCACCCTCGATCAGGCCGGTTGCGCCTATATCCCGCACGTTTTCGCGCTTCGCGCGGGTACGCCGTTCGAAGTCAAGAACAGCGACGACACCGACCACAACATCCACTTCTACGGCGAAGCCAATAAGACCGGCTCGAAGGACAACGTCGCGCAGCCGAAGGGCGCGGCGAATCTCAAGTGGAACCTCGCCAACGCGGAAGAAGCCCCCGTCTACTTCAAGTGCGACGTGCACCCGTGGATGCAGGCGTTCGGCCGCGTCCTCGATCACAACTACTTCGTCGTCACCTCTAAGACGGGGACGTTCGAGTTCAAGGATCTCCCGCCCGGCGAGTACACGATGCAAGCCTGGCACGAGAAGTTCGCCGACCCGGTGAAGAAGAAGGTCAGCCTGCCGGCCGGCGGCTCGGTCGAATTCAACCCGGTTTTCAAGTTCGAGTGAGACCGTCGCCGCTGCGAGGCCGCAAGGCCGCGCGCGGCGTTCTCGTTGGCAGGCCGCGCCGAACGACGCGGTCCTAACGCACCAGAGCCCCTGCGAGCAAAGCACGATGAATCGTCTCCGCACTCTCGCCTTTCGCGCCGCGACGCTGCTCGGCGCCTTGGCCGTACCTTCGTCCGCACAGGTTCCGCAGGACGGCTCGGTCGCGCCGCAGACGTTCTGGCTTCCCGCACGCGAAACGGCCGACCACAACGCCGCCGAAATCGACCACCTGTTCAATCTGATCCTGTGGCTTACAGGCGTCACGATGGTTCTGGTGCTCCTCGTGCTGATCGCATTCCTCGTGAAATACCGGGCCAAACCCGGTGCGAAGGCCTTCTACACCCACGGCAGCCATAAGGTCGAGATCGTTTGGACGATTGCGCCGGCCTTGATTCTTCTGTGGCTCGCTTTGATTCAAGCCAACACCTGGCTCGACATCAAAGCTCCCGAGCGCATGCCGCGCCCGAGCGAGGCGACCGTCGTTCGCGTGGTCGCGCAGCAATTCGCCTGGAATTTCCGTCAGGCCGGCGCCGACGGCACGTTCGAACGCTTCGATACCGCAAGGTTCGATGAAGCGCACGCGGAATGGAAAACGAAGGCCGACGCGGAGGCCGCTCGGTATCGAAAGGCGCAGGAAGACGTCACAACGGCCGGAGGTAATCCTTGGGACGTTTATACCTCGCTGCCGTCTCCCGTCGTCTTTGCGAATGGCGAAGGAGACATCCTCAAGCCGACCATCGTCAAGCCCAACGTCTTGGCCGAAGAATTCTGGTCGAGCCACGACGACGACGATCTCGTCGCCTCGGGCGAGATGATCGTGCCGGTCGATCGACCGGTGCTGATCGACCTTCGTTCGGTCGACGTGCTCCACTCCTTCTATCTCCCGCAGTTCCGCGTCAAGCAGGATTCGGTTCCCGGAAAGCCGATGCCCGTCTGGTTCATCCCAACGAAGATCGGACTCTTCGATATCGCCTGCGCCGAACTCTGCGGCAATTTGCACACGTCGATGGCCGCCAAGATGCGCGTGGTGTCCCGCGCCGATTACGATGCGCTTGTCGCCAAGAAATCCGCTGAAAAGTCGGGAAAAGTCGACCGCGGAACCTCCGCGGGGAACTCCAACGTCTGGCGTGCATGGGGCGCGCAGGACAAACAAATCATCGAGGCGCGGCTGCGCTGAACGGCGTCCGAGCTGAACGACTCCTCCTTCGACCGAGGACCGGAACGATATGAACATTCCGCATCAAGCCGATGCCCACGCGCACGGCCACGCCCATCACGAAGAGTCCTTCTTCCGCAAGTACATCTGGTCTCACGACCACAAGATGATCGGGAAGCAGTTCTTCTTCACCGCCATGCTCTTTTACGTGCTCGGCGGTTGGCTCGCGCTCGCCGTGCGCTCGCAACTCGGCTGGCCGAACGGCGTCGATGCGCCGTGGTACGCGCAGTTGACCAACAAGGTCATGGGCGTGCTGGTTCAAGCGCAAAACGATCAAATCGTCGCCGAGGCCTATAACCGCGCCTTCACGATGCATGCGACGGTGATGATCTTCTTGGTCATCATCCCGATGCTCGTCGGCGCGTTCGGCAACTTCGTGATCCCGCTCCAAATCGGGGCGGGGGACATGGCGTTCCCCTTCTTGAACGCTTTGTCCTATTGGTTCATGTGGCCGTCGGCCATTTGTTTCGTTTCCTCGTTTTTCGTGCCGAACGGCGCGGCTCAAGCGGGGTGGACCAGTTATCCGCCGCTTTCCGAACCGACTTACATGCCCGGGTGGGGGACGACCCTTTGGTTGGTCGGCGTCTTCCTCGCAGGCGCGTCGTCGATCATGGGCGCCGTCAACTACATCACGACGATCGTGAAGATGCGCGCGCCGGGCATGCACATGTTCCGGATGCCGATGACGACGTGGGCCATCTTCATCACGTCGATTCTCGTCCTCTTTGCGACGCCGGTCCTCGGCTCCGCCGGCCTTATGCTGGCGCTCGATCGCGGCCTCGGAACGAGCTTCTTCATGCCGTCCGGGCTCTTAAGCTCGGGCCTCGACATCAAGAACGTCGACACCGCGTTCGTCGGGAAAGTCGTTCCGACCGGCGGCGGTCAAGCGATCATGTGGCAGCACCTCTTTTGGTTCTATAGCCACCCGGCCGTGTACATCATGATCCTGCCCGCCATGGGCATGGTCAGCGACATCCTCGCCACGTTCTCGCGGAAACCCTTGTTCGGCTACAAGCCGATGGTGTTCTCGGTCGCAGGCATCGCCGGGCTCGGCTTCATCGTCTGGGGCCATCACATGTTCGTGTCGGGCATGAACCCGTACCTCGGCATGACGATGATGATCACGACGATGATGATCGCGCTGCCGTCGGCCGTGAAGACGTTCAACTGGCTCGGCACGCTGTGGCGAGGCAACATCCATTTCGCATCGCCGATGCTCTACGCGGTCGGTTTCGTATCGATGTTCGTCGTCGGCGGTCTCTCCGGGATCTTCATGGCGGCGACGCCGGTCGACATCCACATCCACGACACGTACTTCATCGTCGGTCACATCCACTACGTGCTCTTCGGCGGCTCGACGTTCGGCATCCTCGCCGGCGCCGTCTACTGGTTCCCGAAGATGTGGGGACGTTCGATGAACGAGACGGCCAACAAAGTCCACTTCTGGATCACGTTGGTCGCCTTCAACTGCACCTTCTTCCCGATGCACTTCCTCGGCTCGCAGGGCATGATGCGCCGCGTCGCCGACCCCTATCAGTACTACTCGTACCTGAAGGATCTGCTCGGCACGAACACGTTCATGTCGATCTCGGCCTTCGTCTTGGGCGGGGCGCAGTTGATCTTCGTCGTCAACTACTTCTACTCGCTCTTCTCCGGGCCGAAGGCCGTCCAGAATCCCTGGAAGGCGAACAGCCTCGAGTGGCAGACCGGCGATCCGACGCCCGGGCACGGCAACTTCGACGTCATCCCGACGGTCTATCGCGGCCCCTACGAGTATGCCTCGCCTGAAGTCGCCGAAGACTTCCTCCCGCAAAACCGGAAACTTGACGGGGGCGCCTCCGCTCCCGCCGCCCACTGATAAGGCGCGACTCCGTCGGCGCGGACGGAGCGCGATCGTCCACCGCCCATGTCCGACATCGCCATGTCCGCCGGTCGATCGACCGACGGCGAGTCCTCCGCCGCATTCGAGCGCGGCCGGCTCGTTCTTGCGATCGCCGCGCTTGCGGCGACTTGCGGGCTGATCTTGCTCGGTGCGCAAGTCACGACGACCCGGGCCGGGGACAGCGTGCCTTCTTGGCCGTCGTCGTTCTTCGTGCCCGCCAACCGCCATCAGTGGTTCGAACTCGGACACCGTTGGGTCGCGGGAACGGCCGGGCTCTTGACCGTGGCGTTGACGTTCTGGTGTCTCGCGAAGGAACGGCGCGCGGGCGTCCGTAAACTGGCCGTCTGGTGCGGGGTCGCGGTCTTGGTTCAAGCGGGGTTGGGCGGCGTGCGCGTGCTTCTCGGAGAAGGGCACCACAACGGCGTCTCCGTCGCGCACACGATGCTCGGTCAGACCTTCCTAGCGCTGCTGACGGCGCTGACGGTCGCTCACACGCCTTGGTTCTCGTCGTCGGTCGGCATAAGCGCCGGGCTCTTATCCCGACGCGCCGTGTTCTTGGTCGGGGCGATCTGGTGCCAGTCGCTGCTAGGGGCCGTGCAGCGCCACATGATCGAAGACCGCGGTTGGTCTTGGGTCATTGCGCACGTCGTGGGCGCGTTCATCGTCGTCACCGCGGCGTTTCGCGTGATCGACGCCGCATTCCACATGGACGGCGACCCGCATCGCGTACGTCGTCCGGTCGGGCTGATCGGCGTGTTGTTCGTATTGCAGCTTCTGCTCGGCGTCTTTGCATTGCTCGTCACGCGCGGCGAGGACCGCTACGTCAACGCCCAAGACGTGTCGTCGCTCTTCCCGACGCTTCATACTCTGAACGGCGCCTTGCTGCTCGCTCTGGCGACGACGGTCGCCGTCCGCTCGCGGCGCATCGATCCGCCGCAGGTCTTCGCGTAGGTTCGATCATGATCCCCGGTTCCGTCCCGGCGACCGCACCGGGCTTCGGGCCTTGGCTCGGGCTCGCCAAACTCCGGCTGAACGCGCTCGTCGTGTTCGCCGTGGGCGGCGGATTTTGGCTCGGCAGCCCGGCGGAGGTCGATCTCGCGCTCCTGGCGGCGACGGTGGTCGGCGCGGGGCTCGCGGCGATCGGCGGCAGCGCGCTCAACCAATTGTTCGAGCGCGATCACGACGCGTTGATGGAGCGGACCCAAGGCCGGCCCCTGCCGACAGGCGTGCTGACCTCGCGTCAGGCGGCCGCATTCGGTTGCGTCACCTCCGTCCTGGGGCTCGGCATTCTCGTCGGCTTCGTCGGTCCGCTGCCGGCCGCAGTGTCCGCGTTCATCGTGCTTAGCTACCTCTTCGTCTACACGCCGCTCAAACGTCGGACGAGCCTCAATACGATCGTCGGGGCGGTGACCGGCGCTTTGCCGCCGGTCTTGGGTTGGGCGGGCGCGACGGGCGGGTTGGAAGCGACGGCTTGGGCGTTGTTCTTGATCGTCTTCTGTTGGCAGATCCCGCACTTTCTCGCGATCGCCGTGTTGCATGACGCCGACTACTCGCGCGGCGGCTATCGCATGCTTCCGAGCCAGGATCCCGAACTCCGGACGACCGCGCGCCAAACGGTGGCTTGGTGGGCGGCGCTCTTACCGGCGAGCCTGCTCCCGGTCCGCACGCACGTCGTCGGAATGAACTACGCCTACGCGGCC
>SXGS01157216.1_pt1 | contig 13169 bp, 13 predicted proteins | sample 3174681 | NCBI WGS metagenome assembly SXGS01 (sample SAMN11356861, study PRJNA531348) | freshwater metagenome | isolation source: freshwater sample F1-80 | place: China: Fuxian Lake, Yuxi | collected 2017-12-25
TCTTTGCAACCACTTATCTCCACAAGCGGCCCTTCCCCTGTGAGTTGGGGCACGCATGGGGCACGTTACGCTTGGAACTGTGTAGCAGGGCGTGGGCAAGAGCAGACTGCGTCAGCAGGGTGCGCAGCGGAGCGTGCCATGCCGGAGACCGGCCGCGCCGCCCAAAACGTCCGGAACGACCGCGCTCACTCAGGATTGCACAACAGAGAGTTTGGTTGCCAGCTCAACGTGAGGGGCGCGGCACGATAAAGCGAGCCGCATGCCGCCATCATCCCACTTAAGAATGCTCGCGCATTCTCACCGGCTCGTCGCTCCCAGTCGCGAGCGCCGCGAACATGTGCGCAAGATCAGCAGCGTTTCTAGCTCCGGTCTTGACCAAGATGCGTGCGCGATGAGCCTCAACCGTGCGCGGACTGATCCCCAGCGTGCGGCCGATTTCCTTGCTAGTGGCACCGCGGGACAGGTACCCCACGATCTCCCGTTCTCTCGGGCTTAGCATCGGGAGCGGGGTGCCGGCGTGCTCTTTCCGAACGGTTCCATGCACAACATCAGCGAGGGAAGAGGGATCGCACGGCTTGTGGAGCACGGCGGATGCGCCGGCGGTGGTCGCTCTCACGGCCGTGTCAACGGAGAAGTCAGCGGTCAGCAGCACCGCCGGCCAATCGCAACCGTCTGAGCGCAACCGGCGAAGCAGCGCCACGCCGTTCAGCCCAGGCATCAAGGAGTCGATCACCAGACACCCACGCCGCAGGCTGTCGCGGTGGCTGAGGAACGCTTCCGCCGACGGGTGCGTCTGCACCTGCAGGCCGAACGTCGGCAGAACGGCCTCAAGGGACGCGCAGACAGCCTCGCTGTCGTCTATCACGTGCACCAGGCGATCCGGCTCAATCGTCATGGAGCTTCTCCTGCTGAAGGAGAGGCAGGCTGAAGTAGAAGGCGGCTCCGCCGCCTTCATTGGGCTCGAACCAGATGCGACCGCCATGAGCTTCGACAATGGTCCGGCTGATCGCCAAACCCACGCCGACGCCTTGAGCCTTCGTCGTAAGGAAGGGCTCAAAGATGCCGGTCCGCACGTCCTCGGCGACACCTGGTCCCGTGTCTTTCACGCACAGGATCGCGCTCGTCCTGTCGTCCGTGACTCCGATGTGAAGCTGACGGAGCGGCGCGCCCTCCAGCGCCTCGAGCGCGTTGCGGATCAGGTTCACGATCACCTGCTGAATTTGCAGCTGCTCGGCCATGACCAGCCGCGCTCCACCAGCGAAGTCGTAGGTGATGTTCACCCCGGTCTCCCGGGCTCCCATTAGAGCGAGCTCGGCGGCTTCGGCGACGATGTCCCGCAGGTCGTGCAGCGACGGCGCGGGCTGCGGCTTGTGCACAAAAGACCGCATGCGGCGCATGATCTCGCCAGCGTTCAGGATCTGCTCGGCGGCGGAGGCGAGCAGGCCCCGAGCGCGGCCGGTGGCTTCATTGTCAGCAGGCAGAAGTCGTTCGGCGGCCTTGATGAAATTGGCTGCGGCGGCGAGAGGCTGGTTGGTCTCGTGCGCCAGCGTGGCCGCCATTTCGCCCATGGCGCTCAGCTGTGAGACGTGGGCGAGCTCAGCACGCTTTACGCGAAGTCGCCGATCCGCCTCGTGCGCAGACGTCAGATCCCGGAAGACGCCGACGAACGCGGGGTGTTCCGGCATTTGAATTTGACGAACTCGTAATTCGACCGGCACGTGCGCGCCCGACGGTCTGCGAATCGTTATCTGGCGAACCCCGGCCGACCCGATCACGCCTGCAGAGGGAAGGTTGCCCTCCCGAGCCCCCGTCTTTGCCGTGGTCGCGTAGGGCGCCAGGTCCGAAACATTCATGCCGAGCACGTCGCCGGCCGTGCGCTCGAACAGGTTTTCAGCGCCCGGGCTGAACGCTTCCACCACCCCCTCTGCCGAACAGACCACCACGGCGTCCGGAACGGCTTCGAGCATCGCTTGGAAGCGCGCCTCGTTGTCGCGCAACGCCTCTTGAGCTTGGAACAGCTCTTCGACGTCGACGACGACGCCATACCAGCGAGCCGAGCCGCCACCCTCCGAGCGCATGACGCCGTGCACGCGATGCCGACGGTACTGCCCGTCGCTTCGGCGTACGCGAAGGTCGTAGCAGTAGTCTCGTCGCTCTTGGATCGCCTTCTCACGCGTCGCGGAAAGCACCGCAATGTCATCGGGATGCACGACGCGGGTCCAGTCGGGACTGGCGTCGCGGCACAGGCCGGTCACACGGTAGAACTCTTCGGAGACGAACACGACGCGACCTGAGCCGTCGGTCGCAAACAGGAAGGCCGGTACGTTGGCCAACACCGCGGGCGCAGAGGCCGGGTCCAGCAGCGCCACCAGCTTCAGCCCGTCGGACGTCAGCGGCAGCTCGAGCGCGAAAGCCGTTCTGTCGTGTCCGTTGCCGTACCTGACCGTCCGCACGCCGTCGCCGTCGGAGATTTCGAACTCGCCGGAGCGCCAGCGCTCGAACGCCGCATTGCCCATCAGGGTCACGCCTTCGCGGCGGACGGCGATCGGCACGGGCCCCCCGCCGAAGAGAGCGCGTGCGACCGCCGCTCCCAGCGCTGTCGAGTTCACTGCCGAAGGCTCGGCCGCGACGGCTCGGATGTCCCGCTCCAAGGGTGACCCCGCACTCGCCGGCCGCGGCCCGCGAGCTCCTGAACGATTTTACCCTAGCACATGCACGTTAATTCCCGCAGCGGCGTGAATCTACTTAGCGCGAACCGCTAATCCCGCGACCCACAGGATAGGGACAAACACCTACGCGCTCTCGCCGACTCGCGTGGTCCACGGTTTGTCAACACTTTCGTCCCTGGTTCGGAGGGGGCAGGCGGTGCAGGGACGGCTGGCGGGGGAACGCCCGGAGACGGCACGTTCGACGGCGGTCGCAGGGCCGGCCCAATCCGGAGAACTCGACCATCAGCCGTCGCGGCTGGTCGGCTCCGAGGACTGGTTCGAGGTCGACAGCCGCGCCGTCTTCGTCGCCGACGCGCGCGGCGGCCTCTTGGACGCCAATCCCGCCGCGCGGGAACTCCAACGCACTGGCCGCTTCGTCCATCCGTTCGCCGATCGCCTGGCCTTCAGCCTCCACACTGCGGAAGAGGCCCTCGCCCGCGCGCTGGCCCTGGTCTGCAGCGGTCGCTCGTCTCGTGAGGCGGTGCTGCTCCGAGGAAACGACGGGGAGTGGCGCCGCCTGGAACTCCACCGGCGACCGGCCGGTCCGGACCCGCTCGCCCAGCCGGCGGCGTTCGTGGCCACCCACGTCGCCGCCGAGCGCGACTGGCGCATCGGCCCGGTCTGCGAGGCCTTCAACCTGACGCCGACGGAACGGGAGATCCTGGCTCAACTGATGGCGGACTCCGCCCCTAAAGACATCGCGCGCCTACTCGGGATCTCTACGCATACCGTCCGCACCCATCTGCGTAGTATCTACGCCAAAACCGGAACAAGAGGGATCACCAGCTCCCTCTGCAAGACCATTGAACTGTCGTTATGATCGCAGAAGCTAGAGCAAACAAACTACTACAAAACGGTGATAGTCTCATGGTTACGAACATGTATGCTCTGTCCGCCGTCCACATCGGCGGACAACAGAGAAACAACTCCGATCTTCACTGGAGGAGTTTCTCATTTCAAGGGACTCGACACTATGACGAAGATCGCTCTTCTTTGCGCGACCGCCATCGGCGCCCTGTCGCTGGCCGGCGTGGCCGCGGCGGCTCCGGCTCAGACCAACCTGGGCGGGCAGGTGGCTCCGATCTGCGAGATCACCAACCTGAACAACGTGCTGAATTTCCCGTCGCTGACGAGCGGCGCGTCCGTTTCGGACAACGCGGTGAGCGTCCGCTGCAACGACGCCGACGGCGCCATCGTCTCCCTGACCTCCTCGGAAGGTCACCTGGAGAGCGACGACGTCGAGGACTCCGGCATCGGCTACTCGGCGGTGTTCACCCGCATACCGGTGATCGGGCTGAACCTGACGCTGAACGCCAACAGCGGCACCAACGACATCACGGCTTTCGACGCGGTGAACGGCGGGGCGACCCTGGCGGCCGGAGTCAACGACGCCAACCTGACGGTCACCCTGAACGGCACGGCGGTGTTCGCGGGCGGCTACAGCGACACGCTGTCCGCGGACATCATCGCCCAGTAATCGACCGCGCACGGTCGACTGCGGCGCGGGGAGGCTTCACGCCTCCCCGCGCTTGCGTCTGCACGAAGGGGAGCCGCCGATGAGCCCCGCCCGCGTCCTCCGCGCCGCCGTCGCCGCCCTGGCCCTGGCGAGCTGGCCGCCGGTCGCCAGCGCCCAGCGTGTGCAGCCCATGGTCTTCGACCTGGCGCCCAGCGGCGAAGGCGCAACCACCACCCTGCGGGTGGAGAACACGCGCTCGGCGCCGGTGCCAGTGGAGATCACCGCCAGCGCGATCGCCGTCGACGCCGCCGGCGTCGAGACGCTCACGCCCGCCGACGGCGACTTCCTGATCTTCCCGCCGCAATCGATCATCCCCCCGGGACGGACCCAAGCCTTCCGCGTGCGCTACGTCGGGGAACCGCGGCTGGAGCGGTCCCGGTCCTACCGGGTCGCGGTTCGCCAGGTGCCGGTGCAGCTGGCGCAAGGGGAGAGCGGCATCGTGGTGGCCGTCAACTTCCAGACGCTGGCCAACGTGGTGCCCGCAGGCGCGGAGGCGGAACTCGCGGTGCTGAGCGTCGCGCCCGGCTCGGAGGCCGGAACGCTGACGGTGGAGCTGGAGAACCGGGGTACCCGGTACGCTCGGCTGACGCGCACGACCTGGACCTTTCAGGAGCCGTCAGGCGCGACCCTTACGGCGGCGGGCCGCGACCTGTTCGCCGGGCGCGGCGGCAACCTGGCGCCGCCCGGCCAACGCCGGTCGGTCTCCTTCCGGCCGCCGGAAGGCGTCACGCCGGGCGCGACCGTCACCGTCGCCACGTCGCCGGGCGGATGACGCAGCGATGTGGGGGGCGGCCACATGCCAACCCGTCCGCGCCGCCGGACACCGCGACCGCGGCGGCGCGCCGTGATGGCCGCGATCTGCGCCGGCGTGGTGCTGCTGCTGGCTGGACCGGAAACGGCGGCGCAACCTGTGCCTACTCCGCCCCCGCCCACGGCGCAGGCGCCGGCCCCGGATCGTCGTGACCCCCAGGCGCCGCTAGCCCGGCGAAGCGTTCCGCAATTCTACGATTTGGAGCTTCCGCTGCAGGTGAACGGTGCCTACGCGGGAGACGTGACGGCGAGGGTAGGCGTCGACGGCGCGGTGCGCGTCTCCGCGAGCCGGATTCGCACCCTGCTGCAGGACCGCATTTCTACGCAGGCCCACGATCGGCTGACTGCTCTGGGCGACCGGCTGGCGGCGCTGGAGGAGTTCGAGCGAGCCGGGTTCGAGATTCGGTACGACCCGGAAGCGCTGACGCTGTCCACCACCCTAGCGGCGACCGACACTGGGCTGCGGACCCTGGAGCTAGCGGCGGCGGAGCCGGTGGACCCGCGCCGCGTGGACCAACCCGCGAACTTCGCCGCGGGCCTGACCGCGATTGCGCGCGGCGGCTATTCGCACGCCGGGCCGGAGCAAGGCGTGCTGCCCTTCCAGGCGGACCTGCGCGGCTTCGTCACCTGGGGCGGGTTCGACGGCTGGGCGCTGGCGTTCCAGGCCGATTACGACGACGGGCGCGAGCGCCCCTGGCGGCGGGGCGCGGTGACCCTGATCCACGACGACTACGACCGCGCGGTCCGCTATCAGGTCGGCGACCTCCGACCGCTGGCGCGGGGCTTCCAGACCTCGCCCGACCTGCTGGGCGTCAGCGTGGAGCGCGACTACGCGGTCCTTCAGCCATTCCGGAACATCCAGGCCAGCGGACGCACGACCTTTACCCTGGAGCGCCGGGCGCGGGTGGTGATCGTGATCGACGGGGTGCCGGTGCGCACCCTGGAGCTGGAGCCCGGTCCCTACGACGTGCGCAACCTGCCCTTCGCGCAAGGGGCCAACGACGTCCGCGTGGTGGTGGAGGATGACTTCGGACAGCGCGAGATCGCCAGCTTCTCGGCCTTTGCCGATTTGGAGTTGCTGGCGGCGGGGTTGTCGCGGTTCTCCGCCTCCGCGGGCGTGGTGGGCGACCGATTCAACAGCGACGGCGAGATCCGCTACTCGGGCGACTGGGCCGTCGTGGGCAACTACGAACGCGGGGTGAGCGACACGCTGACGGTGGGCGTGCAGGCGGAGCTGAGCGCCGCGGTGGTGATGGCCGGCGCGGGCGCGGCCTACGGCACGCCGGTGGGTCTGTTCGTGGCGCAGGGCGCGATCAGCGGCGGCGACAACGGCACGGGCTGGGCGCTGGTCGCGCGGTATCGCCTGCCGCCTCTGGAACGGGGCGGCTGGACGCACGAGCTGGACCTGCAGGCCGAGCACGTCAGCCGCCGCTTCGCCTCGGTGGGCGACTTCTTCGAGCGCGAGACTGCCGAGACCCGCTACGATTTCCGCTACACCGGGCGGCGAGGGCCGGTGTGGGGCTCGGTGACCGCCTCGCACTTCGACGCGCGAGACCGCGAGACCTTCCTGAACCTGACGCTGGGGACCTTCTGGCGCGGCTGGAACGTCGCGGCGTCCTATCAGCCGTTCATCAGCGACGCCCGGCGGGAGCGGCCCGACCGCTTCGTGCTGACGGTCTCGCGCAGGCTGGGCCCGCTGACCACCGCCCGCGCCCGGCACGTGAGCGATCCGTCCGAGTACGAGCTGGAGCTGCAGCGCTTCAGCGCCCGGCGCGTGGACGAGTGGGGCGGACGGGCGACCCTGAACCGCCGGTCGGGCGTCACCGGCTTCGACGGGCAGCTGGTCTACACCGGCGCCCGCGGCGAGGTGGAGCTGCGGCACCTATCGGAGGGCACGGACCTCGAAGGACTGCGGGTGTCGCGCACCGAACTCACGGCCGGGGCGGGCTTCGGGTACGCGGGGGGCCGCTTCGCCATGGGTCGGCCGTTCAACGACGGCTTCGTGATCGTGGGCCCGCACGCCAGCCTGGGCGACCGGGTGGTGACGCTGCGCGAGGGCGTGAACGGCCCGGTGGCAGCCCGCTCCGGGCGCCTGGGACCGGGACTTTCGCCGGTGCAGAGGGCCTACCAGCCGGAGGTGTTCACCGCCGAGGTCCAGGACCTGCCGCCCGGCTACGACATCGGCAGCGGCCGCCTGCAGGTTCTGGGCGGAGCCCGGTCCGGGTATTTGTACGTAGTCGGCTCGGACGCGGCCAACACCCTGATCGGCGTGCTGCAGGGCGCGGACGGCCAGCCGCTGGCCCTGCAGGTCGGCGAGCTGCGCTCGCTGGACCGGCCCAACACACCGCCCGTGCCGTTCTTCACCAACAGCGCGGGCCGCGTGGTGGTGGAACGCGTCGCGCCCGGCCGCTGGATGCTAACTCTGGCGGATGGCGCCCGCAGCGCCCCCGTCGTTGTGCCGGAAGGCACCGCCGGACTGATCGAGCTTGGAACTCTCACCCTGCAGGAGGCTCCCCGATGAAAGCCCTCGGTCTCACCTTGCTCACCGTCTCCCTCTCCGCCGTCGCGGCCCAGGCGCAATCGCAGCTGGACGCCGCGAGCGATGTGCAGGTGCTGTTCGATCCGTTCGACGGCCGCGCCGCCGTCGCCACGCTGCGGTTCGACATTCGCCACGACGAGGCGGAGCCGCCGGCCGCGTTGCAGCTCCGACCGGTAGACGGCGACTGGCGCCTTCATCCCGTGGGCCTGCGCTACGGTCTCCGCACCTCCGACGGAAGGGAAAGCGGCGGGCCGGCGCTGAATGCGCCGGTGCGCGCGCCGGACGCGCGGCGGACGTCGGACCTTTCGGTGGACGTGGTGGTGCCGGCGTTGCAGTTCGCGGAAGCGGGCGAGGCGACGGCCGAACTCGAGGCCACGCTCTTGGACCGCGCGGGCGCCCCGATCGGCTCGCCCCGTCGAGTCAGGGTCACCGCAGTGGTGCCTCCGCGAGCGCAGGCCAACATCGCCGGCGCGCGGGGCGCCTTCGGCAGCCAGCCCGCCCTGCCTTTCATCGACTTCGGCGAAATGCAGACCGGCGAGACGCGCAACGCTTTTTTGCAGGTGCGGGCGAACGCCGCCGCGGCCATCACGGCGGTGTCGCAGAACGGCGGCCGACTGGTGAATGACGACGCGCCCGACTCGCCCGGCGTACCCTACCGACTGGAGATCGACGGGGTGGCGGCCAGCCTGGAGTCGCCCTTGACGCTTCAGCGGCGCCCACCGGCGTCTCTGGACGGAGCGTCGTACCCGATGCGCTTCACGTTGGGCGACGTGTCCGGCGCCTACGCCGGCACCTACCGCGACGTGGTCACCGTTGACGTTACGGCCATGTGAATAGTGCTCGGGACGAGAGACTTCGATGCCCGCTACAGGCTGGAGCGCATCTTTCGCCAGCTCCGCAGCACCCGCGCGACCTCGCGGCGCAGGGCTATGGAATCAGCGGTCCACGACCCGCTCCCGTAGTTGCCGTTCTTTTCACCTTTCGGCGCTCCTGCTCCCTTCCCGCAGCCGTGCAACTGGCACCGTGTCCGGCCCTTAATCGTCGGCCTCTGGCAGGCCGTTCCCCGCCGGGTCCGGGCTAGGCAACGCGGCGCGGCGCGCAATCGCTCGACACACAGCCGTGGCGGCTTCGGGTCCAAGGGGTTGTCCGCCGAATTCGGCCTCTCCCCCCTCGTGGACGTGCACGTGCTGGTGGCGGTGCTCATGGCGCTCGTAGCTTACCACGATGTGTTGCTTGCCGGTCTTGCCTTGCAGCCGGGCCAGCGTCTCCGCTTGGCCGGACATGGCGCGCGTCAGACGCGTCAGCATCCGCACCTCCTCCTCCCGAGGGTAGCCCCTGTCCGCCATCCATTCCGAGAGCCGCATCAACGTCAGGTGCGTCGCCCACATCTGCGCCGCCAGCATGGCCTGGACCTCGTTCTCAGGCTGCGTGCCCGCGATGACATTGAGGGCGGCGTTCAGCGCCCACTCGTCCGGCCGCCACTCCGTGCCGTTATGATAGTTGGGGGTGAGCCGCTGCAGCTGATCGATGAAGGCGTGCACGGTAGACTCTGATCGCGTGCCGAACGCCTCTGCGATCTGCACCCACCAGGCCGCTACGTCACGGTGCGGCGACTCCGGGACCCAGCGGCCCTCCGCGTCCTTCGCCAGGGTGACGCCCGGGTTGGGGAGGCGTTGCCGGTGCCGGTCGATAGCCGCGTCGACGAATGGGCGCAGCTCCTCGTTAAACCTGGGCTTTCGCCGGGGCCGGCGGTCACCCACGGCGCACCGTCGCGTGAAGGTGCACAGCGGAGCGAACGAAGCCGGACGACGAGTGTCCCCCGACGGCAGCCTCGGAGGCCAGGGTGTCACGCGTCATCAAGCGCCGCCTCACGAAACACCCCATCGCTGTGGGACCACGCGCGGCTCCGGCCTTGAGGCCGGTCCGCTCGTGGTCGTCTGCGACCGCTTGGGGCCACATCCAGAGAAGAGCCGATCACGAGCCTTCTGAATGACTCCCGCACCCCACCTATGGTTAGATGTACATGTGTCCCTCGGATTGGGACCGTGGATGGGCCGCTAAGGGCGCTGGCGGTCCTAGTAAGAGGACAGTCACGCCGCATGACGCACCTCACTGTCCCTCGTCGCAGACCGTGCGGTCCCTAGGTCGGGACCGTTCTTTGCATTTGCCTGCCCGCTTGGCTTCCACTTCATGAACTCCTTCGTGGGGCCCTTGTTGGTCCGGTCGCACGGGAAGGCCGTTAGTCGATATTCAGCAGCTAAGCGTGTCTTGACGTGAAACGCGCCTTCCTGCGTGCACTCGATGAAGCCGTGTTCGATCAGCGCGCGGATCGACTTTGCCGCAGTATCCTTGGACATGTTGCAGCGTTGAGCGACGGTCCGGCAGCTCACCGCTAGATACCCGTTACGCCCGGGCACGTAGTGAGCTCCGATCTCGAGGTACGCGGCGCGTTCTTGCGGGCTCAGGTCGAGCCATGCCGCGGACCGCATCATCCAGTGGTGCATCTGAAAGAACCCGCCGTGAGGAAGGGTGCTTCGACCCTGTGCGTTATGCTTCCCGGCGCTTCGGGAGCGGCGACGTTTTGTGAAGCTCACGCCGACCTCCCTTGTTGGACAAGCCTGCCCAACTCCGCCCGAACAGCCGCCGAGCCGGCGCTACACTCGCGTTCGATCCGTTGAGGGGCGACGCCGCGACGCCTCATCACCTCGCGCTGCTTGTCGACTTCCACGCACAGGTGACGCTGAGCCGCGAACTCGCTCAGATCCGCCATGCGGGCGGCCTGGCGGCGGACCCACGCCCGTCGCTGCACCAGGGGAAAGGGGATGATCAGGCCGGCCATCAAGCAGCGTCCCCCACCTTGGAGGCCGCCCACTCGCGCCACACGCGCTCGGGAAAGGCTACGCGGTTACCGACGAGACGGACCGGCTTCGGCAGTTCGCCCCGCTCGATCATCTCGTAAACGCTTGTGCGGCCGAGCGTCGATCGGCGGCAGAACTCAGGGATCGAGACGAAGCTCTCGGGCGCTTCTTGAAGTGGTGTCATGGGCTCCTCTGTCCGTGTGTGTTCGACGAACAACGACGGACAGAGGATGCGAACACCTGCCGAGGTAAGTAAGTGCGTAAGTCCAGTGGTAACTATGGACGTAAGTCGGGTAAGAGGAGGTAGGGACGGGGGAACTTACGCCTTCGGCAGAACCCCGGCCTTCCGAAGCGTACTGACAGTCGTCTTGATGGCGCCCGGCGTGAACGGCTCCCTCCGAGCCTCTTCCCACATCTCCGACAAAGCGCGAAAGACCAGCGAATCTTGGTGTGACCCGGCGCGTTCCACGGCTATGTCCCAAGCGCGCGCGCTCGCCAGCCAATCTCGCTTTCCCTCGTCATCATAGGGCCACCACGGTTGTCGTCGGCGTGCTGCGAGTGTCGTCGTTGCTTCAGGGCGCACAAGCCAGGCGTCCAGGCACTGACGATCAAGGAACAGCCAAGCCCCCTTGTGCGGCCACGTGTAGGTCTTGACGCGCTCTCCCGGTGCTTCGGGGTTGACTTTCCCGGTCTCGAAGTGGTCCGCCGCTACGGGCAGTCGCCACCAAGAAGCCGGCACGGGCACGAGCGCGCCGTCCGCCTCGTTCAGGTAAGTGGCTGGCAGCGTTCCTGCCTCTAGAGCTGCAAGCGCTTCATCGACGGCGGCAGCTTTGCGCGCGAGCGCCGGCCCGACCTCAGCTTCAATTTCCCGAATCACCTCCAGGGCCGCCAGAACGTCTCCTGAACCCGGCCGCCACCGCCGTTGGTAGGCGTCGATCTCCGCCTGACTGGAACCTCTCGTGCCGCTTACGAGACTGCTCGGGATGGGGATCTGCGGGGGTGATGGTTCAGGTTTTGGAACTCCCCTCTCCGGTCGACGCGTGTACAAGAGCAGCTGAACGTAGTGCTCTTGGGCCGGGTAGAGGCGCGACCCGCGCGGAAGTTGGCGCGGCGGGTAGGTCTCTAGGTCGCGGTCCGACCATCCGGCGACCTTCGCTGCGCCGATCCGGGGCAATGCCCTTTTCAGCAGAACAGCAAGAGCCAAGTCCCTTGGCGGGGGCGGCCACACACCGGTCAAGCCCGCCTCCGCAGCTCAGCCACGGTCGATGTCGGCGCGACCTCGCCCACGATCCCACGCAGCAGCCGCTCCCACGACAGCAAAGCCCCCCGCTTCTCCGGCAGGAAGTCGTAAAGCGCATAGTGAGCCAGGGTGACGGCTGCGGCGCCGCCCGTCTCGCCGCTGTGGCCCAGCACTCGGCCGATCAGGAACGGCGCGATGCGCAGGCGCTCGCTCGCCATCACGGACGCCGCGGTGCGGCGCAGGTCGTGCGAACGCATCGACTCAATGCCTAGCGCCAGCCCCAGGTCGCGCATGGCGTGCGACAGGGCGCCCGGCGTGATCGCCTTGGCCCGGTCGCGGGGCGACGGAAACACGAATGGCGAAGGCGTTTCGCTGCCGAGGTCGGCGACGGCCATGGCCCGCTCGATCAGCGACGCGGCGTAGGGCGAGAGCGGGATAGCGTGCGGGCGCGTGCTCTTGGTCCTCTCTCCCGGAAGCAGCCAAAGCCCTTGCTTCAGGTCCAGTTCGTCCCGCCGCATCCCCGCCATCTCGGCGCGACGGGTGAGCAGGAGGAGCGACAGCTTCAGCGCTAGCCGCACCGGCTCTCCGAGATACACCTTCACGTCTGATCCGCCGTCGCCGGCGGGGCGGCGGAGAACGCCCGGCTCCGTCAGCGCGCCCCAAACCGTCGCAATTTCCTGATCGCTCAGGACACGGGTTCGCGGCTTCTCTTCATGGACCGCCTTGATGCCGACCACAGGGCTCTGTGCGACCCGCTGTTCGTGAAGCGCGAAGGCGAAGGTCTGTCGAATGAGGGACAGCGCCCGGTTGGCCTGCACACCCTTGTCCGCCGCCTTCAGGCCGCGCAACAGCGCCCGGACGGTGTCTCGGCTCACCTTCTCCACACGCAAGTCGCCCAGCGGCGCCTGGATGTGCCGACGGTACAACCCGCGTTCCTCGGCCAGCGTGGAGGCTCGCTTCGTGCGGTTTCTCGGGCGCCACTCCCCGGTCTCGCAAGAGAGGAAGTAGGCCGTGGTCAGCTGGTCATAGGTCTTGAGCGGCTGCGACTTGGCCTCGCGCTCAGCTTCCCGCTTCGCGTCCGCCGGATCGTCGCCCCTGCCGGCTCGCCGCCTCGCGTCGGATGCCGCTTCCCGCGCTTGGCGCAGGCTCAGGGTGGGATAATCGCCGAGCTTGAATCGGGGCTGGCGGCCGTCCGGAAGACGGTAGCGGACGAACCACGTCTTGGTGTCCCCGCCGATGCGCAGCAGCAGACCCTTCGTATCTGTGTCGAACAGCTCCAGCCGCTCGCCGGCCGCCGCCTTGACCGCCTGCACGCGTCGGTCCGTCAGCTTCTCCGAGGGCATCTTGCGCTCCGTCCGCTCTCGTGCCCCACCTCGCCTTGATGTGTGCCCCACTGGGGAACACATGGGGCACGCGAAGCACGGACAACAACGTATCAGCGCGGACACGCGCGAACGCAAGACGCTGAACGCGCTAGCGGATCACCAGTAGGAACGAA
>SXGS01291720.1_pt1 | contig 13167 bp, 7 predicted proteins | sample 3174681 | NCBI WGS metagenome assembly SXGS01 (sample SAMN11356861, study PRJNA531348) | freshwater metagenome | isolation source: freshwater sample F1-80 | place: China: Fuxian Lake, Yuxi | collected 2017-12-25
AGTTGGCGCGGGCGGCATAAACAGCTGCGGTATATCCGGCCGGTCCTGAACCGAGAATGAGCAGGCGGCTGTGTTTTGGATTTGACATGAATATCCCCGAGATAAATCTGAACAAGATAAGGCTTGGTCTCTACGTGGGGCCGATTCTATTGGATTGCAACCGGAAGTCAAAGTCAGGGACTAAATTTATTTCGGCCTGACTGTAAAGTCGGGACTGCTGTGCTAATTTAGCCTCATTAGGTGTGGTCAGCAAATGACTACTAACGTCCCGACGTCTGTGAGCGGAGGTTTCTCTGAGACTTTTTTTTTGGTTCTGGCTGCTGTTGCTGGTTATGCCGGCGCATGCCGCCGATGCGTTGTTTAAACGAATTGGCGTCGATGACGGCCTGCCAAATGCCACCATTTATGGTGTAGCACAGGATGTGGAAGGCTTTATCTGGTTAAGCTCGACCAATTCAGGCTTATTGCGCTACGACGGTTATCAGTTTACCGAATTTCAAGTACTGACGCCGGAAGAACTGAATACGTTGGGGTCACAGGATGTCGGTAGTTTACTGATTGATAATCAACACAATATTTGGGCTGGTACCTGGGGATACGGCCTAAGTCGTATTGATGCCAAGACCGGTAAGTTACGCCGCTTTGTTACAGACCCGTCGGATCCGGACAGTCTGGCCAGTATGCAGGTTCAGGTATTGTTTGAAGATAAACAGCAGAATCTGTGGGTGGGTAGTACCCGCGGCATTAACCGGATGACCGCAGACGGCCAATGGCAGCGTTTGCAGTTATCTGACAGGCAGCTGGCGCACAACCGCATCTGGAGTCTGAGCCAAACCCAGGACAATACGCTTTGGATCGGCACGTCCGCTGGGTTACATGCCTGGCGGGAAGATACCGGGTTGTCTGAAGTGATGTTGCCATTTCCGGACGGCACAGGCCGTGACAATGAAATCAGAGCCTTGTATAGCGCCGGCGATAAATTATGGGTCGGCACTCGTCAGGGATTATTTGTACTGGATCCCAAGCAACGAACCTTCCAAAAGATCCCATTTTTTGCCGGTCGTAATGCGCCGATTATTAATGTGATCTCCGCAGATCAAAATGGCATGTTACTGCTTGGAACATACAACGGATTGTTTCGGGTTCATCCGCAATTACAGCAATTTCTAAAATTCCGTGAACAACAATCGTTGTTGCCCACCGTGAATATCCGTTCGGTATTTTTAGACCGGACTGGTGTGTTATGGCTAGGTTCACGTGAGAACGGTTTGTATTACACCCGTCACAGCAAATCAGCATTTGCATCACTGCATGATTTAGCACCGCAGCTGGATGCCGCGCAACTACAGTTTACCGTCACCGCCGTGTTTGCGGATAAAGACGCGATTTGGCTAGGCAGCGCCGAAAATCTTTATCGGTTTGACCGTAGTTCCGGCACCTTAAAGCCCTTCCTGACCGACGGACGGGTTAACGCGATCCGACCGGACCAGACCGGTCAAATTTTTGCAGCAACCGATGTTGGTTTGTACCGCGTGGATCAAGCCGCCGATCAGGTTGTTCTGGTCACTGAGCCATTCCGGCAGAATCCTCAGGTGGCGGCCAATATCCGGGATTTAAGTATTCAGGCTGATGGTAGTTTCTGGATTGGTTTGTGGGGCGATGGGGTTATTCACTGGGACCCGGCAGCAAATACCTCAACAACCTATTTGCAGCCGGAGATCCGGCATAAAACCGGCGATGCCGTGCAAGCGATGCTGGTCAGTGGCGACGATACCTGGGTCGGTACCCGTTATTCCGGTGTGTTCCGCATCCGGCATGAAAATGGTCAGGTCGAGCATTTCAGTGAAGCCGCAGCGAACAAACTGACATTACCCAGTCAGGACGTGCAATGCCTCGAGCATGGCCCGGCCGCAACGTTACTGATTTGTACGCAGCAAGGTCTGGTTGTGTACGATCCGCAAACAGACACTCAGCATTTACTCGATGAACGCAGTGGCTTACCGACCAGCAACATCATCGGTGCCTACGCTGATCAGCAACAGAATATTTGGCTATTGTCGGCAAAAGGATTGAGTCTGAAACACAGCGACAGTCAACGCCTGATCACTTTTACCCGACAGGATGGCCTGGTGGCGACAGAGCAAGTGTTCAAGTCGTTTTTTGATGACCAGCAAGGCAGCTTTTACATTGGCTCTATCGAAGGATTGACGCTGATGGAACCTGCGTTGATTTGGATTAATCAGATTGAACCGAAAGTGGCCGTATCGCGCATTTTGGTCAATAACAAACCACTGCCGATGCAGGCAAACACCGCCCGCTGGCCGGATATTGTGCTAAAGCCGACAGACACCAGCCTTGAGTTTGAATTCGCCAGTCTTGATTTCCATGATCCGACGCGCAATCAATACATGTATAAACTGACTGGTTTTGATCAGGATTGGATCCTGCAACCTGGCCGGCGCGGTGCCTATTACTCCAATTTGCCCGCCGGTGACTACGAACTGGAACTCAAAGGCTCTAATAACCATGGTCTATTTAATCAGGTACCGGAGCGGGTGCGGGTTCAGGTATTGCCAAGCTGGTGGCAACACAGCTCAGTGCAGGCACTTGGTTTTGTCCTGACGATGTTGTTGATCCTGACATTCCATCAATACCGTTTACGTCACATCCATCAGATCAATAAATTGCTGCAGAACTCAGTCCAGGAGCGTGCCAAAGCACAACTCATTCTGGAAACTAAAGTAACCGAGCGCACCAGGGCACTGGAAGAAAGTTCGATGACGTTATCGCTACGGACCCGGCAGCTGGAAAAAAGTCTGACTGAGATCGCCAAGGCGAATAAAGAGCTCAAGCGACTGGATAAGCTTAAAGATGAATTTATCTCCACAGTGTCTCATGAATTACGTACGCCGCTGACCTCGATCCGCGGCGCAATAGGCTTGGTTGCCCAGAGCGTGGTCCCTCTGGGCTCAGATGCTTACCGACAACTGGTCGATACCGCGCAGCAGAATTGTGAGCGTTTATCGCAGCTGATTAACGACCTGCTGGATGTGCAAAAATTTGAAGCCGGTAAGTTTGTGCTGCAGTTAAAGCCGCTCGACCTGTTTGAATTGTGTCAAACCGCAGTGCATGGGATCCAGAGTTATGCCTTGCGGTATCAGGTGCAGGTTGAAACGCAATTGCTGCAGCAGCCACCGGTAATGGTGCAGGCAGATCAGTTGCGCTTACGACAGGTGCTGGATAATCTGCTTTCCAATGCGGTGAAGTTTTCCCCGCCAGACAGCACGGTGATCCTGCGGTTGTCGCAGCAGAATGACATGGTATTAGTTGAAGTGATCGATCAGGGCCAAGGGATCCCGGATCAGTTTAAACCGCGGATCTTTGAAAAATTTTCGCAGGCAGATGCATCCGACAGCCGTTCAAAAGAAGGCACAGGTCTCGGTCTTACGATTTGCAAACGCATCATCGAAAGTCATGGCGGTCAAATTGGCTTTAGTAGCACCGAACATGTCGGTACGCAGTTCTGGATCCGGCTGGCCCGGCTATACGCAGAACCAGAGGTTTAATTGTGCCGGTTTGTTGCGCCCCAAATACTTTATTGGGGCGATAGCACATAACGATAAACCGACCAGAAATGGCAGATACTGCCTGCTACAACAAAACAGTGCCAAATCAGGTGGTGGTAGCGCAAACGGTGCCACAAATAAAAAATTACGCCGCCGGAATAACATAAGCCGCCGGCCAATAACCACCACAAACCACCGGCCGGTACATGGTCCAGCATTGGCCCGGCAGCGATCAGCACCAGCCAGCCCATCAGCAGATACAGCATCAGACTCAGACGTTTGAACTTCAAATGCGCGACAAACTCTAGTGCAACACCAAGGCAGGCGATGCCCCATACCACTAGAACCAGGTAAAAGCCCCAACTGTCTTTCAGACTTATCAGCGTAAATGGCGTGTAAGTGCCGGCAATTAACAGATAGATGGCGCTGTGATCCAGCTTGCGCCAGAACGCTTTGCGTTTGGCATCTGTGCTGGCGTGGTAACACGCTGAGCAGCTGTATAACAAAATCAGACTGAGGCCAAATGCCAGCACGGCAAATAAAGCTGCAGGTTCACCTGCGGGCAGGCGCCATAACATCAGGCCGAGGCCAATGACACTTAACACAGCGCCGATGGCGTGACTTAGCGCATGCAGGGTTTCGTCATAGCCTTGGTATCTTAAATCCACAGAATTAATTCTCTTTACTGTTTCTGGTCGGCTCAGCTTACCACATCTGACGAAACCGGCGACAGCGACGCCGATTGCCTCGTTGGCAGAAACCGCTACAATGCGCGGCAATAAACCGTGTTCGGGGGTTGTTATGCCATTATTACTGGTGTTGGGTTATGTTTGGCCCGAACCCAATTCGTCTGCGGCAGGCTGGCGAATGCTGAGTTTATTGCAGCTGTATCGTCAGCAGGGTTTTCGCATTATCTTTGCCAGTGCGGCAGAAAAATCATCACACCGTTTCGATTTATCCAACTGGGGTATTGAGGAAGCGAGCGTGGCGCTGAATTGCCAGAGTTTTGCCGTTCAGTTGCAGCAATGGCAGCCGGCGGTGGTGTTATTTGACCGTTTTATGCTGGAAGAACAATTTGGCTGGTGGGTGGATGATGTCTGTCCGCAGGCACTGAAACTACTCGACAGTGAAGACCTGCATTGCCTGCGATTTGCCCGCCAGCAGGCGTTTAGCGCCAATAGGGCTGTGACTGCAGCAGATTTGCGTTCAGAACTGGCCATGCGTGAAGTGGCGGCGATCTTACGCTGCGACCTGACGCTGACCATTTCGATGGCAGAACATCGATTGTTAACCGAGTTTTATCAGGTGCCGGTCTCGCAGCTGTTGTATTGCCCGTTTTTACTGGACGACGTCACAGTGGATACATCGGTGACTTTTGCTACGCGCCGGCACATCAGTTTTATTGGCAATTTTCGTCATGAACCGAACTGGCAGGCGGTATTGCGCCTCAAACAGCTTTGGCCAGCGTTGCGTGCCCGCTTGCCTGGCGTTGAATTGCATATCTATGGCGCGTATCCGCCGCCCAAAGCTACCCAGTTGCATGCACCCAAACAAGGTTTTTTCATCAAAGGCTGGGCTGATCATGCTGCAGAGGCGTTTCGCGATTATCGCCTCTGTCTGGCGCCGCTGAGTTTTGGCGCGGGCCTCAAAGGTAAAATCATTGATGCGATGCGTTATGGCACGCCGGTAGTGACGACTGAGATTGGTGCGGAAGGCATTAGTCAGCAGCCTGGCTTGATTGATTTTCCTGGCGCGATAGCGGACGAGGATAACGCGCTGCTTGACGCAGCCGTCGCCTTGTATCAGCAGCAAGAGCTGTGGCAACAAGCACAGGACAAAGCTCCGTCCTGTTTGGCGCAATTTTCTGCCGAACTTCTGCAGCCGCAGCTCTGGCAGCGCATTGCCGCAGTGCAGCAGCAACTGAGCAGCCACCGCTCTGAAGCTTTTCTGGGTAGCATGTTAAAGTATCATCATCATCGCAGTACAAAATTTATGGCGCAGTGGATCGAAGCGAAAAATAAGCTGGCCGCACAAGAATCGCAGGAGTGTTCCGATGTTAAATAGTCCGTTAAGCCGCGACCAGTTGGTCCAGTTGCTGAACCAGAAACTAGAGATCACGCGTGTGCGCGACTATTGCCCGAACGGGCTGCAAGTGGAAGGCCGTCAGCAGATCCGCAAAGTGCTGACCGGGGTGACAGCGTCACAGGCGCTGCTGGAGCGGGCGGTTGCCGAGCAGGTTGATGCGGTACTGGTACATCATGGTTATTTCTGGAAAGGCGAAAGCAGTGAAATCACTGGAATGAAAAAACGTCGCCTGCAGACGTTGTTACAGCATGATATCAACCTGCTGGCCTATCATTTGCCGCTGGATATTCATCCTGAGCTCGGCAATAACGCCAGACTTGGCGCTTTGCTGGGCTTGACTGAGATCAGCGCTCTGGCCAGCGTGGAGCCGGTTGGGGTGGTCAGGCAGGCCAGTCTGGTTGAACCTCAAGCCTTAACTGAGATCGTGGCGCTGCTGCAACAGCAGCTGGGTCGGCAGGTGTTTGTCCATGACGCCGGTATCGGCGCCGTTACACAAATCGCCTGGTGTACCGGTGGCGGTCAGGGTTATATCGATCAGGCGGCAGCTGCCGGCGCACAACTGTTTATCAGTGGCGAAGTATCCGAGCAAACCATTCATAGTGCCAACGAACTGGGTATTCATTTTATCGCCGCCGGTCATCACGCCACGGAACGTTATGGCATCAAAGCGCTGGGCGAATGGTTGGCAGCAGAGACCGGTATCGAAGTGATTTTTGCCGATATTTATAATCCGGCTTAATTCTGGAACTGGCGGTTAAGCTGGTGCAGACGAATGTGCTGTTCCAGCAAGCCAGCGTACTCATAAAAGGCGTAGCCAAAAGTCTCCATCGCATTAACGGTTGGCAACCAGGCTTGCCAGCGCAACGGGTCTTCAGGATTGCGACGCAGGTGATAGTCGGCAGGTGCTGCAACCGGCAGGCGGTTTGCGCTGGTAAACCAACGCATCGCGCGAGGCATATGCATCGCAGAGGTCACTAATGCCATCGGCTCAGTCGCAGGTATTGCCTTGATTAACAATGTGATCTCGCCTTCAGTATCGGTCGCATCAGGATGTAGGCGGATTTGTTGGTCGGGGACACCCAGCGCGACTAAAAACCGCCGCGCCACCTCAGTATGGGCTTCGCGTCGATCTTTGATCGACCCGCTCAGATGTATCAGCGCCTGGGGCTGCCGGCGCCAAATCTGCGTGGCTTCAAGTAATCGGGCGCTGCTGCAGGAGTCCAGCTGGCTGCTGATCGGTAAAAACGTGGCATTGGCGTGACTGCAGCCAAGCACCGCAATATGCTTTACCTGTTGCTGTGCAAAGGCCGGATAGGCCAGTTCCAGCGGCGCGGCAAGCCAGTCAGCAATAGGTTTGCTGGTCAGCAGCAGACCGCATGCAAGTTGCAGTAACAGCAGTTTTTTCAGATGATGACTGTTTCGCCAGGCGGCCAACATACTAAGCAACAGTAACAACAGCAGCTGAACTACCGGCGTCAGCAACAATTTAATCAACAGATCCATGAGTTTATGACCAGAAAAACTACAGTAAAAACCAAGTCGGACCGCAATTTTGACAGCATTGCCGGCAAATTCCAGCAGAATATCTATAACACGACCAAAGGCCGCTTACGCCAATTGGTGTTACAACGTGATTTGCTGGAACTGCCTGCGTTAAATCAGGCGAGCACCCGGGTGTTGGATGTGGGCGGCGGGCAAGGGCAGCTGGCGTTGTGGTTGGCAGCGCAGGGTCACCAGGTGACGTTAACTGATCTATCCACAGAAATGCTGGCACTGGCGCAGCAAGCTGCGACGGCACAGCAACTCAGCCTGCAGATCAGCCATTTGTCACTGCAACAACTGGCTGAGCAAACATTCACTGCACCGGTGGTACTCTGTCACGCAGTGCTGGAATGGCTGGCAGATCCGCAACAAGCGATTGGCCAGTTATGGCAGCTGGTGGAGCCGGGCGGTGTGCTGAGCCTGATGTTCTATAACATTGATGCCAAACGTTTTTCGAACATTGTGTATGGTAATTTTAACTATGTGTTGCGCGATCTGGCGTACAAGAAAAAAGTCAGTCTGAGCCCACAAAATCCGCTCGATCCGCGCGCGGTCAGTCAATGGTGTCAGGATGCTGGTTTTGTTCAGCTCAGTAAAACCGGCGTGCGCTGTTTTCATGATTATCTGCGCGACCGGTCAGAGCAGGAAAGCGAGTTTGATAAGTTACTGGAAGTGGAACTGCGTTACAGCCGCACCGAGCCGTATGCGTCGTTGGGGCGCTACCAGCACCTGTTATTGCACAAGCCGGCATAGCAAGCTCTGCAGCAGGACCATTAGCTGCTGCAGACTAGCCCCTAGTCGAATTCCATTTTATATAACACATCAACCGAGGTCGCGAGGCCCTGTACGGCTTCGACATAAACCTGTTGCATCAGCCGGTAACGCAACGTGAACTCGCCAAACTGACTGAAGATCCCGACGCCATATTTGACCTGCAGCCTTGGGGATAAATAACCGCTGACAGTCACTTTGGATTTGTCACCGCTGCCGGCGGTATCCAGACTCAGATCTGATATGCCAAAGGCTTCGCCAATCGCCCCAACCAGTTGCCCCGAATTGGCGATACCGATGCCGATCAAGCCAGTGGTGACAGCGCCGTCACCGGCACTACTGCCGATGTCACGCCCCAACAGCAGATAAGCCAGCGCATTGGCTTGTGGTTTAGAGGGTTCACTAAACACTTCAACCAGAGGGTTGTCCGCTAAACCATTAACCCGCAGGCCGGCAATGACATTATCTTCAGTTTTCTCCGGATTGCGGATTGCCTCAATGGCCAGCAACGGTTGGCTGGCCGGGCCATTAAAGGTCAGTCGGCCTTTACGCAATTTTAAGTCCTGACCATAGGCGCGAAAACTACCGTCCTTCAGCTGAACCTGTCCATGCAGCGTTGGAACCATGCCTTGCTGGCGGACGCGTAAATCACCTTGTAAGCGGGTTTTCAGTCCAAAAGCGGCCAGCCGGACCTGCTCGCCAATTTTGAGCCGGATATCGGAGCTGAGTGTCCAGTTTGATTTTTCACCGGCGCGTTGCTGCGCCGAGATCACGATTTCATCCGCGCTGACTTTGGTGGCATTTTCCGGCAGGCTGTTAAACCGAATATTTCCGGCTGGGATATCAATAGTGCCAGTGACTTGGCCTGAATGTGGGCTCGCGGTCAGTCGCAGCTGCGGGCTGACGGTCAGCTCAGCATCGGTCAACTGCAACTGCAATTTGTCGCCTTTGACGTCAACCTGACTAAACCAGGCGTCCGGCGTCAGCCAATTTGCATCGCCAGTCACACTGAGTCGGCCTTCCGGTGTCTGCCAGTCACTGTTCAGACTGGCGGCAAAGCCGCGGAAACTGGCCAGCAGATTGGCTTTGGTCAGTTCCAGTGGAGCTTGTTGGCCAGTCAGTTGCAGCGCATCAATAGCCAGACTGCCATAAATCGCCGGATTGCCCAGTGCACCTTCGGCACGTAGGTTTGCGCTCAGCAGACCATCAAATTTACTGTATTCATTAAACACCGGCTGCAGGAATGTCAGCGACAATGGCGCCAGCTGTATATTAGCTTTGAGAGTTGGCGCTGCGCTGTTTAAGGCTTTGATTTCAACGTTTGCGGCAATGGCGCTGTTTTTACTTAAGGTCGCCTGCAAACTGCTGGTTAACTGAAAGTTTTTCAGGCCACCAGTTAAACTCAGTTCACGCCAGGGCAGATCTAGCGGCGTGGTGAGCTGGTGTCGAAGCAAGCCTGTCGCGCTTTGCAGTTGCCAGCTCAACTCAGATAACCGGCCTTTCAGCCAATTGAATGCCAGTTGACCACTGGCGCTGCCTTCGAGGCTGAGATTTGGCGGTAATACCGGATCGAGGCTGTTGAGTGGAAGTTGCTGCAGTTGCAGCGCAAGTTCGCCTTGTTTGCTGCTGAGCAGCTTGGTTTTACTCAGGCAAATCGATGCGTCGGCCTGTAACCAGCAGGCTGAGCCGAGTTCTGCTTGTTGTTTAGCCAAATCCAACCGGATCGGCCAAGCCTTTTGCAGCTGCCAATCACCCATGTCGGATTGCAGTCGAAACTCCTGAACATTGGCACGCCACAGTTGTTCTTTGATGCCGGCTTGCATCGCGAGCACCGCTTTGAGCTGATGACTGTCCAACGTCAGGTGGGTTTGATGTTGTTGTTGTGTCCCTTCGGATTGCCAGTCGAGCTGTTGTAATTGCCAACCGGGCGCCTGACCGTTTTTGGCGTTTAGACTGATTTGACTGCTTTTTTCTCCCATGGCCGGTAAATTGGCACTGGCAGTGAATTCCGCCAGGGAATAATCGTCCAGATAACTGAGCTTTCGGGCGCTCAGGCTCAGCTGCAGATCAGGTTTTTTCATGTCACCGCGCAGTTGGAACTTCGCGTCAATTTCACCTTCGGCCAGTGCGAGCGAATGTGCCAGATCGGCAATGTGCAAGGTCGCATCCAACGTCAATTGCTCGCCCAATGCGCCATTAAGCTGTAACAGGTTCGGACCGTGCTGCAGTTTTAGTCCCGGCGTTTCTAGTTGCAGCAGACCGCTACGGGGTTGTAGTAGGGTTAATTTACCGTCGAGCAATAGCGGTTGACCGCGCAGCTCGCCATTTAAATGCAGCGTATTGGCATGCAGCTGCCATTGGCGGGCAGGATTGGCGGCAAAATTAGCATCCAGTTCAATCTGGCCACTCAATTCGCCAGGGTAATCAGCCCAATACAGGCCGGGTTGGATACCGTTGAGTTGTAACGCAGCCGTCAGCTCCAGCGTGTTTAGCTGCAGTTTACCACTGAGATCCGCTTGTCCATTTAATGTGCGCAATTGCAGGGCGCTGAGTTCCAGCACGCCTTGGTGCTGAGTAGCGCTCAACGTCCATTCGGCTTGGGGCAGGGCCGGCGACTCAGTGGCGACATTCAATGTCAGCTGTTGTTGGTTGAGGTCACCACTGAACTGCACACCAAGTTGACGTAACGTCAAATCTGCTGGCTGCATGGTGGGTTTTGTCGCCATGGGGGTGGCAGCTTGAGGATCCGCTGGCACGGTGATAGGTGTTTGGACCTTCGTTGGTAAGGGCCAATGCAAATCGTCGCCATGCAAGGTACCCTGAAAAGCCAATCCCGGGCTTACCAGATCGGTTTTCAGTTCGAGTTGCAGCGGCCATGGGCTGGTGCTGTTTACTTGCAATTGCCATGTTGCCAGAGGACCTCGCCCGTCTATGTTGACCTTCACCGGAGCTGACAGCTTCGCATGGCTGGCTTCCAGTTGCAGCTGCAGTGCCAGTTGCTGCGTCAACCGTTCTAGCAGCAAATCACCGCTGGCTTGTAGCTCAGGCAGTCGCAGCTGCGTATTCTGCAACTGCCATTGATTGGCAGTGAGCAGCACATCAGTTTGTAGGGATTGCAGTTGCAGCAGGGTTTGTTGGGCTTGTACTAAGGTAAATTCGGTCACATGCAGCTGCGGCAGCGCCAGTTCCACGGGTAGTTGCAGTTGCAACAATGCCGGCAATGGGTTGTTTGTAGCGCTGTTATTGGTGTCTTTCTGCAGACTGAGCCTGCTTTTTGCCAGCGTCAGGTTTTGCAGCGTCAGTCGGGCAGGTGTCAGATCCAGTGCTGTGTACAAAAGACCAATCCGAATGTGCTGGGTCGGCAATTGCACCGCGCTGTCGCTAAATTCTAACCGGCCAATGCTGACACTGAATGGCAGTTGCAGACCATTTGCGGCAGACTCTGCAGGACTGGTCGGCAGTGCTGATTCTGGCAGCGTTGACTCTGGTACCGTCTGACTGACCTGTAGTTGCGTGACCTGCACCAGCGGCAAACACAGTTGGCGCTGCCACAGGCAGCTTAAATCGACTTTCAGCGCCAGTTCGGCTACTGCAACCTGAAGGTCCGGCTGCTGATACTGCAATTGTTTGATCCGCACGCCTTGCCACAAGTCACCGCTAACTGCTTGCATCTGCAGTGCTGGCAGCAGATGGGGTTGCAGCAGCCACAGCAATTGTAGGCCTGGGTTACTACCAAACAACGCCAGTACAGACGACAACAATAGCAGCGCGGTTAATACAACAAGCCGCAGCCAGAGCCAGCCGGACTTGGTGCGGCGAATAGGCGCTGCGCTCGGCTCAGCGGACAAAGGCACCTGCGGCGTTGACTGACTCATAATTCCGGCCCCAGCGTGAAATGAATGCGGAAGCGCCCGTTTGGTTCATGATCCAGGCCGTAGGCAAGGTCGAGGCGGATAGGACCGACCGGGGACGCCCAGCGCGCACCAATGCCGACACTCTGTTTCCAATCAGGCTGATCATTCCAGGCACTGCCGTAATCGGTAAACAGCGCCAGCCACCAATCACCTTTGACCCGATGTTGATACTCGAGGTTAACCGTAGCCAGACGAATGCCACCGATCAGTTCCTGCTCAGCATTGACCGGCGCTATGGTCTGATAACCATAACCACGCAGGCTACTGTCACCGCCAGCAAAAAAGCGTAAAGAGGGCGGAATATTGGCAATTTGTTCCTGTAATATTGCGCCAGCGTCTAGCCGCACCAGCCAACGTTGATCTTCACTGAACGACCCAATCCAACCGGCCCGACCGTAGAGCCGGACAAAATCCGTATCTGAGCCCCAGCTGGTATTGGCGGCTTCGACCGACAGCAAATAATTGTCGGCATCCAATGGCATACTGCCGCCGGTATCCCGGTTACGGCTAAAAGCAAAGCCTGGCAGCACCAGATTGGATGTGTCGCGTTGCGCACCCTGCACATAATCTTCATACAGCCAGCGCAGTGACAATGTCCGTTGCCATTGGTTGCTGAGTAACCAGTGTCGTTCACCTTTCAGGTTGTAACTGGTGCTGTCGGTGTCGAGTAAGTCTTTGTTTTTATAGCCGAAAGATAACTGGTAATAGTCATTGGCAACATCGCGTAGCGGAAACTTATAACTCGTTTCCAGATACTGCTCGCGTTGTGATAGCGCCAGATCAGCATTGAGACTATGACCGCGGTCATTGACCCAGGGCTTAAACCAACTGGTCTTAATACGAGCCCCAACATCTGTGGCATAACCGATACCGGTTTCAACCGTATTTTTCACTGCGGGTTGCAGCTCAATGGTCAAAGGCAACGCGCCGTCCTTACGGTTATCTGGATCAGCGATTAGATCCACACTGCCAAACCACAGCGTATTGGCCAAGTTTTGGCTGAGTTTAGCCAGGCGTTCTGCTGAATAGAAATCGCCGCTTTTAAACGGTAATAAAGTTTGTAGCCGGGCGTCGCGGATCTGGCCGCCGACGAATTTTATTTCGCCAAAGCGGTAGCGCGGGCCACTTTGAAAATGCAGATGCATTTTACCGCGCCGATCGCCTGGCGTGACTTCCAGTTCGGCGCGACTGAACTCTGCGTCAAAATAACCTTTGCGATGCGACAGACTGAGCAAGGCTTTTTTATAGTCTTCATAGATGCCATGGTGCATCCGTTCGCCTTTTCGTGG
>SXGS01307575.1_pt1 | contig 13164 bp, 14 predicted proteins | sample 3174681 | NCBI WGS metagenome assembly SXGS01 (sample SAMN11356861, study PRJNA531348) | freshwater metagenome | isolation source: freshwater sample F1-80 | place: China: Fuxian Lake, Yuxi | collected 2017-12-25
CGCCTGCTGCCGCGAAGCGAGATCTGGAAAATCGAGGTCGAAGATTTCCCTGCGTTCATCCTGGTCGACGACAAAGGCCACGACTTCTTCGCCGACGTCGGACCAGGATGTTCTCATTGATGCTTGTAGGATGGCCGCCCTCGGCCGTCCTGCGTTGACTCACGAACACGGACGGCCGAGGGCGGCCATCCTACGGAGCAACGATCATGTCTCTGCCCGTGAAGATTGGTGTCGTCGGTCTCGGCCGATTCGGTCGGCTGCATTCGCTGACACTGTCGGGATTGGCCGAAGCCGAACTCGTCGGCGTTGTTGCTCGACGACAGGCGAGCCTCGACAAGTTGCGAACCGAATTGCCAGATGTTCCCGGTTGGCTGAGCCTCGATCAGGCGATCGACGAATCGGGAGCGGAAGCGTGGGTCGTCGCCTGTTCGACGGCCGAGCATGTCGCCGTTGCGACCAAGTTGCTGCGAGCCGGCAAAAAAGTGCTGCTCGAAAAGCCGATCGCCGACACGCTGGTGGACGCGGAGCAACTCGCCCCTCTGGTCGCCGCCGAGTCGTCGAATTTGATGCTTGGTCACATCCTGCTGTTCAACAGCGAGTTCAAGCAGCTTCGCGAAGAAGTCGCCAAGCGTGGTCAGCCGACGTTCTTCGACTGCGTGCGACATCGGCCGGCCAGCATCGTGAAAGATTTCGCGGGCGAGAACCCGCTGATCGCCACGATGGTCCACGATCTGTATTCCGTACAAGCTCTGATGAACCGCGCCGAACCGGAACGATTCAGTTCACAGTTTCATCGGGTCGAAACCGGTGCCGTCGATGTCGCACTGGCTCAGTTGCAGTGGAGCGACGGGACGCTGGCCTCGTTCGCAGCCGGTTACATCACGCCAACAGGCATGGCTCCTCGCGGCTTCGATCGGATGGAAGTCTTTGGCCGAGGTTGGTCGGCCCGCATCTCGCCGAATCCGCGCCCGATCGAAGTTTGGGACGACAAGGCGTCGTGGCCGATGCCTCTGGAAATTCGCACGGACGTCGGCGGTCCCTCTGGCATGATGGCCGAAGAACTCCGCTGCTTCTGCCGAGTCGTTCGCGGGATCGAAAGCGTTCCGGTCGGAGCGACCTACGCCGATGCTCTGCAAGTGCAACGCTGGATGGACCGACTGACGGCTGCGGCACATTGAGCAGTCGAGGCGAGCCGGGGTCAGGTCTTCAAATTTCATTTTTTGGGGTTACAAATCGAGTGCGGCGTGGATTGAAATGGCGATGTGAGATGCGAGTCAGTGGTTGATCGCGAGGCCAAAAATGAAATTTGAAGACCTGACCCCTGATCGGTTGCGGCGTCGCGACGTGCTGCGGGCTGGCGGATTAGGCCTGCTCGGCACGCCATTACTGACGACTGCTCATGCCGAACCCAGCTTTGCCTCTCTGCCGAACTTCGGTCGCGCGAAGCGATGTCTAGTGCTCTACATTTACGGAGCTTGGAGTCAGCTTGATACGTTCGATCCAAAACCGGAGGCTCCAGAAAACATCCGAGGCGAGTTCGGCACGATCGACTCGAAGCTGCCGGGCGTGCGAGTTTGCGAGCATCTGCCGCGATCGGCCAACGTGCTCGATCGTTGCACGCTGGTGCGGTCGATGTCGCATCCGTGGAACATTCACTCGGCGTCGTACACGCTGACCGGCAACCCGGACACCGAGCGGATCGAAGGCCGGCAACGGAATCCCGACCAGTGGCCGTACATCGGCGGAGTCATCGACTACTGCGCGTCGCTAGGCGAATTTGGCCCGCAGCCGCGCGGCGTGCCGGTCAACGTGATGTTGCCGTGGCGACAGAGCTTGTACGCTCGGCCGAACAAGCGATCGGGGACGTTCGGCGGTTTCTTGGGGACGGCGTTCGATCCATTGTGGACCGAGTTCCGTGGAGAGGCTCCGCAAGGCGATCCGTTTCGTGAGATCACTCTCGACGGACGACTTGAATTCGGTTCCGGTGACGGAGCGACAATCACGCTCGATTCTCTCGACCGACGCCGCTCGTTGCTGACTCAGTTTGAACAGCGAACGGCGGAACTCGATCGTTCGGCCAGCGCGGCGGGATACTCGAAGCAACGCGAACTGGCCCTCGACTTTCTCGCTCGACCACAAGTAGTCGATGCGCTGCGATTGGAACGGGAGCCGATGTCGCTGCGAGAAGACTACGGCATGACGCTGTTCGGCCAGTCCTGCTTGTCGGCTCGGCGGCTGCTCGAAGCGAACGTGAAGTTCGTCACCGTCTGCTGGGACGAGTTCGGCCAAACCGACGAGAGCTGGGACACGCACTACGATCACCACTCACGCATGCGCGAGTTCCTGTTGCCGGCATTCGACCGCGCGTTCTCAGCGCTGATGCTCGATCTCGATCGACGCGGATTGCTCGACGACACGCTGGTCCTGTGCCTCAGCGAACATGGCCGCACGCCGACGTTCGACATCACCGCCGCCGGTGCTCCCGGCCGAGGCCACTGGTCGCGAGCCTACTGCCAAATCTTCGCCGGAGCGGGTGTGCCTCGCGGACAAGTTGTCGGCTCGACGAACTCAACGGCTGGCGATGTGCTTGATCGGCCGATTGATCCGAAGGACATTTTGCGCACCGCCTATCACTTGCTCGGCATTGATGCCGATCGTGAGTTGATCGCATCACCCGGCCGCTCGGTGCCGCTCGTTGCAGGTGGCCAAGTCGTGCGCGAGTTGCTGGGTTGATTGCCGCCGCCTCGTGGCACCGGCAGAATGTCGTCCGTCTCGTCCTTGAGTGATCCGCCATCATGCTGCATCCCGAAACGCTCGAAGCCTACCGCAAGATGACTCCGTCAGAGCGGCTGAATCTCACGCTGGACATGACGCGCGAAAACTTTCGCCGGTTATTGGCTGGACCGCCGGACATCGTCGCGCGGCGGTTTGAAGTTTTGCGTCAGCAGAATGACGAGCGCAATCGGCGGATGCTCACCGCCATCGCGAGGACTCGCGAATCATGACGTCCGACGACTTGAACATCCCGTTCCAAGATTTTGTCGGAGTCTTCGAGCGACTCAACATTCCTTACGCGCTGATTGGCGGATTGGCCGTGGGAGTGCATGGCATTCCGCGACCAACTCACGATTTGGATTTCACAATCGCGGTGAGCCGCGATCGCCTTGCCGAGTTCTTTCAGGCGATTACTGAGTTGGGATATGACGTCCCACAAGAATTCACGAAGGGTTGGGTCGATCAAGTGGCGGGAATGCCGCTGGTCAAAGCGCGGCAATGGGTCGAGGGCAAGACCATCGACGTCGATATTTTTATCGCGGAATCCAAGTTCCAAAAGTCGCTCATCCAACGCCGAATCAAGGCAGAGGTGGAAGGACAGCCTGCGTGGATCGCTTCGCCCGAAGACCTCATTTTGCTGAAGCTCATCGCCGGTCGCCCGCGTGACCTGGGCGACATTCAAGACATCCTGCTGGTTCAGGGTCCATTGGACCAAGCCTATTTACAGAGCTGGTCCAAAGAGTTGGGAATTCACGAACGACTCGTGACAGCGATCAACGATTTCACCAAGTAACAGCCGAGTTCAACTTTGGGAGACAAACCGATGCGACGACTGGCGATGGGTTGGGCCACTGTGATGGGAGTGCTGCTGATGACTTCGTCTCTAACTGCGCAGGAGACGTCACTGACGGTTCGGCTGCGATCGCAAAAGGGAGTTTCGAATGCGGATTTGAAGACCGAACGGACGGTCGTTGAAGAAGTGGAGCGTCTTTGGTCGGCGAAAGAAACGGCCGTCATCGTTTGCGACCTGTGGGACGCGCATCATTGCTTGAATGCCGTGCGTCGGTTGGAAGAGTTTGCTCCGCGGATGAACGAGGTTTTGAAAGAGGCTCGGAAACGCGGGGCGACGATCATTCATTCGCCGAGCGATTGCATGGCGGCTTATGAAGATCATGCGGCTCGGAAGCGAGCGGTGGCTGCTCCGGCGGCGAAGGTGAAGCCGAAGGACGTCGAGCATTGGTGCTCGCGGATTCCCAGCGAAGAGAAGGCGGTCTATCCGATCGACCAATCGGACGGCGGCGAGGACGACGATCCGGCCGAGCACGCCGAGTGGGCGGCGAAGCTCAAGGCGATGGGCCGCAATCCGGGGATGCCGTGGAAAACGCAGTCGAAGCTGGTCGAGATCGACGCCGACCGCGACTTCATTTCCGACCGAGGTGACGAAGTCTGGAACGTGCTCGAATCACGCGACATCAAGAACGTGATTCTGGTTGGCGTGCATCTCAACATGTGTGTGCTCGGCCGACCGTTCGGGCTGCGGCAGATGGTTCGCAACGGCAAGCACGTCGCACTGATGCGCGACATGACCGACTGCATGTACAACCCCAAGCGTTGGCCGCAGGTCGATCACTTCACCGGCAATGACCTCGTCGTCTCGCACGTCGAGCGGTTCGTCTGTCCGACGATCACCAGCGATCAAATCCTCGGAGGCAATGCGTTCCGCTCGAAGTACGACAAGCGGAATGAAGTCAGTCCCACGATCAAACCGCAAGATGCTCGTACCGCTTGGCGGCCTATGACCGTTGCGAAGCGTTGGCAGCAGCTCAATCTGACCGAGGCCGAGGGTTATCAAGGTCCGTTTTGGATTCGTTGTGTCGTTCGGCTCCCCAGCGATTGGCTGCAATGGAGACGATTGCAGCTCAAGTTGGAGGTGGACCATGAAACGTCGGTGTGGTTGAACGGCCACGAAGCCAGTTCGAAGGTCGAAGCTGGAAGCGGCAATACTGTCACCTACCAGTTCCCGGCCGAGGCGGTCGTGCCGGATGATTTCCATTTGCTCGTGATGCGGCTCAAGGGACCAGGAGGACATCTCACGTTGCCTGAACCGCCGACTCTGGTCAGCGGCTCGCGAAAGCTGGAATTGAAAGGCCAATGGCAACTCCGACTCGGCGATGATAAGTCGTGGTCGAACATCCCGCTGCCGGCGAAGTTCGGCGGCTCGACCGATATGCTTTTTGAGCCAACCCCCTAATGTTGCCCCTCTGTGATTCTCTGTGTCTCTGTGTTTAAGAATTTGAAACACAGAGGCACGGAGAGTCACAGAGAGGAATGCACGACACGATCAATCGAAAGGCACAACATGCACGACTCACAACAACTGACCCGCCGCGAAGTTCTCGCCGCCGGAACGGCCGCTCTTGGAGCTATCATGACTCAACCGCTGACTGCCGCTGACAAAGACCTGCCGTGGATCGACGCGCATTCGCACATCTGGCCACCGGAGACGGACAAGTTCCCGCTGGCTCCGGGACAGACGAAGAAGGATCTCAATCCGCCCAGCTTCACCGATGACGAGCTGATGGCGATTGCTCGGCCGGAGGGTGTTGGTCGCGTCGTGCTGATTCAGCATTCGGTGTATCACCTGTTCGATAACTCGTATCTGATCGACGCGGTGCGGCGACATCCGAAGCTGTTTCGCGTGCAAGGGATGGTCGATGATCACCTGCCGAATCCGGGGGCAGCCATGAAGAAACTGTTGCCGCAAGGAGTCACCGGCTTCCGCATCACGCCGTTCGTGCGGAAGAAGGAGAATCAGCCGAAATGGCTCGAAGCGCCCGGCATGATCGAGATGTGGAAGACCGGGGCGGAAACTCGACAGGCGATGTGCCTGCTTATCAACGCGAGCGACTTGGCCGCGACCGACGCGATGTGCGAGCGACATCCCGACACGCCAGTCGTGATCGACCACTTCGCTCGCATTGGAGTCGATGGCGAGATGCGCGACTCAGACATCAAGGCTCTGTGCAAGCTAGCTCGGCACAAGCACACGAGCGTGAAGATTTCGGCCTACTACGCGCTCGGCCAGAAGAAGCCGCCGCATGACGAGCTGATCCCGATGATCAAGCGGCTGCTCGACTGCTTCGGTCCGCAGCGACTGATGTGGGCCAGCGACTCGCCGTATCAAATTCAGGGAGCCAACAACTACAAGGCGTCGATCAGCCTCGTCCGCGACCGGATGGATTTCCTCTCGAAGACAGACCGCGAGTGGCTGCTGGCGATGACGGCGGAGAAGGTCTTCTTCTATGCCTGAGTTCGTGTTGCCGGAACTGACTTCGTCCCAATGGATATTGGCCTTGGTCTCCGCGTTCGGACTGGGAGTGGCGAAGAGCGGGCTTGCGGGAGTCGGCCTGTTTCACGTCGTGGTCTTCGCGTTCCTTTTCGGAGCAAAGAAATCGACGGGGATCGTGCTGCCGATGCTGATTATCGGCGACGTCTGCGCAGTGCTGGCGTATCGGACCAAGCACGCTCGTTGGGACTACATCAAGAGCATGTCGTTGCCGACGGGGATCGGTGTGGTCATCGGCTGGGCGTTGATGGATTCGATCAGCGAGTCGGCGTACAAGCCGGTCATTGGCAGTATTATCTTGGGATTGGCGGCCATGCAGTTGTCGCGGATGTGGCGGCCGGACTGGTTCGAGCGTGTCCCTCACGCCACCTGGTTTGCTTGGAGCCTCTGCCTGATTGCCGGGTTCTGCACGATGCTGGCCAACGGAGCCGGTGGGATGATCGCGCTGTATCTCGTGACGGTTTCGATGCCGAAGCTGGAGGTTGTGGGGACGACGGCCTGGTTCTTTCTGATGCTCAACCTGTTCAAGGTTCCGTTCAGCGCGCAGTTGGGATTGATCGGAGCCGAGACGCTCGCAATCAACGCTGTGATGATTCCCAGCATTGTGCTCGGCCTGCTGGCCGGCCGCTGGCTGATCCACCGTATCCCGCAGCGACAGTTCGACAGCCTCGTGTTGCTGCTGTCGTCGGTCGCGGCACTGCGATTGATCGGTGTGTTTTGAAGCGGCGCGTGCAAAGTAGACGAGTCGCTTTGTGACACGAATTCCGGTCACGGAGTGACCGATCTACGTTTCTCTGCTCACTTCCCGAAGCAATACAGCCACTCTTGCCGCTTGCCGCCGGACCGAGTCGCGGTGCGGATGAAGAGTTGGTTGCCGGAGACGGCGGGGCTGGGGAAGGCTTCGTCGCCGAGTTGGTTTTCGGCGACGAGCTCAAACTTCTCCTTGTTCGGTTTGAAGACGTACCAAGTGCCGACTTCGTTGGCTTGATAGATGTGTCCACCCGCGAGGACCGGCGATGAGCTGACAGGACCGGCGAGCCGCTGCTTCCACATTTCTTGGCCGTCGCTGGCTCGCCAACAGAACATCACACCATTGTCGCTGAGGGCGTAGATGAAGCCGTCGAGCGCGAGCATCGACTGCTCGTAGCATTTTTGCTGATTCTTCCAGAGGACTTTACCGCTGCCGTCCGCTTTGACGGCGATGGTTTCGGCCTTCGGGTATCCACCGCTGGCGACGACGATGTCGTCCGTCCAGACCATCGTGCCGCACGTTGCGTGAGTTGTCCCATCGACGTCCCACAACTTCTTGCCGTTCGCGGGGTCGTAGCTGGTGACTTTCTCGGCTCCGCTGATCAGGAGTTGATCCTTTCCAGCGACGTGTGCGACGACGGGTGTCGAGAACGTGATGTTGTCTCGACGCGGCGTTTTCCAGAGTTGTTTGCCAGTGGTGCGATCGAGAGCGGTGATGGCACTTGTGCCGTCGAACTCCGTCGCGACGATGACCGAGTTGCGATACAGCGTTGGCGACGGAGCGTAGCCGTACTCGTAACGCTGCGGATTAAACGGGCCGACTACCTCCTGCCAAATCTTCTTGCCTTTCAAATCGAGCGCCGTGCAGACCACGGTCTTGGCGTGGAAGAACGTCACGAACAGTCGCTCGCCGTCGCAGGCGACCGTCGGCGTTGCTTCGGTGTTCTTCGGGTGATTCTTGGCGGGAAAGCCTCCCTTGGTGAGGTCGGTCTTCCAGAGTTGCTTGCCCGTCGAACGATCGAACGCGACGACGGAATGCTGCTTGTCCTGCTCGTCTGCGGTCTCCAACACAACCAGGTTGCCGACCACGATTGGCGACGAATGACCGCGTCCGGGCACGGGCGTCTTCCAGGTGACGTTTTTGTCGTTGCCGAACTCGGTTGGCACGGATAGGGCACCGGTTGCGATGCCGTTCCTCGAGGGGCCTCGCCAGTACGGCCAGTCCTTCTCGGCCGAGAGTTTCGGAAAATCGGCGATGCCTCGATCAGCGGCGAGTGCGTCGTCATGTGAGATGAGTCTCGCGAACGAAATTAGTCCGAGAGTCACAAGCCAAACGTGAAAGCTCGAAGCACGCATGTGGTCAGTTCCTTCAATAAGTCGGTGGGGGACGAGGCGGGTTGTCGGTGTCGCATCCCGCGACCCAGAGCGGGTGCGGGAGTATATTCCGTCGCTTCCGATACGTCTCGTGTTGACCCAAGGGCACTTTCAGTTCAGAGGGGACTTTCACCGCATGTTCGATTTGAGTCAGCAAACGACGGACATTGCCACTCTTCCCACGGAGACGTTTGAGTGGGGCACTCTGACTTGGCTGTGCAACGCCAAGCTCTCGCCGGGAGCGAAGCAGACCGTCGGCCTGTGTCACATTCTTCCGGGCCGAGGCAATCCGGTGCATTACCATCCGAACTGTGAAGAGGTATTGCACATGCTTGCCGGAACGGGGCAACACAGTTTTGATGGCGAGTGTGTCGAACTCCGAGCGGGTATGACGATTCGAATTCCCCGCGGTGTGAAGCACAACATGACGAACTTCGGCAAAGAACCGATCGTCTGCTTGATCACGTTTGACTCGGGTGAGCGCGAGACCGTGTTTCTAAATCCGTAGGGTGGGACCAGCTCGCTTCGAGCGCCGGCCCACCAATTTCGCATTCGTTGATGGCATTGTTGGCGGATGGTGGGCGGGCGCGGCGAAGCGCCGCTGGCCCCACCCTACGACTACGTCGCGTCGGAAATGTCGTCACCGTTGTAATGCTCGTAGAACAGCCGTCCGATTTCTTCGCTCAGCCTCGTGAGGTACTGCTGCTTGAAGGTCGCAAAGGGGACTTCGGTGGCGGCTCGCGGTGCGACGGTCGGAAAGAGAGACGTGATTTCCTTCGTGTAGATTTTCTCCCCTTCGCCATCCTCGTCGATCTCGAAGACGCTGACGACCCCTTCGGCATGGCCGCGGAGCAGGTCGTGGCTGTGTTCTTCCCACAGGTTGAAGCTTTCCAGATCGATGTAGATGACGTACTTCACACCCAGCGCTTTGCCGATTTCCGAAGGCTCGTCCCAGTTTTCGGAATTCTCGTCGAGCCACGCTCGAACTTGATCCGGGTGGGCGACTTTCATTTTGTGAAAAACTAAGCGTTTGGTGAGCATCTTGGCGAGGTCATGATCGACGGTGGAGAAGTCGTACTTCACGTCCAACGGCGCGTAGCAGACGACAGCGACGGTTGCCTCTTTGTCCGTCATGGACTTCTTGGTCATGAGGTCGAAGTCCGGCTCGATCGACGGCGGCCCACCGAGCAGATAGCCCCAGAAGATCAGCGGCTTCAAACAGCCCGTGCAGGTGAACGGGATCAGCAGCGAGAGAACCGCCAGGCAGAATGACGAATGACGAATGACGAATGACGATGGAATGACGAAGGATGAAGGACAAACGGGTTCCTGGCGAGTCGCTGACGAATGTGATGCCGCATCATGAAGCCGAGCGTCGTTCAGTCCGGAATTCATTGGCAGGTGTTGTTCGGATTTCGCCATTCGACATTCTTTCGTCATTTGGTATTCGGAATTCGCCATTACATTTCGTCTCCCATTCGGTAGTCGTAGAAGCGACTGCCGAGTCGGTCGCTGAGATTGTCGATGAATCGCTTCTCGAACATCTTGGGCGAGAGCGAGTCGCAGGGGACAGGGCCGTGTGGCGGATACTGATTGTGAAAATTCCCCGTGAAGACTTGCTGCGTCTCCTTCGTGCCCGCGATCTCTTGGACTTGAAAGACCTGCATCAGTCCGGCGGCGCTGCCGTGGTACAGATTGGGGCTACCTGGGTCTTTGAGACTGAATGTGTCCACATCGACAACCGCGATGAAATCGGTGTCGAACTCGCGAGCCAGTTCACCGGGATGGTCGAAACGTCCGCCGTTCTTGTCAATCCACTTGGCGACGTCGTCCGGGTTCACGATCTGCACGCCATGCTTTTTGAGGCGGCGTGAGACCGCATCGATCAAATCGAGGTCCAGCGACGGGCTTTCGCCCTCAATGGTTTGCGGTGTGCGGACCACGACCAGCAGTTTCTTCTCCCCCTTGGTCAAATCGACGCCGGTGCTTTTCCGAAATTCGGAGAGCTGTTTGGAGTCGCCAAAGATCGCTCGGCCCGCCATGACGCCCAACGAACAACCGGCACTGCTGAACAACGCCAACGCAGCCAGCAGGGCCGAGCAGACGCGCCAACGAACCGAAATCCATTTCGGAACGACGGAACAAGTCATGGTCGTGGGAGTGCGGTGAAGGTGGGAAGAAATGCTGGCTCACCCAAGAATCGGGCAGGCCACGAGAGGTGGGAAGCTGAAGAGGGCGGGTTGATAGCTGCGATTGCAAAGTGCGGCAAGAGGAAGTCGAACGTTAAGGCGAGCGGAGGGTGTTAACCCTCCGAGAACAGAACTCGAAACGAAAACTCTGTGGGTTAACACCCTCCGCTCGCCTCATCTCGGTTCGGACACGCCGGAGCAAACCTCGACAGCCGGGCCGGTCATGTAAACCTCGCCGGTCTCGGCCCATTCGAGCAGCAAGTCGCCACCTCGGAGGTGGGCGGTCACTTTGCGGTCGGTCAGGTTGTTGAGCACTGCGGCGACGACCGAAGCACAGGCTCCGGTGCCGCATGCCCAGGTCTCGCCGGAGCCGCGTTCCCAGACTCGCATGTTGAATTCGGTGGGCGAGAGAACCTGAATGAACTCGGCGTTCACGCGGCGCGGAAACGCCAGATGCTTTTCGATTTGCGGGCCGATGCGGAGCACCCAGTCGTCGGTGATCTGATCGACGAATGTGACACAGTGCGGGTTGCCCATCGAGACGCAGGTGACCTCGAACGTTCTGTCGCCGGCTGTCAATTTCTGGCGGATCGGAGGATCGCCCGGTAGCGTTGTCGGAATGTCCGTACTCTTGAGAATCGGCGGTCCCATGTTGACGCGGACTTGGCCAACTCGGCCGCCGTCGACATCGCATTGCAGAGTCAACACGCCTCGGCCGGTCTCGATCCGCAGTGTCTCGCGCCGAGCAATCCCGTGGTCGAACAGATACTTCGCCACGCAGCGAACCGCGTTGCCGCACATCTCCGCCTCACTGCCGTCGGCGTTCCACATTCTCATCCGCGCGTCGGCGACTTCCGAGGGACAGATCAAAACCAGGCCATCGCCTCCGACGCCGAAGTGCCGATCACTGATCTCGATCGCCAGCTTTGCGACGTCTGCCGGGAACTTCTCCTCGAAGCAGTTGACGTAGACGTAATCGTTGCCAGCTCCGTGCATCTTGGTGAATCGCATGATGTCTCGTCCCTTTCCTCGCGGACATGTGGCATTCGACACCAGCACGACGCGCCAGCGAGTGGTTGTTCGTGATATGCCACTCGCTGGCGCGTCGTGCTGACAGGATCAAATCAATTCGCTGATGACTCGCGCACTCGTCGGCAGCACGCGGATGCGAGCACCCGCGATCGTCGTGACGGTTGGGTCTTCGCCGTAGCCGAGGTTGTGATACAACGTGGCGAGCACGTCTTGATAGTGAATCGGGCGGTCGATGGCCGAGTCCCCGAACTTATCGGTCGCGCCGAGCACTCGGCCGACACGCATTCCGCCACCGGCGAGGATTGCACTATTCACTCGCGGCCAGTGGTCGCGGCCGGCGTCTTTGTTGATCTTCGGAGTCCGACCGAACTCGCCGATGACGCAGACGGTCACGTCGCGGTCCAGTCCGCGAGCGTAGATGTCCTCGATCAACGCCGAAATACCGGTGTCGAACAACGGTAAGTGATCCTTGAGGTATTTGAAGTTCTGGCCGTGAGTGTCCCAGAAGCCGTAGGCCACCGTGACGACTCGCACGCCCGCCTCAACCAACCGCCGCGCCTGTAGGAGTTGATCGTTCCACATTGGTGCGCCGTCTCCGAGGTGCTTCGCCGAACCCTTGCCGTATCGCTCGCGGACTTTCGGGTCTTCCTTCTCGACGTCGAGTGCATCGACCAGCCGGCTCGACGTGAGTACGTCGAACGCTTTTTGATAGCTCGTGTCCATGCCCGCCAGCGACTGACTTTCGACTTCACGCTTAATACCGTCGATCGACGCCAGCAACTCTCGCCGAGTCCCGAACCGTGACGCATCGACGAAGCGCAGTTTCATACTGTCGATATCTTCGCCGTCGGCACTCACCCCACGAAACGAAGGGCCGAGCATCCCTGGCGACGGGCTGTTGTACGGCCGGTGCTGCATCGTCGGGAACAAGTCCACGAACGCCGGCGTGATCGCATCTTTCGGTCCCATCATGTTCGCGATCGCCGAGCCAAAGTTCGGCCAGCCTTCGCGCTGCGCGGTGCTCATCGTGCGGCCGGTCAGGCTTTGAAAGCTGCTGTGCTCATCGACTTGTCCGACGACGCTGCGAATGATCGCCGTCCGGTCGGTGCAGCCCGCCAGCTTTGGCAGTAACTCGCCGAGCTGGATGCCCGGCACCTTCGAGTCGATCGGTTTGAACTCGCCGCGAATTTCGTCCGGAGCGTCCGGCTTCAAATCGACGGTGTCCTGGTGCGCGATTCCCCCCGACAGGTAGACGACGATCACCGACTTGTTCGACGACTTCGCCGAGCCGCTCTCTTCCGCTCGCAACAACTGCGGCAGCGTCAGGCCACCGAACGCCAGCGAACCGATTTGCAGAAAATTCCGCCGCGACACGCCGTCGCAAAAGCGTGCGTCACGATTCGAGGAAGTCAGCACGGACAGCATGTCAGCCTCCGAACGAGGACGGTCTTGGTTGCCGAGGAGTCACTTTCACATCGGCAAAATAACACCTCGCACCGTACCTGCGAAAGGCTCTCTCGCGGCGGGACGGGGGCCAAAAGTTGCCGACGATCCTACAAACGATAGGGGTAGGAACGACTGATTGATTTCAGTCGCCCCTCCCTCCGAACCGGACGGGCGGGTTTCCCGCATCCGGCTCTCCGGTTGATGGTCTTACCTGCGAGAGGATTGAACGGCCAGAGCATGGGCGGTCGTCAG
>SXGS01337912.1_pt1 | contig 13164 bp, 7 predicted proteins | sample 3174681 | NCBI WGS metagenome assembly SXGS01 (sample SAMN11356861, study PRJNA531348) | freshwater metagenome | isolation source: freshwater sample F1-80 | place: China: Fuxian Lake, Yuxi | collected 2017-12-25
CCTCGGTCAAGAGCTCGGTGCAATACGCGGTGTCCTTACCGCTCCAATTGTCGCCGTCCGAGAAATGGAACGGATAGACGTTCCAATCCTCGCCTCCGAACCGTTCCTCGACGATCTTGAGGCAGAGGTCGTAGGCGCTCGAGATCTTCGTACCGCCGCTTTCGCGGAGATGGAAGAACTCGTGTTGGTCGACCTCCTTCGCGACGGCGTCGTGCACGATGTAGACGGTGCGCAGGTTCTTGTAATGCCGCTTCAGCCACACGTCGATCCAGAACGCCTCGGCGCGGACGACCTCCTTCTGCTCCTGCCCCATCGACCCGGACACGTCCATCATGTACACGACGGCGGCGCTGCTCTCGGGGCTCTGCTTCAGCGACCACGATCGATAGCGCCGATCCTCGCGGACGGGCGTGATGCGCGGATCCGCCGGATCGTAGGTTCCGCTCATGATCTGACGCTTGAGCGCCTCTTTGAAGGTGCGCTTGAAGTGCCGGAGCGACTCCGGTCCGACGCGGCGGACGCCGGTGTACTTGTCGCGCTCGGTCACGACGTCGGCCCGGCCTCTGGGTTTGATCCGGGGCAATGCGAGTTCCTCGCCGAGGATGTCGGCGAGTTCGTCGAGCGGAACCTCGGTCTCGAGGACGTGAGACCCCTCGTTCTCCCCCGCAGGCCCCGCCTCGGATCCGTCGGCCGGGTCGCCCTCTCCGCCGTCGCCTTGGCCGACGCCGTCCCCGCGGCCGTCCGTGAACGTGAAATGCGGGAGGTCGATCTGCGGCAACGGAATCGAGACGACGTCCTTCCCCGCGCGCCCGAGCAGCTCCCCTTGCGCGATGAAGCGCTTGAGATCCTGCTTGATGCGCCCGCGGACGATGTCGCGGAACCGCGTCCGATCGCCTTCGATGCGGCGGACCATCGAATCAGACCTTGGCGTCGCCGCGCGCGAAGATGCTCGCCACGTAGTTGAGGACGTCCGTGGCCGACTCGTCCGAGTACCCGAAGTTGTCGATCAGGCGCTTCTTCACGACGTCGATCTTCTCCTGCGCCTTCTTGTCGACGACGTTCGAGAGCAGCGACGTCAGCTTGATCGAGTCCTTCTGATCCTCGAACAGTTTGAGTTCGAGAGCGCGGTGGAGCCGCTCGTTCGAACGATAGTCGAAGGGTTTGTTCTCGACCGCCAGCGCCCCGATGTAGTTCATGATCTCGCGGCGGAAGTCGTCCTTGTGCGCCTCGGAGACGTTGATCTTCTCCTCGATGGAGCGCATGAGCCGTTCGTCCGGAGACTGGTATTCGCCCGTGAACGGATTCTTGACCTTCTCCCGCTGCGTGTGCGCTTTGACGTTGTCGAGGTAGTTGGCGCAGAGGCGACGGACCGCGTCCTCGTCGGCCGAGATCGCACGCTGAACTTCGTTCTTCACGACGTCCTCGTACTCCTGCTTCACGAGGCCGAGCAGCTCGCGATAGCGCTGCTTGACCTCGGCGTTCGTGATCAGAGAGTGGTTGTCGAGCCCGGCCTCGATTTCATTGATGATCATGAACGGGTTGATGCAGCGCGCGCCGGACTCCTTCACGAGCGCGTTCGAGAGCTTGTCTTGGATGTAGCGCGGCGAAACGCCGTCCATGCCTTCGCGCAGGGCCTCGGCCCGAAGCTCGTGGACGTTGTCTTCGGTGAATCCCGGCAGGACCTTCCCGTTGTAGAGCTTGGCCTTCTGCAGAACCGAGAGATTGGCCTTCTTCGGCTCCTCGAGCCGCGTCAGCACGGCCCACAGCGCGGCCATTTCGACCGTGTGCGGCGCAATGTGCTTGCCGCGGACGTTCTTGTCGTTGAAGTCGCGCTTGTAGATCCGGTACTCGTGTCGAAGCGTCGTGTTGTAAGGAACGTCGATCTTGACCGTGCGGTCGCGGAACGCCTCCATGAGCTCGTTGTTCTGCAGGCGGCGATACTCCGGTTCGTTCGTGTGCCCGAGGATGACTTCGTCGATGTCCGTCTGAGCGAACTTCTTCGACTTGATCGCGTGCTCCTGGGTCGCCCCGAGCAGGTCGTAAAGGAACGCGACGTCGAGTTTCAGAATCTCGATGAACTCGACCATCCCGCGGTTCGCGATGTTGAGCTCGCCGTCGAAGTTGAACGCGCGCGGGTCGGAGTCGGAGCCGTACTCCGCGATCTTCCGGTAGTTGATGTCGCCCGTGAGCTCGGTCGAATCCTGATTCTTTTCGTCCTTCGGCTGGAACGTCCCCACGCCGACGCGGTCCTTCTCCGAAAGCAGGAGCCTCCGCACCTTGATGTGGTCGAGCACGCGCGTCCAGTCGCCTTCGTACTTCTTCAGGAACAAGTTGTAGTACCAGCGCGACATCGGGTCGACGTCGCCGCCGAACGAGACCCGGTAGGTCCGGTCGAGCCGATCGTTCAGGGCCTTCAGGACTTCTTCGCGCGCCTCCGGCGGAAGGAGCTTGAGCGGTTCCTCGTGCATGGGGCTCGGGACCTCGGTCCCGTCGTCGAGAACCCACGAGAACGTGTAGAGCGCTCCCTCGGGTTTCCGCGAATACCGCTCGAGACCGCGCTTCATGAGGCGGGCGATCGTGGACTTCGCCGATCCGACCGGGCCGTGCAGCAGGATGATGCGCCGTTCCGGCCCGTAGCCGTGAGCCCCGGCCTTCACGGTGTCGACGAGCCGCATCAGCGCTTCGTCGAGACCGTATACCGCGTCCTTGCCGTCGCCGTCCGGATCGGAGAAGAATCGCCAACGAATCCGGCGCTCCTTAAACTCGGAGTACTCGTCGAAGCCCGCCGAGATCATGAGGTCGTACAGACGCTGGTAGGCGTTGCGCACGACTTCGGGACGCTCGAAGCAGAGGTCGAGGTATTGGCGGAAACTCCCCTCCCAGTGCAGCGAACGCCAGTGTTGGACGTCGACCTTGCGGTCGGTTCGGGCGAGGATCTTCTCGGCGAAGCTCATCGACGTTCTCCGGCCCGCAGAGCGGGCGTCGTCACCTCGGCCTCCCGCAGCGCGGCGAGCACGGCGAGGATGTCGGCCGGCGGCGGCGCTTCGAAAGCGGTCCGCCGCCCTTCCAACGGATGCGTGAATTCAAGACGGAACGCATGCAGTGCGTGCCGTGAGAGGAGCGGTAGGAGGTCTGCGGGGTCGCGCACGGGGAGGCCTAAATCGGCCCGGAAGAACTCCTTCCGACGGCCGTAGACCGGATCGCAGAGGATCGGGCGTCCGAGACTCTTCAGGTGTACGCGGATCTGATGAGTACGGCCGGTTTTCGGCCGGCAGCGCAGATAGGTGTAGCCGCGAAAGCGTTCCAAAACTTCGAACGTCGTTTCGGCCGGCTTCCCGGTGAGGGCGTCCGTCGTCATCTTCGTCGGGTCGTGGCTGCTGCGGCCGATCGGCCGTGAAACCACGACGCGATCCTCGGAGAACCCGCCTTCGACGAGCGCGCGATACTCCTTCTCGGTCTCGCGAGCCTGGAATTGCGCGGAGAGGGCGAAATGCGCGTTGTTCGTCTTGGCGACGACCATGACGCCGGAGGTGTCGCGGTCGAGGCGATGGACGATGCCGGGACGCTGCACGCCTCCGACGTCGGAGAGTTCTTCAAAGTGGAAAGCGAGCGCGTTCGCCAGCGTCTGATCGGGACGGCCGACTCCCGGGTGCACGGTCAGGCCGGGCGGCTTGTCGACGACGAGGATGGTCGCGTCCTCATGCAGGATGCGGAGCGGAATCTCTTGGGGCTCGAGGCCGTCGGTCTCGGGGATCTCGTCCACCTCGCCGCGCACCTCTTCGCCGGCCGCAAGCTTGCGACTCGGCTTCACGGGCTCGCCCGCGACGAAGACACGGCCCTGATTGACGGATTTTTTGAGCAGGGTGCGCGAGAATCCGGGGACCCGGTCGGCCAGCACGACGTCCAGCCTCCGGCCGGCGTCGGCCGGAGCGGCCGTGAAGCTGAAAACGGCGGCGCCCGGGCGGCGGGCCGTAGGATCGGCGGCGGTGTTGGTCACGATTCCCCAAAGCTCTCGGTCGACGCTCCCGATGGTAACCGGAGCGTCCGCGGAACCTGGCGGTGTCTTCGATACGTCGGCCTGACCGCGACGCCGGCTAAAGCCTGAATCCGACTCGGCCCCTCTGCGGTTGCGGAGCGACCGACCTGCGACTAAGCTCCGCCCGCCCGCGCCGTGCGTGCGGGTCGATTCCGGTGCGCGCCGCCGAAAAGCGGCGCCCGCGTCCGAACTCCGACGTAAGTCGGAAAAACGACGCGCGGGGGAAGTCCGGTGAAAGTCCGGTGCTGACCCGCAACTGTATGCGCGAGCCCAGAAGGCCCGTGCGAGCCAGAGCACCCGGCCGGATCAGGACTTCTTCGAGCCCCCGAGGTCGGGGCGCGAAGGCGTTGCGTCGCCGTTCCTCGCATTGGAATCGGCGGCGCCGCAAGAGTCGCCGGTTGTTTCGACCTCGGCTTCTTGACGGCGCCCGCAGCCGAAAGCTCCGGAGACCGTCGGATCGCCGACCATGTCCCGCAATAGCTCCGTCCGTACGCCCCGTCCCATGCGACGCGGCCTCTTGCCTTTCCTTCCCCTCTTCTTCTTCTGGTCCCTGGCCGCGACCGTCACGTTCAGTCAGAGCCTCGAATCGTCCGTCTTTCCTACGGACTTCGACCCGGCATCTTCGGACCGGCCGTTCGGCCTCGCCTTTCATCCGGACGGTCGTCAGGTCTACGTTCCGCTCGCAGGCGACCTCTCGTTCGCTTCGCCGCAAACCGCGAACAACGCAGACGTGGTCCTGATCGACGTCCTGACCGGCTTGCAGACGGCCGTCGGTCCGACCGGCCTCTATCCGGAAGAAGCGGCGGTCGCCCTCGATGCCGCAGGCCAAGCCCGGCACATCTACGTCTCGAACTCGACGGACGGCACGGTCTCCTGTTTGACTCCGGATCTCGCGACGACCGTCGCGACGATCTCGCTGTCCCCGTGCTTCGGCTCGGTGTTTTTCGGATCGTTCCCGTACGGGCTGCTGCTTTCTGCGGACGGCACGCGGCTCTACGTCACGACCGTCGGCGGATGCGACACGGTCGAAGTCCTCGACGTCGATCCCGCCTCGGCGAACTTCAACACGCAGATCGGCTCGTTCACCGTTCCGGGTTCCTCCGGTCGTCCCTCCTGGCGAAACGGCGTTGAAATCGTGTTCCCCGTGACGATCTACAACGCCGGGTTCACCGCCTCGGAAGCCGGTTTCGCCGTCGTCGATCCGGCCAATCCGTCGACCGCGACAACTCATGCCGTCGCACCCGCCCCCGGCACGCTCGGCTTCCATTCCGCCAACGAAGCCGTCGTCCTTCCGGGCGATCTCGTGCTCATCCCCGTCTCCGGCGGTTCGGACCCGACCTTGATCGAAGCGTCGATCGCGACCGGCGCCGTCACGCGCACGCTCGTCATGCCCGCCGCGTTGACATCCCCTTCGCTGCACGGGCTCGGGGTCTCGGACGACCGACGACGCGCCGCCGTCACGTCCTTTACGGGCGGGGACGTCGTGTTCATCGATCTTCCGTCCTTCACCGTCTCCGGAATCCACGATCACGGGGCGACCTCGACGCCGAACGACGTCGCATTCACCCCCGACGGATCCCGGCTTGTCGTGACGCTGCAGGGCCACGCCCGCGTGGACATTCTGAAGGATCTCCCGGGTTTCGAATTGCAACTCGCCCTTCCGACGGCGGCGGCGCAGGGGGCTCTTTTCACGGCGACGGTTTCCGGCTGCGAAACCGAGTCTCCGTACGGCGTTTTCGTCTCCACGAATCCGGGGCCGATTCTCGTCGGAAGCACGGTCGTCCGACTCGGCCTCCCCTTGTTCGAACTCTTTTCCGGCGTCGGAGACCACTTCGGGGGGGCGTCCGCCGGGTTTGCGATGCCGACCATTCCCGGAATCTCCGGGCTTGTCTTTTATGCTCAGGCGGTCACGGTCGACCGGGACGGCGACCTTCGTTTTTCGAACGGGGCGACGTTGACGGTCCTTTAAACCGGACGTAGGCGGCGATACCGAGGGGGACTTTTCCCCTTCGGCTTGCAACCAAGGCTCCGAAAAACATAGAATCCCCGGACCTTGCCCGAACTCGAGGCGAGCCGCGGTCCCTTCCCCGCGGCGAGCTCCGCCTCCTACGGCCCCATGCCGGAGGAGGCCCGATGACCACTGGCTGGCTTCACCTGCACCTACACCTCGACTCGGAGACGAGCGGCATGACGGCTTTCGCCCGCGGACTTTGTGTCCGTGCTTCGGTGATTTTTTGCCTCGCCCTATTCGCGACTACGCTCGCCGCGCAGGGGTCGTCGGATCGCCTGAAGAAGGAGGCGACCGAGGCGAAGAAGCGGGCCGACGACGAGCGCGACCGTACGGCCAAGAAGAAGGCCGCGATCCAACTCGAGGTCGACGCGGTGCAGAAACCGGACGTCCGCCTGGCGTGGGCGAAAGCGATCGAGCCTCTCGTTGCAAAGCACAGGGCCGCCATCGTCGCCGCCTCGTCGAACGAACCGTCGGCCGAAGGCGTCGAGTCGAAGCCCGCCGCCGAGGCCGAGACGGCTCGCATGTCGCCCGTCGAAGCCGCCATCGCTAAAGACTGCGCCGCGGCCGTCCGCGACACCGCGCGCAACCTCGCCGACGTCTTGGACGTACCGCTCGCTCGCAACTTGATCGAAACCGTAAAGAAGGGCGAGGAGTTTTCGGCCGCCGCCTTGGTCGGAGAATCCATCACCGAAGCCTTCGGCGACGGCTCGGATTTCGAATCGGCCTGGAAGACGGCGTTAGCCGGGATTTACGAGAAACCGCTCCGCGACGCCGAAGCCGCAGCGGTCGCGGCTCAAAGTAAGGTCGAAGATTCGGAACGGGCGGAGAAGAACGCTTCGTCGGGAATTCCGCCCGGAATGATCGAAGTCCCGGGCGGCGAGTACGAGATCGGCGATGCGCCGGACTACTCCGCCAAGGCGATGCGCAACCTCGGACACTCCGCGGAACGCAAACTGCCGACGCCTTACTACGGGTCGCCGAAGTTCAAGGCGAAGGTCGAATCCTTCTTCTTGGATCAGAACGAAGTCACGAACCGGATGTGGGCGGAGTTCTGCCGCGATACGAACAGGGCTCCCCCGGTCCATTGGATCAAGGTCGAGACCGCCGACGGCGGAGCCGACGGCGAGAAGCGAACCATCGCGACAGGCAATCCTGCGCCGGCGAACCTCCCTACTCCGATAGTGCCGGTCGCAGGCAAAGCGCCGGTCCGCGGCACCGAAGACGTTCCCGTCACCTTCATCACCTATGAAGCCGCCACGGCGTTCTGCCGGTGGTGCGGTCGTCGCTTGCCGAACGAAGTCGAGTGGGAGACGGCCGCGCGATTCCCGGCGCCGGGCGAAAAGCTCCCGCGCAGGCTCTTCCCGTTCGGCGACGAGTTTCCGCGCGACAAAGCTCCGTGCAACTACGGCGGCGCGCTGAGCGATCCGCGCATCAAGGGCCTGCCGAAAGCGAAGGGCGGCCACGGAAAAGATCTGCCGATGTTGACGCCGGTCGGAAGTTGGCCCGAATCGAAGTCGGCCCTCGGATTCAACGACCTTTCCGGTAACGCGATCGAACTTACGTCTTCACCGTACCTCCGCTATCCGGGCTGGGCGTTGGACAAGATTCCGCCCGGAACGCCGATCAACGAACAGTTCGACGATGCGAGCGTCGTCATGCGCGGCGGTCATTCGAGCGCGAACGACCTCATGTTGATGGCGTCCGTGCGCCGCGGCTTTCCGCGTGAAGAAGAGACCAACAGCGTCGTCGGCTTCCGAACCGCGATGTCGAAGTCGAAGGGCTACGACTTGGTGGTCGATCTCATCGAAGACAGGCTGTTCGCGGCCAAGCTGACCGACGCCGGTCCGGCGCTCAAAGACGAAACGAAGGCCGGCCGGTTCGCCACGCTCGATTTCTCTTCCCCCGCCGCATTCAGCGCCGTGATGTCGGGCGGCTACGACAACGCGAAGAACCTTCCCGCACGCGCCGGTTGGATCGCCGTCCTCAATCGCGGCTCGCGCGAGATCACCGACAAGGTCAAGATGTACGCCTTGGCGAAGGACCAAAAGGAGCCGTTGCTCCTCGGTTGGCTTCGTACCGACGTTCCTTTGTCGAAGCCCGCCGTACCGGCCGGACACTACTGGATCATGTGGCGCAACATCGAAGAGCGCGATCCGGTCACCAAAAAGACCGTCCAGATCAACGACCTCGTGATCCGCAGCATCGACAAGAAGGAGTACCACTCGATCAGCGGCGTGACCTCGTCGGTTCTGACGTCTTCGACGGAGAAGACCAAGATCACGATCGATCCTAAAGCCGGTGCGCACGCCGAAATCTTGTTGAGCTTTCCGACGGCCTCGACCGGCGGCAAAGGCCGGCACTTCGTCCAGTTCAAACTTGAAGCGGCGCCGGGAGCGCTCTCCGCGTTCAAGTAACGCCGGGGCTCCTCGCGCGCGGGACCCGCATCTCGATGTCGCGGGTCGAAGGCGGACGGCGGTGCGCGCGCTGATATCAACTTCGGCGATCCGAGACGCCTCGGGCTCCCCTCGGCGATCGGGCGCGCCTCGGTCTCAGGCGCCGAGGGCGGAAACCAGACGGCGCGTAAACACGGAAGCCATGCGCCGGCGATAGTTGGGCGTCATCGCGGTGTTGTTGTGCACCACCAAGCCCTCCGCGACCGCGTCACCGATGGCCGTCGCCGTCGCGTCATCGAGCTTCCGGCCGACGAACTCCTTGACCACGGCATCCCGCACCAGCGGGGTCGTGTGCATGGCGCCTAAACAGACGCGAAGATCCGTGATGCGGCCTTCGGCGTCGGTTTTCAGCGCCGCCGCAGTCCCGAGCACCGGGAAATCGAACGAATCGCGCACGCGAAGCTTGCGGTAGCCCGCCTTGAACTCGCGGGCCCCGGTCGGGATCCGCACATCGACCAAGAGTTCGTCCGGCTCAAGCACGAAACGTTTGATGCCGTCGTGACGGTAGAAGTCGGCGAGCGGAACGGTCCGCCGTCCGCGCGGCGAAGCCAGCGTGACTTCGGCGCCGAGCACGATGAAGATCGGCGCCAGATCGCCGGAGAACGTCGCCACGCATTCCTTAGCGCCCCAGACGACGCGACAGACGTCGCCTTCGCTCTTCAGACAACCGTCGATCGAATCCCGCCAGAATTTGGATTGGTTGAACCAAAAGCAGCGGGTGTCGACCAAGAGGTTTCCGCCGACCGTCCCCGTCTGACGAAGCAGATGCGAAGAAACGACCTTCGCGCCCTCGACCACCGCAGGCAACGCCGAAGCGAACGCGGGGTCTTCGATGAGCGCATTGAGCGTCACCCCCGCGCCGATGCGCTCGGGCGTGAGCCCGTAGAGCTCGGTGACGTCGCGCAGCGACACGACGTGCGGCTTGGCGTTCAGTTCGTACTTGTAGTTGCAGAGGAGGTCGGTTCCGCCGAGGACGAAATCCGCGTCGCGGCCGTACCGGGCCTTGAGGGCCACGGCCTGTTCGACGGTCTTCGGACGGTGCAGTTCGAACGGCGGAAGGATCATCGGTTGGAGCTCGGAGTCGCGAGGAGCGAGATCATTCGTCGGACGCGGACGGGCGGCCCTTGCGGGCGTCGATGGCCCGAAGCACGCGCTGAGGGGACAACGGCAACTCGCGCATCCGGACGCCCACGGCGTCGTAAACGGCGTTGCCGACGGCGGGCAGAATGGGAAGGAGCGGTCCTTCGCCCGCTTCCTTCGCGCCGAAGGGACCTTCCTTGTCGTCCGATTCGACGATGAAGACGTCGACGGGCGGCATCTCCTTGATCGTCGGGATCGGATAATCGAGGAAGGACGGATTCTTGATGTTGCCCTTCGCGCGGTGATTGAAGGACCACTCCTCCATCAGCACCTGTCCGAGCCCCATGTGGACGCAGCCGACGATCTGGCTCTTGACGGCGAGCGGATTGAGGGCGCGGCCGCAATCGTGCGCGGCCCACACTCGATCGACCTTGATGAACCCCGTCTCGGGATCGACGTGCAACTCGCAGGCATAGGCGCCGAACGAGTACGTCGGCGACAATCCTGCGCCCGCGCCTTTGTACGCGCCTCCGAGCTTCGGCGACTGATAGTGGCCGACGCCCGAAAGTGCGCCGTGGTCGGCGAGCGCCTCTTCGAGCGCTTCCATGTACGAAACGGAGCGCGTCGCGTCGCCGCGATGCTCGACCATCCCGCCGCGCATGTCGTAATCAAGAGGCGTCCCTCCGGAGAGACGCGCCGCCGCCGCGACGATCTTCTCGCGCACTTGCTCGGCCGCGCGGATCGCCGCATTGCCGCACATGAAGGTCTGGCGGGACGAATACGCCCCGAGGTCGACCGGAGCGAGATCGGTGTCGTCCGAACGGACGCGGATCCACGAAAGATCGAGTCCGAGGACTTCGGCGACGCACTGCGCAAGGACGGTGTCGCTGCCTTGACCGATCTCGGCCGCCAAGTTGTAGACGGTGACGCCGCCGTCCATGTCGATCTTCACGTGGACGGTCGTCTGCGGGGTGCGCGTCCGATGGATCGGCAGCGCGGAACCCGAGATGTAGAACGAACAGGCGACGCCGATTCCATGCCCGTACGGAAGTTTGCCGCGCTTGTCGTTCCAACCCGAAGCGTCGCGGACCTTCTCCAGACACTCGACCACGCCGTTCGACGTGATGCGGAATCCGTTGAGGGTCTCCGTGTAGGCGGGCAGCGCATTCTCGATGCGAAGCGCGAGCGCGTCCCGACCGACCGCTTCGGCGCATTCGTCGAAGAGCGTCTCGAACGCATACCGCGTGTTGACCGCGCCGTGACCGCGCATCGCGCCGGACATCGGCTTGTTCGTGTAGGCGCGGCGGCCGCGATACTTGAAGTTCGGAATGCGATAGGGTCCCTGCGCGAGGACGCCGTTGTAGTAGGACGTCACCACGCCGAACGAACCGTACGCACCGCCGTCGATCAGGGCGTCGACTTCGAGGCCGGCGAGCTTGCCGTCCGTGTTCATCGCGACCGCGACTTCGATCTCGGACGGGTGTCGTCCGTGATGCGACAGGAAGACTTCTTCGCGATCGAAGCGGATCATCACCGGACGCCGGCACTTGCGGGACAGGAGCGCGGCGATCATCTCGTGCGGGAACGGATCGGACTTTCCGCCGAAGCCGCCGCCGACCGCGGGGCGGACGACGCGGATCCGATGCAGCGGCATGTCGAGGACTTCGGACAACGCGCGGTGCAGGTAGTGCGGCACCTGCGTCGCCGAGTACATGTGCAACCGACCTTCGCGGTCATAGTGCGCGGTCGCGACCATGGGTTCGGTGAAACCATGCGCGATGCCGGCGAACTTGAATTGCCCGCGAGCGACGTGCGTCGCGCCCGCAAACGCCGCCGGAACATCGCCGAAATGCTGATCGACCTGCTTGTGCAGGTTGTTCTTGTGCTTCGTTTCGGGGTGGATTTTCTCGCCGGTGTTCGCGACCTCGGCCAACGCCGCGCGCGCGTTCTCGACCGGTTTCGTGACCTGGTACTCGACTTTGACGAGACCGAGCGCGAGCAACGCCGTGCGCTCGTCGTCCGCCGCGACGCCGACGACCGGCTCGCCGACGTAACGGACGCGATCGACGCCCATCGCGGGCTCGTCCTTCGAGATCGGCAGGACGCCGAACGGACGCGGCGCGTCGCGACCGGTGACGATCGCACGGACGCCGGGAAGGCGTTCGGCTTCCGACGTGTCGATGCGAAGAATGCGCGCGGCGGCGTGCGGGCTCCGCAGGATCTTTCCGACGAGAGTCCCCGCGAGGCGGAGGTCGTCGGTATAGAGGGCTTCGCCGGTGACTTTCTGGCGGCTACCGACTTGCGGGACGGGCTTGCCGATCAGCTGGTACTTCGGCGGGTTCGGAGCGGCGGTCGTCATGCGGCATATCCTTCTGACGAAGCTGTTCGGACGCTAGGCGCACAGCCTCGATGATCGGGAGGTAACCCGTGCAGCGGCACTGATTTCCCGAAAGATGTTCCTTGATTACGGCGTCGTCGGGATTCGGGCAGCGGTCGAGCAACCCCTTCGCGGCCATGATGAAGCCCGGCGTGCAATAGCCGCACTGGGTCGCGCCGCAGGATTCGAACGCGGCTTGCAGCGGGTGCGCTTCGCGATCGCCCGCCACGCCCTCGATGGTGGTGAGCTTCGCGCCGTCGGCCCACATGGCGAGGACCAGACAGGAAAGGACGGGTTTGCCGTCCAAATGAACGGTGCAACACCCGCACGATCCTTGATCGCAGCCGCGTTTGGTTCCGATGAGCCCGAGGTCGTCACGGAGGACATCGAGCAGTACGTCGTGGGGACGCACCGCGGCCTCGACCCGACGGCCGTTGACTTCGAACCGGATGAGTTGCTTCTCTGGCACGCGGAGAGCTCCGTAAAACGCCGAGGACGATACCCGCACGCCGGAACCCCGGCAACGCCTTGAACGCCCTCAGGGAAGCTAAGATGCGCCGCCTTGCGACTCTCCGCGGAAGACGCCGATTTCATCACCTCCGCGGCGCGGGCCGCCGGATTCGAAGCCGCGGGCGTCGCTCCTTTGTCGGCCGTCGTCGACGGCCGCCTCTCGGAATGGCTCTCTCAGGGCTACCACGGCGTCATGAAGTACTTGGAGCGGTTCGCGGCGTACCGCGCCGATCCCCTCCGGGCCTTTCCCCGCCATAGAGGCGTCCTCGCCGTTTACGCCGAGTACGGCGATCCCGCCGACGCGGTCGCGGCCCCGCCGCGTCACGCCAAGATCGCCCGCTACGCGAAAGGCGAGGACTACCACCTCGTCGTCAAGCAGCGCCTCCGCGAAGTGCAAGCCGCGCTGCGCCGCCGGTTTCCCGACCTATGGACGCGCCCGTTCGTCGATACCGGTCCTTTGAACGAGAAGCTCGCCGCCGCCGTCGCAGGACTCGGCTGGATCGGCAAGAACACGAACCTCATCCTGCGCGGCCGCGGCTCGTTCGGAGTGCTCGGATTGCTCTTGCTCGGCGCGGAGCCGCCGCTAGCGCCGCCGCCGAAGGACTATTGCGGCCTCTGCACCGCCTGCATCCCGGCCTGCCCGACCGGGGCCATCGTCGCGCCCTACGTCTTGGATGCGCGTCGCTGTATCTCCTAC
>SXGS01643642.1_pt1 | contig 13163 bp, 9 predicted proteins | sample 3174681 | NCBI WGS metagenome assembly SXGS01 (sample SAMN11356861, study PRJNA531348) | freshwater metagenome | isolation source: freshwater sample F1-80 | place: China: Fuxian Lake, Yuxi | collected 2017-12-25
GGCGACGCGCTGCTGCTGTCCCCCCGACAACAGCTGGGCGCGCGTCAGCGCCTTGTCGACAATGCCGAGGCGGTCAAGCTCAAGCACAGCACGGGCGCGATCTTCCTCCGGAAAAGCCTTGAACAGGGCTCCCGCGGCCGTCCGGTCTGAAAGCGCGCCCATCAGAACGTTCGTCATGACATCAAGACGAGGGACGAGATTGAACTGCTGGAAAATCATCGCGCATCTGCGCCGCCAGGACCGAAGCTGTCCGCCTCGCAGGGACAGCAAGGGTTGTTTGCCCCAGTAGATCTCGCCACTTGTCGGCTCACACAGCCGGTTCACCATGCGAAGGAGCGTCGACTTGCCCGCTCCTGATCTTCCGATCACGCCGACCATCTGACCAGGCGCAATGGCCAGCGAAACATTGTCAACAGCGGTCACGTCGCCGAAGCGTCGTGTCACATTGCGAAACTCAAGCATGGCAAGCTGCGCTCCTCGTATGCGACACTAAAGCTACAAGCGCTCAGTGTAGGGGTGATGACATCGGCCGCTTCATTGGCCGACATGCTGCGAAGTTGTCGGATTCCTGCCACTGCCGGAGCCTTGCCGATGTCCAGAATCCTGATTGTGGGCGCGCTTGCCTGGGACCGGCCGATCTGGCTCGAGGCGCCAGTAGCCAGCGGCGTCCGATTGCACGGGCGCACGCTGGGCGGCGCACTGGAAGGCCGGCTTGGCGGGGGCGGCGCCAATGCGGGCGCCGCACTGGTTTCTGCCGGACATGACGTAGCGGTGATGAGCCTTGTCAGCGAGGAAGGTGATGGCCCGCGCATCATGGCCGCGGCAGCCGCAGCCGGCATCGATCTGTCGGCCGTCGCCCGCACGCGCGGACATGGCAGCCAGACGCTTCTGTTGATCGAGCCAGGCGGAGAGCGGATCGTTCTGGGCCTTGACTCTTCGTGGCGTCGTGACGCCAACACCATGGACCTTCCCGCGCTGGCGCTGGCGGCTCAACGGGCGCGCGCATTCAAGCCCCATGCACTTTATGTACGCAGTCCGCTTCCCGGGGCTGCGGACCTCATGAACGCCATTGCAGGTCCCGTCGTGGTCCACTGGCCGACATCGCCAGACGTCCTTGCGAGGGCGCATATCCTGGTCGGATCGGCCGATGACCTGCCACCGGAGGCGAGGGAGGACCCTTATCTCGCGGCAAGGACGTCAGGTGCAGCGAGCCTGCGCGCATGTATTGTTACGCAGGGTGCGGGACCTGTGATTATCGGACTGGAGGCAGAACGCCTGGAGGTGGCGCCGCCGCCTGCGATCCCGAAGGACACCACGGGCGCCGGCGACATCTTTGCGGCTGGGCTTGTTGATGCCTTGTGCGAAGGCGCTGGTCTTCACGACGCCGTGCAGCATGCCTGCCTGTGGGGCGCCGCCGCAGTAACCATTGACGGTTCAGCACCCATCGAACACGCCAGAGGCATGTTCCCGAGGGTCAGACGAGGCGCGCCCTGAGCCGTTCGGACAACCAGTCAAGCACGCCGACCGTCACAACAAACAGGATCACGATGAAAATCACCTCGTCGAAGGCGTAGATCCTGATGCGCTCCTCAAGTTCAAACCCGATCCCACCTGCTCCAACAATCCCGAGCACTGCAGATGCGCGAAAGTTCTGTTCGAGAAAGTAGAGACACTGGCTGAGCCACACAGGCGCGACCTGAGGAAACACGGCCAGCCTCAGCGTCTGAAGCCAGCCTGCGCCCGCCGCCCGCAGCGCTTCGGCAGGCCGATCATCGACATTCTCGAGCGCTTCACCGAACAGCTTGCCCAGCCTCGGAATATCAGCCAGCGCCAGCGCGATCACCCCGGCGAAGGGGCCAAGCCCGAACGCGGCGACAAGGATGAGCGCCCAGACAAGTGAGGGAATGCCCCGGAAGAGATCCATCACACGACGGACCACGAAATGAATCGCAGCGTTCTTCATGACCGTCCGGGCGCTCAGCAGACCAAGCGGCAGGGCGCCAAGGGCGCCAAGCAGCGTCCCGACAATGGCCATTGCGAAGGTGACGGACAGCGCTTGCAGCAGGCCAAGCGGATTCATGCCCGGATTTGGCGGAAACATGGCGCGCAGCACACGCTCGAGCCGGTCGAAGCCGCCGAGATAAAGCTGCTGTACGATCTCCAGGTCGGCGACGCAGTAGGCCACGACGGCGAGGACGATCGCCACGGCCGCGGGGCCCGGCAGACGCTTTCCAAGCGGCTGGCGCAGAACGCCCGGCGCGATCTGCCTCGCGCGCAGGATCAGATCACGATCCATCTTCCCCTGCGAGGCGCCCCCGGCCAGCGACATCATGCCGGCGCTCCCCCTGTCTTTGGCCTCGCAGCAGCAATCCCCCCGATCTCAGGCAGGTCCGAGACCTGTCCCATCAACCGACTGCGGATGAACTGTGAGGCGAGATCGATGACGAAGATCATGCCGACGATCATGAGCAGGATGGCCAGGTAGGTGTCGAACTCCGTGAACGAGATTGCACGCTGGAGTTCGATGCCGATGCCGCCGGCGCCGACAATGCCAAGTGCGGCTGCAACCGAAAGGTTCAGCTCCAGTCGCAACAGCCAGTAGGAGGCGATGTTGGGCAGGACCTGTGGCACGACGCCGAAACGCGCCTGGGCCAGCCAGCCGCCGCCGGCGGCCCGGATGGCTTCGGCTGGCCGCATGTCGACGGATTCGATGGCTTCGCTGAAGAGCTTGCCCAGTGAACCTGTTGTCGAGATGATGATGGTCAGGACGCCTGCGAGCGGTCCAAGCCCGAAGGCCGACGCAAGAATCATCGCGAGGATGAGATCGGGAACCGTGCGGCAGGTATCGAAGAAGCGCCTGAAGAAGAATCTCAACGGCGCATATCGTACGAGGTTCGAGGCGGAGATGCCGGCCAGACAGAAGGCAATCGCGCCGCCAAATGCTGTTCCGACAATCGCAATCTGGACGGTCTCGAAGAGAGCGCCGGTCCATTTTCGCCAGTCATAGAACCAGGATTCCAGTGACCCTGGGGTCTGGCGGCTCGCGAACAGCTCGGATGCGGACAGGTCGGGAATCATCCGGTCGATGAACCCTGCGATGCGATCGAGCGTTTCGTTGTCGAGCGCAGTCGAGAAGATCCCGCTCAGGGAGAATGAAGCGTAGAGAACCGCACTGCCAACGAGGGTCCAGATCAGCAATTCGAGACGCTGGCGTTGCAGGACTTTCCGACGCCGGGCCTCAAAGGCTGGAAGCGCTCCGACAGCGGAAGACGCCTCGCCTGGTTCGTTCGTGGGGCGCATCAACGAACCGAGAGGTCAAGGGCGCTGGCTTCTGTCGGCTCAAGCTCGCGCGCGGCCGGCGCAACCCAGCCGAACGCCGCCGGGTTCTCGAGATGAAGGGCAACATGGATGCCAACCAGCCGGAAGCGCGTATCATCGTCGATATCACGTCTCACGGCCCATGCCTGCGCAGCGCGTGGGCGACCACGAAACACTTCCCGGAGATCGGCGCATGGCGTGCCACCAGCCGACATCGGACGGCAGAGACGCTGCCAGGCGGCGCTGTAGAGCACGAGGAAATCAATCTCACTCTGCCGCAATCGCTCGGCTGCCGCAGCTGGGCCCTCATAGATCCGCGCGGTCTCCGGTTGGGCGAAGGCGATGCCGTGATCGGTCAGGGCGCGCTTCAGCAGATCCAGCTCATAAGGTGCGGTTCCGGCGAAACCTACGCGCTCGCCGGGCCCCGGCGCAAGGTTCTCCGGCCCGCCGGCCCTCACGACCATGACGGTCTCGACGCGTCCGAAACCATCCTGCGTTCGCGCGGTGAGCAGAGGACGCACGCCCGCCGCAACGGGCTTGTAGGCGACCGGATCAAGTTGCGCGAAATCGATCTTCCCGTCGGCCAGCAGGCGGGCCGCCGCGGCCATGTCCACCACGGGGCAGACCTCGACCGGCCGGGCAAGGCGTCGTGCAAGGTGCGCGACATAGGCTGCCTGCCCCGCCGGTGCATTGTTCCCGGGCGCACCGCACACACCCTCTGCGCCGGTCACGACGCCAATCCGGAATGGACCCGCGGCCGGCGCAGCGCTGGCCTCTGCGGTTGCAGCGATCAGCAGAGCGGCCATGACGAACGATTTAAGGCTGCCCGACATGCGTTTCATTGCGCCCCGCCCTGCCCGCCAAGTCCGCGACGACCGGCGATATCTTCGGCCCGGATTGCGATGATCTCGGAAAAGAAGGACCTGTCGACGGCCGCAAAGGAACCTCCGTCGGCCTGCCCGATATCCGCCCAGATCTCCGGTTCATCATAAGGAACCACGGCGAGCGCCCCTCGCAGCAGGTCGATGAATTCCTGGGGGCGGTCAGCGCGAATGACGATCGGCGAATTCGGCATCGGACCCGCCGTCCAGATGATCCTCACTTCATCCGCCCTGATGAGCCCGCGGCGGATCAGCGACAGGTGTGACCCGGTGGTGAAACCGGTTTCGGGCGTCCCCCCGCTCGCATTGATCATCGCAGAATCGACCTGTCCGTTGACAAGCGCCATCGTCGCTTCGGTCGCGCCGCCTGCCAGCATTGATTTCGAGAAGTGCGTGTCGGGATCGATGCCTTCACTGCGCATCTTCTTCCGCGGGTAAAGATAGCCGGAGGTCGAATTGAAATCGACAAAGGCGATCGACTTGCCCTTCAGGTCCCGCAGCGATCTGTAGGGGCTATCAGCAGCAACGATGATCGCGGAGTAGTAGCCGGTATTGCCTTCCGCCTGGCGGATGACGAACAGCGGCGCCGCCTTGTCTCCGATCTGAGCATCGATATTGGCATAGCTGCCAGCCCCCATCTGGGCGAATTCAACCTGCCCTGAGGAAACCGCCTGGATCACCCCGTTGTAATCGGTGGCCTGAAAGGTCTTGACGGGCAGGCCAAGCGCCCGTTCCAGGTACGAACTGTATCCTGACCACCTGCGCGCCACCTCCGGGTCGGCCACGTCGCCTTCGACGGCCATCTTGAGGGTGCCAATCTCTGATCGCCAATCGTCGGGGGCAAACTCGGATCCCTCGGGCTTCCCACATGATGCTGCAAGCAACAACATGCCAAGAGCCGCGAGGCATTTTCGCGCCAGCGAACCAAAAGGCATGCGAAGAAATCCCCGAAGATCACGTTCGTTGATGCTAGTTGGAAAGCATGACAGGCGGGTGACCAGATCAGCCAGACAGGTCAGCCTGGCCGAGAGCGGTATCTGCACGGAGGACATTCATCTTGAGGCGCGCACGCGCAGTTGGGGTTCTCGCGACGGCGCAGCAGATGACGCCTCCGGTCAGTCTGCCCGGGAACTCGGCAGCTTCATTGGCTTGCGACAGAGTTCGCGTCATTGAACTGACGCGGCTCACTGCTAGCCGAGTGGACTCTATTGGAGATTTCGATGTTTCGCTCGCGTGGCGTTGTCTTGTCCCTGGTTCTTGTCGCCTGTCCAATCGCGGCGATCGCTCAGCCAGCAGACCTCGTCATCGTCAACGCATCGGTCAGGACGATGGATAAGGCGCAGCCCGCCGCCAGCGCCGTGGCGGTCGATGACGGTCGCATCATCTATGTCGGCGATGATGCAGGCGCCCGCGCGCTCATCGGCCCGGACTCCCGCCTGATCGATGCCGGAAAGAAGACCGTCACCCCCGGATTCATCGACATTCACATGCATCCTCGCCCCGTCTTCGACGAGATGGGCCCCTTTGGTCTGCTTGATCTGACGCCGGAGGGCGGCGTGACGTCGCGTGAGACCCTGCTGGCAAAGATCGCAGCGAAAGCCGCCGTGACGCCGCCGGGATTGCCGATCCTCGGACGCGGATACAATGACAACCTGGTTGGGGGACATCCGGATGCGCGCACGCTGGACGTGGCATCTCCCGATCACGCAGTGATCCTCGTGCATAGCAGCGGACATCGCAGCGTCGTCAATTCGAGAGCGCTGGCCGAAGCCGGCGTGACGCGCGAAACGCCTGACCCAGAGGGCGGCCAGTTCGAGCGCAACGCCATGGGAGACCCAACCGGCATCGTACTGGAACGCGCCGCAGGAGCCTTTTCAAAGGTGCGCGAGAAGGCCCCGCAAGCCAGTCCGGCTGATATCCGCGAGGCCTACATGCGCGAGTTTCGTGGATTTGCGGCCTACGGAATCACCTCAATTGGCGATGCCGGGCTTAGCCCCGAAAAGCTGGAAATCTATCGCGACATCATCAATGCGGGCATGCCTGTACAGATATACGCGATGATGCGCGCAGATCATGTTGGCTGGCTGTTGGAGCACCGCGAGGATCCTAGCTGGAGCGTACCGGGCCTGACCATGCGGGCCGTGAAGCTCGTACACGGGAACTCGCTTTCCGGCCGAACGGCCTGGCTTTACGAGCCCTATGCGAATGATCCGTCCTACTACGGTCTGCCACCGCGCATGTCGCAGGAGGAACTCAACACAGTCGTCAAGCAGGTCCATGATGCGGGGCTTCAGGCAGCGATCCACTCAAACGGCGATCGCGAAATCGACATGGTGCTGGCGGCATTTGCAGCGGCCCAGGACGCAAATCCACGTCAGGATGCACGTCACCGCATCGAGCATGCGAGCGTGGTCAACCAGCAGATCCTTGATCGCATCAAGCGCGACAGCATCGCCATCGCACCGCACTCCTACGAGCTGAATCACGGCGAAAAATTCGAAGAGTTCGGTTCCCATCGCTGGGAGCTGATGCATCCCAACAAGCGCGCTCTGGAGATGGGCATTCCTGCAGGCGGCAATTCCGATCATCCGGTCAGCCCACCCCATGTGATGCAGCGGATCGAGAGCCTCGTCACGCGGCAGGCCCGCAGCAATGGAAAGGTGTACGGGCCCGGTCAGCGGATCAGCCCGGATGAAGCGATCTACCTCTGGACGATGGGCAGCGCCTTCCTGCAGTTCGAGGAGGATGAAAAAGGCTCCATCACACCGGGAAAACGGGCGGACATCGTCATCCTGTCGGCGGATCCGGGCAGCGTGCCTGCAGATGAGATTGAAACCATCGACGTCATGACAACGATCATTGGAGGCAAGGTCGCCTTCGAACGTGCAGGCGAGGACTTACGGTTCAGCTGGTAAGCCGGAGCACCGACGTCCACAGGCTTCGGGGGACGTCGTCGCTGATCAGCGAACGTTGACGAAGATCGGATTGGAATAGAACCACAGGTCGGACCAGGGGTCCTCCCCTGCCGGATCCGGCGAAGGTTCAAGCTCTTCCGTGCTTGTTCCCCTCACCCGCAGATAGACATCGCCATCCAGATTGCCGAGGCTGGTGGTCATCGTGATGTATTCGCCATCCCGCTCCCAGTCGGCCGACGTGAAGCGCTGAGCCGCGCGTGTTGTCGGGTTTGTGTCTCCGTCCCGATCGGCGCGCTTGCCACTCACGTCGCCAATGATCAGGTCGACGCGACGCACAGAGGGCGTCCGCCCCGCTGCATTGGCCGCTGTCGGATCGCGAAGGCGGATCGTCACCTGCGTCTCCTGACCAGGCTTTGCGTGCAGGTGGTCTCCGATGTGGGCGATCTCCTCGGAGGTGAAGGCAATGACCTCAAGTTCTGAAATCAGGTCGCCGGTGGTCACGAAGACCCTTCCCGATCTCAGGCTGGCCAGAATGTCGTCATGGGTGCGGCGCGCAAAGACGTAAGTCTTGGAATACTCGCCGGGCCAGAAGTCGCTGCCGCCCTCCGTGTAGTGCCGGTGCGAGTCGGAGGTGGATGTAATCAGCCACCGGCGACCCTCGCCGAGCATGGAGTCCCAGAAGCCGCCCAAGCGAGCTGTCATCTGGTCAAAGCCGCCGAGCGTGGGCGCGCGTCGATACCCGCCGCGTGACCCCGCTGCGTCGCGCGACCCATCCGCCTCAAGTGCGCCAGCCTGATGGCCCGGCGCGCCCTCCATCCCGATCGCAACGTCCGGCGCGGTATCGCTCCAGTCCCGGAACTCTTCCGGGCCATACTGGCCATAGCCGCCGACTTCAGTCGCAGAGCGCGATGGATGATTGGCGATCACAACCGGCGGAGCATGGGTCCCACTCATGTAACGAAGCGCATCCAGCATTTTGGGCTCCGTATCCCGCGCCGGATCGAGGGGCCAAGCGTCACGCTCCGAGAACCGCTCCTCGATATCACGCAGGGCGCCGCGCTCATCATGGGTGTGCGGTATGATGAGACTGCTATGGTCTCCGCCGGGGGTGTCGAACTCCATGCCGTAGAACTGGATGACCTCCGGCACCTCCCGGCGCGATCGTTCCAGCTCAGGGTAGGCAAGGTCGTGGTTGAGCTTCGAGTGTTGCGGACCGCCATGATCGGTGGACACCATCCATGACAGGCCGAACTTGCGCGCCATGGCGGCGTTTGTGGGGATGGGGTATCGGCCATCAACACCAAGTTTGGGTAGCGGGGGCGCAGATGGGTTCGCGGCATCCGGTTCATAGTCGGCGCTGAACTGACTGTGGATGTGGTGGTCGCCGGCCAGCCAGGATCGGCTGTTTCGCTCAGCAATTTCCGCGTTCGTCATCGTCGGGATCGTTGGAGGCTGAGGCGCGGATGCGCAGCCCGCCAGGAGCCCCGCGATCAGAGGGAGGACTGCGATTGCGCGCAGTTGGGCGGGCGTACGTGGCATGATGCGATCCAGAGCGAAAGCGATTGGGAGCGCAGCTTTGGCCACTCAACCAATGCCTGCGCCGCCTTGTGACTTAGCCAGCACAGGTGACAGAGTTGTATCACTGCGCAACGAGCGAGTTGACGAGTTGAGTCCGGTGTGGTCGGGCGCCGAAGTGTGTCGATTGAGAGCGGCAGCGCACACAAACCGAGCGGCGCGGCGCCTACGGATCGCGCAAGCCTGGATCGCCGGCCCGTCGCAGCATCATTCGATTGCGCGGCGTCAGGTGCGCACGCAGTCGAGAAGGCCCTGCTTTGCCGATGTGATTGATTAGCCACATGCAGGGCTCTGCGGATTTGTGACCTGCTCATTCATGCATACGTCGCATCACCTTCGCTGACGCGTCACGCGCGAAGCATATCGGGGGCCATCAATCTCAGGGGATGGACCTTCATGTCGACGATCTTCAAGCGCTTTTGGCTCATGGGCGCGGCAGGATGCGCGCTCGTTTCAGGACTCGCGCCGGCCTTTGCGCAGGACTCTGGCCCGCAGACCGTCACCACGACCACGACGGCCACCGAAGCTGGCGACACGGTTGTCGTTACCGGCCGTCGCCCCCTCGCCGAATCGCAAGCCGCCGCTCTCGAAGTCCAGCGCGAGTCTGATGCAATCGTGTCTGTTCTCTCAGCCGACGACGTCGGCAACCTGCCCGACCAGAACATCGCGTTCGCCGTGGGCCGTCTGCCGGGCATCTCCCTTGAGCGAGACCAGGGCCAAGCGCGCTATGTGAACGTTCGCGGCATGCCCCGCAACTGGTCAACCATAACCTTCGACGGTCTGCAGGTTGTAAGCCCCGAAGGCCGCGACTCACGCCTCGACAACATTCCCTCGGCGATCGCCAGCCAGATCGTCGTCAACAAGGCGATCACGCCGGACATGCCGGGCGGATCGGTCGCGGGTAACATCAACGTCGTTACGCGCTCGGGCCTGGACTATGATGATCGCAGTGTCTTCGGCAAAGTCGGCATCGGCTACGTTACGCTAGGCGGCGGCGAAGAAATCGACAGCAACATTGTCTACGCCGACCAGTTCCTTGACGGCCAGCTGGGCGTGCTGCTGCAGGGCTCCTTCTATCGCCGCAACATGGTCACCGACAACTGGGAGACCGACAACTACCTGACGCCGCTGGCCGCCAAACCCGATCAGCGCTTCCCCTCGCGTCACCGCAACAAGCCTTACCGTCTGACACGCGAGAACTCGTCGCTGTCGATGAAGTTCGACTATGCGATCAATGAAGATCACAGCGTGTTCCTGTCCAACATCTGGACCAACTACACGGACGAAGAACTGCGCACGCAGTACCAGTTCCGCTTCGACCAGGGCACAGACGCTGCTGGTAACGCCTTCAACAGCGCAGCCTACAGCGGCGGCGACCAGTTCAAGGGCACAGTCTACGGCGTCCGGATCGACAGCGACACCAACTCGCTCGAGAGCGAGGAAGACAGCTACATCAACACCCTTGGCGGCGAGAGCAATTTCGACGGATGGAAGGTCGACTGGCGCGCCAACTATACCTGGACCGCCGACGGCTTCGACGCGCCCGCGGCGCCAAGCTTCACGAGCCCGTCAGCTGCCGCTGCCCGGCCAACCGTGGATTATGATTTCAACATCAACAATCCGGACCGGAGCCTGAAACTCTTCACGACGCTGTTGCCGACCCCGACCACGCGCGCGAAGGGGCCACAGCAGTTTTCTGTCGATCAGTTCTCCTCGCCGCTGACCAGCATCTCGCGTCGTACCGGCGGTGCAGACACTCGCGCCTACACGCTCAAGGGAGATATCGGCCGCGACTTCGAGGTTGGCGGCATGAATCTCGAGTTCAAGGCCGGCGCCCTCTACACGGACCGCGTCAAGACCTTGAAGCAGGAGTCCTTTACGGCCACAGCCGCGCAGCTGACGGCCGCCGGCCTGCCGATCCCGACACAGGATACATTCGCGCTCCCGAAGCCTTTTCTCGGCGACATCGAGCACGGCTACAACTTCCGCTATCACTCCAAGTCGGCGCTTGAGGCCTACGTACTCGACCTCCAGACCCGCGGCATTGCGACCGAAAACCGCGCAACCGACACGGCCGCTTACTGGGAAGTCGGCGAGGAAATCCTCGCGGGTTACGTCATGGGCACGCTGGACTTCGATTGGGGCAATATCGTCGCCGGCGCGCGCGTGGAGCGCATTGCCAACACAGGCGAGGCCTTCGTGAACTTCCCTGCCCGCCCTGCCGTCGGTACGACGCCTGCAACGGCGGCTCGCACTTCGCTCGTCAACACCGACAGCGAAGACACGCAGATCTATCCGAGCGTGCACGTGAACTGGGACATCAACGAGGAGATGAAGTTCCGCGTCGGCCTGACCGGCAGCGCAGCGCGCCCCGACTTTGACGACCTGCGCCCCAACTTCTCGATCAACGACACGGCACAGACGATCTCGGGCGGCAACCCGGAAGCGACGCCTGAGAAGCAGGTCGGCATCGACGCCTACTATGAATGGTACATGGAGCCGGAAGGCTTCCTGTCGGCTGGTGTGTTCTACAAGGACATCACCGATGTGCTGTTCACACAATCGTCGACCTTCGGCTCGGACACGCTGGATGTCCCCGGACTTGACCGTTCGACCTACGCCTTCTCGCGCGTGGCCAATGCCGGCGACGGTACTTTGTCTGGCTTCGAACTGTTCTACTCCCAGACAGCGCAGAGCCTGGTCGATTCGCTTGGCGCTCCTGACTGGCTCGGCGGCTTCGGCATCCGCGCATCGGGCACCTGGACCGACAGCGAAGTGAACATTCCTGCAGGCGCTACGGGGGCGGTCGCTCGTGTTCAAACGCTGCCGGGCACCTCGGATGAAACCTACAACTTCCAGCTGACTTACGAAAAGTACAACCTGTCGGTCCGGCTCGCCTATCAGTTCCGCACCGCCTGGGTTCAGGGCTACGGCAACTACACGACAGTCGCGGGCCAGCTTGTTCCGAACGGCAATGGCGACATCTACTGGGATGACGACGGCGAACTCGACCTGTCGATCCGCTACCAGGTGAACGACAATCTCGAATGGTTCTTCGACGCCGTGAACCTCAGCGACTCGCCGGCGATCCGCTTCGCGGACTCCAACCGCTACCCGATCGAGTACGAGACGTTCGGCGAGCGCTACATCACGGGCCTGCGTTTCAACTTCTAGCAAGACTGCTGACGCTGCTTTCCTGCTCAGCGTCGGGCCGAACAAGACGACCATTGAACTGGGACCCGGCGGTGATCGCCGCCGGGTCTGTTCAATCGCAAAGGCGATCAGGGTCGCCGGCTCAAAGCCGGCCACTGCCGTCCATCGAGCAGCATCAGTGGTGCTCAACGTGCGTGAGGCCGCCCGGGGCAAAGCGAAGCCGACTTGTGCGGGCAGCTGGTCAATGTAGGCGCCGTCGCTGGCGTCGGGTCGGGCATACCAAACGAGCGCGCCCACCTTTGGGCATGCTGTGCGTCGGTCTTCGATGAAGGGTGCTCGTAGAATGGCAAGCCTGCCATCGCCATATCCACATCGCCCAGGCGGCCCTGCCGCCAGATGGCGGGAAGGGTGTGAAGAACGCGGCTCCCCCGAGCCCACGACGAAGCGGCGCTTGTTTCCAGTCGAGCCGACTTCGACGCAACCCACTCAAGTGGGAGAATGGGCGAGGCTTGAGATACCGGCGACCGACTTCGATCTCGTCGCCCTGCATGCGACGCTGGAGGCCAGGAAATGCCAGCTGGGTCTGACCTGGACAGATGTTGTCCGCGAAGTCAGCGCGCCTTTTCAAAACTGCAAACCTCGTTTGATCAGGGCGTCCAACTTGCGCGACCTGCATGACACCCGCTTCGGTGTTGATGCTGAAATTGTCCTTCTCGTCCTTTACTGGCTGGGGCGTTCGCCCGAGAGTTTTGTGCCCGGCCATCCCGCAGCGGATAGACCCGAGGCGCAACTGCCTTCCCATCAGGCCGGCGCGTTACCGAGCTTCGATCTCCCGTGGATTCACGCAAAGCTCGACGCCCGCAGGAGTTGCATTGGCCTCTCGTGGCTGCAGGTTGCACAGGAACTCGGGGGGCCGTTCACAGCCAATGGCCTTCAGCGCCTGCCTCGGAGCCGTTCCATCCGCTTCCCTGCCGTCATGCGACTTTCACGCTGGCTACGCTGCCCTGCGGCCTCGCTCATGTTGACTTGTCGGCCAGGCGTTGAAGACAGACTGCGGAGCTCCGGCGGGCCACGGAGGCGAGGAGCCTCGAAGGTTATGTTTCCAAACGGCGACACGTCGAACGGCAGCTTCCGGTAACATGCCGGGAGCTGGGGCGGCGGTCGCACCTGCACACATCTGCTCGCACGGAAAAAACCTGCCAGGGACTGTCTTGGCGCCCCAATCCCACCCCAGAACCCAGAACGGCTTCGCCACACTCAGGAGAGTGTCGCTAACCGACTGGTTTTATGTAGTTTTTGGAGCGGGCGATGAGATTCGAAC
>SXGS01452352.1_pt1 | contig 13162 bp, 10 predicted proteins | sample 3174681 | NCBI WGS metagenome assembly SXGS01 (sample SAMN11356861, study PRJNA531348) | freshwater metagenome | isolation source: freshwater sample F1-80 | place: China: Fuxian Lake, Yuxi | collected 2017-12-25
GACCACATCCCCGGGACGCTGGGCGTCACCGTCGGGCATATTCTCGACCAGACCCAGGATGCCGACCGCATTGACCTTGGCCTTGCGACCGGCCAGGACGTGCATGAGGCCGGCCACCGCCGCAGCGCCGCCCATATCCCACTTCATGTCTTCCATGCCGTCGGCCGGCTTGATGGAAATGCCGCCGGTGTCAAAGCAGACGCCCTTGCCCACAAAGGCCACGGGCTGCGCCGCCGGATCGGCCGCGCCATTCCAGCGCATGATCGCCATTTGGCTATCCTTGGCGCTGCCCTGTCCCACGCCGAGCAAAGATCCCATGCCAAGGGCCTTCATCTCGGCCTCCCCAAGGATTTCCACCTCAAGTCCCAGGCTCTCCAGGGCTTTGACCCGCCGGGCGAACTCCACGGGGAACAGGACGTTCGGGGGTTCTGACACAAGGTCGCGGGCAAAGCTGATGGCCTCAGCCAGGGCCGCCTGGTCGGCATAGGCTGCACGAGCCGCCTCGGGATCTGCGCAGACGATCTCCGCCTTGACCACTGAAGGCTTCTTGTCGGCGGGTTCCTTGGTCCGGTAGCGGTCAAAACGATAGGCCGCCAGGCTCACCCCCAGGGCCGCCCGTTCGGGCTGGCTGGCGGCTGCGTCAGCAAAGGCCACCCGCAGGGTGGTCAGGCCCGAGAGCTTCACGGCGCTGAAGGCACTGGCCGCGGCATGCTCGGCGCCTACGGCGTCAAAGCCCTCGCGCTTGCCAGCGCCCACCAGCAACAGGCGCCCAGCGGGATGACCCGCCGGGGCGGCGAGATCGAGGATCTGGCCCTTGGCGCCGGTAAACCGGCCTTGCCCCAGGGTTCGAGCAACCACACCGGCGCTTTGAGCATCGGCCTCAGCGGCGGCGCCTGAAAGCACCTCGCCCTCAAAGACAATGATGGCCAGGGCGGACGTGGGGGCGATATCCGAGGTGGCCGTGACGAATTGAATGTCCATGCGATATCTCAACCAAAGCAAAGCGGGAGGCCCTCCACCGACAGGGCGCCCGGTCTGGCGTCACCTGCGGCGGTTGTGTGGCGCGGCGACGCATGGTTTAGAACAGCTTCGCGCCCAGGGCGCGCCAAATCAGCCCGGCGACGCCTTTTTTCCATGCGCCTGATCGACCGATATCTGCTTCGACAGCTGCTGGGCCCGACCCTGCTGGCGGCGCTCGCCCTGACGGCGGTGGCCCTCCTGAGCCAGAGCCTCTCGGCGCTTGATGTGATCATCAACCAGCGTCAGAGCGCCGGGGTCTTCCTGAAAATCACCCTTCTGGCCATGCCGCAGCTGATCAACATGGTCCTGCCCCTGGCCCTCTTCGTCGCCGCCTTGGTGGCCCTGAACCGATTGCAGAGCGAGCAGGAGCTCGTGGTGTGTTTCGCCGGCGGCATGAGCCGTTGGCGGGTGATCGCCCCGCCCATGCGGCTGGCGGTCATCACCGCCCTGCTGGCCCTGGTGCTAAACCTGTTCATCCAGCCGGCCTCGTATCGCGAGCTCCGGGACACCCTGTTTGACGTTCGCACCGATCTCGCCGCCACCCTGGTCCGCGAGGGGGAGTTCACCGAGCCGGCGCCAGGCCTGACGGTCTATACCCAGAGCATCGACAGTCGGGGGCGGCTCGGCAATCTGTTCATCCACGTGGCGGAAAGCGACGGTTCAGCCACCACCTATACCGCTGATGAGGGCCGCATCGCCACCCGGGCCGGGGCGCCCGTGCTGGTGATGGCGCGCGGCTCAACGCAGGAATTCAGTGCCGATGGCGTGCTGAACTACCTGACCTTCGATGAGTACATCTTTGACCTTGGCCCGCTGGTCGTGTCCGACGAGCTGGTCCACTACAAACCGTCCGATCGCTACCTGCACGAGCTGTTCTTTCCTGACCTGGAACAGGACTGGGAGCGCCGGAACCGTCTGGAGATGCTGGCCGAGGGTCATGCCCGACTGGCGACGCCCCTTTACAACATCGCCTTCATGGCCCTGGCCCTGGCCGCCATTCTGGGGGGCGGCTACGACCGCATGGGCTATGGGCGTCGGATCGCCTGGGCGAGCGGGGCGGCGGCGGTGACCCGGCTACTCGGCTTCGTCGTCCAGGCCGCGTCGGAGTCCGGGGCCTGGCTGAATGTCCTCCAGTACGCCGTTCCCTTGCTGACCATTGCTCTGGCCCTGCGCGGCGTGTTTCGCCAGCGGGTGTCGCGGTTCATCGACATGCGCAAACGCCCGGTGCTGATTGCCCGGGGGGGGCGTGCAGCATGAGATTTGGTCGGCTCGAGGCCTATGTCCTGTCGCGCAACCTGTTCAGCGTTGGTGTCGCCCTGGCGGTCATCACCGCGGTCATCATTCTGGTGCAGTTCGTCGAGCTGTCGAGATCGGTCGGGGTGCGCGCGGAGGTCAGCGTCGCCGAGCTGTTCGGGCTGACGGCCTTAGGGGCCCCCAGCCTCGTCCTGGTTCTGTTGCCGTTCATCTTCCTGTTCGGCTGCATGGCGGCCTATGTCAGCCTGAACCGGCGTAGTGAACTGGTGGCGATGCGCGCGGCCGGCGTTTCAGCCTGGCGGTTCATCCTGCCGACGGCGGCGGCATCGGCGGTGATCGGCGCCCTTTCGGTCACCCTGCTCAACCCCCTTGCGGCGGCAGCCAATGCCCAGTTTGGCCTGGAACGGGCCAGGATCATGGACAACTATCTGGTGGATGCGCCCGACGACATCTGGCTTCGGCAAGGCGACGAGCGCAGCCAGATCGTGATTCATGCCAAGGATCGGGAGATCGTCGACGGGACGGTGCTCCTGCGCGGGGTTTCCCTGTTTATCTATCAGAAGAATGAGGCCGGAACCCCGGAGTTCCGCCGTCGGCTGGAAGCCGCCGAGGCGCGCCTGTTGCCGGGCTTCTGGCGGCTGACCGATGTCCGCGAAGCCGCCGCCGGTGAAAATTCGGTGCGCTCTGAGAGCCTGTCGTTGCGCTCCAGCCTCGACAGTGAGTCGGCCCTTGAGCGCTTCGCCTCCCCGCAAGCCATCGCATTCTGGCGTTTGCCCGCGGCAATCCGGACGACAGAACAGGCCGGGTTCAGCGCCAGTCGGTACCAGTTGCGGTTCCACCAGTTGCTGGCGACACCCCTGCTGTTCGCGGCCATGACCATCCTGGCTGCAGCCTTCTCCCTGCGCCTGGCTCGGCTGGGGGGCCTGGCGGGCTTGGCTGGCGGTGGGGTGGCGCTGGGTTTTGTGTTCTTTTTCCTCAACGAGTTCGCTGGGGCTCTGGCCAATGCCGATATCATCCCGCTGATCGCGGCGGCCTGGGCTCCGCCTCTGATCGCCCTGCTGTCAGGCCTCACCCTGCTCTGTTACACCGAAGACGGTTGAAAGCCGCTGCCACGTCGCTATTGCGTCAGCAGACGGCGCGGCAAGAAGGGATTCACGCTTGAAGACGTCACCTCGGCGCACCTCGCTCGCCCCGGTCAAGCGCAGCCTCCTGACGGGGGTTGCGGTGGCGAGCCTTTGCGTCGGCAGCGCCTGGGCGCAGTCTGCGCCTGGCCCAGCGACCGTGGCGTCCCCGGGCCCTGACGGCCTGGGTCCAGGCGCCATCTATCTCGAGGCCGACCAGGTCTTGCGCGAGGATGCTGCGCCCAAAACCTCGGCGTCTGGCGAGGTCGAGGCCCGCTATGACGGCCGCAACCTGCGAGCCGACACCCTGGTCTATGACGAGGCCAAGGGGGTGCTGGAAGCCTCCAATGTGGAGATTTTCAATCCCGACGGCAGTGTCGAGTTCGCCCGTGAACTGGTCATGGACGAGGATATGCAGGCCGGCGTGGCCCGGGGCTTTTCTGCCCGACTGCCGCAGAATGTGAAGATCGCGGCCGCCAGCGCCGTGCGGCGCAGCGAGACGATCAACGAGCTGAACCGGGTGATCTACACCCCGTGCGACATCTGCGCCGACAGCGAGAACAAGACGCCCACCTGGTCAATCCAGGCCGAAAAAGTGGTCCAGGATGGCGAACGGCAGCTGGTCCACTATCGGCATGCGGTCTTCCGTCTGTTTGGCGCCCCCGTCTTCTACCTGCCGCTGTTCTGGCATCCCGATCCGCAGGCGGAGCGGACCTCGGGCCTGCTGACCCCGTCAATCTCGGCTTCTGATCGTCGCGGATTTTCCTACGAGCAGCCCTATCTCTTTGTGCTGTCGGACTATTCCGACCTGACCCTGAGCCCTCAGATCAACGCCAAGGTCGAACCGTTCCTGAACGCCCGCTATCGCAAGCGGTTCTATTCCGGTGAGATCGACGTCCGGGGGGGATACACCTACGCGCAGGACTTCGATGCCACCGGCCGGTTCGGCGACACCACCTCACGCAGCTACATCCTCGCCAGGGGCGCGTTCGCCATCAATGAGGAGTGGGACTGGGGCTTTACCGCCGAGCGATCCTCTGACGACCTGCTGTTCGACAAGTACGAGATCGGCGAGGTCTATCAGTCACGCGGCCCCTATATCGCCGATGATCGCCGGCTGATTTCGCAGATCTATGCCGTCCGCCAGGATGACGACAGCTACCTGTCCGTGGCGGCCTTCGATATCCAGGGTCTCCGCCCTGACGATGACGATCGGACATTCCCGACCGTGGCGCCGCTGGTGGAAGGCCGCTGGAGCCCAGATGTCAGCGTGGCTGGGGGGCGTCTGCGACTGAGGGCCAATGCCGTGGCCCTTGAACGGGACCTCTCCCCCAGCAGCACCTCGGCAATCTATGTGCCGGGCCTGGACAGTCGTAGGGTGGTCGCCCAGGCCGACTGGCGAAGAGGTTTCACCACCCCAGGGGGGATCAGGCTGGAGCCCTTCGCAAATCTGCGAGCCGACGCCTACAGCCTTGGCGATGTGCCTCTGGAAGGCTTTGGCGGCCGTAACGAAACGCGCCTGATGGGTACTTTGGGCGCCGATGTTAGCTGGCCATTCTATCGTCGATACAACAAGATGACGGCAGTTATTGAGCCCTTGCTGCAAGTTATGGCCTCCCCTCAGCCGGACCAGATCCGGACGGGCTTCAACGCTGCTGGAGCCCCCGTCTACTTGAATGAAGACAGCCTCGCCTTCGAGTTCGACGAGACCAATCTGCTCATGGCCAATCGCTTCCCAGGGTTTGACCTTATGGAGGGCGGCATGCGGGCCAATGTGGCGGCGCGGGGCAGCTTGCTTTGGGACGATGGACGCCGAGCGACCGTCCTGGTCGGGCGCAGCTTCCGTGACCAGGAAGAGCTGGCCTTTCCGGAACGGACCGGCCTGCGGGACACCGCGTCGGATTGGATCGTCGCGGCCCAGGCCCAGCCGATTCGGGGCGTCTCAGCCTTTGGCCGCGCCAGACTGGATGGCGACAGCCTCGAGGTCCGCCGCGCCGAGGCCGGGGCGAACCTTGCCCTGGCTCGCGGGTCGGGTTTTTTCCGATATCTTTGGGATGACCTCGACATCAATGGGGTCAAGAGAGAGAACCTAGATCTAGGGGGAGAGCTCTTCCTCACCCAGAACTGGGGTATCACCGCCTACGGCAACCGCGACATGGTCCAGAAGGGCTGGGTGGTGCGAGACATCGGGGTGGTCTATCGGGATGAGTGTACACGGATCGAAGTCATCTATCGGCGCGAGGACACGGTTGTGGGACGCCTGGGCCCCAGCGAGTCTGTGGCTGTGCGCCTAACCCTCGCCACATTGGGCGAACCTATCTATGCGAATTAGGATTAGCGGTGCTTCAGGCCGCCACGAAGGAATGACCCAAGCAATGTTGTCTGCGCGTTCAGTCCGCGGCCGGGCGGCCTGCGGCGTGGCCCTCGTGGCGCTTCTGGCCTCCACTGCCCTGCCCACTGCGGTGAAGGCCCAGGATGAGGCCCCGGCTCGCCCCGCGCCGGCGGCTGGCCTCTCCGAGTATGCCGCCGCCGTGGTCAATGACGAGATCATTTCGACCTTTGATCTGGCGCAGAGGATGCGACTGCTGATCGCCACCACCGGCGTTCAACCCACAGAACAGAATCTCCCGCAGATCCAACAGGAAGCTCTGATCGCCCTGGTCGATGAAGCGCTGCAAATGCAGGAGTTGCGTCGCGTTGAGCAGGAGCAGAAGTTCAGCATCATCGCCAGCGACGCAGAAGTCGACGAGGAACTGGCCGAGCTCGCCCAGAGCAACAACATGACCCCCGAGCAATTCAATAGCATGCTCGGTGGTCAGGGCGTGCTGGGGTCGTTCCGGGAGCAACTGCGGGCCCAGACCAGCTGGCAGCGTTGGGTTCAGGGGCGTTTCGGCTCGCGCCTTCGTATCGGTGATGATCAGGTCCGCGCGGTGCTCGAACTGCAGCAGGCCCAGGCCTCTCGCACGCAGTATCAGATGAGCGAGGTCTTCCTCGACAGCGCGCGCGTCGGCGGCATGGACGTGGCCCTGCGCGGTGCTGAACAGCTGGTCAGCCAGATGCAGCAGGGTGCGCCGTTCCAGGCCGTGGCCCGGCAGTTCTCTGCCGCCCCCACCGCCGCCGCCGGCGGAGATGCCGGCTGGGTCAGCACTGGAGAAGTGCCGACGGAGGTCGAGCAGGCCCTGGAGCAGATGCGGCCAGGTCAGCTTTCACGGCCCATTCCCGTGTCCGATGGGGTCTATATCGTCTATCTGCGCGACAAGCGCTCCGGTGCAGGCGCTACGGTGGTCAATCTGAAGCAGGCGGCGGTCGGCGTCGCCGCCGACGCTTCGGCGACCCAGGTTGAGGCGGCGCGGAGCCGATTGCTCGCCTTGCGCAGCCGTATCACGGGCTGCGACGACCTTGAGGCTGTGGCGGGCCAGGAAGCTGGCATCGTCGCCGGCGACTTGGGCGAGGCCGAGATCGGGGATCTGGCGCCGGCGTTCCGGGCGGCAGCCGAGACCCTTGAGGTTGGCGAGTTGTCAGAGCCCATTCGGACAGAAGCCGGCATGCACATCGTCGCGGTCTGCGGAAAGCGCTCCTCTGGCGCCGCCGACCTCTCGCCCCAACTGGTGGAGCGGCGGTTGTTCTTTGACCAGCTCGGCCTCATTGCCCGGCGTTACATGCGCGATCTTCGGAACGCCGCCACTATCGAGACCCGGTGAAGAACCGTCCTCTGGCGATCAGTCTCGGTGATCCCGCCGGGATCGGGCCAGAGATTGTCTTCAAGGCCTGGAGCGCCCTCCGACACACCGGGCCAAGCTTTGTGGTGGTCGGCGACCTGAATCAGGTGGCCTCCGCGACCGGTGGCGCCAGCGGTGTTGTCAGGCCCATCAGCTCGGTAGACGATGCCAGCCGGGTCTTTGCTGACGCCCTGCCGGTGATCGATATTCCACTGCTGGAGCCCGTGGTGGCTGGAGCGCCCTCGCCGCGGGCCGCCAAGGCCGTGATTTCCTGGATTGAGACAGCCGTGGGCCTGGCCCTCTCCGGAGCGGTGGGCGGGGTGGTCACCGCCCCCATCGCCAAGCAGACTCTCTACGGTGCCGGATTCCCCTTTCCCGGCCATACGGAGTTCCTGGGAGAGCTGACGCTAGATCATCGCTTTGACGGCGCCCGAGGCCCGATCATGATGCTGGCGGCCCCAGGCTTGCGGGTCTCCCTCGTGACCGTGCACACCCCCCTTGCTGAGGTCTCGGCGAGCCTTTCGGTGGAGAAAATCGTCAATGCCGGCCTGGTGACCGCCCAGGCCCTGCGACGCGACTTCGGGATCGAGGCGCCCAGGCTGGCGGTGGCCGGACTCAATCCCCATGCCGGTGAAGGCGGCACGATCGGGCGCGAAGAGCTTCAGATCGTCGGCCCGGCGGTTCGCACCTTGCGTGACCTGGGGGTCAATGCCAGCGGACCCAGCCCCGCTGACAGTCTGTTCCATGAGGCCGCGCGGGCGACCTATGATGCGGTGCTTTGCCTTTATCACGATCAGGCCCTGATCCCTGTGAAGATGCTGGACTTCTGGGGGGGGGTGAACATCACCCTGGGCCTGCCGATTGTTCGAACCTCCCCTGATCACGGCACCGCTTTCGACATCGCCGGGCGGGGGCTTGCAAGACCTGACAGCATGATTGCGGCGATCCGCATGGCCATGGCGATCTCTGAGCGCCGGCCATGAGCGCCCTGAGCGATCTGCCCCCCCTGCGCGAAAGCCTCGAGGCCCACGGGCTGATGGCCGATAAGGGCCTTGGGCAGCACTTTCTGCTCGACCTCAATATCACCCGCAAGATCGCCCGACTTGCGGGCCCCCTGGAGGGACGACAGGTCCTCGAGATCGGCCCGGGCCCTGGGGGTCTGACCCGCGCCCTCCTGGAGGCCGGCGCCCATGTGACAGTGATTGAGAAAGATCAGAGATTCTTTCCGCTTCTGAAAGACTTGTCTGCGATTTCTGAGGGCCGCCTGAAGATCGAGATGGCCGACGCCTTGAAGGTCAATGAGACCGACCTGACCGGGGGAGAGCCGGTCACGATCGTCTCGAATCTGCCCTACAACATCGGCACAGCCTTGCTGATCAAGTGGCTGACGGGGTCCTATCGACCGGCCTCCATGACCCTGATGTTCCAGAAGGAGGTGGCGCAGCGCATTGTCGCTCGCCCCGGGGATGACGCCTATGGTCGCCTCGCCCTGATCGCCCAGGCCACGGCGCAGGCCAAGATCGTGATGGAGGCCCCCGCCAGGGCCTTCACTCCACCGCCCAAGGTCGACTCCGCGGTCGTGCGGCTCGATCCCCTGCCCGATCGCCCCCCCGAACCCCTGATCGCAGCCCTGGAACGGGTAAGCCAGGCCGCCTTTGGACAGCGGCGGAAGATGCTGCGGTCCAGCCTGAAGGTGGTGGGTGGGGCCGACCTCTGTGAGTCGGCCGGGATTGACCCATCTCGCAGGGCTGAGACCCTGGCCCTGGAAGAATTCATGGCTTTGGCCAGTGCGCTGTTGAAGGCCGAAGCCCCCCCACAGCCCCCTTCGCCGTGAGCGGGCGACGGGGGTGGAATTGCCCCTCGTTTCAGCCGGGTTGATTCCCATCGGCGGCAAAAGGCTCTAGGACCAAACCATGTTGGACCTGGATCAGGCCCTCGCCGGCCTCAGCGACTACCCGCACCTTCAAACCCTCATCGGTCTCGCCCTGCTGGGCGCCCTGGCAGCCATCGTCAACTGGCTGACCCAACACGTGCTGTTGCGGATCATGCGGCGGGCGTTGGGCCTCACCCTGAAGGATGACACCGAGACCTTTTTCCGGGAGGTGATCGCCCGACTGGCCAATGTGGCGCCTGCCGTAGTGGTCTATCAGGCCGTGCTGGTGGTGCCCCACCTCCCCCTGATGGCTGAGAGCGTTGTTCGCAATGTCGCCGCAGCCTTCATGATCCTGACGGTGATCCTGGCCATTACCGGCGGGCTGAATCTGGTCAATGCGCTCTATGCCAGGCGCCCTGGGGCGCGGCAGCGGCCCATCAAGGGCTATATTCAGGTCGGCAAGATCATCCTTTATGTGGCCGCCGCCATCCTGGTGGTGGCCACGCTGCTGGACCGCTCACCTCTGCTGCTGATCTCTGGCCTTGGCGCCATGGCGGCGGTCCTGCTGCTGGTGTTCCGGGACACGATCCTGTCCCTGGTGGCCTCGGTTCAGCTGACCAGTAACGACATGATCCGGGTCGGCGACTGGATCGAGATGCCGCAGCTTAACGCCAATGGCGATGTGATCGATCTTGCCCTGCACACGGTGAAGATCCAGAACTTCGACAAGACGATCACGACCATTCCCACCTGGCGGCTGATCAACGAGTCGTTCGTCAACTGGCGTGGCATGCAGGAGTCCGGTGGGCGCCGCATCATGCGTGCCGTCCTGCTGGATCAGACCACCATCCGGTTCCTCACCCCGGAAGAACGGGAGAACCTCAGCCGGTTCGCCCTGCTCGACGCCTATCTGGCCAGCAAGGCCAAGGATCTGGAAGCCTGGAACGAGTCCCTGTTGAAGTCTGGCCGCGACCCGGTGAACACGCGGCGGCTCACGAATGTGGGCACCTTCCGGGCCTATGTGCTGGCCTATCTCAAGGTCCACCCCGGCATCGCCAAGGAGAAGACCCTGCTGGTGCGCCAGCTCGATCCCACGCCACAGGGGCTGCCGCTGGAGATCTACGCCTTCGCCAACACCGTCCAGTGGGAGGCCTATGAGGCCATCCAGAGCGACATCTTCGACCACGTCCTGTCGATCCTGCCGGCATTTGACCTGCGGCTGTTTCAGGCGCCAACTGGGCGGGACATGCGGGGGCTCACAGGAGGCCTGCAGACGACATCAGGCGAAGAACAGCCGACACCTAAGCCTTAGAGCCGTTCGTCGAGCAGCCCCTGGACAAAATCGGCCAGGCCCGGGTTGCGGACCCGCTTCAGACGCTCAGCATGATAGATGTGTGCGAGGTCGGCATAGGCGCGGTCGTAGTCGTCATTGACGACCACATAGTCGTAGTCGACCGCCCGCTCGATCTCCCCATAGGCCCGGCCCAGGCGGCGCTGGATCACATCCTCCCGGTCTTGGGCCCGGGCATGCAGCCGCCGGGACAGCTCGGCCATGCTCGGGGGCAGGATGAACACCCGCACCACATCACCTGGCGCCCGCTTCGAAATCTGTGCCGCCCCCTGCCAGTCAATGTCGAACAGCACATCGCGTCCGGCCCCCAGGGCGTCCATTACCGGCCGCTGCGGGCTGCCATAGCGATGTTCATGCACATTGGCCCATTCGAGGAAGGCGTCGTCCGCCACCATCTGGTCAAAGGTCGGACGGTCAACAAAATGATACTCGCGACCGTTCTCCTCGCCTGGACGCGGGTCCCGGGTGGTGGCCGAAATTGAGAGCTCCAAATCAGCATGATCAGCCACCAGCCGGCGCGACAGGGAGGTCTTGCCCGCGCCTGAGGGGCTCGAGATCAGCAGCATGAGGCCGCGGCGGGGAATGGAACTCTGGATCATCGGACTCAGATCTGCTCGGGGCGGACGCTTGCCGGGTGTCTATTCCACATTCTGGACCTGCTCACGAAGCTGCTCGATGACCGCCTTAAGCTCGAGCCCCACCGCCGTCAGGTCCGAGAGCGCAGATTTCGAACAAAGGGTGTTGGCTTCGCGCATGAACTCCTGGGTCAGAAAGTCCAGCCGCCGGCCCACAGGACCATCGCCGCTCAGCATGGCGCGGGCGGAGTCCACATGGCCCGCCAGGCGGTCCAGCTCTTCGCGCACATCGACCTTCACGGCCATGGCGGCGGCTTCTTGGATGATGCGTTCGTCCAGGCCGGCGGGATCGCCGATGAGTTCGCGCATCCGCCGCTCAAAGCGCGCCTTGAGCACCTCCGGCTGGCCAATGGCCAGTTCCTCGGCCTGGCGCGTGAGGTCGGATATCCTGTCCGTGAGTCCCATGAGGATACCAGACAGCGCCATACCCTCGCCGTCACGGGCAGTCTTCAAGGCCTCCAGTGCGCCCGCGATTGACGCCGCCATCGCCGCCTCGACCTGGGCCAGGGCCTCAGGATCGGAGTCGGTCTCGGCCACCTCGATCACCCCCCGCAGGGCCAGCAGACCATCCAGGCTCGGCGGACTGGCGCGCCCATCAGCCACCAGCGCCGCGGTGGCGGCCAGATAGCGTTCGACCTGGTCGAGATTGATGCGGACCTGGGTCTGGCTCTCGGTGCGTTTGGCCTGCAGGCCTACAGTGATCTGCCCCCTTTGAAACCGCGCTTGGGCTCCATCCCGGGCGATACGTTCCAGACTCTCGAACCCAGGCGGGCCGCGAAACCGAACGTCCAGATTACGGCCATTGACCGACCGCGCCTCTGCCGCCCAGGTCCAGTCTCCGGCTCCGCCCTCCACGCGGCCAAAGCCGGTCATGCCTGAAAAGGGCATGATCAGCCTTCCCCAAGGGAGCGCGACCGCAGCAGGTCTAGGGTCTTCGTCACAGGTCTAGGCCTCATGGCGCCGCGGTCACCGGAGCATCCAGGGGCACATCAGGCGCAGAGGTGGCCGGCGCGGCCCGGGCCCGTTCGATCCTGCGCCACCGTTCTACATAGCGACGGTGCTCGTCATAGGTGGCCGAGAAGGCATGCCCCCCGCTGCCGTCGGCGACGAAGAAGAGATAGTCGGTCTGCGGCGGGTCCAGCACGGCGGCCAGGGCGGCGCGGCCTGGATTGCAGATCGGCGTCGGCGGCAGGCCGTCGATCTTATAGGTGTTATAGGGGGTCTGACGATCCAGCTCCGACTGACGGATTCCTCGACCCAAGGGCCGGCCCTTGGTCAGCCCGTAGATGATGGTCGGGTCACTCTCCAGGCGCATGCCCCGCCGCAGGCGGTTGACAAAAACCGACGCCACCTGCGGGCGCTCAGATCCCAGAGCCGTCTCCTTTTCCACCACTGAAGCCAGGATCACGGCCTCCTGCGGGCTGTTGATGGGCAGGCCCGGCTGACGCCTGGACCACAGCAGAGCCAGCACTTCATCGTGGGCGTCCATCATCCGCTTGAGAACGGCGGCCCGGTCCTCGCCCCGCTCGATCTGGTAGGTTTCCGGCAACAAGGCCCCCTCAGGCGGCGAGGGCGCCACACCGGTGAGCAGGGGATTCTCCGCCAGGATCTCCACCACCATCTCCGAGGTGATCCCCTCAGGAATCGTCACGAAGTGGCGCACCACCCGACCCGCACGGATGTCATCCAAGACCCCGGCCATAGGGCGACGGGCGGGAAACTCATACTCCCCGGCCTTGAGGCTGCGGGCAGCCCCTGTCGCCTGGGCAGCAGCCAGAAAAATCGGCGCCGATGAGATCACGCCAGCCTGCTCAAGCGTCGAGGCGATCTCTGGCAACCCTGCGCCCCGACGCAGCATTACGGTGGTTGTGTCGGTCTCAGCGGCTGGACCGGGCCCCTGGAACATCCAAAGCGCCCAGGCCCCAGCCAGGGCCAGAACCACGGCGAAGGTCACCGCGGCGCTGACCAGCGTAACCATCAAACGGCGAAAAGGGGAAACGCCGGCGTCCGATCGGGGCGGGCGGGCGCGGGGCGTTCTGGGCATGGATCAGACTTGTTTGAAAACGACAGAGGCGTTGGTGCCCCCGAAGCCAAAGCTGTTGGAAAGCGCCACCTTGATCTCCCGAGGCTGGGCCTTGTTGGCCGCCAGGTCGATCGGAGTCTGCACCGAAGGATCATCCAGATTGATC
>SXGS01645771.1_pt1 | contig 13159 bp, 13 predicted proteins | sample 3174681 | NCBI WGS metagenome assembly SXGS01 (sample SAMN11356861, study PRJNA531348) | freshwater metagenome | isolation source: freshwater sample F1-80 | place: China: Fuxian Lake, Yuxi | collected 2017-12-25
AGGCAAATGGGTCAAGGTCGAAGGCTGGGCTGGCGCAGACGAAGCCCGCAACCTGATTATCAAGGCGGTCGCGGCTTACCAAAAATAAGCTGGGACTACCCCCTAAAAACCGGCCACAAGCCGGTTTTTTTATGCCTGTGATTTAATCCCGCAATAGTAGGCATTGCTCACCTCATGCATTGCGGCATGCCGCCTTAAGCACCATGCCCAAATAATTAACGCCCATGCAAAAAAGCAAGGCTTATATCCCTTAGCCTTTGTAGGGATTCCCCAGCGAGATAGCATTAGGCTACCCTCAGCCAAGAGCTATTGGGGCCATTGCATGCGCACACTGCTTATTCTATTGGTCAGCCTCAGTTTGCTGGCCTGCCACAGCGAACCCGAAGAACTGCGCATCGGCGGCAATCGCTGGCTGGGCTATGCACCCTTTTATCTCGCAGACGAACGTCATCAGCTTCAGCCCAACGGCTTGCGACTGGTGGAGTACCCCAATGCTACGGGCGTCTTACGTGGCTTTCGCAACGGCTTGCTAGACGCTGCACTGCTAACGCTCGACGAAGCGCTAACACTGCAGAGCAGCGGTTACAACTTAGAAGTCCTGCTGGTCACGGACATCTCCGCCGGTGCTGACGCACTCTTTGCCAAGCCCCCAATAAATACGATCAATGAACTAAAAGGTCAGCGCATCGGCGTTGAAAATACGGCCTTAGGTGCATTCATGCTCTCCCGCATTCTGGACAAGGCGGGCTTGGGCCACAGCGACATACAGGTGATCGACTTACCGGTACACGAGCATGTCAGCGCGTTGCGTAACAACCGCATCGATGCCGTCATCAGCTTCGCATCTGAAGGCCCAGCGCTTGAGTCTCTCGGTGCTAGACCCATTTTTGATAGCCGGCAAATGCCGGAAGAAATCATTGATGTGCTGGTGATTGATCGCGGCAGGGTCACCCCTGAAGCGCGGGCGAAGATCAAACAGATTTGGTTCCAGAATCTGCAGCATTGGCGAAACAATCGGAGTCAATCTGACCACTACTTGCATAAACGCCTAGGTCTGGATGCACAAAGTTTAAACGGCACATTGCAAGGACTAGTGATGGGTGATCAGGCCCTTAACTTCGACCTACTCAAAGATGGCCGTTTGCTGAAGCGTATGCAGTTGGTTCACCAATACATGCTCGATTACCAACTCCTGAAGCAGCCCGGTCAGCCGGAAGCGTTACTGGCGCCTGAATGCCGGAGGCGCGGATGCTGACCCAACTGCCGCTGCGTAAATCACTGCCCTTGCTACTCGGCTTGTTCGCGCTGGTTTTTACCTTGTTACAGATCACGCTCTACCTGCCAAGAAGCACTGACGCTGCCTTGCACAGTTGGCGTAACCACAGCAGCCAGATATTGGTCCTGCTGCAAAGCAGCCTGCGCTATCATTTGCGCCAAAACCGCCATGAAGAATTAGCCAGCGAACTGTCCGATCTGGCCAGCCTACGCGGCGTCAGCTGGGCCATGGTTATCGACCAAGACCAGCAAGTGATCGCCACCAGCAGACTGGGCTTGCAAGCTGAGCAAATCAGCCCCCTCGAGCGTGGTGCACTGGCCAAGCTGATTGCCACCGGTCAACCCAACTGGCTTGAGCTGGGCGAACGACGTTACCTGGCTATTTATCCATTAGAGCGAGCACGCCAAAATGGAAGCCTTGAGCATGAAGCCTTATTAGTCGCGATGGATTTCGCGCCAATGCTATGGCAAACCAAGCGCGACGCTTGGGAACATCTTGGCCAGACACTTGTTCTGCTGATGCTGCTGGGATTGCTGCTCAACTACCTGTACGACCGATTGCTGACCCAGCGCTTGGCAAGCATTGAGAAAGCGACCACACAATTCGCTCAGAGCCAGATAATTACTGCCATGCAGGTGCAGGGCAATGATGAGATTGGCCAGCTAGCAAAAAGCGTCGAACAGATGATGGTCCAGCTCAACTTGCGCCAAAGCGAACTGCGTGAGAGCGAAGCGCTGCTGCGCAACCTCATCGATAATGCACCGATTGGCATGCTGGTAGTTGATGCGGATCTTCGCGTGGAGCAGGCCAACCCAGCAGCAGCCGCGCTTTTTGGCTGCAGCACGGCAGATCTATTCGGCAATCTGCCACCCGATCGTCTGGTAGAAAGCAATGCCGTACAACGCATACGCCACACGCCCGCAAACACCCCGTTAGAGCTGACCGGTCGCAAAGGTGAGCTGCATGTTCCGCTGGAAATCACCTGCACACCCTTCACGCGGCATAGCAAACCTTATTTTCTAGTGTTGCTGCGCGATATCAGCGATCGACTCAAGGCCGAACAGCGGCTGCGCTTCTTAGCCCACTACGACCCATTGACGCGCCTGGCCAATCGCCACTCAGTGGTCATGCGCTTAGAACAACTCCTAGTCGCTAAATGCCAGATCGGTCTCTTGTTCCTGGATCTGGATCATTTCAAACGTATCAACGATACCCTTGGTCACGAAATCGGCGACCAGTTGCTGATTGAAATAGCCGGCCGCTTGGACATTAACCTGCCGCCCAACGCAATGCTCGCCCGTAGCGGTGGCGACGAGTTCATTGTGTTACTTGAAGGCTGCAGTGTTAAGGAGACAGAGGTCATGGCTCAACACTTACACATGCAGTTCAATACCCCTTATCAAGTGCGTCAGTACGAATGCTTTATCACACCCAGTATTGGCCTTACCCATACCCGCGGAACAGCGGGTAATGCCAGCGAACTGCTCAAACAGGCAGACCTCGCCCTCTATGCAGCCAAAGATCGGGGACGCAGTTGTATTGCTTATTACGACGTTGAGCTGAGCCATATTGCCGAGTTACGCCGCCAGCTCGAAAACGAACTGCGGCGCGCACTGGATCAGCAAGAGTTTGTGCTGCACTACCAACTGCAAGTCGACAGCAACGGCCAACCGCAAGCCGTCGAGGCGCTGCTGCGATGGAACTCGCCGACCCGCAGTATGGTGTCACCGGCCGACTTCATTCCCATTTTGGAGGAAAGTGGAATGATCATTGAAACAACGCGTTGGGTCTTTCGCCAAGCGTGTCGGCAGGCTCGGCAGTGGCAATTGGAAGGACGCAGCCTGCGCATTGCAGTCAACCTTTCCCCACTGGACTTTCGCCAGGCAGACCTGGCAGGCCAACTGCTGCGCATCATCGAGGAAGAGCAGGCCAGCCCGGAAATGCTGGAGCTGGAAATCACCGAAAGCGCGCTGCTGGAGAGCGGCGAAGAGGTTCAGCAGTGCTTGCAACGTCTTAAGGCGGCAGGCTTTCCATTGTTACTGGACGATTTTGGCACCGGCTATGCGTCACTGACTTATCTGCAACGCTTTCCCTTTGACGGCATCAAAATCGATCGTCAGTTCGTTGCCGGGCTGCCGGACAGCGAACACTCAGTGGCATTGGTGCGCGGCATTCTCACCATGGCCAAACATTTGGGCCTGCATGTGGTGGCAGAAGGCGTAGAAAACGAACGTCAGGCCGCCTTTCTGCGCTTAAATGGTTGCCCTAGCCTGCAAGGCTTTCTCTACTCACGCCCGCTTCCGGCCGAACAATGCATGGCACACGCACAAGCGGCGCACTCTGCAACTTAAAGCCTTTGGATCATTAATCCGTTATGCCCCTGTTTGATATTGCCCTGTTGCTGCTCGCCGGTTTCGCCGCAGGCGGGATGAATGCCCTGGCCGGTGGCGGCACCTTTTTCTCCTTTCCGGCGCTGCTGGCGGCCGGGTTGCCGCCGGTGACGGCCAATGCCACCAATGCCGTGGCGCTGTGGCCGGCAAGTTTAGCGGGGGCGTGGGCGGCACGGGCTTCGTTGCGGCCTTTGGGGCGTTATCTGCTGCCTTTATTGGCGGCCGGTTTGGCGGGGGGCTTGCTCGGTGGGCTGTTGCTGCTGGTGGGTGGCGATGCTGTGTTTGCCACGCTGATTCCCTGGCTCTTGCTGGCCGCCACCGCGCTGTTTGCAGCCAGTCCCTGGCTGAGTCGCTGGCTGGCCGCGCGCCGTGCCGAGGCCGCGCAACCGCCGCACAGCCCGCTGTCGCTGTGCGCGCACATTGGCGTGTCGATCTATGGCGGTTACTTCGGCGCGGGCATGGGCATTTTGCAGTTGGCGGCGTTCTCCATCGAAGGCCATCCGCTGGCCCGTGCCAATGCGTTGAAGAACCTGATTTCAGCAGTGATCTACAGCGTGGCCACGGCAACCTTTGTCATCGCCGGGCGAGTCAGTTGGTATGAACTGGTGATTCTGCTGGTGGGGGCCACGGTGGGCGGCTATGTCGGCGGCGCGCTGGGCCAGCGGTTGCCAGCCAAGTTCCTGCGCATGCTGGTGATTGGGGTGGGCAGCGGCATGACGCTCTACTACTTCTGGGCGACCTATTTCGCCCAGTAACCGTTAAGGTTTGCCGCGTTTGCGAAACTCCACAGGCGTTTCACCGACCCAGCGTTTGAAGGCACGGTAAAAAGTGCTCGGCTCGGAGAAGCCGGTGCGTTCGACGATCACTTCGATGCGCTCGTCGGTGTTTAGTAGCAGGTCCTTGGCCAATCGGCAGCGGTAGTCGGTGACCAGATCGTTGAAGCGCACCCCGGCCATGGCCAGGCGCTCGCGCAGGCGGCGTGCCGGCATGTTCAAGCGCGCGGCGACCTGCTCCAGCGTCGCGCCGCTGTCGACCAGCAACTCGCCGATCAACTCACGCACCTTGCGCACCAGGTCCAACCGTTCAACTTCGGCCAGTTGCCGACGGGCCAGGGATTCGTGCATGCGCAGCAACTCCGGCGCGGCATGCCGTGAGGTTTTCTCCAGCACAGAGGCATTGAACGCCAACGCATAGCGCTCGCTGCCCAGTTGCGCCGGGCAACCGTAGACTTGCTCATAGCGTTCGGACGGCGCGCCGTCGGCATGCATAAAGTGCACTTCGTAGGGGATGAATTCGCCTTCGGTCAAGGCATCGAACAAGCGGATCACCGCGCCGGCAAGCATTTCCGGGAAGTGCCGGGGCGTACCCGGAATCAGCCCGAGCACCAGCACCGCACGCTCGCCCTGCACCTCCAGCTTGGCGTTCAAGGTGTCAGACAGCAGGCGCACATAGCGCAGGGCATGGCGCAAACCTTCGCCGAAGGTTTCACTGGAGAGGAACAGGTATTCCAGCAACAGGCCGTGAAAGGCAGGCAGATGCTGGGCCAGATAGAGACCCACATGCTCTTCGCCGCATTCATCAATGGCGGTTTTCCAGAACAGTGCTTGAGCTGCGTGAGGGAAGCGCCCGGCAGGCAAACCACCCGGCGGCAGGCCAACCCGCGCCAGCACCCGATCCGGGTCGGTACCGCTGGCACGCAGGGCGTCTATCACGGGGCGCATCAGCGCCACGTCGTCAGTCAGGTCGCGCATGTGGAGAAATTCTTATTGTGTGCGAGGCGCGGCCATCTTAGGCGGCTTTAGGCCATGCGCTCAAGGCGTGAATCATGCGGCTAACCGATTGACTGGCCCGCCGCACGGGCAGGCATGCCGGCCAATGCAGATAAAAGCCGGCCGACTAAGCTGCTGCCACCGTTCTGAGGAGTTTGCCCATGGCCATCGACTGGCTCGATCTGCCCGCCCCGCCTGCGTTACCTGCCCTGTTTTTACGCGCGGCCCTGCGCCGCCGCGTCACCGGCCGTCACCTGCCTGAGCTGGGCGTGCGCTGCCAGGTGACGGTTGATCCCCAGCACCTGGCGCGCTATCGGCAAGTTTGCGGCTTTACCGATGATCATCGGCTGCCCGCGCCTTACCCGCACATCCTCGCGTTTGCCCTGCAAATGCAACTGCTGACCGACCCGCGCTTCCCCTTCCCGCTGCTGGGTTTGGTGCATTTGGAGAATCATATCCGCGTGTTGCGCCCACTTGGCGGCCTCGGGCCGTTCACGGTCAGCGTTCACGTACAGGCGTTGCAAGCCCATGACAAAGGCGTGACCTTCAGCCTGATCACCCAACTGCACGACCAACTGGGCCTGCTGTGGGAGGGTGATAGCCGCATCCTCTGCCGCGCGCTGCGCATGGAAGGCCAGCCGGTCGAGCGCGATGCCGGAGCCGCGCTGCCGCAAAGAACCCTGGCCCACTGGCGCGCCCCAGCCGATATCGGTCGGCGTTACGCGCGCATCGCCGGCGACTACAACCCGATCCATATGTTTGCCGCCACGGCCAAGATGTTCGGCTTCCCTCGCGCCATCGCTCATGGGCTGTGGAACAAAGGCCGCGCCATCGCCGAGCTGGGCACACGCCTGCCTGCCGCCGGTTATGAAGTGAGCGTGCGCTTCCAAAAGCCGGTGCTGCTACCCGCCGACGTTCGCCTGCTGAGCAGCGAGCCAGCGGCCAATGGCCAGTTCAGCCTGCTCGGTGATGATGAGCGCGTGCACATGACCGGCCACTGGCGAACGCTGGACTGAATCCTCCGGCGGCTGCCGTTTCCAGCACGGCAGCCGCTTGCACCGCACGGCCGAACCCCCGAAGCTAGGGGTCTGTTTGCTGGAGCGCCTGATGAACCTCGCCGAAATCACCACCCGTATGCACGCCATTCGCGATCACAACGCCTGGCGGTCCTTTCACAGCCCGAAGAACCTGGTCATGGCCGCCAGCGTGGAAATGGCCGAGCTGGTGGAAATCTTCCAGTGGCTCAGCGAAGCGCAATCGCGGCAACTCAACGCCGAGCAACTCACCCACGCCGGGCAAGAAATCGGCGACGTCATCCTCTATCTGGTGCTGCTGTGTGGCGAACTGGGCCTGGACATGGAACAGGTGGTGCGCGCCAAACTGGCCGATAACGAACGCCGCTTTCTGGGGGATGCCCCATGAGCGATCGACACTTTGACGAACTGGCCACGCGCTTTGCCGAAAAAATCTACGGCGGTGCCAAGGGCGCGATTCGCCTGGCCGTGCTCCAGGCTGATCTGGCCGAAGCCCTGCCCGAGCGGCCGTTGCGGGTGCTGGACATTGGCGCAGGCCTTGGCCATATGTCGCTGTGGCTGGCCGAACGCGGCCATCAGGTGACCGTCAGCGAGCCGGCCGAGCCGATGTTGCAGGGGGCTCGCGAGCGCTTTGCCGCAGCCGGGCAACAGGCAACCTTTATCCAGGCACCCTGGCAGGATTTGCTCGGCCAACTGGAGCAACCCTATGACCTGGTGATCTGCCATGCGGTGCTGGAATGGCTGGCCGAGCCCCACTCTATTCTGCCGTTGCTGCACCAGCTGTGCGCGCCCGGTGGCTGGCTGTCGCTGGCGTTCTACAACAAGGATGCACTGATCTACCGCAACCTGCTTAAAGGCCACTTCCGCAAGCTGCGCAAGGCTGAGTTTGCCGGCGAGAAACAAAGCCTGACGCCGCAAATGCCGCTTGATCCGCGTGAGCTAGCGACGCAACTTGAGCCAAATTGGCAGGTCGAAAGCCAGAGTGGCGTGCGCGTATTCCACGATTACATGCCGCAGCCCTTTCAGGCCAAGGCCGAGCTGACTGACCTGCTGGAAATGGAACTGGCTTACCGTCGCCACCCCAGCTTCGCGGGCTTGGGTCGCTACCTGCACTGGATTTGCCGGCCGCGCTGAAGGCCTTAACGCCAAGGGAGCCTATTGATGAAACGACTCGGTTTACTGCTGCTACTGGGCGGTCTTAGCGCCTGCCAAAGCCATAACCCCTATGTGGTGAGCAGCAATCCCTTACCACCGGCACCGGCGCAAGCCAGCCAGGTACTGGACATGAGCGCCTACCCGGCCACCCCGCGCGACTACGCCAGCTACCGCACCTGGAGCTGGCAGCGTTTGCCCGCTGGCACCGCCTGGGCAAGCTCGGAAGACATACAACACGCCCTGAGTAACGCCCTCGACCAACGCGGCCTACGTCCACAGCGCAGCGATGCAACGGCGGACCTGCTGGTCAGTGCGGACATTCGACAGGAGCAACGCATTCGCCAAGTAACCGAGCAATACGGCAGCCACTACGGGCACGGCAGTTATGGCAACACATACGGCTTATCGGGCAGCACGCCGCTGGTGCGCAGCTATACCGAAGAGGTGATCGTGGTGCGCATTGAACTGCTGGACGGCCAAGATCGCCAACCGATCTGGAGCGCCAGCGCCGAAACCCTCAGCACTGGCAGCCAGAGTGAACGCGCGGCCGCCCTGCGCAACGCCGTTACACAGGCCTTGTCGGCCTACCCACCGAGCTGATTCAGCGTTCAAGGAGAGCCACCATGCGTGCATCACTGTTTCTACTGCCGCTTTTGCTACTGTTAAGTGCCTGCCAAAGCCCACAGTTGCAGCGCGACTTTGACCCCACACGGGACTTTGCGACCTACCGCAGTTGGAGCTGGCAGGAGCCCGCCGTGCAGTTCAAGCCTGATGACCCGCGCCTGAACAGCGACCTGACCGGCCAACGCATCCGCAGCGCGATCAGTGAACAACTGGAGCAACGCGGCCTGCGCGCCGCCCCGGCCAACAGCGCAGGCGACCTCAAGGTGCAGGTGTGGATGATTGTCGACAACCGCCAGCAACAGGTCAGCACACAACTGGGTGGCGGCTGGGGTGAGCCGTGGAATGGCGGCTTCTGGGGCGGCCCACGTTATGTCGAAACGCACACCCTGGACTATCAGGTCGGCACCTTGCAGATCGACCTGCTCGACGGCAAGGACGGCAAACTGGTCTGGCGCGGCAGCGCTGAACAAGTCCTGCGCAATCGCCAACCCAGCCCCAGCGAGCGCGAAGCGGCGATACGCGCAACAGTGGCCGAGGTCCTCAGCCAATACCCACCGCGCTGAACATTTGCGCCTCGCTCAACAAGGATGATGCATGAGCCCAACACCAAACCTTAGCCACCGCACGGCGGTGGTCGCTGACTTGGCCGAGATTGTCGGCTTTGCACAAAGTGCCGAAGAGCTGTTCTTCTGCTTTCCCAAGGCACACTGGCCGCTGAGCATCGGTCAGTTGGCGGCAGCCATGGCCGAACGCCGCGACAGCACCGTGGCGCTGCTTGAAGGTCGAATCGCCGGCTTTGCCAACTTCTACCAATGGCACTATGACGACCACTGCGCCCTCGGCAACCTGATGATTGCGCCGTGGGCACGTGGCCAGGGCGTGGCGCAGTATCTGGTGGCGGTGATGGAGCAATTGGCACGCGCGCATTACCGGGCCACCCGCATGCAGGTGTCGTGCTTCAACGCCAACAGCGCCGGCCTGCTGCTCTACCCCAAACTGGGTTATGCGCCGATTGGCGTTGTCGAACGGCGCGATCCACAGGGTCAGCGCGTGGCATTGGTCCAGTTCAGCAAGCCGCTGTAAGCCTGCTTACAGATCCCATTCCGGGCTGTCGGCCAGTCGCTCAATCAAAAAATCCAGCAAGGCGCGCACGGCCTGCGGCATCTGCCGGCGCGTGCCGTACAAGGCGTGAATGCCCAGCTGTTGCGGCTCGTAGTCCGGCAGTACCTGCACCAGCGCCCCGCTTCGCAAGTGAGCGGCCACGGAGTAACGCGGCTGCAAACTGAGGCCCGCGTCAGCCAGTACCGCTTCAAGCAGCACCATGGACTCATTGGCGCTGAGGTTGCCACTGACCGCCACCGCATGCGGCTCACCGGCGCGGGTGAACTCCCAGATGCTGCGGCCGAAGTAGGCGTAACTCAGGCAATTGTGCTGCGCCAGGTCCTCGGGCCGCTGCGGCGTGCCGCGCTTGGCGAGGTAAGCGGGTGTGGCGCACACCACCGAACGACACACCGCCAACTGACGGGCGACTAGGTTTGGGTCGAGCTGATTGGTAATGCGCAGCGCCAGGTCGATGCGCGCTTCGACCAGATTGACCGACTGGCTACTCACCAGCAGATCGACGCTGACCTGCGGATACAGCCGGGTGAAATCATTTAACGCATGCACCAGCCAGGCTTGCGCCAGCGACTGGCTGCAAGCGATACGCAAGGTGCCGCGCGGCGCGCCTTCATCGCTTCGCCCAACACCCTGCAGGGCATCGGCCACCGCGAGCATGTCACGGCATTGCACCAGCACCTGCTCACCCGCGCCGGTCAGGCTCAACTTGCGCGTGGTGCGGTGCAGCAAGCGCGCGCCCACCCAGGTTTCCAGCTCGCCCAGGTAGCGCGACACCATCGCCCGCGACATCTCCAGCGCATCGGCCGCTGCGGTCTGGCTGCCGCGCTCCACCACTTCGACAAAAACCCGTGTTGCCGTCAGCCGATCCATAGGGCCTGCTCCCAATCAATTCGCGCGATTAACGCAACAAAGATGCCCAGACTAAGCGGCTTTTTGATCGATTTAAAGCAACTAAGATCACCTCACTCACTCAACAGGAGATCACCATGTCGATCCTTACCCACCTGCGCAGCCTGCTGGCCAGCGCTAGCCTGCTGACCCTGGCGACCACCGCCATGGCCCAACCACTGACCCTGGATGTTTACAACCCAGGTGACAAAGCCGTGTTCGCCGTGACCTCGACGCTGATCAGCGGCGAGCGCGATGTCATTCTGGTCGATGCGCAGTTTTCCACCCGTGAAGCGCAGGAGCTGGTTGAGCGCATTCAAGCCAGCGGCAAAAACCTGACCACCATCTTCATCAGCCACGGCGACCCGGATTTCTACTTCGGCCTGGACACCCTGACCCGCGCCTTCCCCAAGGCCAAGGTGCTGGCCACCGCCGAAACCATCGCCTATATCGAAAAAAGCCGCGCACCTAAACTGGCCTACTGGGGCCCGATCCTCAAAGACACCGCGCCCGCCCGCACCGTGGTACCGCACGCGCTGCAAGGTGATCACCTGATGCTGGAAGGCCAGCGCCTCGAACTGGTCGGCCATGACCCTAAGCACACCAGCCTGTGGATCCCCAGCATCAAAGCCGTGGTGGGCGGCGTGCTGACCTACGCCAACATCCACCCCTGGATTGCCGATGCGCAAACACCGCAAGCTCGCCAGACCTGGCTGAAATCGTTGGATGAACTAGAAGCGCTGCAGCCGAAAACCCTGGTGCCGGGCCATTTTATGGGCCAAGCGAAGTTGAACCTGGATGACCTGCGCTTTACCCGCAACTACCTCAACGACCTGGAAGCCGCACTGCCCAAGGCCAAGAACAGCCAGGAACTGATCGAGGCGATGAAGGCCAAGTACCCGGAACTGCCAGACTCCAACGGCATGGTACTGAGCGCTAAAGTGCTCAAAGGTGAGATGCAGTGGCCGTAAGCCGCGGCAGCTGACTCACCCCAGCGCAGAAGAAAAGACCTGGCTCAACGCCAGGTCTTTCTGCATAAAGGCAGCGGCTATCCAGCCTTGCCAGCGACGTAGCCCGGATGCAATCCGGGAGAGATTGTCTAGCGGACAGCATTCCCCCCGGATTACATCCCAGGCTACGGCCCACTTATCCGGCGCTGTTAGGCGCCCGGCCGGCTATTCGCGCTCAAAGCGGTAAAACAGGTTGGGTTCACTGACTAGATAGAGGTTGCCCTGATCATCCAGGGTCAGCCCTTCACCTTGCGGCACGCTCTGCTGCAGGCCAGCAAAACCGCTGAACAGCGAGCGAAAGCTGATCAGCTTGCCGTCCTGCGCATCCAACTCGATCATCACCTGAGATTCGTCGCTGAGCAGGGCCAGGTGCCCGGTTTGCTCGTCGTAATGCACCGATGAAAAGTCCGTGGCGAAGACCTTGTGATCAATCCAGGCCTGACGGTCAATCACCTGCAACTTGAAGTGGCCCTGCACGCTGGCCTTCAAACCGCGAATTTCATACAGCTTGCGCGGCGAATGCTCTTTGACCACAAATAGCCGGTCGCGCGCGCGGTCGTAACCCACGCCTTCAAAGCCTTGGTTACCGCCCAGATCAATACCGAGGGTCAGCGCCCGGTAATCTTCACGGAACAGCGGGCCGGCCTGCGCGGGGATCTCCACCACCACCAGCGCCTGGTCACGCTCCTCGGCCAGCAACAGCAGGTTGTCGCCCAGGTAGGTAACGCCTTCAACATCGCTGAAACCATTCAGTGGGTAACGCGCCAGCAATTCGCCGTCTTTACTCAGGGCCAGCAGTTCTTCAGGACCATTGATCACCGCCCAGAGCTGATCGCGCGTTTCATCGTAGGTAAGCCCGGAAAGGTTTTGGCTGACGCCAGCAACCGGCAATGCATCAATACGCACTTGGTACTCGGGCAGCCACAGGCTGCGGTCTTGCCATTCGGTTTCGTGCCAAGAGGTCTTCAGCCAGAAATACAGGCGGTTATCCAAGTGACGAGCCGCTACCTGATACATCAGGGTCAACGTCAGTAACAGCAGTGCCCATTTCCATGGGCTGACTTTCGGCAGCCGTCCTAGCCCCTCTTTAGCAACGGACATCATCACTCGTTATTCTCACGCGCGGGAAAACAGCAGGTTGTCGCATCTACATGACAGCCTTGCGTTGCTCACTCAAATACCCGGGTGGCATGCCAGGCCGGGGTTAAGGTGCGCAGAGAAGGCAGATGGCGCTCACTCATACCGCCATAGGCAGCTGAGCACACGGACGCATGTGATAAGGTGACGAGCCTTTTTAACCATCATGGACAGCGGCAGATGGACATAACGCTGGCCCAGCCAGCGCGCGGCAGACCTACGCTGCCATAGCGTTCCGCCCTCCCCTCGCGCCCAGCCAGCCGGTCTACACCCGGCCAGCGCCGCGCCTGAAACACATGCCAGCCCTCGCGCGGCCGTGCTGTAACAACCTGATTTTCGTCAATCCACCATGCCCAACATGCGCATTGGCGGACCCTATTTTTGGAATACAGCATGCTCGAACACCTGAAAAACACCTGGTTCTTTAATGTGCGTGGCGATGTGCTCGCAGGGCTGGTAGTCGCGCTGGCGCTGATCCCGGAGGCCATCGCGTTTTCGATCATTGCCGGCGTCGACCCTAAAATCGGTCTGTATGCCTCGTTCTGTATTGCGGTGGTGATTGCCTTTGTCGGCGGCCGCCCGGGCATGATCAGCGCCGCCACCGGGGCCATGGCCCTGCTGATGGTGACGTTGGTGAAGAACCACGGCTTGGACTACCGGCTGGCCGCGACCCTGCTCTGCGGGGTGCTGCAAATCGGCGCGGGTTACCTCAAGCGCGGCTCGCTGATGCGCTTTGTCTCGCGCTCGGTGGTCACCG
>SXGS01774652.1_pt1 | contig 13159 bp, 11 predicted proteins | sample 3174681 | NCBI WGS metagenome assembly SXGS01 (sample SAMN11356861, study PRJNA531348) | freshwater metagenome | isolation source: freshwater sample F1-80 | place: China: Fuxian Lake, Yuxi | collected 2017-12-25
ACATATCGCTCCGCCAATTCGTCGGCGAATGACAGGTCGCCGGCGCCGAGATCCAAGACCGACGCGACATCGGCGTCGCTCAAGAGATCGAACGGCTTGGTAGAACACTGGAGGTAGTCTGCCATTGCCTCGCTCGACATCGTCAGAACGGGCCACTGCGAGCCTGGCAGGGCGATGAGTTCAAAGAACACGCAGAGGGCCCGTATCGCTTTGGCGGGCGGGAACCCGGTGAGCGTCTTGAGCCATTCGCCATCGAGGTCTTGAACTCTGGTGGCTTGTTGCGGTTGTAGAACACACAGCAATGGTTCTTTAATCGCAGGCGGCAGGCTTTTTCCTCTGACCTGTTGAAGAAGCCGACTCATCGTCTCTGAGAGCTTTTGTCGTTCGATCAATCGCTTGGAAGCTTCCCACTGACTGGAAGACTGCCTCGCACGCAGGCTGACGAGCCGGCGGAACTCGTCGAGCTGATGGGGCTCAGGACTCATGAGAAACCTATGTCCGTTTGATGGAGGAACAGGGGAATACAATTCCCGAAGAATAGTGGCCTGTAAACTCCACCGTCAAGCCGTACAACTTGTCTGCCTCCAAACAGTATGATAGGAGTTGATCATGTTCATCGGCTCCTTCTTCAGCATGAATGTTCGGTGGAATCGGTTGATCTGTCGGCTGGGGGTTGTCCTATGCGCCCTTGTCGCCCTGGCAAGCTGTACCTCTGGACATCAGGCGGCTCTTAGCTCCGGTCACGAGGGGGAGTGGCAACCATGGCAGGTCATCGAGACACAGACCGGCCGCGTCGTCGCTACTCCTGCATGGCTCAAGGATTTGGAGCAGTACGAGATCCTTTATCTGGGCGAAGAACATTTCAACAAGTACCATATCGAGGCGGCCCTTCGAATTCTTGATCAGTTGGTCTCCGACGGTATCCGGCCTACCATCGGCATGGAGATGTTCGGATGGGATGGCCAGCCCGCCTTGGACGAGTATCTGTCGAATGACCGGTTCGGTCGAAGCGAATTTCTTGAGCAGGTCCGGTGGGCGCAAAACTGGGGGCATGAATTTGCAGCCTATGAACCGCTGGTCACATTTGCGCGCGACCGGCACTTGTCGCTCCGCGCCATGAACCCGCCGAAACCGTTGATCCGGCGCGTCGTCAAATTCGGCCTGGCGCAGGTCCGGCAAGAGCCGGAATGGACGCAATGGGGAATGCACCACGAAGAGATCGTCGACGATCCTTCCTATCGCGCGCGTATTGTCGATCAACTAGAGCGCTGTCACGGAAGCGGAGCCGACGCGCATATGCAACCGATGTACGAGGCGTCGATGGTCCGCGATGAAGGCATGGCAAAAACCTTGGCCGCCGGTCTTGAGGCGCTGCGCCGGAACAACAGTGGCGCGCGCGGGATCATTGTGAGTTATACGGGAGGGGGCCATATTCAATACGCACTCCCGGTCCCGATGCGGGTCGCCCGACGGTTTGCAGGCCAGGTGAAGCAGACAACGATCTATATGATGCCGTTCGATCCGAGCCGGATTGAAGATATCAGGGAGCTTGCGCGTGAGAAGATTGCCGACTATATCTGGTTGACCCCGATGAGTGCGAAGGGCCCGCCCCAACGCTGTCGATAGGGGCCTTCCGCAGCGCACAGCCCGTTTCACCATCCCTGACATTCCGCATGGGCGAAATCGTCAATTCTTGACAGTCCTGAACTAGTTAGGCACACTACTGTTACACCTACTCGCCGAACAGCGGAGACTTCGGTCGTTGAAAATGCGAAACAAGATACCCTGCAGCGCCGAACGGCTGGGCTTGTTGGACCCGCAGATGATTCAATCTGTCGCCGACGCCAATGCGTTCCACATCGGCCGTCAGTATGCAACGGAGGACCGTGTCCGTATCGTTGAGGCGGACGACTCGCAAGTTTCATCGGCGGTGATCGGCAACTCCGGCCTCTACGAACAAACCATCAGACTGAAGGACGGCCACCTCCTTTCCAAATGTTCGTGCGCGCTTCCCGAAGAACCGATGTGCCGCCACTGCATCGCCGTCCTGTTAGAGTACCATCGATGGGTCCAGCCTCGGCAGCCGCAAAAAGCCGGTGCCGCTAAATCGGATCAGACGCCCTCGAAACAGGCGCTGTGATTCCCGAGCCTCCGCAATTGGGCCCCGGAGATCTCTCGACATGGATTCAGGGCATCAAGAATCAGGAACATCGGCGCCGCGAGAGCGAAGCCGCCCTGATGCGCTTTGAATCAAAAATGAGAGACCATGAGGCATATATCGGACGTTTGACCCAACAACTCCAGGTCTCCATCGCTGAGGCAAAGACAACCCAAGAGACGTTGCAACAGACCCAGCGCGAGGTTGACGAGTATAAAGAAATCCTGGCCCACGCCGCCGAACTGGCTGGTGAAGTCGTTCGACAAGACGGGCAGGTTCGGTCAGCCGCAAACGAACTCCTGAGCAAGAGCACCCAGCTCAACGCACTCACCGGATCATTCAAAGACCTGGCCGAATCGCTCAAGTCAGCCGTCTCAAAGAATCCTGCCAAGTAACGAACCCTCACGAATAATGCGGCTTAACAGGCTGCAGCCCCCCTCTTGCGCCATCCCCACAAATTTCTGTACAATACGCCCTCGTTTTATTGAATCGGTACGGTTCTGAGGAGGATGTGCGATGAAAAAGCTCTGTGTACGAACAAGCTTGCTGGCAGCAACAGCATTGTTGGTCGAAGCACTCCCGGTGTTGGCAAATGCCCCGGAGGGGGGCGGGCCTCCTGATTACAGCGGGATCACCGGCCTGTACTATGTGCTGATCGGGGGAATCCTCGCCTACGGCGTCTACGACACCTTCTTCAAGAAGTCCTAACGAACAGCGCCCCGCAATCTATCGTAAAACTCCCCTCTGCAGCGCGCGTTTTGCCGTGCGATGCTGTGTCTTATTCTATGCTCTTGAGCATTTATGATTTTTTCGCTCGGGCACGGATCACCGGACTAAGAGTTTTGAGCACCTGCTCGACGATAATCCTATACCCTGCCTTTGTCGGGTGAATACCGTCGGCCTGATTCAACACCGACGAGGCCGCGACACCCTCAAGAAAGAACGGGATGAGGAGCAAGCGGTATTGCTTGGCAAGAACCGGATAGATAGCCTCGAAACCATTCCTGTAGTCTTGCCCATAGTTCGGAGGCAGCTTCATTCCGGCCAAGATCACGGTGACGCCGGCTTGCTGCAGCTGCTGAATGATCGAATCGAGGTTGCTTCTTGTTTGTTCCAGACTGAGCCCCCTGAGTCCGTCATTGGCGCCCAACTCAAGAATCACGATGTCGGGCTTGCCGGCAAGCACCCAGGTGACGCGACGAAGACCACCGGCGGTCGTATCGCCGCTCACACCGGCATTGATGACCCAATAACGATGGTCCAACTCGTCCAACCGCCGCTGCAGTTGGGCAGGGTAGGCATCATCTCCGCTGACCCCGAATCCGGCGGTGAGGCTGTCGCCGAATGCGACGATCCTCGGCCTGGTATCTCCCGCTTCAGAAGAACCAGCCTCCACAGCTGTCTGATTGAAACAGACAAGAAAGACCGGAAGAACCGGCAGAAAAAAATGAAGCGCGCGTTGACGTCGAGACATGGGGCGGTGCAAATTCGCTTGGTCCTTTCTTTTGTCCAGTATAATACAATCGACAAACCATCATCTCCAATAGGATCGCCCCGGTTATGATTTCACTGAAAAACGTGTCGATGGTGCTCACGGCGGCAGGCCGTTCGGTGAGAATCCTTGAGGGGATTTCTCTGGTCATTCCCGCCAAACAGATGGTGGCCATCGTGGGACCGTCAGGGAGCGGGAAATCCACGTTGCTCGGACTGATGGCGGGCCTCGATCGTCCGACGACCGGATCGATCGAGCTGGACGGACAGGATATTACGACTCTGTCCGAAAGCAGGATGGCCCACGTGCGTCGAGAGAAAATCGGCTATATCTTTCAATCGTTTCACCTCATTCCTACCCTCACGGCGATTGAAAACGTCGCAGTTCCGTTGGAGTTGAGCGGAGAGCGCCAGGCCGGCATGCGTGCCGCTGAGTTACTGACGGCAGTCGGATTGTCCGATCGTATGGGACATTATCCGGTGCAGTTGTCCGGAGGAGAGCAGCAACGCGTCGCGGTCGCGCGCGCCTTTGCTTGCCGCCCGCCGATCCTGTTAGCCGATGAGCCCACAGGTAATCTCGACAGCACGACCGGCGCCTCCGTGATCGACCTCTTGCTCTCGCTGCATCGCGACTACGGGACGACCCTGGTCCTTGTCACGCATGATCCAACTCTGGCGGCGTTGATGCAGCGAGTGGTATCTATGCGCGACGGATGTCTGGAGTCCGATACCCTGCCCTCCTATTCCATTGTGATCGATGAGAGTCCGATTGCTGCGACGCCCCTGGACCAGGTCTTCTCCCCCGATCGGGCCTCTTCAGATGCCATCCCAGAATCCCGCTCATGACTTCCTTTACGCTCCATATGGCGTGGCGAGAAACACGCGCGGCATGGCGGCACTTTCTCTATTTCTTGATCTGCATTGCCATCGGCGTCGGGGCCTTAACGGGCGTCTCGCTCTTCGGAACACAGGTTGAGCAGGCGGTCACCAAAGAAGCGCGGAGCCTCCTGGGCGGTGATCTCGAAATCCGCTTGTCTTGGCAGGTAAGTCCCACCGGTCAAGCCGTCTTGGACTCACTAAGAGATCGCGACGTGGCGCTGACCCATATCAGTGAGCTGGTCGCCATGGCGGCGAAGGCTGACGTATCCACGACCGGGCAACAGACGCAAATCATTGAGCTCAAAGCCGTCGAGCCACAGTACCCGTTGTATGGTTCACTTCGACTGGAACCCAACCGCGACTTAGCAGAACTCCTTGGCCGGCAGACCAGCAATTGCCTTGCACATCTGTGTTTTGGTGTGGTCGTCCAGGAGTCTCTGTTGATCAGAATGGGACTCTCTGTCGGAGATCGACTCAAGATCGGTCAAGAACAGTTCGTCATTACCGGCGTCGTCAGGACAGAGCCGGATCGCATGGCCAATGCTTTTAGCCTTGGCCCTCGGGTCTTCATGTCACAAGAAGGGCTTCGCGCGGCTGACCTGATCAAATTGGGCAGCCGGGTTCGTGAGCGATATCTGCTGAAAATCCCGAGCGCCATGGCCCCGGAACCGCTGCTATTTGAATTGAGAGGGCGACTGGCCTCTGAGTCAGCCCGCCTGTCGGGATACCGTGACGCCCAACCGCAACTGAAACAGTCGTTGGAACAACTGACCCGTTATTTGGGTCTGATCGGATTGACGGCGCTATTTGTGGGAGGGCTGGGAGTCGCCACCTCGGTTCATGCCTTTATCCGGGAAAAGCTGAATACCATCGCGATTCTGAAGACAGTCGGGGCTGATTCCCCGACGATCATGTGGACCTATGTACTACAGGCGATGATCCTCGGACTGGTGGGAAGCCTCGCCGGGCTGATCATCGGTGTGCTCCTCCACCAGGGGTTGCCGTGGATGATCGCGGTGCTGATGGCATCGGATCTGCTGGATCAATTGGGATTTGCGAAGGGCGGGATGGAGGTGTCCTTCGCTCCCCTGGCAAAGGGATTGGCATTGGGCCTGTTGTCCACGCTGCTCTTTACACTGTGGCCGTTGCTGACGATCCGCGAAGTCAAACCGGCCCGGATTTTTCGCCGTGATGTCGCTCCACTGACTGTCTCCGCCGATCCTGCGCGAACTCGCTGGTGGAGGTTGTGGCAAGGAATGGATCGAGTCAAAGTCCTCACGTCAATCGGCATCGGCCTGGGATTGACCCTCCTCTCTATGTGGCAAGCGGGATCCTGGAAAGTCGGAGCGCTCTTCATCCTTTCATTTGCAGCTGCCGTGTTACTGTTGGGCCTCTCGGCCCGTGCGGCACTCTCAGCCCTCAAAAAATGGCCGCGCCCGGAGCATCTCGTATTTCGCCAAGCGTTAGGGAACGTCGTGCGGCCGGGAAGTCAAGTCGTGGGCATCACGATCGCCATCGGAATCGGAGTCATGGTCGTGACTACGGTCTCACTCGTTGAACGGTCATTACTCGCGCAGGTCGGCGAGAACCGGCCGACCGACGCCCCGAGTTTTTTCTTCATCGATATCCAGCCCGATCAGTCCGAAGAATTTGTCGCGCTCCTCCGCCGGCGATCGAACGATCCAACCCCCAAGTTGACCCCATTGATTCGCTCTCGTCTCTCCGCTCTCAAGGGCCATGCCATCAAAATGGAACCGCTGTCCGAGGAGGAAGAGCAGAGGGAGAAGACCGCGGAGAAAGAAGAACGGCGGAAGAAATGGTACCTGACCCGCGAGTACGTCTTGACGTTTCTTCAAGACCTTCCCAAAGACAACAAAATCGTTCAGGGGGCTTGGTGGAAACCAGGGCAGGTCTTTCCCAAACCGCTGATCTCGATCGAGGAAGATGCCGCCAAGCAACTCGGCCTCACGGTCGGAGATACCGTTGAATTGGATATTCAAGGCGCCCCCATCACGGGAGAAATCAGCAGTATTCGACAGGTGGAGTGGGGGAGCTTCTCGACCAACTTCTACATGATCTTTTCGCCCGGTGCCCTAGACGGAGCCCCACAGACCTATGTCGCGACCGTTCGTGTGACACCGTCCGAGGAAGTTGCGCTCCAACAGGCCGTCGTGACCTCATTTCCGAATGTCACGGCCATCAATATCGGCGACGTCCTCGACAGTTTTGCGCGAGTGCTTGATCGACTGTCCCTAGCCATCCGTACGGTGGCGCTTTTCTGTGTGCTGTCCGGCGGTCTCGTTATGGCGGCGGCGCTGGCCGCGACCCGTTACCGCCGCCTGTACGAATCGGTGATTCTCAAAGCCCTGGGAGCCACACGCGGAGTGATCGCGCAAACGTTCGCCATGGAATACGCATTGCTGGGTGCCTTAGGCGGGCTGCTCGGAAGCGTTCTGGCGAGCGCCTTGTCCTGGGCAGTGCTTTCAACCCTGTTCGACCTGGCCTGGAGCCTTCAACCAGCCGTGCTCGCCACGGGCGTCGCCGCCACGATCATACTCACCCTGCTGGTAGGCTTTCTCAGCACCTATCGTATTCTGGGCCAGCCACCACTCTCGGTGCTGCGGCATGAGTAGCTATCCCTCGACTGTTAAGTCCGAACCGTCTTGAAAAGACTCCCGGAGTCTGTGCGCCACCGTACTTGCCGGTTCAGCCATCTTTTGTAGATTCCCTGCGTTTCAGGCCTTTTTCGCAGTGACCAGCACAGCTTGTATCCCGCGCCCTTCCCGTTCACGGAATGAGACGGCGACGCGCAATTGTTCCAGATACTGTTCCAGTGTCTTCCCACCTAAATCGACATTGCGGGAAGCAAAAAACTCCCGAACGTCCCGTTCAAGCTCCGGAGTCGCGAGGCTGACGATACCGCCGCACATACGGCGCACGCCTTGTTTTGGGAACAACTGATCCATCTTCTCCCAATTCGTCTTCACAAAATTCCATGCCAACTCGCGGCCATACACATTTCCCAAGCAGGCACCGACGATGAAGGGGGCATCCTGTGTGCGGATCGCTCCGTCAATCGTGCGGGCCAATGTGCGCATCAGCAATGCGGGGGACCGAAAGGCGGCGAGGGAAAAGAGATAGCGCCGCTCCTCTTGCGGAGTCGCCGATTTTTTATAGCGTTCGGAGAATTCGTCGTAGCGCGCCTCGTCGCCAGTATGGGCTAGGACGGCGACAAGCGCCGGCACGATGTTGGGATCAACGGCGGCCGGGTCTGTTCGATATTGCCGATAACGAACCAGGGCTTGTTCTTGAATCTCTGGATCGCCGCCCAATTTACCCAGCGCTCCGAGCAGTTCTCCCCGCAATTGACTGAGCAGAACATTCTCTCCCGATCGCGGCTCCCATCCCAATTCCCGGACAGCCGGAGTCACAAGGGTCCTGACGAAGGCTTCAAGCGACGGCCGCTCAGCAGCCGCGATGATCCGATTTAAGAAGGACAGGGAATCGAGCAGCACGGCCCAGACATTCTTGTCTCGTTCCTGCGTGAAATGTCGAGTGAGACGCAGATAGTCCGGAAGCGGCATCGCGCCGGAAAGAGTCGTCGCCCAGGCGTCGCTCACGAGATTGAACCGTTCAGTCGGCGCGAGACGATCCAGCCCTGTCTCCAGCAATCGTTGGAGCAACGGCGCGTCGTACTGTACCCGGTAGAACCCCTGTCCCCCCTCGTTGATGAGTACCTGCCGGACATCTGAGGGAAGAGGAATACGTGTCGTGCGTTCTGTGAGAAGCACCCTGCGATGCTCGGCCTTGTCCTTCGTCTCAATGCGAATCTGAACGGGAATGTGCCAGTCCTGTGTGGGAGACCCGCTCGTTGGGAGGTAGGCGAATCGCTGCTGACTCAGAAGCAGATCTGAGGCTCCATCCAATTGGGCACTTACAAGCGGGTAGCCGGGCTGGAAGATCCACCCATCCATGAGCTCAGGCACCGGCTGTTTGGCGGCCTTCCCGAGTGACAGCCAGAGATCCTTCGTATCGGCGTTCCCGTAGGCATGGGCGCGGAGATACTCCCGCACCCCGTCCCGAAACGCAGTTGGCCCAATATGCTGTTCCAGCATGCGCAGAACGGACGCGCCCTTTTCGTATGTCAGCACATCGAACATCGCATCGGCATCCTTGGGCGCGCGAACGGGATATTCGATCGGCCTCGTGCTCCACAGCCCATCGACCGAAAAGGCCGCCGCCCGTGACACGCCGAATGTGTCCCAGCGCTTCCATTCCGGCTTCCAGGCATCGACGGCCAGCATTTCCATGAAGGTGGCAAAGGCTTCATTGAGCCACAGTCCATTCCACCAGGACATCGTGACGAGATCGCCGAACCACATGTGGGCGTTCTCGTGGGCGACCACATCGGCTACCCGTTCGAGTTCTCCGTGGGTCCCAGTACGTTGATCGACCAGCAATGCCGTTTCCCGGAACGTGATCGCCCCCAGATTTTCCATCGCGCCGGAGGCGAAATCAGGAATGGCAAGCAGGTCGAGCTTATCGCCCGGATACGGGATTCCGTAGTAGTCCTCAAAAAATGCGAGCGAGGCTTCGGCAATATCCCGGCCGAATGGCGTCAGTGGCTGCTTACCTGGAACGGTCCAGAGCCGAAGCGGTGTCTTGCCGACGAACTGTGGTTCAGTCGCGACCAGCTGCCCGACGATGAACGCCACCAGATAGGTGGACATTTTTATACTGTCTGCAAAGCGCAGGACTGTTTTGCCGGCCTCGACAGACTCCGAGACCACGGACGTATTCGACACAGCGGTCAGGCCGGGATCGATGACGAGCGTCGTGGCAAACACGGCTTTGAAATCCGGTTCATCCCAGCAAGGAAAGGCGCGGCGCGCATCCGTCGCCTCGAATTGCGTCGCTGCCATCGTCTGTGTCGTTCCTGATTGGTCCTTATAGGTACTGCGATAGAAGCCGCGCAGTTTGTCGTTGAGGGTCCCTTGAAAGGTGAGGCGTAATGTCCATTCTCCCGGAGCGAGCATCTGCGCAACGGTGACGCGACAACGCTGGAGCGGTTCGTCCAATTCGACCGATGCGGCCTGGCAAGCACCCGTCGGTCCGGTGATTTCAGCCTGGCCGATGGCCAGGTCAACCGCGTTCATGACGATCACGGTCGTCGGCTGAGTGATGGTCAGGATGACGACGGCCTGGCCGGTGAAGGTCGCGCCGGCAAGGTCCGGCTCCAACCGTAATTCGTATCTGGTCGGGATGACGTGCCGTGGGAGCCGATAGGGATTGTTGCCGCCTGAAGTATCATCAAGACTCATGTCTTCCCCTTGAGGTCTGATTGTTGTTGAAACCGTTGCAGATACAGATGGTATGAATGTATACGCGATTGGGGCCATCAGAAGAAAGCGAGCCCGGCCACTCAGTTCCTGTAAGAGTCCTCGTCTGCTGAGCAAGTGCTCAGGCCTGAGAGGCATGGAGGGTGTGAACGCCTTGGGGGGTACCGACGATCAAGATATTCGTTCGCCCGACAAAAATCCCCGTTTCCACGACACCGGGGATGCGATTCAATGCTGTTTCCAGTTCACCCGGCTGACTAATGTGGTCGATATGCACATCGACGATCAAGTTCCCCGCCTCAGTTTTAAACGGGACTCCGTGACGTTCCCTGAGCAGCACGCGGCTCTTTGTGAGCGTTTCTATTTCACGCGCCGTACTGCCCCATCCAAACGGGATGACTTCGATCGGCAGCGGAAATGATCCTCCAAGCACCGGGACTTGTTTGGTGTGATCGACCATGACGATAAATTGTTTCGAAGAGGCGGCCACGATCTTTTCTTTGAGGAGCGCTCCCCCGCCGCCTTTGATCAAATTGAAATGAGGATCGACTTGGTCGGCACCGTCGATCGCGACATCAATCTCCCATCGATTCTCTGCATCGATGAGAGGGATGCCGACCTGTTTGGCGAGGGCAGCGGTTTCTTGCGATGTCGGCACCCCTCGTAGATTCATACCTGCGCGCACCTTGTCACCCAACGCCATGATCATATGTTTCGCGGTCGATCCAGTCCCCAGTCCGACGACCATGCCCGTGCGGACGAATTCGACGGCCTGTAAGGCTGCTGCTTTCTTGAGCTGATCGAGATCGATAGACGTCATGGTGTAGGAGCGAGCGAGAGAGCCGCTGCGACGGACGCCGCACCAAGTAGTGCGGTCTGTTGGTTCATGATGACTTTCACAGGCATCTGGGTCAGGAGGCGCTTGTACCGGCCCTTGTTCGTAAACGCTTTCATGAATGTGCCATCGTGAAGTTTGGTAATGAGCTTCGGGGCAATCCCGCCGCCCACATATATTCCGTCTAGAGAGAGCGCCTTCAAGGCCAGGTTTCCGGCTTCAGCGCCATAGATTGTGGCAAAAAGATCCAGCGTTTGCTTGGCGATTTCCGCTTGTCCTTGCAGCCCGGCCTGAGCAATTTCAGCTGCTGGATTGCCGGCTTTGATTTTTTCTGCCAGCCATGTGGGCTCGTTCTTTTTCGTGTCGCGTAGGAACTCATACAGGGCATGCAAACCAGGACCAGACAAGATCCGCTCATAGCTCACATGGAGGTATTGGCCTCGTAAATAACGAAGCAGCTCGATTTCCTGGTCATTGTTTGGGGCGAAATCCGCATGGCCTCCCTCTGAGGGCATCGGTCTGTAGGATTTCCCGTCCCAAAAGAGAATGGCTTCCCCCAATCCCGTACCAGCAGCGATGAGTGCGCGGGCTTGCCGTTTTTTAGGCTGGTTCCCGGCATTTAACACCTCCAGCTCGTCTGGCCGCAGCCATGCGATTCCATAGGCAGTCGATTCAAGATCATTAAGCAGCTGGACGCGGGGAATATTGAACTGTTTGGCAATGTTCGCACCATCGACCACCCAGGGTAAGTTGGTCGTCTGACTATGATTGTCGATGACCGGCCCGGCGATACCCAAGCAGGCGGCGGCAAGCGTGATACGCTCCGTCGATTGTTTCGTCTCCTGTGCCAAGCCGGATTCCGCAGTCGCAGCTCCGTCCAGCACAGTGGGCGGTGTAGGCGGCTCTAGAAATTCTTGGAGAATGTCTTCGAGAGAGGTGTAGTCTCGACTATGGAACGATTCGCGACGAATCGGTTCAGTCCGCTCCGTGGCCCACTCATAAAGAGCAAGATTGGTCTTGGTCCCGCCGATGTCGCCCGCAAGAATCATGTCTGCCCGTCACCCCGGATCTCATGGTGGAGGATTGTCAGTCGCGTCGCCGCAGAGCGATCCAACATCCACATCAGCCGCCCTGTTTCCGGAGCGACCAGCGCAGCCGGAAGCGTTCGATCTGCCGCACTGTCCGGCTCCAGAATCGCGCGCACGATGCCGGCCTTGCTCGAACCTGCGACCAGAAACAGTACCACAGTCGCCCTATTGAGCACACCTAGTGTCAGGGTCAGACGCGATCCGATGCCGGTGGGCGCGTGACCGACTGTCACCGCCCGTCTCTGCTCTTGAAGCGCTGCAGTTCCTGGAAATAACGAGGCCGTATGCCCGTCTTCTCCAAGACCGAGAAGGATGAGGTCGATCCGAGGCGTTTCAGGAGCAACCGTATTCGTGAGTCGGCGCAGCGTTTCTTCGTATTGTTGTGCGGCAGTTTCAGGGTCCGGATGTTTCCCCTGTATCCGATAGATGTGATCGGGGGCGATTCCCAAGGGCTGAAACAGCGCGGCCTGGGCCATGTGGAAATTGCTTTCCACATGTTCCGGTGAAACACAGCGTTCATCTCCGAAGAGGAAAAATATGTGCGGCCAATTGAATCGCTGCTTCCACTCCGGTGAAACCATCGTCTGGTACAGGGTTTTCGGAGTCGAGCCGCCTGATAACGCCAGGAGAAACCGGCCATGGGATTGAATGGCCTCTTCACTGACGGCATGGACGAGCGACGCAGCCGCATGGGCCCATTCATGGCCATCGGGTGCGATGCGGATGTCGGAAGTACCGGTCATGTCAGCGTCGGGAAATCCGACGGCGATTCTTCGCAGCCATTCGCCGCCGTGATGGTCCGGACGGCGTCAGTGCCGTCGTCACAGCATCGACCGTCGCCGCTTGATTTTTCCCCAGCTGGATACGGATGGCCTGGCGATGATGCGCACGAAGCGATTCCACATCACCCACAGCTTGCGCATGGGCCAATGTTCCAAATGAAAATGGCTTGTCCGGGATGGCCAGATCCGGGGTCATGCGATCCACCAATTCGAGAAAGAGACCGGTAGCGGGCCCACCTTTATGCAGTTGTCCGGTCGAATGCAGGTAGCGAGGACCGTATCCAAAGGTCGTGGTCACATGATGTTTTGTGACAAGGGTTCGGCGGAGACGTTGCACGGCAACCTCAAACGGACGCGACGGCGTCGTATAGGCCAAGATAGAGACATAGGCGCCGGCCCGAAGACAGCTAGAGAGATCCTGCGCCGCTTCTTTGGGTGTGCTGCCCGGTAGTTCCGGTAGCCGTCCGGTCGATTGAAAGATCCCCAAGACGCGATTCGTGTTGTCTTTGCTCTCTTGTACATTCGGCTGATCGAACGGGTGGATACCCAATAGATGTCCTGCGACGGCTGTTGCCAATTCCCAGCGA
>SXGS01513660.1_pt1 | contig 13156 bp, 10 predicted proteins | sample 3174681 | NCBI WGS metagenome assembly SXGS01 (sample SAMN11356861, study PRJNA531348) | freshwater metagenome | isolation source: freshwater sample F1-80 | place: China: Fuxian Lake, Yuxi | collected 2017-12-25
ACCGTGTGGCAGGTCGATCGGGTCGCGGTGCGGATCGTGTCGGACACCGACGCCGACCAGCGCGCCGGGCTCCGCATGGCGCGGCACGTCCGGCGATTGTGGGTGCGGGCGCTCCGCGCCCGGGGGCTCGACGTGGCGCTGTCCCTCAACGGGTTCCTGGCATTCCGAGGGGGGCGCCCGCCGGTATCGTCTGAGGGGCGGTGCCTCGACAGGTGGTGTGACGACCCGACCGCGCCCCGCGACGGGGAATCGCGCGGCCAGGGCGGCGTGAGCGTGATGACCGACACCGGATGCACCACCACGGCTCGCGCGCTCGTGGTGCTCCCCGATTGCGCCGGCCTCGCGGTGGGGCAGGTGTGGACCTCCCCGATCGTGTGCCCGGGCGAGGCGATGGTGGGCGGGGAGATGTCTCCCGCGCTGACGCGGGTTTTGTGCAGCCGCGCTGGCGCCGCCGAGAAGGACGCGGCCGTCGCGGCGGCGCTGGTGGAGCTCGGTCTCCCATGACGGGCCCGACGCTGCTTTTCGCGAGCTTCGCGGCGGCGGCCGACGTCGAAGTGGTGCTCCATGAATTCGTCATCGTGACCCCTGCCGAGGTGGCGCTGCGGCCGGGCGCCCGCGACGGCGTCCAATTTGCCACACGCGCCCGGGACGCGTTCGTCGCCGCCCTGGCGGCCGAAGGCGCCCCCGTCTTCTGGTCGACCACCGACCCGACCTGCCGCCCGATGCCGCCGACTCCGCTGGACACCGCCCGGTGCCGCGGGCGCGAATGTCGGCCGCGGGACGTTTCCGAACGGTACTGTGGCTTCGAGGGCGGCTCGATTGCACCCGCAGGCGCGGCCGGGCTGCTCGTCATGGCGTCGTTCGCCCCCTGCGAGGACGGGCGGTGGTGCCTGGAGCCGGGGCCACTCGGGCGGTATTTCGAGTCCTGCGCTGCAGAAGCGCCCGTGCCGCCCCCGCCGCCGCGACCCCCGCCGTCGATTGCCCGGGCTCGGTCGCCGTGGGCCGCCCCCGAGGCTGCCACGTGGGTCGGGCAGGAGCTCGCGCGGCAGTATCTGCGGTTCGAGCGCGAGTGACGGGGCTGTGGGGGAGGGAGGGCCGGCGCGCCCTCCTCCGTCACCGCGCTGTCGCTGGACAGCGTGATGTGGGTGCAGTCAGTTGCCCGACGACGCGATGTCGGTGAACCTGCGCGCGGTGTGGGAGGGGGAGGGCAGGTCGGGTGTCGAGGACGCGACGCGGCGGGAGGCACCGAAGACTTGGGGGTGGTTGCCCGACCTCTGGGCCTCCTGCGGGTGCTGGACCGTAGATGACTTCGGTACCGACAGCTTGCGACCTCCGAGTCGCACCGTCGGGAGGCGACCTCCGCCGCAACCTCGATGCGGGCTCGATCGTCGGGGCCGGCACGCGGGTTGCATCCTGGGCTGGTCACGCTACCGGAGTTCCGATGTTCGTCCTCGCCCTCGTTCCCCTCGCCCTCGCCGACATCGCCATCGCGGCGCCGGAGATGTGCGCCCAGGCCACGCCCAACTTCACCTTCCCCCAGGCCGACGCCACCGGGGTCGCCGTGGACGTGGCGCCCGTGGTCCTGTTCACCGACGGCAACTGTGGCATCGGGCCCTGGAGCCTGACCGTGCGCGACGCCGACGGCGCCGTGGTCGGCAGCGTGGAGGACACGCCGAGCGACTGGATCCTGGAGCTGGTGCTCGACGCGCCGTTGGCGCCCGACACCACGTTCACGATGACGCTCACGCCGACCGACGGCGCCGGGACCGAGCAGATCGTGTCGTTCACCACCGGCGACGCGCTGAGCAGCGTGCACGGCGTCACGCCGGAGATCACGGCGGTCGACGCCGAGTGGTCTGGGAGCTCGTTCCAGCTCATCGGCGAGGTCACGGCCGACATGGGCGCGGGCGCGGGCGCCGACCTGGTGACGGCGTGGGTCCTCACCACGCCCGAGGGCGTACGGAAGGCCTACGCCTCCCGCGAAGCCCGGGGGATGGAGGCGGGTCACACCTTCGCGGTGGACGCCGGCGTGCTCCCCGAGGAGGCGTGCGTGACCGTGGCGGCCCGCGAAGCCGACGGAACCTGGCACACCGGCGACGAGCGGTGTGCCGAGGTGGCCGACGTCACCCCGCTCCTCGGCTGCAACAGCGGCGGCGGTGCGGCCTCCCTGATCGCGGTCGGCGCGGCGGTGGTGGGCCTCGCGGCACGGCGCCGGCGGTGACCTCCGCCCGGGGAGCGGTCGCGCTCACGCTGCTCCTCGGCGCGTGTGACACCTCCCCCACGTCCGACCCGACCACGTGCGACCTGGCCAACGCGCGCGTGGGCGAGGTCGTGTGCACAGAACTGCTCACCGAGGCCGCACAGTGGGATGCGCTCGCGGCGGACTCCCCGCCGGTCGACCAGGGCGACGCCCTGAAGTACCTGGTGCCCGCCGCCACCGACGCGCCACTCCCGGCGATGTTCGTGAACTCCCAGCGCTACGCGTTGCACTACGACTTCCTGCGCGAGGTGTTCCCCGACACCTACGGCACCCTGGCGTGGGACACCTACGTTGCGATGGTGATCGACCCCCACCGGCGCGTGTACTGGGGGGGCGACATCGCCGACTACTACGAAGCGGGCGGTGCCCGGCGGTACGGGTTCATCGTGTGGGACGACCCGGCGGACGTCGCCACGGTGCCCACCTACGACGAGGTGTTGTACGTGTGGCGAGAACTGCAGGCGCGGTTCGGGCTCGGTGAGCTGATGTTCGTCCCGGTGTCCAACAACCAGCGCGAGGCGGTCACGTCCTGGCCGGACGACGCGCCGTTCGCGGTGCGTGGCGATGACAGTGTCACCTACGAGGCCTACCACACGGCCGTCGGCTATGGAACGGTGCGCTTCCAGGCGTTGGCCGACCTCGCCGGCGACGCGGCCGCGGGCGAGCTCGGGTACCAGGACCTGCTGGTCCTCGACGAAGCGCCGATGGACCTGGACCGCGTGGTCTCCGGGGTGGTCACCGGTACCCGCCAGGCGAGCTTGAGCCACCTCAACGTGCGCATGAGCGCCCGTGACACCCCCAACTGCTACACGGCCGAGCCATGGACGAAGCTGGCGGCGTGGGAGGGCCAGCTCGTGCGCTTGGAGTGCGCCGCCGACGCGCTGCACGTCGAGGCCGCCACCGCGGCCGAGGCCGAGGCGTTCTGGGCGGCGATGCGGCCCGACCCGGTGGAGATCTCGCCGCCGGACACCGCCTGGGAGGCGTTGGTCCCCCTGGTCGAGGTGCCGACCGCCACGGCCGGCGAGCGGCGGGAGAGCTTCCTCCGTTTCGGCGCCAAGGGCACCAACCTCGCGACCCTTTACCAACGTATCGAACCTGGTGTGCAGTTCGACGGGTTCGTGGTTCCGTTCGCGTGGTACCAGCGGTTCCTCGACACCCACACGTGGGATGCTCCCGGCGTCGGGGTGGCCACGTTCGGCGAGACGCTGGCCGCGTGGCACACCGACGAGACGTTCCTCTCCAATGCTGCGGTCCGGGCCGAGCGCCTGGCCGCGCTGCGGGCGGCGATGGGGGCCGCCGAGGTCGACCCCGCCGACGTCGCGACCCTCGCCGACGCGGTGCGCACCACCTTCGGCGGGAGCGACGTGATGGTGCGGCTCCGGTCGTCGTCCAACGCCGAGGATGGGGTGGAGTTCTCCGGCGCCGGCTTGTACGAGAGCGTGAGCGCGTGCGTCGCGGACGACGAAGACGCCGACGACGAGGGGCCGAGCCTGTGTGACGACGACAAGGACGACGAGAAGCCCGTCGCCGACGCGCTGCGCGTGGTGTGGGCCAGCCTGTGGGCGGCCGGCGCGTGGGAGGAGCGCGCGTGGTACGGAATGGACCCGTCCGCGGTCGCGATGGCGGTGCTGGTCAACGACCAGGCCGAGGACGAACAGGCCAACCTCGTGGCGTTCACCGGCAACCCTACGGCCGACGACCCCCGGTGGCTCGTCGAGGCGCAGGTCGGCGATCTCGACGTGGTGGCCGCGGAGCCCGGCGTCACCCCCGAGCGTACGTTGTTGACCGTGGAGGGCGGCGAGGTCGTGCAGGTGGAGCGCGTGGACCGCTCCAGCGAGGTCGGCGACGACGAGGAGGTCCTGACCGACGTGCGCCTGGGCGAGGTGGGCGCGCTGTTGTGGGAGGTCGAGGCGGTGATGCCGTTCGACGGCGAGACCCCGACCGGGACGCTGATGTGGGACACCGAGCAGAAAGTGCTCGAGGACGGCCGGCTCGTGGTGAAGCAGGTGCGCCCGTTCGTGCGGTAGGGCCGCCGGGCGGCCCCCGCTGCCTTCGGGACGGTCGCGCGGCGGCCCCCCGAAGCGCGGCCCCTACTCGCGCGTGACCCGCACGCGGTCGGAGCCGACCTCGTCACCCCCGAGGTCGACGGCCACCAGGCGCAGGTCGTTGACGCCGGCCGCGAGCGGGACGGTGACGCTCCAGGTGTGATCGTCGAGCCAGCTGACCGCGAGGGTGGCGCCGTCGAGGGCGATCTCGCGCACGTCGATCCACCCCTGACCGCGCAGCTCGGTCTCGGCGTCCGGGGTCGAGAAGTCGGCACCGCCCCCGGTGGTGATGGCGAACTCCATGACCGGGTACTCGGCGAGCACCGCGTCGGGGGCGTCCAGCAGCACGTACGCGGCGCGGTCCTCGACGAACCCACAGTGCGATGCGAAGTCCTGGGCGGGCAGGAGCTCGGCGAAACGATCACACCACGGGCCGAGGTAGGTGGGGTTGTAGGCGCGCTCCAGCAGGTCTTGCAGATGTTGGTGGTAGGTGCGCCGGTGCAGCGGGTCGTCGAGGAGCCGCGCGAGGTCGCCGTTGCCGACCACCGCGTTGGTGGGGCCGCCGAAGAAGTCCATGTCGTGCGGGAACAACAGCACCCTCCGGTCGTCGGGGCGCACGTACAGGCGGGCGTTGTGTTGGCTACCGTCGCCGGCGTAGTTGTCGACCGCGCCGACGAGCGTGGCGAACGCGTACCCGCGCAGCCATTGGTCGACGTCGATGATGTCGGCCACGGTCGCGAGGAAGTCGTCGTCGTCCTGGGCGAAGGTCTGCCCGAGGGCCAGCATGGCGGAGTAGTCGTCGAGGTCGAGGTTGTTCTGGAGCCCGAACGTCCACCGCCACGCTTCGGGGTCGTCGCCGAGATCGGTGATGGGGGTGCCGATCACCGAGTCGGGCTGGGGCAGCTTGTGGCCCTCGGGGGTGCCGTCGTCGGTGGTCAACGGGTAGTAGACCAGCTCGTAGTCGAACAACGAACCGTCGGCCCCGTCGGCGAACTGGGCTGCGAGCACGAGGTCGCTGAAGCGGTCGAGCTGCAGCTCGGCGCCGCCGGTGTGTTCGGGGCGCGGGGTCATCACGTGTGCGAGGTCGTTGTATTCGGCAGACACCAGCCCGACGCGCGCGCCGACGAGGTTGGCGAGCACTTCGCGCTGACCGTACCCGACGCCCTCCGAACGATCGATGAGCACGCTGGTGTGGCTTCCGCGGAAGGGTGCGTCGCGGGGGAACTGCAGCCCGTACCCGAGCCGGAGCGTCTCGGGGCGGCCACGTTCGCTCCCCTTGGTTCGGACCCCCACGTCCCAATACACCTGCGCCTCGTCGTACACCACCGTCGCCCCCACCCGATCGTTGCTCATCAGGTTGGGGTCGTCGAGCAGCCAGTCGGAGTCGGCCTCGGTCATGAGCAGGCGGAGGTTGTGGAGCCCGTTGCTGGCCGCCTTGCCGTCGTCCCACTGAAGGAGCGCCCGGGAGTCGGGGCCGGCCGCCGGCCATGTCGCGACGTTGCCCGCGTCGTCTTCGGCGTCGACGTAGAGTTGGACCAGGGTGCCCGCCGGCTGCCCGTCGAGGGTCCCCCGCCAGGTCCCGTCGCCGTCCGGCTCCATCGCGGCGGCGGTGAAGGTGCCGCCGTCCACCCGCGACCACAGGCTTACCCGGGCGACGCCGTCGGGGTCGCCGACCGACGCCCGCACCACCACCGGCTCGCCGGCCGCAGGAACGGCGACGGACGGGGTGACCGAAACGAACGTGGGGCCCGCCCCGGTGTCGGCCGTAGAGTTGGCCGCGCCGGGGGTCCCGACATCCTGCGGGCGGTCGAGGAGCGTGGTCCGCGGGAGGCGGTTGAAGTACAGACGGGTGTGGAGTTGGTTGCTCCCCGACACCCACCGGGCCCGGAACGAGATGGCGTACTCGCGGGTGGAGATCGGCCGCGAAAGGGTGGTCTCGGCGTGGTTGTGCATGTGCTCGGTAGGGCCCGTCGCGACCAGCCGCAGCACCGGGTTGCCGCCATCGTCGGGGTCGGGCACCACCTCGCTGTGGCGGTGGGTGCCCAGCAGGCGCCAGGATGCCGCATCGTCGAAGCTCCCGTCCTGGACCAGCTCCACCGGCGCGGTGTCGGGGTCCTGCACCACGCTCAGGTCGTCGATGAGCACCTCGCCCGCGTCGAGGAGGCCGACCACGAGCTCGTGCCAAGCGCCGTCGGGGCCGACGGCGCTCGGCTCGGCGTCGCCCTGATAGCGCACCTGCACCCACTCCCCGCGGCTGCGTTCGTCGCTGGCGGCCCACGCACCACCGACGGCGTTGTCGGCCCGCACGTCGCGCAGCTCCAGGCTGGAGCCGCCACCGTCGGCCGCGCCGGGCCACTGGCCACCGTCGAAGTAGCGCACCTCGTCGGCCGGGTTGCCCCGCGCGTCGAGGAGCAGGATGCGGTCGGTGCCGTTGTCGAGTGTGCCGGCCCACGGGCCGAAAACCGTGGCGCCCGGTTGTGCCGCGCGGAGGGGGTCGGGGTCCTTGGCGACCACCAGGCGGCCATCGGGCGCCAGGGAGGTGCCCTCCGGGAACGCATACCCCACCGCGTCCACGAGCTGCCACCCGGACAGGTCCACCGTGCCAGCGGAGTGATTCTCCAGCTCGATCCACTCCTCCGCCGAACCACCCCCGCGGTTGTACAGGATCTCGCTGACGACCACCGCGGTCGTGACGTCGATCCGATTGGCCACGCCGGGGGTCGGCTCGGTGGGATTCCGCCACTGCGCCTGCCCGTCGCGGGCGCGGGCGTACGTTGTCACCCGGACCGCGTCGAGGAGCATGGTCTGGTCAGCATTGTAGAGGTACAGGACCTCGCCGTCGTCGGGCGAGAAGCCGACGTCCGGGACGAGCAGCCGTTCGCCCGCTGCGAGCGCGCCCGACCCGAGCTCGGTCGCCTGGCCGCCGGAGGTCGCGAGGACCAGGCCGCTGGTGTCGGCGCCGGCGTCGTCCGGCGCCCGCAGCTCGACCCAGAACGGCGCTACGTCGCCGGCGGGGAGCTCGTCGATTCGGACACCCGCCGCGCGCCCGGAGGCCGTGACCCGCGCGCTCAGGGCACACGCGAAGCGCAGGTCGTCGTCGGGGTCGGCGGCCTGGTGCAGCTCCACGGCGAGCACGTTCTCGCCGCGCATCAGGGCCGTGGTGTCCAGCTCGGCCGCGACCCCGCCCTCGTCGTCCACCGCCGCGGCCGCCAACGTCGTCGCGCCGACGGCGCCGCCGGGCAGGTTGACCCGCAGGACCTCGGCGCCGTTGAGGTACACCACCGCGCCGTCGTCGAGCTGGCAGTCCACCAGCAGCGTGGCGAGGGTCGGGTCGGCGTCGAAGGTGAACGGTGCGCGGAAGTAGACGGTGGTGGGCACCGCCCCGAGCTCGGTGGCCCCGAGCCTCCCCCGGAGCGGGTCGACGGTTCGGAACAGCGCGTAGGTGTTGTCGGTGTTGGTGACCGACACACTCCCGAAGGTGTCGACCCACACCGAGCGGGTGTCGGCGTCGAAGGCGGAGGACAACGCCCAGCCCCACGGATCGGCGGCGCGGTCGGCCTCTACGGCCGGTTCGGCCCACTCGGCGGAGGACTCGGCGGCGGCGACGAGGCCGGCGAGCTCGTCCACGTCGGGCGGGGGGTCGGTCGGCGCGGTGCCGGGGCAACCTTCGACCGCGCCGAGGATCCACTCCGCCGCGTCGATCCCGGTGCCTACGACGCCCCCGTCGAGCTCCACCTCGGCCATCGTCATCTGGGGGCCGCCGTCGTCCCACGGGGCCTCCCACGCGGCGATGTACAGGTGGTCGCGGGCGCCGACGTCGAGGGTGAACGAGTCCACGCTGGTCCAGTCGCCGTCGGGGTCCTCGGCCACCAGGCGCAGGCCGGACCCGTCGGCCGCGCCGAGGTACGCCCCGTAGTAGTTGTCGGCGGTGATCCGCAGTGTCGCTTCGACCGTGCCCGCCACCGGCCCCGCGGTGAACGGCGCCGGCCCGCGGGCCCACGCGCCGTCGTCGAAGGTCGCTTGCGACCAGTCGCCATCGGGCTCGGCCCCACTGTCGTCATACGCCCACTCGGCGTCGGGCGTGATGAGTTGGATGCGCTCGCCCGGGGTGGCGGGGTCGACGCCGCCGGCGGCGCCCGGCGTGCCGCCCAGCGCGGGGCTCGCCGTCCAGTTCTCGGCGTGGTCGCTCGCGGTGTCCTCCCGCAGCTTGGTGAGCGTGGCGCCCGAGCCGTCCGCCGCCACCGGCCACGGGTCGTCGTCGCCATAGCGCATCGAGTCGATGCGGCGACCCCCGTTGCTCATGAGGTCCAACCGGGCGCCGTCGTCGTCGAGCCGACCGGTGTACGGCCCGAGCGCCCCCTCGAGCCCGGCCTCTGCGGACAGGCGGACCGGGTCGGCGGCGACCACGAGGTACCCCCCCGGCCCGATGCGCGTGCCCTCGGCGAACGTGTACACCACGGCCCCGTCGAGCGCCCAGCCCGACAGGTCGAGCTCGTACACCATCGGGTTGTACAGCTCGATCCACTCCAACTCGCCGTCGCCACCGGGGTTGTAGGCCAGCTCGGAGAACGTCACCGACCCCGGCGACGCCACCTCGTCGCGGGTCCACGGCGGGTCGATGCCGGGCAGGCCCTCGGCGGTGTCGCCCGGGGTGGAGTCGCTGGCGCCCGGCGGTTCGTCGGCGGGGCAGCCGGCGAGTCCGACGAGGAGGGCGGCGCGAAGGAGCATCGGGGAGACTATCGGGGGGCCGCGCGACGCGCGCCCACCTCGGTGCACGCCGGCCGCCAGGCCGGCACGGACGGTCGCGGCGCGTCGCCCTGTGGGGCGCTACCTTGTGGAACAACGGAGCCTCCCTGCGCATTCGCCCTCTCGATCCCGCTCGGGCTCACGAGGTCGCGCTCGTGGCCGGCCGGATGCGTGACACGTTGATCGAGGTGCTGGGCGTCGAGCGTGGCACCACGATGTACACCCTCGAGTGGCTCGAGGAGCGGGTACGTTGGCACCTGCGCCCCACCGAGTGCGATGGCGCCGTGCTGCTGGCGGAGTCGCCGGAGCTCGGGATCGTCGGGCACACCATCGTACGGGTCGACGCCGACGAGCTCGGTGTTCCGTTGGGCCTGTTCTCCACCACCTTCGTCGTGCCGATCGCGCGGCGCAGCGGGGTGGCGGATGCGTTGTTGTCCGCCGGTGAGGCGTGGCTGATTGGGCGCGGGATGACCCGCCTGGCCACCTACACCGCGACCGACAACCTGCCGCTGCACCGCCTCTACGAGCGGCGAGGATATCGGGTGGTCTTGCGGTCGGACGACGGGGAGATGGTGCGGTTGGAGCGGGGGCCAGCAGGTATGGTCGCGTCATGATCGTCCTGCTCGCGGCTGCGGTGAGCGGGGCCGAACGGGGTGTGGCGGGCGCGCCGCGACCGTCCCGAGCTCGATCGTGTCCGGCGCGCGCCCGGGGCGCGGCGCGCGAGCTCGCCACGAAGAGGTAGGTCGTTGCCGTGTGGTTCGACGCCGCTCGAGCGCGGACCGGCCGCCGGACCCGGCCCGACGTGCGGCCGGTCGCGGGCCGGGCCCCGACGGGCGGCGCTCGACGCCGGAGCGTCAGCCCGCGCCGCGCCGCTCGCGCAGGTCCTCCAGCCGGCGCGCGAGATCCCAGCTCGTCGCGTCTCGCACCGGCCGAGCGAGCGCCGTCTCCAGAAGGGCGATCGCGCGGGGGACGTCGGCGTAGCCGGGGTCGCGCCCCCACCCGAGGTGGTCGGAGAGCAGAGCGTAGCCGCCGGGGTCGTCGGGGTCGTCACGGATCAGCGATTCCAGCACGGCCTCTCCGGCCTCGGTCTCGCCGAGGGCGTAGTGCAGCGCGGCGAGGTCTCCCCGGACGTGCCGATCGCCGAGCGGTGCGCGGTCGTGGCCGCGCCCCTGACGGCGGCGACCGACCGCGACTCGATCGAACGTTGCCGCACCGAAGCGAGGGGACTGAGCGAGATGGCCCCGAGGCTGAAGTTGACGACTTCCGTTTCTGCACCATAATGGAACCACGGAGACGCCGATGTCGTCGATCACGCTGAAGGACGTCCCGGAGGACCTGCTCGCCCGCCTTCGTTCGGCTGCTGCGCGCGAGCGCCGGAGCCTCAACCAGGAGGCCCTGGTGCTCATCGAGGGTGGGCTCGCCGCCTGCGAGACGGCGGAGGAGCGGGCGTACCGACAGGTGGAAGCGTGGCGGACCCTCGCGGGCGGCTGGGTGAGTGACCACAACTTCGACGACGAGGTGGCGGACCTGTACGCCGCGCGCACGACTGGCCGAGGCGTTGACCTGTGAAGGTGCTCGACACCGACACCTGCATCGGCATCCTGCGAGGACGCCATGAGGTGATCGAGCAGCGCGCGATCGAGGTCGACGAGGTCACCACGACCTGGGTGACCGCATCGGAGTTGTTCTACGGGGCGGCGAAATCTGCGCAGCCCGGTGCGAACGCCGCCCTGGTGACCCGGTTCCTCACCACCCTGCCGGTGCTCGCGCCCGACCTCGCCACCGCGCGGCTCTTCGGCGAGGTGAAGGCACGACTGGCGACCGCCGGGCAGATCGTCGCGGATGCCGACTTGTTCATCGCGTCGATCGCGTTGAGTCGAAGCGCCTCGCTCGTGACCGGGAACCGGAAGCACTACGGGAGGATTCCGGGACTGGTGCTCGAAGACTGGCTGCGTGCGTGAGACGATCGGTCGTCACCCTCGGGGTTCTCACCGCTTCCGGTATCCCCTGAGCGCCACGCCGCGCTTCGGCCGCCTCGTTGAGGGCAGGGTCCGCCGGCGTCACAAAAGCCAGCGTTCAACGTATGCGGAGCAAATGGTGATCCCTGTTGGAACAGGTTCGAACGTTCTGCCTCGCCCCCGACGGGCCCACGATCGTGCAGTTCGACCAGTTCAAGGCGCACATTGCGGGGACGGCGCTGGAGGTTCGGCTTGGCGGGCGGGTCTGAGCAGGGGCGGCGGCGATCGTTCGAGCCGGACGCGGACATCCGGCTCGACTCGCCGCACATGAGACAGTAGCCGTCTCGATTCGAGTCGATTACTGTCTCGACATGGAAATCACGCATCTACGCGAAGCCCTGGAAACCCTGGGCGCGATCCTCGCCGACCGCGGGCAGCACTACGATATCGTCGTCATCGGCGGGGGTGCACTGTTGTTGCTCGGCCTCATCGATCGGCCCACGAAGGACCTCGACATCGTGTCGCGCATCGAGGGCGGACGATGGCGGGAGGGCGAGCCGATGCCTGGCCCGCTCCTGCAGGCGATCGCGGACGTAGCGAGCGCGCTGGACCTCGATGGGCACTGGCTCAACGCCGGTCCGACCAGCCTCCTCCGCTTCGGACTCCCCACCGGATTCGCCGACCGAGTGGTCACCCAGACATACGGCTCGCTGACCGTCCGCATTGCCGGTCGCACCGACCAGGTGGCGTTCAAGCTGTACGCTGCGGTGGATCAAGGACCCAGGAGCAAGCACTTCAAGGATCTGAAGCGGCTGGCGCCGACTCGAGAAGAGCTTCTTGTCGCAGCGCGCTGGTGCCAGACCCACGACACCTCCCCCCCGTTCAGGGACATGCTGCTCCAGGCGCTGGCGACGCTGGGCATCGAGAATCCCGATGTCTAGGGATGTTCTCCGACAGCACGCGGCGGACCTCGCCTGGAGCCTTTGGACTGAGCTCGGTGTGGCCGGGGTCGTTCGCAACCATTCGGCGACTCAAATCGACCTGGAGCCCCTCCTCGCGGTGACTCCGGCCCTTGGGGCCGACGACCCGAGGCTACTCGAGCAGGTCCTGTCATGGTGTGCATCCAACGCCGACCGGGTGAACTCGACGCGCCTCTCGGCCCTTGTCCTGGCGTTGCCGCCCTCCGTGAGAGCCGGGTTCGAACGGTTCGCAGCCACGGTCAACGCCGTGGCTGGGACCAAGTGGCCCGCGGCGGGCGAACCCTGGACACCGCTCCCGCGACTGCGAAGCATTCCGCTGCCGCTCGAACGCCCGGCCCTCGTTCGGCTCCGCGCGCGTGCGCTGTGCGGGGTCAGCACTCGTGCCGACGTCCTGTGCGACCTCGCGTCGCGGCCCGCTGCGTGGTGCAGCGCCGCTGCACTCGCCGAGCACGGACATTCGAAGCGAAACACCGCCCGTGTTCTAGCGGAGTTCGAGGCCGCGCGTCTGGTGGTTCGCCAGGCGACCGGAAACGTTCTGCGGTACCGTCCCTCCCACCCTGATGCCATCGCCACCTTGCTCGGTGGGACTCCCGCTACGTGCCCCGACTGGATCATCGTCTTTCAGCTCATTCTGCTTCTGCTCGACTTGTCGTCGAGCGAGGGCGCGCCGGGACCCGTTCGGCGCGTCGCGGCCAACACGACACGCGACGCCGTCGCGGAAATGGCGGATCAGCTCTGGCTCGACACGCCTCCGGCCACGCGCGGAGCGCCAGAGGCGTGGGAAGCGATGGAGAGCTGGGGTACCTCGCAAGTGTCCGCGCTCGCCGGAGGAACGTCTCCCGCGCTCGGTGTGGCCGCGGTCCGCGGTGCCGAGCTCCCGGGTGGGTCGGAGGCGTGGGTGTGGCTCTCGGACGCAGCGCCGGGGTGGGAGCGCGTGGCGGCGGTTCTCCGTCGGCCCGGCGATGCCGCGGCGGGGGTCGTCTGCGCTGCGGCAACCCCCACCGACGACGGGTGGACGGCCCACCAGCTCATCTTCTCGCCGCCGGTCACCGCGCCGAAATTGCGTGCGAAGGTCGAGCACCTTGTTGCGCCGCTCAAGGTCGGGTGGCGGCTTGTTGGGCCGGGGCGGTAGCCCGCCTCCGGTGTCGTTCGAATTCCCGTTCGGGG
>SXGS01017073.1_pt1 | contig 13155 bp, 9 predicted proteins | sample 3174681 | NCBI WGS metagenome assembly SXGS01 (sample SAMN11356861, study PRJNA531348) | freshwater metagenome | isolation source: freshwater sample F1-80 | place: China: Fuxian Lake, Yuxi | collected 2017-12-25
GAACGCACAAAGCTGTCCAAGCAGATAGATCCCGGCCAAGTGAAGGATGACTTCGACTGGGAGAAGTTCCAGAATGAGCACAAGGAGGTCTTCGCACGCATGAATGAGGTCAGCACTGAGCTGTACGAGCTCGAGGACGGCGTCGACGTGCTCGGAACAGTCTGGGTATTGCTGCGCAAGCCTCTGCAGCGCTGATCCAGCTTCCAGCGCCGCGGGGCAGCCAGCATGATCCAGCTTCGCGTCGAGGGCCTCACCTGCGCTTCCTGCGTCGCGCACGCGGAGGAAGCGCTCAGGCGCGTGCCTGGAGTTTCTGATGCGTCAGTGAGCCTCGCCGAGGGTGCGGCCTTCATTGAGGGTCCTGTCAGTGTCGACGAAGTCGTACGTGCGCTGAGAAACGCCGGCTACCCAGCGACGCCCGCCCCGGATCTGCCGGCAAGTGGCGGGACCGCTGCGGGTTCAAGGCCCGGCGCAGGCCACAGCGCTTCGCCGGAACTCCGCAGGAGCGTTCTCTGGCTCGCTCTCGCGCTGGTGGCCGCAGTACTTGGCAGCACGGAGATGGCGGGCCTCCGCGAGGGCTCGCTGCTCTCGGGCTTGGTGCAGGGGACCATTGCCCTCGTGCTGCTTCTCGCCACGGCGCGCTCTGTCCTCATTCCCGGTGCGCGTGCATTCCTCCGCTTGCGGCCCGAAATGAACGCCCTCGTCGGTCTCGGCATGGTGACCTCGTTCCTTGCCTCGGTGTGGGCGCTGGCCACAGGACACAGCGGGCATCTGCATTTCGAATCCACGGCGTTGATGAGTGCCTTCGTGCTCTTCGGGCGTGCGCTGGAAGCGCGCGTCACGCGTGCGCACACGGAGAGTGCCGGTGCACTGATGGCGCAGTTGCCGCGCCGTGCCCAAGCGGTGCGTGGCGGGCGGGTCGTCGATCTGCCAGTGGAGGCCATTCGCGCGCGCGATCTCGTGTGTGTGCCCGCTGGTGCCGCAGTTCCCGCAGACGGCACGGTGGAGGAGGGGCAGAGCAGCCTCGATGTTTCCTGGCTCACGGGTGAGGCACTGCCCGTGGCCGTCGCGCCCGGTGCGCTCGTGCGTGCGGGCAGTCTCAACCTCGAAGCGGAGCTGCGCATTCGTGTTTCGGCTGCGGGGGGAGAGTCCCACCTCGCGCAGGTGGTGGAACTGCTGCGCAACGCCGGACGGCGGAAGCTCCACGTTGAGCGCACTTGTGACCGTGTGGCCGGAGTGTTCACGCCCGTCGTGCTGGGGTTGGCGGGTTGTGCTGGCGCGGTCTGGTGGTGGGTGGATGGCGTGGATGCAGCACTCTCGCATGTGGTGGCGGTTCTGCTCGTGGCGTGTCCCTGTGCCCTCGGGCTCGCGACTCCTGCGGCAGTGACGGCCGCTCTTGCGCGGGCGGCGCGCCTCGGGCTCCTGGTCCGCGATCCCGTCGCCCTGGAACGTGCGGCTGCGGCGCGGCATGTTGTCTTCGATGTGACGGGGACACTCAGTGCGGCGCGGCCGCGGCTCGCCGCCATCGCAACGGTCGCGGGCCGGAGCGAGGAGGAAGCCCTCGCATTGGCGGCGGCGGTGGAGGGAGCCTCGCTGCACCCCTGTGCCTATGCGGTGCGCACGGCGGCACTGGAGCGAGGGCTTGTCTTGCCCGTGCTGAGCGATCGTCGTGAGCTGCCCGGTGTGGGTGTGAGCGCGCGCGCTGCCGGGCGGGAGATTTTCTGCGGACGGCCAGGTGGAGTTGCGCAGGCGCCGGTTGCCATTGCGGCGTCAACCCAGGACCTGCCAGGGAAGAGCATCAGCACCGATTCGCCCGCCATGCTTGCCAGCGAACTCGTCGCTGCCCGCGCACGCTTCGAAGCCGAGGGCGCCGCAGTGGCTGAACTCGCGGTGGACGGCGTTGTGGTGGCCGTGCTCGCATTCAGCGCAGCACTCCGTCCCGACGCATCGCGCGTGGTGGCGGCCATGTTGGAGCGGCGCCTGGAACCGCATCTGCTTTCAGGGAATCACCAGCGGGCCGTGGCCGCGATCGCCGAGCGCATCCAGGTGAAGGATGCCCGTGCAGACCTGACGCCGGAGGCGAAGCTCGCAGAGTTGCGCGCTCTGGAGACCAGCGGCGGCGCGCTCATGGTCGGCGATGGCATCAATGATGGCCCAGCTCTCGCGGGTGCGAGTGTGGGGATTGCCGTGCATGGCGCTGCGGCGGTGGCGTCCGCGGCGGGCAGCGTTGTGCTGCTGCGGCCTGAACTGGGGCTCGTGGTGACCTTCGTCGATCTGGCCCGCTCGGCGCGGCGGGTGATCCAACAAAACCTCCTCCTGGCCTTTGCCTACAATCTCGCGGCGTTGCCTGCGGCGATGGGTTTGCTTGCCTTCGAACTGCCACCCGCCTTCGCGGCGCTGTTCATGAGCCTTTCCTGCATCACGCTCATGCTCAACGCCTCTCGCTTGCTGCGTTGGCGTCCGCGCGCGCTCTGAGCTCAGCCTCGGCGAGTCACTTGCTGGCGCGCTGGGCGTGATCGCGCTGGGCGCGCGTGGGGAAGATCAAGCCGCAGAGCATCGCGAGCAGGCTGATCAGCGCCACGCTGCAGCAGTGGCCGATGACCACGATGGTGGGGGCGGCGAAGAGCGCCCAGAGCAGCCCCGTTGTGGCGCTGCCTTCGATTTCGATGCCGGTGAGCGGGAGCCGGCCACCGCCGAAGGCGATGACAGCGCTCCAGACGGCCATCGCGAGGCCGCCCAGCCAAACCAACCATCCGACACTCAGCACTCCCCGTTGAACATCGCAGGTGAGATCGTCCATCTCCGCGTGCATGCTTACCACCCGGACGGAACTATGGACCCTGTCGCGTGATGTGTCTACACTCCAGTGCATGTTTTTTCCAAACTGTGCTTGAACATGCCGTGACGGTTTGGTCGCGGCGCGCTCCTTGGCGCCGGAAGGGCCCGCTCAATGGCATCCTCAGCTTCCATGACAGTGCCGTGCCCAGTCGAGCGGCGTGTCCTTGCATCCCGGCCCACTCGCCCTAACATGCCGCGCACCGCATGGCCGCAAGGCCCTGCGGCCCTTCCCCGATAGCTCAACGGTAGAGTAGGCGGCTGTTAACCGCTTGGTTGTAGGTTCGAATCCTACTCGGGGAGTCAGCAGGCGATTTCATTCGGGCGTGCGGAGCACAGCATCCATTGCTTCGATGTGCGTCAGAGGTGCCACTCTACAAGCGCAGTAGCTACTGTTCTGCGTGAACGATAGGATGATCACTGTGCAGTGTGTCAGAACGCTCCACGAATCTCCGGCATGTTGCTCCAGCCATTCCTGACAGATCTCGATACGCGCGCGGCAGTGAAGGGTTCTCGTGATCCACTCGGGGTGCAACCGATCTGGACGCGATTCGGACGGAGAATCGTCGGCAACTTGACGACGGTAAGCACCTCAGTGCGCGATTTCACCGCGTTGCTCATGGGCTATTACTTTGTCCAGAGGATCGAGGATGCTGGTGGTACTGAGGCCCCCATGTCCGTCATGCTGAAGTGGGAGCAGCTGGCCGCCTATGCGCGCGCAGAGATCAACAAGGACTGGACCTTTCGTGGTACGGAGCGTGTCAAGAAGGCGCTCGGAGCAGGATCTCGCGTGCGTATTGCAGCGGATTCCAGCGCTCAGATCCTGAGCAATCAGAGGATCTATGGCATCTCGGGCGTTTACACCGTAGCCGCACGATCGTCCGGATTTCTCGTTGGCGAACCACTGAGACTTGCTCCAGTCGCGCACAAACTGGTCGAAGATGTGTATCTTCCGTTGTTCGCGGAGGCTGGCATGCGCGAGGCGACAGAGATTGTCTCTCGCCTTGGTGAAAGCCACTTTGTACTCGATGTGCGTGGCAACGGTCGACGACTGCTCGAACCAATTGGAAAACTGTTGCAACGCCGGGTTCGCGCCGCGGAGCGCGGTGTCTATCAGGACGGCCTCCTCAAAGGCGGACCACTGGACCGTACTGCCGGCATCCAAGAAGTGCTTGCGCACGTGCTTTCCAAGTCCCTTGACGATCCTGACTGGAGACTGGCTTCCGGGTCCATGAAGCGTCTGGAACGAGCAGCCCGCTCTCAAGGTGCTCAGGGCGAGAGGCTCGCGGATCATCTGAACCGCATCCGGACATGCGAGTCATTGCTCGCCCCAGCCGTTGCGTGCTTTTCTCTCCTGATGGGCAGCGAAGGGCAGACTCCTCGACAGGTCGCAACGACAATGCGGAAGCACTGGGGAGAGAGTGTCTCGAGCATCGACGCGGGCGCAGTCAGCGCACTCGAATCGGAGGTCAGTGAAGCCACGGGCGATGCAGAGTCGGGTGCCAAGTGGACCCGCACGGCTCAAGCTTTCGCGGACGGTCAATACGAGTTGGCGATCAGCCTCCTTCTCGACCTCAACTGCGCCGTGATGAAAGCTCGCGCTGGCACAGCCGCGTGGATCGAACTCCGCGGTGACTACCTGCGGGTCCGGTTTCGAGATGACGACAACCCGTCGTTGCCTGCGCGAGATGAGTTGCGGGATTACTGGGTGCATTCCTACTTCATCCATGCGCTGCGCATGATGCTCTTGGAATTGAGGGCGTAGCCTGTGGGCGATATCCCGCGCGCAGTTCTCTCGGAGCACTTTCAGGAGCGAATGCGTGGTCGGCGCATCGTGTCGGCCGTGTTCTTGACCTATCAATTCGACCCGGCGTTCTTCGAGCAGGAAGTCCTGCCTGTGTTCCTTGACATCCCGCTCAGTCATTCGCGAGATGTCAAACTCGTTCAGCTCGACGATGCGCTCCGCACGTTGGGCGGCAACATCGCTGTCTACTATGACGAGGATGGACTGACTGTCGAGGCTCAGTCCGCAAGACTCGATATCAAACGCATCTCCGTACGCCATCGCACGGGCGTTTTTCATCCCAAGAACGTGTTTCTGCTCGTGGAAGACACAGATCCAGACGAGAATGGTCAACGCGCCCTCTCACTGCTCGTTGCGTCCATGTCGGCCAATCTCACACGTGCTGGCTGGTGGGAAAACATCGAGGCCTGCCATATTGAGGAAATCCGTGCTGGTGCGCTCACGATGCTGCGAGACGATCTTGTGCGTTTCATCAGCAGGCTGGAGCGTCAACTCAGGGACAAGTCCGCTGACGGTCACGCAGCGCTGCGGGACATTCGCGAGTTTCTGCGGGGCACCGAGCAGAGAACGCGGCATTTCAATCATGGGCTGTTGTGTACGCAGTTCTTTGCCGGCCAGGAGTCACTGAGTGATTTCTTTCGGTCGGCGGGAGGTGATTCACTTCGCGGAATGAACTTGGAGGTCATTTCGCCCTACTTCGACGGTGGGGACAGGTCATTGCCGCTCTCTGAGCTCATCGAGCGTTTTGAGCCGCGGGAAGTGCGCGTCTTCCTGCCGCGCAACGACACAGGTGCGGCGCTATGCAACAGCGAGCTGTACGAATGGATGCGGAGCCAGCCGGGCGTATGCTGGTCACATCTCCCGAAGGACATGCTCCGACTCGGCAAGAGCGAAGATCTGCGCCAGCGGTTTGTGCACGCCAAGGTCTATCGGTTCTTCACGATGCAGCCGAAGCGTGAGGTTCTGTTCATCGGGTCGGCCAACCTCACGACTGCCGCGCATGAAGGGGGGGGGAACCTCGAGTCCGGTTTTCTGGTCGAGGTTGAGCCAGCGCGCCGACCTGAGTGGTGGACCGTTCCCGACGAACGGCGGCCGCAGTCGTTTGAGGTACACACCGAAGACGAGGGGACTCCTGCCCGTGGTGGCACTCGCTTGTCGCTCAGGTATTGGTGGGACAAGGGAACTGCGGAGGTCTTCTGGGACGATGGATCCGATTCGCCCAAGCTTTCAATCGTAGCGCAAGGGGTGGAGCTCTTTGTGCTTCCTGAGCTGATTCATCGCGTTTGGACGCTACTCCCACAGGAGTGCAGCTGCGAACTTGGGCGTGTCCTCTTGTCGACTTCCATTCTCTCTGTGCTTGGTGACGGAGACGAACCGGGGTTCCTGCTGGTCCAGGAAGAAGGCATGGCGCACAGGCCATCGCTCCTCCGCGACATTTCCTTGGCGGACATTTTCAAGTCTTGGGCACTGCTGACCGTCGAACAGCGCACGGCATTTCTGGAGCTTCGTGCGACCAGGCTGGCAAGCGCCGATGATGCCTCCGCGCTCATGACGGCGCACCCGCCCATGAGCACAACGGACTCCTTGTTTGATCGCTTCGCTGGAATATTCCACTCGTTTGGAGGGCTGGAACGAAAAGTGCGTGCGGCTCTGCGAGCTGGAAACGAACGCGAAGCGACCTACCTGATTTTCGGGCAGAAGTATGACTCCCTCGGCAATCTTCTCGGGCTCATCGAGAACAGTGATGAGAGCGGCCAAGGAGACCCGATCGAGAATTATGTGATCACCCTCTGTGCGAGGCAGTGCGTGGGGGAACTGCGGCGTGAGTTCAGAGAGTTTTGGGAGCGTCACTCCGAGGATGCCCAGCGGCTCGAACGGCTTGAGGAACTGTCGACCACCATCCGCGCGCGGATCGTTGCGCGCGATCCGACCGAAATGACACCGTTCCTCGACTGGTTCGAAAGGTGGTTCCTGCCGCGGGCAACAGCGATTCAATCAGAGGGGGGAGCATGATCGACCTCGGCATAGCCGGCCAGCTCCTCGATTTCGGTGCTCGCATCGGCAGCGGACGTCGAGCGGAGGAGCAACTCGAAGGAGCTGTCGCGATCCACAACATCTTGAGCAAGCATCGCGTCGCGTACTTGGCCGACGAAGTTGGCATGGGCAAGACGTATGTGGCCCTCGGCGCGCTGGCCCTGTTCCGTCACTACAATCCGGGATTCCGCGTGCTGGTCATTGCACCTCGTGAGAATATTCAGCGCAAGTGGGTGAAAGAATGGACCAGTTTTGCGGCCCAGATTGTCAAGTTCCCGGACCTCCGATCGAGCGCTATCGACAGGCGTCCGGCCCGTCCGAATGTTGTATGCGAGAACTTGATCGGGTTGGTCAGAGAATGCGCTATTGATACGAACCGCGATTTTTTCATGCGACTCCCGAGTTTCAGCTTGCCTCTCGGTGAGGCTCCTGATGAATGGCGCCGGATTCGTGACGGATTGCGCAGCGCCCTCCCATGGATGAAGGATGAGGTCTTCGACTTGCGCAACAAGCAAGCCTTCAAGGAGAACTTCGCACGCGCGGTGTGCTGCGCCTTGCCGATGTTTGACCTTGTCATCATCGATGAGGCGCACCATCTCAAGCATGGCATGAACTCTGCCGCGGCAACACGCAACAAGGTGTTGGCCCTGACGCTCGGGCATCCCGCTGGCGCGACTTCTTCGAGGTTGTTTCCCGGATATGCGCTGCGAGCCAGTCGTGTGCTGTTCCTGTCGGCAACTCCTCTCGAGGTGGCATGGAACCAGCTCTGGAACCAGCTTGATGTCCTCGGTCACGGCGCAGCGTTCGAGACCCTCCGCAACGGCCAGCTGGGGGAGGATGCCGGCAAGCATGCCGCAAGCCAGTTCCTCATCAGGAGGGTTGCGGCGATCCAAACGGGTAGAGGGGGGCTGACAAAAAACATGTATCGCCGAGAGTGGCGCAATGGTGGCGTCGTGCGGCATGACGAACCCATCGTGATCACCGACGACCGTCAGCGACTGATCGTCGCTCTCGTGCAGAAAAAGGTGAGCGAGTTGCTTGGGTCCGAACGCTTCAATTCCTCGTTTCAGACCGGACTGTTGGCGTCCTTCGAGAGCTTTCTCGAGACTACGCGAACGAAGCGCAAGGACGATGCCGATCCGACTTTTGACGGAGAGGATCAGGCGGTGGATAGCGCCGAGCGTGATGGCATCGATGTGCATGAGGTGAATCGTATCTCTCGTGATTTCCGGAAGTTGTTCGGACACGACATGCCACATCCCAAGATGGATGCCGTCGTCGAGAGTCTCTCTGGATGCTGGACCACGGGGCAGAAGACACTCATTTTCGTGCGACGTGTTGCATCGGTTGGAGAATTGAAGCGGCGACTTGACGAACACTACGACCGCTGGTTGATCGGTCTGCTGCGCAGCCGCTTGCCTCAATCTGTCGTGCCGCGGTTGGAGACAATCGTCAAGGCCTACAAGAGGAATCAGCACGAAGTCGAGAGGGCTCTCAAGGAACGAGCGAAGGTGGCCGCCTCAGCCGTGTCTCCTTCGGGGGAATCGCTTGATGATCACGGAGGGACCGACACGTTCTTCGCATGGTTCTTTCGTGGAGAAGGTCCTGCCGACGTTGTCAGTGGCGCAAGTATCCAGCGTCGGTTCATCCAGAAAAAATCTTCACTCTCGACGTTCTTCGAGATCAATCACGTTGCAGAGATCCTCGCTGTACCGGCCGAACGCGTGCTCGCGACACTCGGGCAATTGTTGGCAATGGACACTGACGAACTGCGCCGCACGATTCGTGTGCGCGCCGCGAAATTCTTGAGTCGCGCAATGCATGCTTCCAGTGTGGATCGCATGGAGGCGGCCGAGGCGGCTGCGGTGGAGCTCATGAGGGAGCTGCCGGGTGAACTTGGCAGCAGAGCCCGGGTGCTGTGGCACGAGCGCTTCGAGGCGAGCGTCAAGAAGCCGCATGCCGTTCAAGCACCGGATGTTGCCGATTGGCTGGAGAAATCCACGTTCTTCACTGAGCTTGCACGCCCGGAACGGCGTGAGCTACGTGCTGCATTGTGGCCCGAACCGGTTGCGGATGACGCGACGATGCGCTTTCGGGAACAGGAACTGCGGGCTCAACTGCTTGCGAGTGCGGCCCGACTCGGGCACGCCTTCATTGACTTGTATATCCTCGTCATCAACCGACTGGGGAGCATTGAGCCGGGTGTGGAAATGAGCGAGGCAAGAGGCATCGAAGGCAGAGGTACGAGTCTGATCGTTGAGTATCTGGATCTCCTCGAACAACAGCGGAGTACGCCCCTCGAGGCCAGGGGGTGGGCGGCGTTTGACGAATTGCACGAGCTTGCGAGGAACTTCGAGTTGATCCTCGACGTGAATGCTCCGGAGGCCATGGAGAAGCCGTTGTCTGAGTCTGCGCGCTACTTTGGCCTGCTGCTGCGCAAACAACAGCCTGCAGGCGGAATGTCAGGACAGGTGAACCGGACGCTGGTGCAGCAGTTCCGCATGCCGGGTTATCCACTGGTGCTCGTCACCACGGATGTCTTGCAGGAGGGGGAGGACCTTCACACCTTCTGCTCTCGCGTCCAAAATTACGGCATGACATGGACGCCTTCGGCGATGGAGCAGCGGATTGGTCGCATAGACCGCGTGCGGTCACAAACGGAGCGCCGTCTCAATGCGTTCGTGATCGAACCGAGCGGAGCGGACCTGCTTCAGGTCTACTATCCCTTTCTCGACGAAACGGTTGAGGTGCTCCAGGTCCAGCGAGTCTTGGAGCGGATGAGCCTGTTCATGCGACTCATGCATGAGGGGGGTGTGCCGCCTCCTGCAGAGCAAGGGAGAATCGACATCGGCAAGGAGCTCATCATCGGCAAGAAACAGGCTGTAGCGCTTCACGGCCCGCTGCAAAGCGCCTTTCCCATTCCGGCCTGGGCATTGCAGGGAGACATCAAGGCCTTGGCCGTTACCGCAGCGGTAGCAAGGGGCGCTCACGAGCGATTCCACAGGTTTCATGGCTTGCAATTGGACGAGCATGCCGTGGAATGGGAGAAAGATGAGCAGGCGGGCATCCTTCTCGGCACAGTGCGGCTTTCCAACGGAAGAATTCAGCCCTTTGGACTTCGCTTGGGTGCGGATGGCGATCGTCTCTTGCTGAAGTGCATCAGTCCGGTCGGGCGCGTGGATCCTGCTGGTGCCATGCCAGCGATCTCATTGAGTTCGCGCAGGCTGACGGTGCGCATAGGTGCGATCCTTGCTCGCGATGATTGCAGCTACGACCTCACGGTGGAGGAAGACGTGCTCCTTGGCTCTCCGCAGCATGACGCGGCGCGCGCCGCGATGCTCATCCGGCGGGTTGCGGAGCGGGCGGACGTGTTGGAACGAACGCATCTGCGACCTTTGGACCAGAAGTTGGACTTGTTCGAGTCCGATCTGAGAAAGGAGGTCGCCAATGGCAAATCCTGACTGGGGCAGGTTCTGCCGGACGGAGGCCTTCACACTCGAGGATGGCGCTGTCGTCGTTCGTTTGTCCGCTGGACGGCATCATCGCGTGGCGGTGAAGGACGTGGGCGCGACCTATGAGATGGAGTCCTTTGTCGCGCCAGCTTCTCTCGTGCGCGAGCTCGGCGATGTGCCGCTGCGAGCATGGCTTCGAAATCGATCCTCGCAACTTGTCGGGTTCAGAGTCGATCACCGCGGGCGTCTCATCGGTGAGGCATGGGTGCCCAAGATGGGACTTGCTCCTGAGGAGTTCCAGCTCTACGTCCTTCGCGTCGCGACCGAGTGCGATCGGTTCGAGTATCTGTTGACCGGTTCGGACTCTGGATGACAGGCGCGCATCATTCTCTTGCTCGGCTCGGGCTCAGCGCTAGCAACTGGTCCGTGATCGAGGCCGGGTGTTCGCATGGAACGCAGTCATGGATGATCCGAAGAAGTGCGCTTGAATCGTGGCCGCTTGATGCGGGAAATCGCATTTGCGCTTTTATTTCTGCTGTTCCGCGGATCACTCCCGCTCGAAGCCGTGGCTTTCGAGTTTCAGGGTGCGGCTGTTTTCGGTGACGGTGCGGACGACATGGTCGGGCAGGCAGGGGATCGAACTGGACGGCTGCATGGAAGCGTTTTGGGCGTGGCGGAGCTTCTGGAGCGGAAGGGCGACCTTGCGCGGCGGTGACGCCACTTTGGTCGCACCAACATCTGCGGTTTGAGGAGCCGCGGCAGGTACAGGTACCGCGCAAAGTCATCCACCAGTTGCTTGATGGCAACATGGTCGCCACGCCAGAGCGGCACCTTGTCCAATTCGTTGCGCAGCGCCTGCCATTCGACGGCTGCTTGCGGAGTGCACCGCGTCGGAACGAGCAGTCATTGCCAGACCTCAGGAAACCGCGCATCCACAACGCTATTGGCGGACGCCCGCTGTGCCTCCGCCTGTTTCACTTGATGCGGTGAGAGGTCGAGTGCTTCACGCTCGCCCACAATGGACTACTACGCGAGGTAGCGCCGCTTTCCGCGCGAAGGAGGAGGGGTGGCGAGAATGGGGTGGCCGCGCGTCAGCAGCGGGTGCGCATGGAATCGCGGGAGCGTTCGGCGGCGGCAGGGGATGGGAAGCGACCTTGCGAGTAGGCCCACATCTTTTCGAGGTAGGAGGTGGCGTCCGGGGTTTCGCACGCGGTCGGGCCGTGATCGACTTCGACCTTGCCGATGCGCTTCGCCGCGCTTGTTGCCGCCTTGCGAAGAGCAGGGCTGCGGCCACCAATCGCGATCAGGGCGCCGTTCATCGCGGCCTTCACTTCGTTGGCCTCCGAGTGGATGGACTTCTCGATCGTTGCGAGGTGCTTCGCGAAGGTTTCGTCAGGCTCCGTTTCGTCACGGTTGGAGAGCACTCCGATCACGGCCCAGCCCGTCGCACGGAGTTTGTCGTTCGAGGATGCGAGCCAAGCCTTCGCCTTGGCAGCGCCTTGGCCCGACTCCTGCGTGAGGCTCGCGATGTAGAGCCCGCACATGCGCATCGGGTTTTCCAGCGCCCATTGGTCGAGTTCAGCGGATGTGATCAACGAGGCGTCGGCGATCTTCATGGCGAGATTGCGCGCATCCACATTGCCTGTCTTCCACAGCTTCAAGGCCAGATCATGATTGAAGCGGAGGCGCTTCCAGAGCTTGCCCAGGAACCCGAAGGCCACACCAAACATCGGGCCGGTGGCGCCGTGGCGCGCGTAGGTCTTTCTCGCTTGCTCGGAGCCCGCTCCTTCGAGAAGTGCCATGACCTCAGCCAGCGTCAGGCTCTCGCCCTTCTTCGAAGCTGACACTTTGGGAGCGGCAGCGGCCTTCGCGGGCTTTGTGGGCGTTCTGGTCGCAGGCGATTTGGTCTTCGCCTTGGCTGGAACTGTCGCTTTCCTGGTCTTCCGTGTTGTGGGCATGAATCTGATCCTAGCGCAGTGCGAGTGCGGCCTTGGTGGCGCCTTCGAGGCGGCGGTTCGCCTCGTCCCAGTTGATGTTCAGGAAGAAGGTGTCGATGTAGCGCGCGTGGGCGGCACCGAAGTCCATCTGGTAGGCGTGCTCGTACATGTCCATCACCAGCAGTGGCACGGAACTGCCGAGGATCTGGGTGTGATTGCCGGACCAGGCAGTGCGAAGAGTTCCTGTGAAAAGCTCGAAGGCGAGGACCACCCAGCCGCTGCCGCCGCCGAGCGACATGCAGGTGGCGCGGAACTGTGTTTCCCACGCGGCTGCAGAGCCGTACGCCGTGCTGATGGCGTTCTCGATCGCGCCGCTCCGTTGCCCGTTGCCACCGAGGTTTGCGAAGTAGGCCTCGTGGAGCGTCTTGCTGTTGCGAAAGAGCAGCTCACGTTCATGGAGCCCCGCCACTTGATAGGCCGGCGTATCGGCGCCGATCTTCGCAAGATCCGCTTCGACCTTGTTCAGGTTCTTCACGGCCGCCGCGTAGTTGTTGTCATGGTGCGACGTGATCAACTTCTCGCTGATGCCATTCAGCTTTGCAGCATTGAAGGGCAAGGGCAGGATGGAGTGTTGGCCTGCGAATGCAGGCGGCCGCGCGGCGTCCTGAGTGCCGTTCAGGATGCCGAAGATCCGCGTGCCCTGATTCTCAGGCTGCAGTGCACTCGCAGTTTCGGTCGCCACCAGCGCACCACCCAAGGTCATTCCGGCCAATGCCTGCCGACGAGAGAAGATCGAATTGTCGTTGTTCATGACGGCGCTCCGTAGGGGACCATTGCTCGCAACCATGCGCAGCATAGTCCGCAGTGCAAGCCCCGCCTACCCGTTCTTGCAAGCAGTTCCGGGGGCCAGCGTGAGTTCGATGCACTCAATCAGCCAGATGGTTCCCTGCGCGCGGGAGTGGGCGAGCAGGTGCGGCGGGGAGAATGCCGGAGGCGCTTTCGCGCCAGCACCGAGCCGGGCTTGCACGCGTTGTGGGCTTCCGCAAGACTAGGGTTCATGCGCGGCAAGGGGAGATCCGGTTCAGCACAGAGAAGC
>SXGS01596739.1_pt1 | contig 13152 bp, 15 predicted proteins | sample 3174681 | NCBI WGS metagenome assembly SXGS01 (sample SAMN11356861, study PRJNA531348) | freshwater metagenome | isolation source: freshwater sample F1-80 | place: China: Fuxian Lake, Yuxi | collected 2017-12-25
CCGACAAGGCGTCGATGGAAGTTCCCGCGCCCGAGAGTGGTGTTGTCTCCGAATGCCTCGCCGCCGAGGGCGAAGAAGTGGCGATCGGCGCTGTGATCGCGCGGATTGAAGCGGGCGCCGCCCCGACCACAGCCGCTCCCGTGCTGGAAGCAAAGGCGGAAGCCGCGGATCGCGCTCCCAAGGCCGGCCCTGCGGCGCGTCAAGCCGCCGCCAGCGAAGGGGTGGATCTCGGAAAGGTCGAAGGTACCGGTCATCGAGGTCAGATCACCCGTCAAGATGTCGAAAAGTCCCAGCCTGCGCCGGTTTCTGCCACCGTGGCTACAGCTCCGGTGGCGGGTCGCACCGAGCGCGTGCCGATGACGCCGATGCGCCGCACCATTGCGCGCCGTCTGGTCGAATCCAAGCAGAATACCGCGATGTTGACTACCTTCAATGAGGTCGACATGTCCGCGGTCATGGCGTTGCGGGCGCAATACCAAGATCAGTTTGTGAAGAAGTATGGATTGAAGCTTGGCTTCATGAGCTTCTTCGTCAAAGCTTCCATTGAGGCGCTCAAGGCTTACCCGGCGGTGAATGCCGAAATCCAGGGCACCGACATCCTCTACAAGCGGTACTACAACATCGGCGTCGCGGTCTCCGGTCCAAAAGGCTTGGTCGTCCCTGTACTTCGCGATGCAGACCAATATTCCTTTGCCGGCACCGAAAAAGCGATCGCGGATCTCGGCGTTAAAGCTCGGGACAACAAGCTGACCCCCGAAGATTTCAACGACGGCACCTTCACCGTCAGCAACGGCGGCATCTTTGGTTCGATGCTTTCCACGCCGATCATCAACCCACCGCAAGTGGGCATCCTCGGCATGCACAACATCGTGGACCGCCCGGTCGCCCGCGCTGGCCAAGTGGTGATCCGTCCGATCATGTATTTGGCGCTCTCTTATGACCACCGGATCATCGACGGCCGCGAAGCGGTTGGATTCCTGGTGCGCATCAAAGAGACGATTGAAGCGCCTGAGCGGATGCTGCTCGAGGTTTAGCAGGCTGACCGGTTTAGTCAACCGGTTGACGATCTGCGCTTCCTGAACACAGCCATCGCTCCCAGTCGTACCCCAATTGGTGCGTGTCGCGCAGCTCCAGAAAGAAGTCCACGGCTTCCGCAGCGGTGGAAAATCGGTGTTCTATCAGTGGTTCAGTGAAGCGTTGTCCGACGCCGAAGGTGCCATCCTCAAACTGGGTGGCGTAGAGCAATCCGACTTCGAGCACGTAGCCGATGTCGCTCGACAGTAAGGTGAGTAGGGCGTTTCGTTCGATCGGAGTGGTCAACCGCATGGCTTCTCCACGGCCATTGTAGTCGTCAACAGGTGGACGATCTAGTGGTCGACCGCAGCGAAAACGATGGGTTGACAGCGGGCTTGGCCGATTTCGCTGACGCAGTCTACGGGAAACGCCGCCCCGACGCACCCCCTCGGCGTTCCCCTGAAGGCTGCGCCTTCGGGGCCCCTGCCTCGAAGTTGTGCATCGGAGCGCATTCCCCTTCGCCGCCCTCTCCGCTCGCTCTGGCCTGCGCTCCGGCGTGGGACCCCTTCAAACTCCCTGCGGTAGACCACTAGAGCGCCGATCAGGTAACGGGCCGCGCGCGGGCCGATTGCGCCGTCGCGAGGCCCGCAGGCCGCGTTGCGAGCGACTTCGACCGACCGAGAGCCGCAGGAGTCGTACTGGACGTACGTCGACGAGTCTCGACCAAGGAAGAAGGCGCGCAGTAGCGGACCGTGGGACGTAGCAGGTGCAATTACCTGATTGGCGCTCTAGCGTTCGGGGACGCCGAAGACGTCGCTGGGGTCCTCGGTGACCGCTGGTCAACTACAGGCGACGCCTCCCCACATATCGCAGGAACAAGCGCGATCTTGGTTCCAGGTCGCGGATTCCGGATCGACACATTCCCCGTTGGCGTCGTATTCCTCGCACCAGCAGATAAACGCGTTTTCTCCAACACAATTGTAGTCATCGTCCCGCTCGGGGTCGCATGGCTTGCCCTCGCGCGGAATGCAGCCCACCAGACCGATCGCAAAGCCGATACCGAACCTCAACATCTCCCTGTCCTCGCCCCAAATTCGGATAACCGCCGTTCATTGGCTTGGCTAACTCTCCCCCATTTCCAGCGGGTGACCGTCCGCGTTCAAGGCCCACAATTGTTCGGGTTCGAGGGATCCGACCTGGGAGACATCGTTCAGATCGCCGATCACCACGAGCAAGTCCATTCTTCGAAGGTGTCGAACGACAGCCTCATGGTATCCGGACGGGAGAAAGCCGATTTTCCGCCCGCCGGCATCGATCCGAAACGCTACCTCAGTGGAGCGCCGTAGGCCGATGGAGGTGATCTTCATATCCCCGAGTCGAAAACTCCCGCCAGGAAACTCTGCTTCCACACCCAAGGGATAGCGGTTTGGCCAACCGCGGCTCCACGCTTCCGCCAAATACGCCGGGCGTTCTTCGCCCATCGGCGCCCAAATCCGGAGCTCCGACCGGCGTTCCAACGAACACAGCAGCGGCAGTAAACCTCCCAACGAACGGATCTCGCCATCCGAAACGGCGATCATCTCGAGCAGGCTGGGATCAAAACAGGCATTCCAGCGTTCGGTGGTGCCTTCGGTCGCGTTGATCATCAGGCCGAGGCCGCCAAACTCTATGTACAACCCGCCCACCCAGCCGACGCGAAGACTTTCGTCGGACCAATCGGCGATCAAGGGTGATTCTGGAGCCACTCGATCACCCGGGGAAAAATTTCCGTTTTTGCGGCCGTCGCCAAAGCGTAGTCGAGGTGGCCATAGTCCCCCGCAAATCCATTCGCTCGGGAGGCGACAATCCACTCCTTGTCGGCGCTGCCGACGGCTTCGTAGTACGCCAGCACCCGATCGGGATGCACGATCCGATCGGCGCGGCCTGCGATAAATAACATCGGAACTTTGATTTCGGACAGGCGCTCGCGGTAGATGTCGGTGCCATCGGCGGATCGAAAGTCGCCGTCCTTGGCCAATCCAAACTGCCGGCTTTCACCGCGCCAAACCGGGGCGACGATCTGCCGCATGGAGCGCTGTTGGACGCCGCGCTCCATCAGCTCGGGGTTGTACAACAGTTGATCAATTTGTAAGGGCGATTTGGTCCCCAACCGCCCGACCAACTTGGCCCCGAACGGCGTGGGCAACGACGGAAGAATCGTGCCCACCCAGGTGTTGTGCAGCACCGCGCCAATGAGCGGATCCGGATCGCGAAGATCGAGGGGGGACGCCAGTACGACCGCCGATGCCAGTGGCGGTTCGGGGTGCGTCGCCAAATAGATCGCGAGCACCATTCCACCCATCGAATGCCCGACATAGTGCAGTTTTTCCGCGCCCGTCCGCTGTTGAACATAGGCGAAGGCGGCGGGGAGGTCTTGCTCTCCGTACACATCCACTGAGGAGGGGCGTTGTCGGCCTTTTTTCCCCTTTAGGGATAGGCCATGGCCCCGCAGGTCGAGATTCCATACGTCAAAGCCGGCGTCCCAAAGAGACAACGCGAGGCTTTGTTCAGGTTCAAGGTCGTAGAAACGGTGGTTGCAACTGATCCCATGCACCAGCACCACCGGAGGCTTTCCTGGATTGTCGTAGTGCGAAAACCCAAGTTCGTAGCCGTCTTCAGTTGTAGTATATGCGATCTCTTCGGCGGGGGTGGCCAATGCGACCTGGAAGAGAAAAGCGGCGATCATCGAGGCTTCCGGTGGCGAGCGGCGCGAACGGCCGCTCGGAGTGGGATCCGGTGTGTGAGCATTGCGCCGTGTGAAAAGTCCCTTCCTTGAAGGGCATTTAGCCCCAATCTAAGGATGGTGCGGTTGGGGAGGCGCCGCGCCGCGGGAATGACCGCTTCCACCGTCGCGAGTTCGTCACCTAGGCTGACGCCGATCCACACCGGTGCATCGACCTCTTCCAACGCCAGCGGAATGTGTCCCTCCCGAACCCAACCTTGAACCTCCCGAACCAGCGGCCCCGATCCGCACGTCAGCGGAGGGGGCTCGCCGAGCAGTACATCCTTCAACGATTGCCCGCTCCATTCCGGAGAAGGCGTCAGATCCACCGATGGTCCGGTCGGCAAGGCCGCGGCCCAGGACGTCGCCGCCATCGGTCGAATGTCCAACAGGGGTGCCAGAAGAATGTACCGCTTCACATCGGGTTTTGCACCGAGCGCCACGGTGGCCCCGAGGCCGTGGGCGACCAGCGTCTGTCCGGGAGGGAGTGCCGAAAGTGAAGTTCGAAGTTCTTGTTCCAGCTCAGCGCGGGTCTGACCGGCGCAGGCAAACTCCACGGTGTGGACGTCAAAGCCGTCTGCGGAAAATCTTCGGATGAGCGGCAGAAAGCCGACGATCGAAAACCCTGGACTGACGACGACCGTCGCCGAGGGGCCACCGCCGCCCGGTGTGAAATCGCGAACTTCCGCAGCTATGGCCGCATCGGCGAGGGCGAGCATCCACATCTTTCGTGTGTAACCCAGCTCTGGTGTGGTGTCAGAATTTGGGCGCCGCCCCTTTGGGGCCGGCCTCCTCCGGGCTCGGCGTTCCGCCTCGGCTCTCGCTCCGCGACGAGCCGCTTCGCGCCCTACGTCCGCCTGGCGCGGCTCACTCGACGTCGCTGAACGCCGAAAATTCGCCGGACAGCACGCAGGGGGTCTCGCTCAATCCAAGCGTTTCGCATTCCTTGCCGTGGCAGGTAAACTCCAGCTCGAACTGACCTTCCATCGTGGTCCCATCGATGACGGTGCCGCTGGTGTACAATTTCGAGGTCAGGCGTTGTTCCGGGTTGTCCCAGGCGAATTCGGTGGTGGGGCGGCACTCGAAGTCCTCGCCGTGCAGGTTGCACCAACCAAATTCGCCTGCATTCATGGAAAGCATGAAGCCTTCGCGGGAAGAAGCTACCCACAGGCGGTCGATTTCCGGCCGCAGAGCTACACTTTCTTCGAGTGCCGGGCAGGTGGATTCGTACACCTCGCCGATCTCGATCGCCCAACGCCCTTCCACCGGAAGCGACCCTTCTGCCTGCACATCTGCAGGCGCGGTCGCGCAGCCTGCGCCGAAGAATGCCGTTGCTAATGAAAGGGTGCGAAACATAAACCGCCCTATAACCAACCCTCACGCATAGGCGAGAGGAGTCGCCGAAACGATACGTTCATTTGGGTCCGTTCGCCACTGAAATTTCAGGGAACCGGGGCTGCGCCCGCCGGTCCGTATACGGTACACTGTCCCCCAAGGGTGAGGCGGATTTCCATGTCGATGCGGTTCCCACGCGCGCTGCTGCTATCGTTGGCGTTGTTTGCCGTTCCGGGCGTGCTTTTTAGCTCGGATGCGTTCGCCCAGGACTTCTGTCCCGCTCCATACAGCCATGAAAAGTGGCGTGCGGATATGGACAAAGTCGATGCGGCGTACGTTACCATCGATCTCGACACCGCTCGCCGGTTGATCGAGGGCATTTGGCGAGACGTGGGGTGTCTCGACATGGTCGCCAAACGAGGCCATCTTGCTCGTTTTGCCCGACAAAAGGCGTTGTTGGCGTTCTACGATCAGGACGAAGATACCGCGGTTCGCTGGGGCTTGTTGTCGCGCGCCGCGGCGCCGGATTTTCCGTGGTCGTCAGACATGGCGGAGGACCACCCTTTTCGAAGCATGGTGGTTGCGGCGGAGGACCCACCGATCGGCGGGCCGGAAGGGCAGGGCCTATTGGTCGAAAAGAAGAGCTCCTACTTCATGAACGGACGACCGTTGTTGGAGCCGAAGGCCGAGGCGGAAATTCCGAACTTGGTGCAACAGGCCGACAAGAAGGGAAAGATCATCTCCACTTATTGGCAGGATGGAGCTGCGTTTCCGGTCGATGTGTTGGGCCCCGTGGGCGAAGCACTCACGGTTCCGAAGTGGTTTGTTCCAAGCACATCCTACGCGGACGCCGGCGGCCCAGCGGGCGAAGTCGTGGCGGTGTTGACGCCGGACGAGAAGCCCGTCGAAAAGCCGGTGGAGAAGCCCGTCGAAAAGCCGGTGGAGAAGCCCGTCGAAAAGCCGGTGGAGAAGCCTGTCGAAAAGCCGGTGGAGAAGCCTGTCGAAAAGCCGGTGGAGAAGCCCGTCGAAAAGCCGTTGGAGAAGCCCGTCGAAAAGCCGGTGGAGAAGCCCGTCGAAAAGCCGGTGGAGAAGCCTGTCGAAAAGCCGGTGGAGAAGCCTGTCGAAAAGCCGGTGGAGAAGCCTGTCGAAAAGCCGGTGGAGAAGCCAATCGAGGAGCCGTTTATCCCAGACCCTGAGCAGAAAGAGCCCAAGGTCAAAAAGAAGCCCAAGATCAAGTTCGTCAACTTGGCGATCGGCGGTGGCGTGGGCTTGGCCGCGGGTTCGTTGTGGTTGGCTGCCCGAAGTACGTCCTCCAAGTTCGAAGAATCCACGACCTATGAGGACATGGTGTCGGCTCGGACCACCACCAATGTGCTGGTGGTGAGCGCGGGGGTGCTGGGCGCCGGAGCGATCGGTGTCGGCGTTACTGCCTTCGTTTCGGAAGAAGGTCCTGGGTTTGGGATCAGCGGGCGCTGGTAGTGAACAGAGGGTTTCCTCTCCGGAAACCCCCAATGAAGAAAAGTGACCTTCGCCTCGGCGTTAACGAGCTACATCAGGACCACTAGGAGGTCAGATGTCGTTCGTTCGTAGGTCGATGGTGGTGGCGCTCGGTACCCTGTTGTCATTGCCAGCTTGGGCGGGCAGTTATACCGTGGACGCTTCGCACACCCGGGTCGGTTTCAGCGTCACCCACATGACGGTTTCTACGGTTCGAGGGGAGTTTGGCGAGGTTTCTGGTACCGTTCAATACGATGAAAAGAATGTGGCCGGCACCAAGGTTTCCGCCAAAATCGGTGTGAAGAGTGTCGATACTCGCGATGCAAAGCGAGACGAACACTTGATGCAGGCCGACTTTTTCGAGGTCGCCAAATTTCCGGAGATGACGTTTGAGTCCAAAGCCGTCAAAAACGTCAGTTCGGACGGATTTGATCTGGTGGGCGACCTGACGATCCGCGGCGTGACCAAGGAGATTGCCCTTCGGGTGAAGACGCCGACCCCTGAAGTGAAAGATCCATGGGGGAATACTAAGCGTGGAACCTATGCAACGGCCAAAATCAACCGCAAGGACTTTGGCTTGAGCTTCAACGCGACCCTCGATCAAGGCGGTTTGGTGGTCGGCGATGAAGTGACGATTGAACTCGATATCGAGCTCAACGCCGTCAAGTAGTTCGCGAACTCGGCGTTAGAGGGTCACTCTCGGAAGAGGGGGGCCCTCTTCGTTTTTGGGGAACAACCTTCGCGCTTGAGGCGTTAGCAACGCACCGCCCCAGGAGAGCCGATGTTGTTTGCATTGCTGACCGCGCTGAGCGCCTACGCCCAGGAACCTACGTCCATGTTGACGATTTCGGTGAAGGGCATGTACGGCATTCAATTGGACGGGGCCTATTTGGAGAATACCACCGGTCGAACGGAGACATGGGTCAACCCCGGCCGCCATGAGGTGGTCGTGGTGAAGGGCTTCGGAAAGGAGGTGTTTCGGGGGTTTGTCGATGTTCCGGACGACCACGAGGTGCGGTGCCGTTGGGTGAATCCGAGCTTCGATTGTTATGAATCGGTGGCTTTGCATACAGCACCGGCGACCGTGGTCGTCCCGGTTCCCACCGCGACGACCACGACCACCACGACCACCACCGTCGGCGGCAGCGTGGATGGTTTTGGCGTTTCCATGTCGGTTTCAGAGGACGGTATGTTTGTAGGTGTGGGGGGAGGGTTTCCAGGAGCGCCGGTGATCGTCACCGAAACCACGGAAACGACGGTTATCGAGCAGCCCGCTGAGATTCAATATACGGTTCCATCCAAGGTAAAACTGGTGTTGCGGTCCACGGACGGAGAGTGGGCGGACGTCTATGTGGACGGCAAGATGGTCAGTGAATTCCGCAACGAATCGGAAAAAGTCGTGTGGATTTCCCCGGGGGTACACCAGGTCGAAGTCCGCGATTTTATGGCGAACTCGGCCTATTCTCGCGCACGAATCGATACCGCCTATGTGGACCATTTGACGATAGGGATCGCCGAAGACCAACCGATGGTTTGCTACGACCATGATGGGTTTTGGGCCCAGTGAGCCCCGAAACAGGGTTGGTGGCAGGAAGGCGTGGCCCTGCCGCCCCCTGTAAACGCGCGTCGAGTTGATTGTCCCAAAAGGGTGGTGAGTATGCGGCGCGTCGGGAGTGTCTTCCGATGAATGAGCATTCATTCAGAGGGGTTTTATCATGTTGAATCAATTTGTTGGTGGTTTGAAGGACAATTTGCAGGGGCTTCGTCGCGATCTTCCGAACCGGTCGGAAGAAGTGGTTCGCCAAGCCCGGACCCGTCTGCGCGCGGCGCGTGGACAGAGTGTGGAGCGCCTGTGGAATCTCCAGGTGGAAACTCTCACTCGCGTGGAGCAGGCGCTCGAAAAGGCGCCAGGGAATCTGCCCGTGTTGTCCCGCGTGGCCGATGAGGCGGAAAAGCTCGTTTCTCGTCGCTTGGAAGCGGTGACGGCGGCGCCGCTCGCGGAATACGATACCCTTCCCGCCAAGGATGTGCGCGCTGCGCTTTCGGGTCTCGGCCAGGTCGATTTGTTGGCCCTGCGTCGCTATGAGCAGGCCCACAAGGCGCGAAAGACCGTTCTTGCGGACGTGGAGCGGGAGCTGAACCGTCGCTTGCGCACCGAGCCGGTGGCGGCGGTTGTGGAAGAAGAAGCCGCGTAGTTCTGTTTTGAGGGGCGATCAGGGGGCGGGCTGGCTATCCAGTTCGCCCCTTCGCTTTTCCAGCAGTGGGGTGAGCATCACCACTCCGAGAACGACCGCGACCCCAAGGTAAAATGGTGGGCTGAGTTCTCGCCGTTCGTCCAGTAAGAACGCCGCGAAGATGATGGCGTACACCGGTTCCAGGTTGACGGTGAGCTGGGATGTAAACGTCGACAGATGCCGCAAAGCCATGAGCGAAAGCGTGAATGGAACGAGTGTGCAACCCCAGCCGAGGAGGAGCAGCAGCCCCGCATCGTGGGCCGTGGGTAGCGAGATCCCCGATCCTCCGAGTAAAAAGGGCAGCAAAAGGAGATTTCCGACGCCCAGCTCGACGGTCGTGACCACCAGCGCGTCGGCTTTGTGGGCGTGGCGTTTGTTGAGCATCGCGAAAATCGCGACCAGAAACGCGGAGAATGCACCCACCGCGATCCCGAAGTGGTAGTGGATGGGCACCCCCCCTACGACCAGCGCGATCCCCGGAATTGTCGCTATGCTTAGGAATATCTCAAGGATCGATGGTTTCCGCCGTTCAACCAGGGGCTCCAACACCGCTACAAAGGTCGGGGTGAGCGCCATGCACGTTGCGGCCACGGACGCATTAGCGAGTTTTATCGAGGCATAAAAGGTGAGCCAGTGAATGGTGACCAGCGCGCCGATCACCGCATACACTCCGAGTAGACGGCGGGGAATCGCCCAAATGCCACGCCAAATCTTCGGAAACAGAAGGAGCGTGCTCACCACGATCGCCGTTCGCCACCAGACCAGCGGCAGGGCGTCCAAGGTGATCAGCTTGCCGAGAATGGCGGTAAATCCCCAAATCAGCACGCAGAAGTGCATGACCGGAAGGGCGCGTTCAGGGCGCATGAACGCTCATGGTCCGACCAACCCAGGGGATACCTGGAGATCGGTAACTTTTCCGTCTGCAACCAGCAGCGCCACCTGCCAACGAACCGGCGTCCAAACGCCATCGTCGCGGAGCTTGTCGCAGACGACTTCGGCGGCGGTGGGGGAGGGGAATTCGGAGCTCCGCACGGTTCCGCATTGGAAGCCCAATTGCGCAAGCGTGCCCTTTGCGGCCTCCAAGGAGGATCCAATGGGCACCGAGTGGAAAAGTTGGCCTCTTACCTCCTTTGGATCGCTGTGGTCCTTCAGGTCAAGCGACCCGCCGCACGCCCAAAAAGCGAGGAACAACAGTGGAAAGAGGGACATGGCGATTCCGCACAAAAGGGAACCCCCAGTCCGAGCGAGCAGACTGGGGGTTCGAGAAGTTAACGCGGACGCTTGAAAGCGGCGCTATTCGGCGAAGGTGCGCTCTTCAAACATGTCCGCGGGCTCGGTGTCCACTTCATTGAACCGGACGGGTGCTTCCCCCTCAACGGTGTCGTAGAAATAGACGCGTTCGTCGGTGATCAGCGCGAGGGAGCTTGCGTCCATCGAGAACTCGGCGAGCGCCAAGGCGGGGAGTTGGTAGTGGGCGATGCGGTCTCCAGACGCGGACTCATATGCGTCGAGGAAGGCACCTTTCCCGCTGTCGAGGACCGCGACGGCTGCGCCGCGAGCCCCGAGATCGGTCAGGTCGTGCACGGCTCCCTTGGCTTCGATCGACCACGCCAAGGAGTTGTCCTCGTTGTACGCGGAGATTTCTTCGGCGCCGGTGGTCGCTACGTACAGCAATTGTTTGGTAGCGTCGAAGGCGACCTGATCCCCGGAGGCGTCGATAACAGTGGTCGAACCGTCACGATCGAGGCGGAGGACCTGGTTGTCGCTGGACAACCACACGGTGTTGGCATCGAAATTGACCGTCATGTCGGCCAAGCCGTCGCAAACGCCATTGTCGAGGCCGGTCGCCGCCAGAAGGGTGTCATTGCGCCATTCTACGCGACAGCCGTCGCCATCTTGGCGCAAGGTGGCGAAACCTTCGGCGGTCATTTTCGCGCCGAGAACGCCGGTGAGGGGGATATCTTCGGGCTGATTCCAGCCTTCATTGTCGAGAACGTGGATACCGGCGTCGGAAATGGCGAGGGCGATTTCGCCGCGGGTGTCGGCGATGCGTTCGTCGGGGGAGGGGATGTCATTGTCCGCGAGAATCATACCGGCGAAGGTGTCGAATTTGCAGGTCTGCTCGTTCATGGAGGCGTGGCCGACGACGCCGTCGTCGTACAACACCAAGCTGGAAACGCTGGATTCCAGGGTCGAACGCTGCTCGAAGTGGATTTCGTTGCTTGTACACCCGCTGATCAGCGCCATCAAACCGACCGTTCCGAGTACCTTCTGATGCATTCGATCCCCCAATCCGTGCCTGAACCCTGGAAGTATGGCACGCGGAATTTTCGGGTGCCACACCTATCGTGACGCGGTACACGAATAGCGATCAGAAAATTGCATGGGAGTTTGAATGCGTTTGAAGGACAAAGTGGTGTTGATCACCGGAGCGAGCCGCGGAGTTGGAGCGGCGGTGGCCCTGGCCTGCGCCCGCGAGGGAGCCCATGTGGCCCTGGCGAGCAAGACGGTCGACCCGAATCCTCGTCTTCCCGGCACTCTCGGCGAAGTGGCGGAGCAAGTTCGTGCGCTCGGTCGTGAGGCGTTGATTATCCCGACCGACGTGCGCGATGAAGAGCAGGTAGAACGTATGGGATCGGAGACGGTAAGGGTCTTCGGGCGCTTGGACGCGGTGATCAACAATGCCGGGGCGATCTTCTGGTCGCCGGTGGCGGATTGGCCAACCAAGAAGTTTGACCTGGTGTTTGGTGTCAACGTGCGGGCGGCTTTCATGGTGAGTCGCGCGGCGATCCCGCATTTGCGCAAGCAGGGCGGGCATGTGGTGATGATGTCACCGCCGATCAATCCAAAAGCCGCTCCGGGAAAAGGGCCGTACATGGTAAGTAAAATCGGTATGACCATGGTCGGAATGGCCATCGACGCCGAAGAGGCGAATGTCGCCGCTCACGCGTTGTGGCCCGTGACCGCGATTCGAAGTGCGGCGACCGAAAACCTGGGCATGGGCGGGCCAAAAGAATGGCGGGAAGCGGATATTCTTGCGGACGCGACCGTAGCGCTCATCGCCAAAGATCCCACGAAATCCAAGTTTCGCGCGTGGTTGGACGAGGAAGTGCTTGCGGAGGAGGGGATCACCGACTTCAAGAAGTATCGGTGCGATCCTGATTTCGAGCCGGAGCCGTTGTCGATCGCGCTGGTCGACCCCGACTGGAAGCGCTCGTAGCCCGCCTAAGCGTCGCTGTTGCGGTCGTGAAGACCGCGCGGCGAGGCAACACCGGGCGAACACAATTATTCCCCTCCGGTTTCCCAAGGTTCTTTGGGGATAACCACGGGAGGCATCGGGTCTGGATCGGCGATTGGCCACCAATCGCCCCAAAGGCTCTTGCCTCCGTCGATCGCGATGGTTTCGCCGGTGATGTAGTTGCCGGCGGGACTCGCTAAATAGGCGATGAACCAAGCGATCTCTTCGCAGGTGGCAAGGCGCTTCATGGGAACGAAGGACTGCATCCGAGAGATCAGGTCGAGTCCCGCGGGGTAACGGTTGATCCCGCTCGAGGCGACAAATCCGGGCGCCAGGGAGTTGATACGGATCCCGCGGTTGGCCCATTCGACCGCCAACGTGCGGGTCATGGCTTCCACTCCCGATCGTGCGGCCACCGAGTGCGCCATGCCCGGAAAGGCACCTTCGGTGAGCATGGTCACATTGACGATACAACCGCCATGTTTCAGCATCCAAGCATCGGCGGCGGCTTTGGTTAGGTTCCACGTCCCGGTGAGGTTGGTCGCGATCACCGCATCCCAACCCTTTCCGGAGATCGCTTCCGCAGGCGAAAAGAACTGTCCGCCGCCATTGTTGACGAGGAGATCGATTTTTCCGAACCGGGTGAGCACGCGGTCGATCAGGCCGGCGGTGTGTTCGCGATCACGGATGTCGCAGATTTCACCGACGACTTCGCGGCCCAGTTCATGGGACAGCCCCTCCGCGGCCGGGCGAATGTTGGCTTCCTTTCGAGAGGCGATCACCACTTGGGCGCCCAGTTGGCCGAGCTCGCGGGCGGTGGCGGCGCCAATGCCGGTTCCTCCGCCGGTCACCAGGCAGACCTGACCAGCGAAGAGATCGTCGCGGAAGATGCGGCTCATGTGTATTTCTCCGGGAGTGGGTCTATCGGAACCGGAACTCCGGGTCGACCGCTTGCGTTTGTTTGGGGTTGGCATAAGGCGAACAATCGGAGGTTGTATGCGTAAAGGGTGGTTGTCTTTGGCCGTGATTGGCGTTTGTGGTGTGGCAGCGTTGGCCTGCGGTGGCGACTCGAC
>SXGS01622173.1_pt1 | contig 13148 bp, 9 predicted proteins | sample 3174681 | NCBI WGS metagenome assembly SXGS01 (sample SAMN11356861, study PRJNA531348) | freshwater metagenome | isolation source: freshwater sample F1-80 | place: China: Fuxian Lake, Yuxi | collected 2017-12-25
CCTCGAAGAGGCCGACCGCCTCGCCGACGCCATCTCGGTGATCGACAACGGCCGCGTCATCGCCAAGGGCACCGCCGACGAGCTCAAGGCCTCGGTCGGCGGTCAGCGCGTCGCCGTCACGCTCGTCACCGAATCGGATGCTCGCGCCCTCACCGACATCATGTCCCGTTTCGGATCGGGAGACCCCGTCGAAGGCGGAGGCGGTCGCACCTTCGTCGTACCCGTCGACAACGGCCCCGTCGCGCTGAGCGCGATCGTCGGCGCCGCCGCCGAGCAGGGCATCGCCCTGCACGACGCCGGAATGCGCCGCCCCACTCTGGACGACGTGTTCCTGCAGCTCACCGGTCACACGGCCGAGCAGGCCGACGAGGCAGAAGGAACCGCGGCATGACGTCCGCGACCCTGCAACCCCTTGCCGGCAGCGCCATTTCGCGGTTCCTCTCCGACGGGTGGGTGACCACGTGGCGCAACCTGATGAAGATCATCCGGGTGCCCGAGATCCTGCTGTTCAGCTTGATTCAGCCGATCATGTTCGTGCTGCTGTTCACCTACGTGTTCGGCGCCGCGATCGAGATTCCCGGCGACGGCTACGAGTCGTTTCTCATGGCAGGCATCTTCGCCCAGACAGTGGTGTTCGGCTCGACGTACTCGGGCTCGGCGATGGCGCAAGATTTGAAAGACGGCATCATCGACCGGTTCCGCACCCTGCCGATGAGCGGGGCGGCCGTGCTGGTCGGCCGAACCAACGGCGACCTCGTCATCAACTCGCTGTCGATGCTCGTGATGATGGGCACCGGGTTCCTCGTCGGCTGGCGGGTCAACTCGTCGCCGCTCGAATTCGTCGCCGGCGTAGCGCTGCTGCTGCTGTTCGCCTACGCGTTCTCGTGGGTGATGGCGTTCCTCGGCCTCGCGGTGCGCAGCCCCGAGATCATCAACAATGTGTCGTTCCTCGTGCTGTTTCCGCTGACGTTCATCTCGAACGCGTTCGTGCCGAGCGAGAACCTGCCGACCCCGCTGCGGGTCTTCGCCGAGTGGAACCCCGTGTCGGCCCTCGTGCAGTCGGCCCGTGAGCTGTTCGGCAACGTCCCTCCCGGCACGCCGCCCGGCGACGCGTGGACCGCGCAGAACCCGATCGCGACCGTCATCATCGGCATCGCCGTCATGCTGCTGATCTTCGTGCCGCTGTCGATCAAGCGGTTCCAGACGCTCAGTCGGTAGGTCACGCAGCACCGTTTACATCATATGATTGCAGCGCAGGCGTAAGGCCCGCGTGACCGCGGAGGACTCGATGGCGCGACCCCCCCTATCCGTTCAGTTGTATACGGTGCGCAATCACCTGAACGACAACCCCGAGTCAACGATCGCGGCGCTCGCGGCGATGGGCTTCACAGCGGTCGAGCCCTTTGGTCTCGACGCTCTAGACCCTCGGGTGCGCGACGCGATCCTCTCCCACGGGCTCGACGTACCAACCGCGCACGGTCCGGTGCTAGAGAAGGCGGATGCCGTCTTCCGCGCGGCGCGCGAATTGGGCTGCACCACGGTCGTCGACCCGTGGCAACCAGACGACGCGTTCACCACCCGCGACGGCGTCGCCAAGCTCGCACAACGGCTGTCCGCTGCCGCCGAGCAGGCCGCCGAACACGGCATCACCGTGGGGTACCACAACCACGATCACGAGCTGCGGCACACGATCGACGGCGTTCCGGCCCTGCTCGTGCTGGCAGAGCTGAGCGATGAGCGGGTCGTTTTCGAGCTCGACGTCTACTGGTGCACGGTCGCGGGGGCAGACCCCGTCGCGGTCGCGAAGCGCCTCGGAAACCGCCTGATCGCACTGCACATGAAAGACGGCGACCCCGCGGCGGGCGTCGCGGCGCAGGTCGTGGCAGGGACCGGTGGTGTCCCACTGGCGGCGACGCTCGCGGCCGCACCGCGCGCCCTGGCGGTCATTGAGTTCGACGAGTTACCGCCCGATGGGCTCGACGCCATCTCAGCGTCACGCGCGTATGTGAGTGCGCTGGAGGACGCATCGTGAGCGAACCGGTCGGGGTCGGGGTCATCGGCGCAGGCGTCATCAGCACGCAGTATCTCAACAACCTCGCCGACGCCCCCGACGTGGCGGTGCGCATGGTCGCCGACCTGGACGTCGAGCGCGCCGCTGACCGTGCCCGCTCACACGGGGTTGCCGACCACGGCACGGTCGATGCACTCCTCGCACGCGACGACATCGAGATCGTGCTGAACCTGACGGTACCCGCGGCGCACGCACCGGTCGCGCGAGCCTGTCTCGACAGCGGCAAGCACGTCTGGACGGAGAAGCCCTTCGCATTGGATGTGACCGAGGGCACAGAACTCCTGGCGCACGCGGTCGACCGGGGGCTGCGCGTCGCGTGCGCGCCCGACACCGTGCTGGGCGGAGGCGTGCAGACAGCGCGACGGCTGATCGCCGACGGAGCCATCGGCGAGCCCCTGAGCGCGCTCACCATGTTCCAGGTCTCCGGCCCCGAAAGCTGGCACCCCAGCCCGGAATTCCTCTACGCCCGCGGCGGCGGCCCACTGTTCGACATGGGGCCGTACTACCTAACGGCGCTGATTCACCTCCTCGGCCCCATCAGCCGGGTGGATGCACGCGGCACGCGGGCGCGAACGGAACGCGTCATCGGGTCGGGCCCCCGCGCCGGAGGGGTGTTTCCCGTCGAGGTCGACACGGGCATCCAGGCGCTGTACGACTTTCCTGGCGGGGGCGTCGCACAGTCGACGTTCAGCTTTGAGTCCGCTCGCCCCCGCGTCGGGGTCGTCGAGATCAGCGGCACGGAGGGCACCATCGTTCTTCCCGACCCGAACCTGTTCGACGGAGACATCACCATCTGGCGGCACGGCATGTTGAGTGATGATGAACCTGAACGCTACGACGGAGCGAGCGCGGGGATGACGCGGGGGCTGGGCGTCGTCGAACTCGCACGCGCGATTCGCAGCGGTGTTGCCGAGCGCGCAAGCGGAGAACTGGCCCTGCACGTGCTCGACGTCATGGCGAGCACCGTCGCGGCTGCCGCACAGGCTGAACCCGTGGCAGTGTCGACGACCTGCGCCACCCCTCCCCTGATGCCCGCTGACTTCGACCCGCGAGCGCGCACCCTATGACCCGCGCAGCGCTCATCGGCGGCGGCTTCATGGCCGAGGTGCACTCGCGTGCCCTGCGCGCGAACGGGGTCGAGATTGTCGGACTCGCGTCGTCCTCGGCCGACAGCGCCCGCCGGGCGGCGACCCGGCTCGGCCTCGGCCACGCTTATGACAGCGTGAGCCACCTGCTGGCGGATGACCGCGTCGACCTTGTCCACGTGCTCACCCCTAACGCCTCCCATGCCGAGCTCGCGGGGGCCGCGCTCGCGGCGGGCAAACACGTGGTGTGCGAGAAGCCACTGGCGACCTCCGTGGCCGACGCGGAAGCACTGCTCGCTGCCGCGGCAACGGCGGGACGCACGGCGGCGGTGCCGTTCGTGTATCGCTTTCACCCGATGGTCCGCCACGCACGCGAGCGCATCCGGAATGGAGAGGCGGGCGCGCCGGTCACCGTGCGCGGCGCCTACCTCCAAGACTGGCTGCTCGAGCCTGACGACGACAATTGGCGGGTCGATGAGTCGACCGGCGGCGCCTCACGCGCCTTCGCCGATGTCGGCACCCACCTGTTCGATCTCCTCGAGTTTGTCATCGGCGAGCGCGTGTCGCGACTGACGGCCGCGGCGAGCACCGTGCATCCACAACGGAATGGGCGGGATTTGCACACCGAGGACGCGGTCAGCATTGTCGCGGAGACCACCCGCGGCACGCTCATCAGCGTTCTGGTCTCGCAGGTAGCGCCGGGTCGCAAGAATCACCTCAGCCTCGAGGTGCACGGTCTCCGTGAGACGCTTCGCTTTGACCAGGAAAGACCCGAGGAATTGTGGATCGGTCGACGCCGGGGCAGCGAGCAGCACCTCCGCAACCCCGACGAGCTGACGGGCGACGCGGCGCGCTTGAGCCGACTCCCCGCCGGCCACGCTCTCGGGTACCAGGATGCATTCACCGCGTTCATCGCCGACGTGGTCGCGACCATCGACCAGGGCGCCCCGGTCGACGGGCTCCCGCTCTTTGCCGACGGAACCCGCGCGGCTCACCTCACGGCGGCTGTCCTCGAGTCGGTCGCCAGCCAATCCTGGGTGACCGTTCCCCACCCGCCCAGCTCGACGGAGGAGCTCTCGTGACCACGCACCCCGTAACCCTGTTCACCGGCCAGTGGGCCGACCTGCCGCTCGACGAGGTAGCCCGCCTTGCCAGTGAGTGGGGCTACGACGGTCTCGAAATCGCCTGCTCGGGCGAACACCTCGACGTCGAGCGCGCCGTGCACGACAATGCCTATCTCGCCGAGCGTCGGGCGATTCTCGACCGGTATGGCCTGTCCGTTTACGCGATCTCTCACCACCTTGCGGGGCAGGCCGTGTGTGACGACCCGATCGATTTTCGGCACGAGGCGATCCTGTCGCGCCGCGTCTGGGGTGATGGCGACCCCGAGGGTGTGCGACAGCGAGCGGCGGCCGAACTCATGCTCGCTGCGCGCGCCGCGCGGCGGCTCGGGGTCGACACCGTGGTCGGCTTTACGGGCTCCAGTATCTGGCCATATGTCGCCATGTTCCCCCCTGTTCCCGGCGAGATGATCGACGCCGGATACGACGACTTCGCGCGGCGCTGGAACCCGATCCTCGACGTCTTCGACGGCGAGGGGGTGCGCTTCGCCCACGAGGTTCACCCCGGCGAGATCGCCTACGACTACTGGACGAGTCGTCGCGCGCTGGAGGCGATCGACCATCGCGAGGCGTTCGGATTCAACTGGGACCCGAGCCACATGATGTGGCAGGGCATCGACCCCGTGGGCTTCATCGTCGAGTTCGCCGACCGCGTTTACCACGTCGACTGCAAGGACACGCGGCTTCGGCCTCGCGACGGTCGCGCCGGCGTGCTGGGCTCGCACCTCGCTTGGGGTGACCCCCGTCGCGGGTGGGACTTCGTCTCAACCGGTCGCGGCGACGTGCCGTGGGAGGACGCATTTCGGGCCCTGCGGGCCATCGGGTACGACGGCCCCATCTCCATCGAGTGGGAAGACGCGGGCATGGACCGGCTACACGGAGCCCACGAAGCGGTGGGGTTCGTGCGCAGCCTGCTCTGGTCGCTTCCCACCGCGTCGTTTGATGCGGCGTTCCGGCAGCAGAACTGAGTCGCGCCTCAACGAGCTGCCACGACGCGCTGCCGCTGCATCCCGAGACCCTCGATTTCGAGTTCCATGACGTCGCCGACGGCGAGGTAGGCGGGCTCGGCCATGCCCAACGCGACGCCCGGCGGTGTTCCCGTATTGATGAGGTCGCCGGGCTCGAGCACCATGAATTGGCTGAGGTAGTGAACAATCGTGGCCGGCGAAAAGATCATCGTCGACGTTGAGCCCGTCTGACGTCGCAGCCCGTTGACATCGAGGCGCATGCTGAGCGCCCCCGGGTCGAGCTCGTCCGCGGTGGCGAGCCACGGCCCGGCGGGGTTGAAGGTCTCGGCCGACTTGCCTTTCGCCCACTGACCGCCGCGCTCGAGTTGAAAGGCTCGCTCACTCACATCGTTGACGACGAGATACCCGGCGATCGCGCGCGCGGCGTCGTCTTCTGTCTCGAGGTAGCGTGCGCGCTGCCCGATGACAAGTCCGAGTTCGACCTCCCAGTCGAGCTTGGTCGCACCCCGCGGCATGACGACATCATCGTGGGGGCCGACGAGCGTGTTCGGGCTCTTGGTGAACAGGATGGGCTCGTCGGGCACGGCCATCCCCGACTCCGCGGCATGATCGCTGTAGTTGAGCCCAATACACAAGATCTGGTGCGGGCGGGCGATCGGCGCTCCGATGCGCTCGTCGCCGAACTCGCTGATCGCTCCCGGGGCTGTGCGCTCGGTTACCACACTTCGCAGGGCCTCGATTCCACCGCTGCCGAAGAATTCCTCGTCGAAATCGCGGACGATGTCGGCGACGTCAACGTAGTGGTGGTCGTCCAGGCGCACGACGGGTCGCTCACGCCCCACGTCACCGAGCCGCATGAGCTTCATGGATCCTCCTCGATCGGGCTCGCTCCACCGGAGCCAGGTATACATCATATGATTGGATGCGCGCCGCTGTACCAGGAAGGACGCCGATGGCCCCAGCCCGCTCGACCAAGAACGCGAGTTCTGCCGCCGGCCGGGCCCTCGCGGCCGTACTCGTTGGGCGCGTCAGCGAGCGGCCGTCTGATCTGCTCGTCGCCGCCCACGATGCGTCGCACATCACGATCACTCCGACGATCACCGCGACCGCAACCAGCGTCGCCGACGTGGCCGCGGCGTTCACGGTCGCCCATGACCACGGCCTTCCCGTCACCCTGCGCTCAGGGGGTACCAGCTTGAGTGGCCAGGCGGGCGGGGCCGGCCTCATTCTCGACGTCCGACGCGGCTTCCGCTCGATGACCGTCATGGATGACGGTCATCGAGTGCGCGTGGCGCCGGGCATGACCCTGCGGGCCATCAACACGCGACTAGCGCCACTGGGGCGGATACTCGGGCCCGATCCCGCGAGCGAGGTCGCGTGCACGATCGGCGGTGTCATCGCGAACAACTCGAGCGGCATGAGTTGCGGCACCCACGCCAACGCCTACGCGACCATCGAATCGTGCACCGTCGTCCTTCCCTCCGGAACGACACTTCGTACGGGCGACCCCGACGCGGATGACCAACTCGCGACGCGAGAGCCCGAACTCTTTGCGGGGCTCAGTGCGCTGCGTGACGAGGTTCGCGCCGACCCCTTCGCCGTCCGTGAGATTCGACGCCTCTTCTCGATCAAGAACACCATGGGCTACGCGATCGCGGCTCTTCTGGACTACGACTCACCCGCACGAATACTCGAACACCTCCTCGTCGGAAGCGAGGGCACCCTGGGCTTCATCGCCGAGGCGGAATTGCGCACCGTGCCCCTCTTGCCGCACGCGGCAACGGCGCTGATCGCGCTTCCGACCGTGGCTGATGCTGCCGCGCTCATTCCGGCGCTCATCGACGGCGGGGCCGACACCGTCGAACTCCTCGATGCGACGAGTGTGCGCGTCTCGGCCTCCCTCGCTGGGGCGCCCGAAGCCCTGCGAACGATGCGGGACAGCGGTGACGTCGCACTTCTCGTCGAGGTGCGCGGCGCCGACCCGGCCGAGCTCGCGCATCGTGTCACCCGCGTACAGAGCGCACTCTCGCTGGCCGGCGGCCCCCGCTTTGAGCCCACCTCCGACACCGCCGCGCGCGCCGATCTCTGGCGCGCCCGCAAGGGCGTGTACGCCGCCGTGGCCGGCATGCGACCGACCGGCACGACAGCGCTGCTCGAAGACATCGCGGTGCCGGTTCCGGCACTCGCCGAAACGTGCCGCCGCCTGACGGCCCTCCTCCAGGGGCACGGGTATGACGATGCGGTGATCTTCGGGCATGCGAAAGACGGCAATCTGCACTTCATGGTGGTGGAAGATTTCACCAGCCAGGACGGGCACCGCCGCTTCGCCGCGTTCACCGATGAGCTGGTCGACCTCGTTCTGTCCGTCGGGGGCACCCTCAAGGCAGAGCACGGCACCGGTCGCGTCATGGCACCCTTCCTCGAGCGGCAGTACGGCGCGACGCTCACATCGGTGATGCGCCGCATCAAACAGCTGATTGACCCGCGCGGCGTGCTGAACCCAGGCGTGATCATCACCTCCGACCCCACAGCGCACCTCCGCGACATCGTCACCCCGCCGACGGTGGAAGCCGAGGTCGATCGCTGTGTCGAGTGCGGGTACTGCGAGCCCGTGTGTCCGAGTCGCGACCTGACAATGACGCCGCGCGAACGCATCGTGCTGCGCCGCGAGATTGCGCGCGCCGAGGCAGCCGGAAACCACGCGCTCGCAGCACAACTGCGCAGGGCGGAGCACTATGACTCTGTCGCGACGTGCGCGGTTGACGGGATGTGCGCGACAGCCTGCCCTGTGGGCATCAACACGGGCGATCTTGTTCGCCGCCTCCGAAAAGAGCGCATGCCCCACCTCGGCGACCGTGCCGGCGTGGTCGCCGCCCAGTCGTTCGCCCCGAGCTCTCGCGGCGTCTCTGCCGCATTGACCATCGCGGCGAGCCTGCCCGCGGCCCTCCCCCGAGGCGTGACAGCAGCTGCTCGCCGGCTCGCCTCCCCGGAGGTCGTACCCTCCTGGACGTCCGACCTCCCCGCGGGAGGGAGACGACGACGGCCGCGCCGCGCGGCCGACCCCGACGCCGTGTTCTTCCCGGCGTGTGTTGGCACGATGTTCGGTTCTGCGGGCAGCACGCCCTCGGATCGGGCGATCATCGAGCTGGCGCGGGCTGCCGGCCTCGAGTTACGCGTCCCGGACGACATCGAGGGGCTGTGCTGCGGAACACCGTGGAGCTCGAAAGGCGCTGCCCGCGGTCACGCGCTGATGCGGGAACGCACCGCGGTCGCTCTCATGGCGGCCACCGAGCACGGGCGCCTCCCCGTCGTGGTTGATGGCAGCTCGTGTGCCGAGGGCCTCCTCTCGTCGCTCGGTCGCGAATCGAGAATCACCGTGCTGGACGCGATCGAGTACGTGGCCACGCGCATCCTGCCGAGCCTTCCCCCCGTTCCCGCGACCGCGCGCGTTCGTCGGCTCGTGCTGCACCCCACCTGTTCTGGCACCACCGCGGGCACGACGCCCCACCTTCTTGCCCTCGCCGAACACGTGGCACATGAGGTCGTGATTCCGGCTGACTGGGGCTGTTGCGGCTTCGCCGGCGACCGTGGAATGCTGCGTCCCGAGCTCACGGCTAACGCGACGGGCGCCGAAGCTGCGGCGGTCGCCGAGCTCTCAGCCGACGCATACGCGTCGACGAACCGTCCCTGCGAGATCGGGATGACGCGCGCGACCGGGGCACCCTACGAAGCGATCGTGAGCATCCTGCACCGTGCGGTGCTCCCTGCGCGTCAGTAGGTCGCGCGGCCGCCGCTGATGTCATACACGGCCCCGGTCGAGAACGAGACACGGTCGGAACACAGCCAGCTGATCAACTCAGCCACCTCGTCTGCCCGGCCGACGCGGCCCATCGGGATCAGACGCGTGATGCGGTCCAAGACCTCCGGAGACGTCGTCGCGTTCATGGGGGTGTCGATGACGGCGGGGGCGATGGCGTTGACCAAGACACCGGTCGTTGCGAGTTCCTTTCCGAACGCCTTGGTCGCCGCGATGACCGCTGCTTTCGTCGCCGAGTAGGCGGCAAGGCCCGGGTTGCCGTCCTTGCCGGCCATGCTCGCGATCGTCACGATGCGACCCCAGCCGCGCTCGACCATGGCGGGTGCGGCCGCCCGCATGGCCGACACCGTTCCCAACACGTTGACTTCCCACACCCGGCGCCACCCCGCGTCGTCCGTCTCGAGCAGAGGAGCGTTCGGCCCGACAACGCCCGCGCTCGTGACCAACACGTCGAACGGGCCTGCACCCGTGATCGCGGCCCGCATGGCGGCGTCGTCGGTGACGTCCACGCGCAGATCTGCCTCGCCTGCACGGTCGAGGGTGACGACCGTCAGCCCATCAGCGCGCAATTTTGCGACCGCGGCCTCACCCAGTCCACTGCAGCCGCCCGTGACGAGGGCTCGCCGGGTCACGTCGCGCCCCCCTCGCGGCGTAGCTCGACGACGAGGTCGGACAGGTACTCGTGTCGGTCGCCTTCCATCTCTTTGAACCACAGTCGAGCTCGCGCGCCGAGACGCACACACGTGCGCTTGCGCTCGAGATCAACCGCGGAGTCGGTGGGCTGCAGTGACGGGTACCAGAGGGTGGCTCCGGGGCGGTGAACGATGCGGATCGGCGTCGACCACTGTTGAGCGTTGTCTCCCGCGCCCAGGTCAGCGTGCGGGTTGATCGACAGGAAGAGGCTGTCACCCACCCAGAAAGGGCCATCGACGCGGCCGAGAAGCATGACCCACACACCCAGGTCTTCGTTCCAGCTGACCGACGGCCCCCAGTAGTACAGCTGGTCGCCCTGCGATACGGCGCCACCCCCCTCGTGGGCGGGGATCTGCAGTGTCGCGATCGGCTGGCCCGCGTCGTCCCAGGCCGCATCGAATGAGGTCCCGTTCCACCTTTCGGCCCGTCCGGTCGGCGAATCAAGGTCGGCCAGGCGGATGCGCGCCACACTGACGCACTGACCGCTCGCCTCCCGGTCGGCCGACCAGGTGTCCGCCTGCCACCGCTCCGGGTAGGCATACTCGCCGTAGAAGACGTACAGGTGCTCGCCGCTCGCGATCGCGCTGGGGTCACCCACGCCGCCGGGGAAGCAGTAATTGCGGTTCACGGGCAAGCGGATCATGCGCTCATCTCGGTCCTCCAAGAGAACGCCGCGATCCTCCCATCTGTCTCCGCCGTCGTCAGAGCGCATGATGCCGATGCGGGGCACCGCCTGAATCGACTCGTCACCCTTCAGCCCCGGCGGCCAGTCGCGGTCGCTCAAGCCGCGGCCTGTGGCGGGGTCGTAGAGCAACGTTTCTGGGTAGTTTTCGTTGTGATAGAGCGCGTAGAGTCGCCGCCCCGTGGGGTCGCCTGGGTCTGAGTAGACCGTCTCGAACCACACGGCGCCGTGCAGTCCCTCTGCCTCGCGCGGCGCAACGGGGGGAAGCTCGGGGTCACGAAATTGCTCGGCGCGCAACGAAAACGCCTCGGCGACCGTCGACCCTTCGCCAATCTTCAAGTGAGCTCCATCACCCCACACCGGGTCTTCGCCGTACTTGCCCGGAAAGATGCGAAACCGCTCGCCGATCCACGCCGACGCCATGTTGCAGTCAACGAAGGTGCCGAATACCTGGCGGTCCGTCGGAATCAGGTCGACGATGACTCCGTCGACGCCGGTCGGGATGCTCGTGCGCTGGTTTGCCATCAAGTTTCCTTAGTCGCGTGGCCGGTCAGGAAGGTGACGCTGCCCGTTACCGTGCGCGCGGGCAGCTGATACGGCGGCAGCACGCCGGGTCCGCACGCGGCCGTCCCGACGCCAGACGCCGCGAAATCAATCGCAATGTGAACGGTGTCACTGGCCGGAAGGTCAGCGTCGTGGCTGGTGGCAGCAACCGTGAGGGGATCCCAGGGGCGCACGGTGAGTCCCACACCGTGCGGCGCGAGAATCTGGAGAGCGTCGGCTACCGAGGCCCAGTACACGTCGGCACGGCGTCCCGCCTCCTGCGGACGCGCGGTCGGCACGTGCAGCCCGCTGACCGTGTCAGCGAACCATCCCCACCCGCTGCCCTGACCGGTGTCGGCGTAGGCCGGCCCGGGGCCGCGGCCGGCCCATGCCACTCGCGACGTTCCACGGCCCGGAATGCGGGCCGTCACGGCGACGCGAGCCCAGTGAGAAGTCCAGTCGGGGTTCCAGCCCCCCGAGGGTTCGGCCGTCAGGTCGAGGCGCACGCCGCCCGCGACGGGCGTCCACACCCACGTGCAGTCCACCCGCGCATCGGTCGCGGCCGCTCCCACGCGGGTGCGAACGACGGTGGCGCCGTCGCGTTCGGTGCGGTCGATCAGTCGGACGATCGGCCGATGGAGTCCGTTGTGGGCCCACCGATCGGCGGCGGAAGGCTGCGCATCCTCCGTCCATCCGACGCCCCGGTCGTTGTCGGTGGGCGCGCGCCAGAGGTCAAGCGCGACGCCCCCCAGCAGGCAGTCCCCCATCGACACGAGAGCACCGGTCTGCGGGTCCCAGCTCAGAAGGGGCTCGCTACGCGCATTCTCCGAGCGCTCTGCGGCCCACGCGGCGAGCGCCGTTCGCGCGCTCACCGGCTGAGCACGCCCGAGAAGCTGGCCAGGGTCGAGGCCGGGTCGTGACTGGGCAACGACTGCGGTGACGGTCAGCACCCCTCCTCCGCCGTTGAGACGCTGCCGCACCGCGTCAGGGAGCGCGATGCGCGTCGTTCCGCGGGGCGGGAGCACCGGTACCGAGAGTTCTCCCTCGTCCGCGATCCCGCGCGCCGTGGCGACTGCCCACCGAAACGTCGCGTGGGAGGTGTCGATCGTGTCGTACCGACTCCGGACCGTGACCTCGTGGTCGTCAACGGTCAGCACGATGGGCGCGAAGACCGCGCCGAGGTCGGCGAGTTGGGGGCGCGGTGTCCTATCTGCGGCGACGAGACCATCGATGACGAAGTTGCCATCGTGCACGGGCTCATCGAAGTCTCCCCCATAGGCCGTCGCCGGGCGACCGTTGCGCTCACTGTCGATGCCGTGTTCCAGCCACTCCCACACGAAGCCGCCCATCAGCCGGGGGTGCGCGTCAAAGAGCTCTTGGTATTCGGTAAGGCCGCCCGGGCCGGTTCCCATGGCGTGCGCGTACTCACACAAGAGGAACGGCATCGCGCGCCGCCGAGTGTCGGCGTCCTCGTCGTCGATGGCCGGTTCCGTGCGGGTGACGATCGCCGCAACCTCGTCGGGGGATGCATACATACGGCTCCACACATCCACGTCGCGGCACGTCTGGTCGCCTTCGTAGTGCAGGGGGCGCGATGGATCGCGGCGTCGCGCTTCGTCAGCCATGGCGGCGAGGTTCCGGCCCGTCCCCGCTTCGTTACCGAGCGACCACATGATGATGCTCGGGTGGTGCCGGTCGCGTTCCACCATCCGCGCCATCCGGTCCCGCAGTGCGGCCTCCCAGGCGGGGTCATCGGTCGGGTTTCCGCGCCACCCGACGACCTCAAACCCGTGCGTCTCGACATCGCACTCGTCCATGACCCAGAAGCCGAGCTCATCAGCCAGGTCGAGCATCCGCGGGTGGGGTGGATAGTGAGCCGTACGGATCGCGTTGATGCCGTGGGCCTTCATCATGAGCAACTCGGTGCGAACGATGTCCGCCGGCACGTGCCGCCCCCAGACGGGATGGTGCTCATGGCGGTTGACACCGCGCAGCCGAATGGGGGAGCCGTTGACGGCGAAGACGCCATCGCTGATGGCGATGGAGCGAAAACCGACGCGAAGCTGCACGGTCTCGTGGTCGGGCTCAGGGCCGGTCGACACCCGCACCGTGTACAGCTGCGGTGATTCGGCGCTCCATGGCTCGACCGCCAGATCGGTGACCACCCC
>SXGS01029892.1_pt1 | contig 13146 bp, 14 predicted proteins | sample 3174681 | NCBI WGS metagenome assembly SXGS01 (sample SAMN11356861, study PRJNA531348) | freshwater metagenome | isolation source: freshwater sample F1-80 | place: China: Fuxian Lake, Yuxi | collected 2017-12-25
CGCAGGAGATCGAGTAATTGCGCTTGAGCACACCGTGGCCTGGGAGATCGAACAGGAAGCCGAGGTACTGTCCTGGCTCGTGCCTGAGGACCGACTGCCCATCTTCGGGAACGAGTACGAACGAGCGGATCGTCTCGCTCTCGGGCGTCACACTCTCGACCACGAAGTTGCGCCAGCCGTTCCAACCGCCAGGCTTGGCGGCGAGCTCGCGATAGATCGTCGCCTCACGGCCAATCAAAAGCTCGGCCAGAAACCAGTAGGCTTCGCCCCATGCCGCGCAAATTTCCGGTGTCGCCGCTTCGCCCAGCACATCGCCGATCGCTGCAAGCAACGCATCGGCCACGTAAGGATAGTGCTCGGGTAGGATGTTGAGGGCGACGTGCTTCTGTGCGATCCGCTCGACCGCTCCCGAGAGCGCCCCTAAATTATCGATGTTGCGGGCATAGGCGAGCACCGCCTGAGCGAGAGCCTTTGGCTGTGAACCGGTCTCGCCATGATGCGACTGGTTGAAGAGATCCCGGATCTCCGCGTTCTTGAATAGGCGCTCGTACATGCGCTTGGTGATGTCGAAACCATGCGCTTCCAGCGCCGGCGCCGTGGCCTTGATCAGGGCGATCGTCGAAGGAGTGAGCGGAGTGGGCATCAGCAGCTCTCAAAGGTGCATCAACGCCGCATCTTCTACCAGGCTGGCCATAAAGATGCAAAGAGAATATACCTTCTAGCCATGCAGGATTTTCGATGCGTCTGACCCGCTACACCGACTACGCGTTGCGCACGCTGCTCTATCTCGGCTTGCATGAGCCGCAGCAGAGCTCGATTGCCGAGATCGCTCGCGCCTATGGCATCTCTGAAAGCCACCTCACCAAGGTGGTTCATCAACTCGGCCGCTTAGGGCTGATCCGCACCAGCCGTGGCCGCGGTGGCGGCCTGCGCCTAGGCCCGCGCGCTGACGAGATCGTCATCGGTGCTGTCGTGCGTCAAACGGAGGACGATCTCGCCTTGGTGGAGTGCTTCGCGGGAGGAGCCTGCGCGATCACGGCGCCCTGCCGCCTGCGGCGAGCCTTGGGGGAGGCCCTAGCGGCGTTCCTGGCCGTTCTCGACGGCTATACGCTCGCGGATCTCTTGGGGGACGAAGCCGGCACGGAGATCGCAGCAATTTTGGGGCTGCCGAAGGAAGTGCCGGCCACCTCATTGTGGAGAGCTGATCACGTTTAGGGGTTCCGATCTGCCTATCAGCGGGTGGGAAGGCACGATTATACCCGCTCAGGGGTACTTCGCAGCCGCAAGTGTGAAACCGAGAAAGGCAATTTCGTACGACTATAGTTGAAGCGGGAGAGTGTGAAATTGAGGCCTTTCACCCGAGGCCGCGGTCAACCTATAGCCTAATACAAGCATCGTCGCGGACACAGGTCCGCTACCCGTTGATGAAGGACGAGACAGTGTCAGAGGGAAGAGCACCACGCACGATCGCCGCGACCAACGGCGTGGCGCAGGACGCAGCCTTCGGAGCCGTTATCGCGCCGATCCATCTGTCCACCACGTACAAATTTCCCGCTTTCGCAAAGCCAGGCCCATACGACTACTCGCGTCTCGGTAATCCGACCCGCGATCAACTCGCGGACACGGTCGCCAAGCTTGAAGGCGGTGCTCGTGCCGTCATGGTCGCAAGCGGCATGGCAGCCCTCGACCTAGCACTCTCGGGTCTTCGGCCCGGAGATCTCCTGGTCGCGCCGCATGATTGTTACGGAGGCACGCACCGTCTGCTCAGCCTTCGCAGCGCACGAGGCCATTATCGCGTGGCGTTCGTCGATCAGACGGATGGTGAAGCGCTTGCGGCAGCGCTGGCGCTTGAGCCGAAGGTCGTACTCGTCGAGACGCCGAGCAACCCACTCATGCGGGTGGTCGACATCCGCCACATTACCGACCTTGCCAAGGCGGCCAGCGCACTGACGGTGGTTGACAACACCTTCCTGTCACCTGCGCTGCAACAGCCGATTGCTCTTGGTGCCGACTTGGTTGTCCACTCCACGACCAAATTCCTGAACGGCCACTCCGATGTTATCGGTGGAGCCGTCATTGCTGCTGACGCCGCGCTCGGCGAAGAGCTGGCGGCGTGGGCTAATACGATCGGCGTTACCGGTTCACCGCTCGATGCCTATCTCACGCTCCGAGGCGTCCGTACGCTCTTCGTGCGGGTAGAGCGCCAGCAACAGACCGCCGCGACCATCGCAGCCTTCCTCGACACGCATCCGGCAGTCAGCCGTGTTCATTACCCAGGTTTGACCTCTCATCCCAGCCACACGCTCGCAAAGTCACAGCAGAGCGGTTTCGGTGCCATGCTCAGTTTCGAGCTTGCCGGTGGCCTTGCGGCGGTCCGGATCCTCGTGGAGACGCTGCAAGTCTCCACGTTGGCCGAGTCCCTCGGCGGCGTCGAGAGCCTGATTGCACACCCGCCAACGATGACACACGCTGCAATGGACCCCGAAGCACGTGCAACAGCCGGCATCACGGACGGGCTACTTAGACTATCCGTTGGCCTCGAAGACGAAGACGACCTTCTGACCGATCTTCGTCAAAGACTGGCTGCAGCGTCCAACGTTTGAACAATCAGCGCCAAGAGCGGTGGCGAGACGCTCCCACTGGTAGGCACCTGGATCCGACCGTCGGTCTGGCGTTGTCGATCAGGGGGGGCTCCAACGCTAACCTGTTGCCTTACCTCGCTCGCGAGGGCTGTTTGCTTTCGGGGCTATACCGATGGTCTGATGAGGATGTGATTCCCCGCGTCCTCAGCCTCGGAGTCAAATTTGGTTTTGAGGTACTTCGGCCATATGCCGCAGCCATCTCTACTTCATGTTGCAATCCATACATATGCTCTGCGCGATCGATCGGTCCTCCATCTATCAAGCCATGCTTAAGGTGCAGTTTGCCATCCAAGCATCCGATCGGCCCCAGCGGCAGCCCCTTCACCTCGGAGACGTCTTCTATGTCGAAGACCGGCTTACTCCGCCTTTGGCTTGCGGAGGTGATGGACCTGCCACGTCAGCATCATGCTCGAAGCCATTAGGGCTGCGTGCAGGAGCTGAAGAAGAAGCGAACCGTCTTGCATGACCCAATCCCGTGGACCTGGCCGTACCAGGACTACGAGTGGCTATGGCAATAAACGGGCCAACACCCAGCATGGCACGCTGCGCATTCGGTTAGTCTGTAGATTTGGACCTGGGCGGCCGCCTACGCCGGATCGCGGCGGGGAAGCGCGAGGGGCTTGGTCGAGAGCAGGCGCGTCAGGGTCGCGAGCAGGTCGGTCTGGGTGATGATGCCCAGGACGCGGCGTTCGCCATCCACGACCACAACCGCATGGGTTCGGCCGTCGGTCAGCGAGGAGGCTAGCGCGACCACCGACTTGTCCGGACCCGCCGTTTGGGCCTCGGACATCACCTGCGTGATACCCTCCTCGCTGTGCAGCGTCAGCTCGCGCAGGCCGAGCGTGCCCACCAGCCGGCCGACTCCGTCCACCACGGGCAATGTCCGGATGTTGTGCGCGATCAGGAGTTCCCGCGCCCGCTCGGCGCTGCCATCCAGCGCGATGGTGACCACGTCACGCGACATGATGTCCGCACAGGTGAGGTCGCCCTGCGTACGCACCAGCGCGTGAAGCTCGACGTGACGAAGGAGGCGGTCGAGGTCGGCGCGGTCGATGTCCAGCGTCTCATGCAACTCGACCAGCGCGGCATCGACGTCTTCCTGCCGGAAGCCGACACGCAGCGGCGCGGGCAGGTCAGCCGTTCCGTGCGTGTTGACCGGAGAGGGAACAGGAACGTGGGGGTAGTTGCGGCGTGAGATCTTGTGAAAGGCAACTCCAAGGGTGACCAGGATGACGGAGTTCACGCAGACCGGAAATAGCGGGAACAGGAAGCCCGCGGAGGTGACCGCCGGACCACCGATCAACGCTGTCAATGCGGCTGCACCCCCGGGCGGATGAAGGGAGCGAGTGAGCGACATCGCGGCGATCGCAAGCGACACTCCTACGCCGATGGCCACGACCGGGTCCGGGATGAAGCGGGCGGCGAGCACGCCCATGAAGGCCGAGATTGTGTTGCCGCCGATGATGGACCAGGGTTGCGCCAGCGGGCTCGCGGGCACCGCAAACAGCAACACCGCTGAGGCGCCCATTGGGGCGACGATGAGCGGGATGTCAGGCCCCTGGCCGAAGACGAGGCCACAGATCAGGCCCGTCAGCGTGATACCGACCAGCGCCCCAAGGCACGCGACCATACGTTCCCGCAGGGTCGCACCCGCCAAGATGGGCCTGAACAGCCGGAATCCGGAAGATTTGCTGGCTTCACGTTCGGGGATGACAGCCTTGGACATCCTCATGCGTCCCTCGTTTGCTAACTCGGCCCGAGCCGCCCATTCGACAGGCATATGCTCGGAATATCGGCGCAGCACCCTGGTATACCAGCTCACGGTTTACGGCCCGCCCTCGAAATTGCAACGTACCGAGGCATTGTGCCCGTCATCGAGGCAGAGCGGGCTTGGGGTTACGCTGGTCGTAGTATGAGGGACATCGTCGCCAACGCGCTTCTCACGGCAGCCGCCGTGCTAGGCTGCGTCCGCTTCGTAGGGCTGCTCGGGGGTAAGCTGAGTTCGACCGCCCGAGATCAAGTCGCCACTACAGTGGGGGTCACGGCGTTCCTGACCGCGGCCGGCCGCATGCTCGAACGCGGTGGGTTGACGGCCGCGGCGCTGCTGCTCCTGCTCACGTGGCTGATCTACGATACCATGAGGCGTCACGCCCCATCCGAGGGCAACTTCGCGGCCTGCGCGTGGCTCAGCCTAGCCCTCCTGCTCGCCTATGTGGGCCTCGACCGATACTAACAGCCGCCGCCATACGCCGCGGCCCCACCAATGCCCAGGCGTACCTCAACCGGCATTGGGTGGCGAGTCCGGTTCAAGTTGAAGCGGTCACCCGAAGCTCAAGGAGGTGAGAAAGAGGCGACGTCGGGGCCGCCATGCCTTCAATTCGGAGGCAGTTCAGCCGGCGATCTCGGCTGGCTTACGCGGTTCGCCGACGATGATACGCTCCCGGTCGAGCTGCAGCATGGGCGTGGGAGCTGGAACCGCCATGCTATTCCGTGTGGCCCGACGTGGGCCGACGCGCGGCGAACTGATCCGGGCGTCTTCCGCGCGGCAAGAGGCGGGGCCGGCCGTGACCGCGTGCGTCTGGTGGCAGCCGGCCATTGAGTTGTTGCGCTAGGAACGTCGCAGCTTGGCATCTCTGGAGCGCGCCAGGGCTACGAGCCTGCTTACAGGCTGCCCGAGCGCGCCAGGAGGCGGATGCTCTGGAGGCAGTTCGACATGGGATCCATAACCCCGGGACGGCGCTGCTCGGTGTCAAGGCTGGCCGCGGCACCCTCGCCGGGCGGCAACCATCGGGTTTGACAACGACTCGCGCGTCGTCGATCTTAAGCGTGTCATGCCTTTCGACGCGACCCTCAACCGTGGCCTGCTCCGAGCAGGTAACCTAATCGCGGGCAAGTAGCCCCGAGCCGACGGCGCACGCCCGTCCCGCTCGGGGTAGCCGGGACAGCTTCCGCGAAGCGCCCGTTGGTCGGCCATGAGGCTCGGCGACACCCAACCCAGACGCATTCGACGCAGACCGCGGCGCCCGGTCCGCGCGTTCGCGCGAACCACGACGTCCGGCACGCCGGCGACGCGGCCTCGGCGCGTCCAGGAGACCTGCATGATCGACGGCACCTGGACCGTCCCTCGCCTCGGAACCCGCCGCCACGGAAGCGGGCGGCCGGAAGGTCGTCCCGCTGGTTCGGCCGAGTCCGAGTTCGCCGCCCGCCCCCGCGGACGAGGATGACGACGACCCCGGCCCGCGCACCGCCTGAACAAGGACTTTGCCAGATGGACACAACGAGAAAGGCCGCCGGCGGCTCAAGCCTGCCGAAGATCAAGGTGACGGCGGAGGACCGCGAGCGCCTGGTCGGGCTGGCGGCCGCAGCGATGGACCGCATGCCGGATCTGGCGGGCTACCTGTCGGACGAGCTCGACCGAGCCCAGGTCGTGCGGGCTGGGAGGTCGGCCCTCGGGTTCGTGCGGATGGGCAGCGAGGTCGAGTTCCGCGACGACACGACGGGCAAGGTACAGGTCGTAAGCCTCGTCTACCCGGGGGAGGCGGACATCGGGCAGGGAAGGATCTCTGTGCTGACGCCGGTCGGCGCGGCCCTGCTCGGCCTGAGCAAGGGCCAGTCTATCGACTGGGCGACGCGGACCGGAGCCGCCAAGCGCCTGACCGTGCTCGACGTGCGAGAGCCGGCCTTCGCCTGAACCCGGCGGAGATCCACCGCCGCCGCCGACCATCCTCCCTTGCCGAGACCGACATGCCCGCTCCTACCAGCCTCGAACAACGTCCGCTGCTCGTCATTCCGACGACCGGCCTGCGGTCGCTGCGGGAGGTCGTGGCCGCGACCAGCCCGGCGGACCCACGGGCTGCGGTCGCGGCTTGGCTGGCGGAGGAGCTCGACCGCGCCGCGGTGGCCGCACCGGAGAGGTTGCCGCCGCGCGTGGTGACCATGCACGCGCAGGTCTCGTACCGAGACGACGTCACGGATCACATCTAGCGCGTGACGCTCGCTTACCCCGGCGAGGAAGAGCAGTGGTTCGAGCCATCGTCCAGATTGGCCAGGACGTGGGCTTGGAGGTCATCGCCGAGGGCATTGAGACGTCCGCCCAAGAGGCGATGCTCCATCGGATGGAGTGCGGACAAGGGCAAGGCTATCGGTATGGCAAGGCATTGCCGGCCACCGAGATCGGGTGCCTTCTAGAAGGTTCCACTCAGGATTAGCGGCGACCCACGCACGACATCAAACGGCTAATGGCGCACTCAGTCAATAGCGGGTCAGCAGGAACCAATAGGGCATCACTCTGATTTTGATTTGCAACGCGCATCAGTACTGCGTGCCGGTGAAGCGGCAGATTGTCTTGCACCGAGGACCGCCATTGCTTTGATGGGATTTTGCGTGTCCGATTGAACCGGTCATGTCCTGCGTCGGATTGCCCCCAGGCTGGCGAACGACGATGTTGCACGGATCACGTGGCGTCCTTTGGTACTTCGGACATGCGGGCGTATCGCGTCCCGCGAACAGATCCATCAGGGTTTCAGGCTTGGCTGTCGCAGGAAATGACGAAAGGCTTGCGACCAGCACGGCGACGGTCGTCCACGCGGCTTTTCCAAACAATGCGATGCTCCTTTGATCAGCATGTCATGCTAATTCGAGTGGCATCTGCCTGAATAACGGTCGGTATATATTACGCACGTGCGCATGCGCACATCGTATTGATCTGATTTTAATCCCGGAAAGCCAGATTTATTTTTGGGATTAAGTTGGGTGTTCAGATATACAGTAGGCACTAGGCCGACGGATAGGCGCCATCCTCCTTCGCTGGCAGTTGTTGGATGCTGTGGTCCGCGAGCGCCGCGCATACGCGATCCTGCTGAGGCTTTGTCCGCAAAATCACCAAGGCATGGTACGCTCGCCAAATGACCACAGACACAGCCAAGCCCAAACGAGCGGCCGGGAAGCTCGGCGCCAAGAAGCTGACGCCCGAGGAGCAGAAGCGTCGCTTCATTGAGGCCGAACAGGCGGCCGGGGCGAGCGAGGACGAAGCGGAGTTCGACGCGAACCTCAAGCGGATCGCCAGGACCAAGGCCGGGCTCTCTTAGGCGCTCTCGAACGTACGGCAGAAGCGCACCCGGCATCCGGCTATGAGGATAGGTGCCGAAGGTAGGTCCCGCCTCGTACAAAAATCGAAACCGTAGTAGGACGACAAAAGGTTTTCGTTCAGCACCGAAACAAACGCAGTAATCATCGGGCAGTCTTCATCGACTGCGATAAGCATCATCTGCTTATGCTTATCGAAGGCTTCAGCCTGATCTCGAAACAACAGCTCAATTGACCGCAGGTCGCTGACCCTGATGCGCTTCTTCGCCCAAATCATATGCAGTCCGCCTATTTTGTAGGCGTCTGCACTCCTATCCCGACCGAGGCAAGCCCCCTTTGCGCACCCCTTCCGTAGATATCGCTGGGGATTAGGCAGCTTTACTAATCGTAGCAGCCATTCGGACCGTGTGTGTCAACGATATAATCGCCTTCCGTAAAGCGCCACGCCAATAACGCGGCCACGGTCGGCGGTCAGAATGACGGACGCGGTGTGACCTTGCCCCCTGGACTGCCCTCGTTCTGAAGCTAGAGTCCGTCGAAGAGGAGGCGGACGATGAAGAAAAGCCGGTTCAGCGAAGAGCAGATCATCGGCATTCTAAAGGAGCTGCAGTAGGCGCAGCGGAAGTCGCAACGGTCCGTCACCGATATGCGCAGGTAGGTGATCGCACGCCCGAACGGATCGACCAGCGTGGCGGGTCGCGCGGGTGCATCGGCAGCCTCACGCGCCCGAAAGAGTTCGGAACACGGCACGGTGGTGCCAGGCAGCGTCTGGGGGTCTGAAAGGTCCAGCATCGCCATGCTTGTGGCGCACAGCCGAACATGCGGCGAGCGAACTCCTGACCCTTTGCAGACCTAGCGGCTGGCCGGATGAGGCGTCTGCTCCGGAGGGAGAAGCAGATCCGCGGCAACCACGACAAGATCGGCGCACGGCTTCCCTGGGACGGCATCCTCGACGTCGCCCGCGTGGTCGTCCCCGGACCTGACGGCGCACCCCAGGGCCTTTGGCTTAGCCACTACGCACACCGGGTCTGGCCGCGGATGCACTACGGCGACCTGCATCTCTACGGGCATTCCCACGGCACACTGCCGGGCACGAACGCCAGTACCGACGTCGGCGTCGACTGCTTCGGCTACCGTCCGGTCACCCTCGACGAAATCCGCATCCGGCTCGCCGAGAACGCCCAGGCCGCGGAAGGAGTCCTGCCGAGTATCCCCACAGGCCGGTCCCGGTGACCGTCAGCCAGCGAACCTCCGGGCGGATGCGACCTGCGGACGCCCAAGTCCGATAGTCCTGGCGATGTCGGATCGCTTGGCGGAGTAGGCCGGGCATACCATCGGGTAGTCGGCCGGCAGCCCCCACTTCCGCCGGTATGCCTCGGGGTGCGTTTCCGTGTCGTCGACACGGGCATCGGCATCCCGAAGGACAAGCAGAACAGGCTGTTCCAGCGCTTCAGCCAGGTCGACGGTTCGATCCAGCGGGACTTCGGCGGGACCGGCCTCGGACTGGCCATATGCCGCCACCTCGTCGAATTGATGGGCGGCGAGATCGGGGTGTCCTCGGTCGACGGCGGGGGCTCCACGTTCTGGTTCACCGTCCTCATGCCGCGCACGTCCGCGCCGCCCGAGGCATTGCCTTCCGAGGTTGCCGCCGCACCCCGCCGGACGGGTCGATTGCTGCTGGTCGACGACTCCGCCATCAACCAGGAGCTCGCCCGCGCCGTGCTTTGCGGGGCCGGGCACGTGGTCGAGACGGTCGGGGACGGGCAAGCCGCGGTCGACGCGGTCCGTGAACGGGCCTTCGACCTGGTGTTGATGGACGTGCAGATGCCCGGCATGGACGGGATGACGGCCACCCGCCACATACGCGCTCTCCCCGGTCCGGTGTCCCGGCTCCCCATCATCGCCATGACCGCGAACGTGTTGCCGGAGCAAGTCGCGGCCTTTCGCGATGCCGGCATGGATGACCACGTCGGGAAGCCGTTCGACCGAACGAGGCTCTACGCGACCGTCGAACGTTGGCTGTCCCAGGGCTCGGACACCATAGGAAACACGTCGCAGGATCCGGTCCCCGTCGCATTCGATAAGGACACCTATCGCGAGGTGTGCCGCTTCCTGACGCCGGAACGCCTGCGCGAGGTGCTGGCGCTGCTGGTGCAGGAGTTGGACACCAGCTTCGAGGGAGATGCCGGCGAGAAGGATGTGCGCGTCCGGCTCCGCCATCGTGCCCACTCGCTGTCATCCGCAGCGGGCATGATCGGCTTCTCGGAACTCAGCATCGCCTGCCAAGTGCTCGAAGCGTTCAACGAGGCGAGGGTCGCTTCCGAGGGCCTTCCGGCATTCGTGACCGACCTCGGACAGGTGCGCCTTCTGGCCGACCGTTCGGCGCGGATGGCCGAGCACATGTTGGACGAGGTAGAGGCGCCGGCAGGCCTCAAGCTGGTTTGCGGACGTGCTTGAGCCCACTTCAGGAAACGCTCTTCGCCTCCTGGCGGTCACGCAACGGCGCCGGCTTCCTTCCGTCCGGCAGGATGTCCTGAAGGTGGTCGTGGACCATGTCGGCGGTGAAGGGCTTGCCGATGAAGCACGCGCCCTCCGGCATCTCGCCAGGCTCCGGCCGCACATGCCCGGAAGCGACCACGATGGCGATGTGGGGCCAGCGGCTGGCGGTCTCCCGGGCGACCGCGAAGCCGTTGCGCGTTCCCGGCATCTGCACGTCGGTGAACAGCAGGACGATGACGGCATGTTCACGGGCAAGGAGCGTCATCGCCTTGTCGCCGTCGCTCGCCTCGAAGGTCCGGAAGCCGGCCTCTTGCAGGATGTCCATGGCATCCATGCGGATGAAGCCGTCGTCGTCGACGACCAGGGCGTAGGGCTCCGAGTGGGCAGGGGACTCGCTCATCCACCCATAAGTCCTGGTCGGGACCGAAAGCTCCATCACGTTAAATCGCGCAGGCGGGACTGCAGCGTGCACGTGAAGCTTGACCTATGATAGGGGCGTGTCGGGCTTTTGGTGAGGATGTACCGCCGAGCGTTCGTGGGGGAGAGTAGTGGAGGACCTGATCGAACGCAGACGTTTCGAGGCTGAGTTCGCCCGGACCGGCGCGAGCACGGACCCTTTCGTGTCCGCGGTGCGTGCGACGCGCATGCCGATGGTGATCACCGACCCTGGGCAACCTGACAACCCCATCGTCTTCGTCAACGACGCCTTCTGCCGGCTGACCGGATACGCCCGCGACGAGATCGTCGGGCGAAACTGCCGCTTCCTGCAGGGGCCGGCGACGGAGATGGAGGACGTCGCTAAGGTCGGAGCCGCCGTCGCGCGACGCGAGCCCATACAGATCGACCTGCTGAACTACAAGAAAGACGGGGAGAAGTTCTGGAACCGGTTGCTGGTCTCGCCGGTATTCGACCGGGACGGTGAACTGACATACTTCACTGCCTCGCAGCTCGACGTAACCCTGGAGCGGGAAAAGCTGGCTCGCGTCCAGGCCGACCGCGACGCTCTGGAACGGGAGGTCGGGCGCCGCACGGCGGACCTCGTGCGGAGTCAGGAGCGACTCCGCTTCATCCTCAAGGCCGGCCGGCTCGGCTCTTGGACGCTCGACCTGGCCGACATGCGCCTCACGGCTTCCGATACCTGCAAGCGGAACTTGGGTCGGGAGCCCCAGGAGCCGCTCGCCTACCGGGACCTGATCGAAGCCGTTCTTCCCGACGACCGTGACAGAATGCAGGCGGCCGTCAGGACGTCCATCGACACGGGCGTCGATTACGACATCGAGTACCGCGTTCGTTTGCCGGACGGCGAGATCCGGTGGCTGCAGGTGCGGGGTCAGACCTTTCGCGATGGGGAAGGCAATCCCATCACGATGGCGGGTGTCACCCTCGACGTGACCGACCGCAAACGCACCGAGGAAAACCGGACGCTGCTGGCTGACGAGCTGAACCATCGCGTCAAGAACTCAATGGCTACGGTTCAGTCCGTCGCGCACCATACCCTGCGCAACGCCGCGTCCCTGGAGGAAGCGCACGAGACGCTCGTCGCTCGGATAAAGTCCTTGTCGGCGGCCCACGACGTCCTGACCCGCGAGAGCTGGACCGGGGCGACGCTGGGCGAGGTCGTCGGGGAAGCCCTGCACGCCTTCCGTGACGACGCGAGGCAGCGCTTCCTCGTCAACGGCCCGGAGGTGTGGCTTGACCCGCGCCTGACGCTAGCGTTCACGATGGCTTTCCACGAGTTGGCGACCAACGCCGTCAAGTATGGCGCCCTATCGAACGAAGCGGGCCGGGTGGTCCTGGACTGGGAGATCGCAGACGTCGTTTCGTCCCCACGCCTTCGACTGCGCTGGCAGGAGGTCGGCGGGCCGCCGGTCGTGGCACCGACGCGAACGGGGTTCGGCTCTCGATTGATCGAGCGGGCTCTTGCATCCGAGCTCGGGGGAACGGCGCGGATCGAGTACCACGCCCATGGCGTGGCGTTCGTGTTGGATGCGCTCTTGCCGGTCGATGGCTCGCCTGGGGCGAAGACGGCTGCGGCCGACGTCGAGGCTTAGGGGCACTGGCCAGGGAGCGCTCGACGGCCATGCAGGGCCGTGCGTCGCGCCTCAGTTCGCCATCGGCGGTTTAGGCGGGACGGCCCGGCCCTCGGCGTAACGGTGCTTGAACCGGGCGTGGCCGGCCAGGGCGGCCGGCCGATAGGGACCGGACCCAGCGCATTGCGGCACCCATTCCAGGTCGAAGCGTTCGACCACGGTGCGGTGGACCGGCGCGTCGTGTGCGATCCTGCGGACCTGCGAGGCCCAGTTCCACGAAGCCGAGAACCGGCGCAGGAACACCGGGATCGAGCGCTCGATGGTGTCGCGCAGACCCGCGATCTCGCAATGCTGCACGCCGTCGGCGGCCGGGTACACGTGGAGCTTCGGGTTGCCGGTCGCATCCCCGGGCGACCTCAGTCCGTCGACCCGAAGGCCGTCGGGTATGCCGGTGGCCTCCTCGATCATCCATCCCAGGGCGGCATCGGACAGGCGGGACTCGGCCTCGGGGTAGCTGCCCCCGATGTCCGAGTGGTTGCCGGCGAACCAGAGTTGGACGAGGCGCTCGGGCCCCTCGCCGTGGGGCTGCGACCCGGCTTGGATGCCGCCCCAGGCCACGCGGTCGAAGTTCTCACCCTTCCAGTTCGCCATATGGCGGCTCCTGTCCCCCGGCTTGGGGAAATCGCGGATCTCCTTCCGGCGAGAGAGACGCTCACGACGCCAGAGCTAGGCGCCGCCGCCAAGGACGAAGAGCAACAAGGACCAGCCGAAGGCGGGTCGGAACGGCAGTCCGGCGAAAGCGTCCAGCAGGCCTGCAGCGGCGGCGGCGGGCAGGAGGCCGACGAGGGCGAGCCCGAGGACGGCCCCGATTGCCAAGCCGGATTGGATCA
>SXGS01327377.1_pt1 | contig 13146 bp, 12 predicted proteins | sample 3174681 | NCBI WGS metagenome assembly SXGS01 (sample SAMN11356861, study PRJNA531348) | freshwater metagenome | isolation source: freshwater sample F1-80 | place: China: Fuxian Lake, Yuxi | collected 2017-12-25
CACCCTGCCGAAGGCCAAGGAAATGGCCCCGCTGATGGATAAACTCGTCAGCCTGGCAAAGAAGGGCGACCTTGCTTCGCGCCGTGCGGCCCTTTCGAAGGTCCGTAACGAAACAGCTGTCCGCAAGCTGTTCGACATCTTCGGCGAACGCTACAAAGATCGCAACGGCGGCTACACCCGCGTTCTGAAAGCCGGCTTCCGTCCGGGCGACAACGCCCCGATCGCCGTGCTCGAGCTGGTTGACCGTGACGAATCGGCAAAAGGCGCCGCCGACAAGGCCCGCCACGCTGCCGAGCTGGAAGCTGCAGACAACTAGTCTTCGTCTGGATCTTTTCAGATCAAATTCATCACGCCCTGGAGCCCCGCTCCGGGGCGTTTTGCATTTCCGCTCCTGTTGCCGCGCCTCTCGCAAGGGCAGGGCGCATTCCCCGCAAAAACTGTCACCCAAGCGCGGTAGTCACCCGGCCATCACTGGCGGCGAATCCGGGAGACAGCCTCATGAAACCAACCCTCCATTCCATGCGAGCTGTGTCTGCAGCCGCCCTCGCCATCGCGCTCGGCGCCCTGGCCGCCTGCACCAGCCCGCCGACCGCGCCTGAAGCCGCCCTCGCGGCCCCGGCCGCGCCCGCCGCCGACACCGCCTTCACCATCGCCGTCATCCCCGACACGCAGAACTATCTCGATTTCACCCACCAGACCGCCGAAGGCTTCCCCTTCGACGCCAGCGAGCTCTTCCTCGAGCAGATGGCCTACATCGCCGAGAACCTCGAAAGCGAAGGCGGCGAGATCGCCTTCGTCACCTCCCTGGGTGATGTCTGGCAGCACCAGAGCCTGGAGATGGACCCCGAACACGCCGCCCGGGGTTTCCGCAAAGTGCCCAACCCCATCCTCGACGCGCATTTTGCGCCGACCGAAAAAGTCAAAACCGTCGAGATGCCGAAGGCCCATGAGGGCTTCTCTCTCATCGCCGGCAAGACGCCGTTTTCGGTCGTGCCGGGCAATCATGACTATGACGCGATGTGGTCGGATTCGCAGTTCCCGCCGCGCGCCATGACGCCCGCCGAAGTCGACCCCAACGACCTCACCTCGCTGGGCGTGCTGCATCCCGGCGGCCTGGACAATTTCCGCTCCGTCTTCGGCGCCGACAACGCCTTCTTCAAGGACCAGCCCTGGTATATCGCCTCCCATGACGGCGGCGCCGACAGCGCCCAGATCTTCGAGGCCGGCGGCTACCGCTTCCTGCATATCGGCCTGCAGTTCGATCCGCCCAACGACACGCTCGCCTGGGCCGCCTCCGTCATCGAAGCGAACAAGGGCCTGCCGACGATCATCTCGACGCACGACTATCTCAGCAAGGAAGGCAAGCGCGTGCCCAACGCCATCATCGATGGCAACGCGGTCGATCCCATCCACAACACGCCCGAAATGGTCTGGGAAAAACTGATCAGCCAGCACGACCAGATATTCCTCGTCCTCTGCGGCCACCAGCACGGCCAGGCCTGGCGCGTCGATGAAAACGCCAATGGCAACAAGGTCTGGCAGGTGCTTGCCGACTATCAGGACCGCAACCAGACGCTCAAGGCCACCGGCTTCAAGTCCGACTGGCCCGTCGGCATAGGCGATGGCTGGATGCGCCTGATGACGTTCGATTTCGGCGCAGAGACCCCCGTCCTCAAGGTCGAAACCTACTCGACCCATTATGCTGAGCTTAGCCGAGAAACGGCAGACTACGCCGCCTGGTACAAGCCCGGCGAACAGCCCCAGATGACCGACGAAGAATTCCACGACGCCGACGACTACACGCTGACGCTGGAAGACTTCCGTGCACGGTTTGATGCCGTCGCGAAGATCGCGAACTAGTCTGCCCTCCAAAGAAACATCAAAGGCTCCGAGCATTCTGCCTGGAGCCTTTTTTGATTTTCGCATTGACAGAGTGTCGCAACCCTGACATTACGCCCACCTCAGTCCCCGAAAAGAAGTCCGTAAAGAGACGGTATTTCGGGACAGGAAAAATCGGAATCGCCCCATGAAGCAGTGTATTGAAAGCCATACCTGCTCCTCGCCTCGCCGGGGAGCTGTCCGCAGCCCCCGCGCGTTTGCCGGTGGCTTCGCTGACATCGCATAATTGATCTGACCCTTGCCCGGCGCTCCAAAGGTGCGCCCACGGCATATTCAGAAGGAGGTGGATCATGGGCACGCCCATGACCCTGCCGGTGCTCCTGGCCGATGGCCGGGCGCAGCCGGTCACGCCCCTCATGGCCTTTCTGGCCGGGGCACACGCCGATCTGGCCGCCCGCATCTGGCCTGCGCCGCATGAGGATTTCCTCCTGCTGCCGGCCGCGCGGCGTCATGCTGCCATCCTCCTCGCCTTGCGGGGCGGATACAGCGCGCAGCGTCTGCAATGGCTCGCCGCCCGCGCGCGGGTTGGGGAACTCGCGGCAGAAATCTTCGGCGAACATCCGCCCGGCGGCGCGATGAAGGCTCTCGGCCGCATGGGGGAAATCCTCTGGGCGGGCGAGGCCTATCCGGTCTTCATCGATCTCTTCCGGGAGGAAGCCGCCCGCCAGCTGATCCGCCACATGCCCGCGCTTCATCCCGAAGTGCTGGCGATTGTCAGCCTGCTGCCGGTTCGGCTGCGCCTGGCAACTGTGGTCGGTCTTCTGGGAACGGAGCGTCCGGCTGCCGCTGATCTGGCGGCGGCCTATGCCATGGCCTTGCGCGTGCGGGGTGAGGCGGCCGCCGGCGACATCGCGCAGCGTTTCGGCCGGGCGAAAACCTGGACCGCGCTGTTCGAGACCGCCGTGCAGGTCGTCCAGCCGCTTGTTCTGGCGCCGGTGGTTCCGCCGCCGGACCTGCCAGAGCCATTCGTCCCTGTGCGGCGTTTCGAGATGCTGTCGAAAACGGCGCTCGAATTCCGCAACTGCCTGCGCGACTATGCGGCAGACCTTGCCTCTGGCCGCATGGCGGTCTGGATCTGGCGGGGGGAAGGCGGCCCGGCGGCGATTGCCCTGCGGCGCGATGCGGCGGGCTGGCGCCTTGCCGAAGCGCGCGGCCGTGACAATGCCGAGCTGCCGGATGCAGCGCTGATGGAGGTGGTGGCCGCCGTCCGCGCCGCCGGGGTGCGCACCGGGGAAGCCTGGGCGATCCTCTACCGGCGTCTGGAAGACCGGGTGCATGAAGACCCGGCCGGCCGCCCGGCAGAAGGCCCGCCCAGCTGGCGGCAGCAACTCTGCCTCGGTTACCTCTGGGACTGAGGAAAGCGGGGAAGCCCCGGGTGTCTGTGCCCGGGGCTTCCCTTGCTTTGCAGTCGCCCCGATCCGGGTTAGTCTCCTTGCCGGGAACAGGAGGAAACATCATGGCCGACGGACAAGACACTGAAATACGGGCAAAATTCCGCGAAATGCTGGAAGGCTCCAAGGACGATTGGGACATCATCGCGGAGCATTCGCGTCACTTCAACAAGGGCCTCGCCAAGCGCGTCATCGACCATCTGAAACTGCTGGACGGTGACTATGGCGGCTTCCCGGTCGATCGGCTGACCCACTCGCTGCAGACCGCCACCCGTGCTCACCGCGATGGCCGGGACGAGGAATATGTCGTCTGCGCCCTCCTTCATGACATCGGCGACACGCTCGGCAGCTTCAACCACCCCGATGTTGCCGCCGCCATCCTCAAGCCCTTCGTCTCGGAAGCCAACCACTGGATGGTCGCCAATCACGGCATGTTCCAGGGCTACTATTTCTTTCACCATCTGGGCCTTGACCGGAACATGCGCGACCAGCACCGGGACAATCCGTACTTTGAGTATTGCGCCCAGTTCTGCCATCTCTACGACCAGTCCGCCTTCGATCCGGAATATCAGAGCGAGCCGCTCGAATTCTTCGTGCCGATGGTCGAGCGCGTCTTCTCGCGCCCGAAAAACTCGATGTATCTGCGTAAGACCGAAGAATAGGATCATCGGGCGGTCATGCTGAAGCTTCTCGTATTCGTGGCGCTGGTGCTGGCCGTCCTCTATTTCTTCACCTGGGCAAACCGCCGCCCGCCAGGCGACTGGCGGCGCGATGGCGACGATGACGGCCCGGTCATCCCGACAGGCCGCATCGGCCTCGATGATGACACCCGCCCACCCTCCGCGCCCGCGCCTGAGGACGAGCTGGAAGACGCCGGCACAGGCAACCGCCGCCAGGACAGCTAGCTCCGCCCCCGGATCATTGGCGGCATCCCGCCACACTCACGCTCCAAAGAGAAAGGGCGCCGGCGTGCCCCCTCACGGAAACCAGCCAGCGCCCTTCAATCTCTAGACTGTAAACCTTGCGAGGCTTACTTCGCTGCTGCGGCGGCCACAGCCGAGAAGATGTTCTGCCCATGCTCGCCGCCGGCCTTGAAGGCGGGGCGGGTGGTGTTCACATCGGTGATCTGGTCCCACTTGGCCGCAACCGCTTCCACCGTCAGCGCCTCGCCCTGGCCCACGAACACGCCGGCCGTTTCCACGATCCGTGCCATCGAGAAGGCGCCCGCGCCTGCCGAGAGGATCATGCCGGTCGGGGCGTCTTCCTTCACGAGGTTGAGCACGCCCGGCGTCACATATTCCGGCTTCAGCGCTTCGAGCATCGCTTCGGACATGATGTCCTCGGTCATGCGGGTCGCGGCAATCGGGCAGACGGCGTTGATCTTGATGTCGTTCTTCGCGCCTTCGATCTTCAGCGTGTTCATCATGCCGACCACGCCGAGTTTCGCGGCGCCATAGTTGGCCTGGCCGAAGTTGCCATAGAGGCCGGTGGACGACGTGGTCACGACGATACGGCCGTAATTCTGCGCCTTCATGATGTCCCAGGCGGCGTGGATCGGCAGGAAGCTGCCGCGCAGGTGAACGGCCAGAACGAGGTCGATGTCCTCGACGCTCATCTTGGAGAAGGAGCGGTCGCGCAGGATGCCGGCGTTGGCGATGAGGATGTCGATCCGGCCCCATTTGGCCATCGTGTCGTCGATCATGCGCTTGACGCCGTCAACGTCGGACACCGAGGAGCCGTTGGCGATCGCTTCGCCGCCGAAAGCCTCGATTTCGGCCACAACAGCCTTCGCCGCGTCCGAGCTGCCGCCCGAACCATCGCGCGAGCCGCCGAGGTCGTTGACAACGACCTTCGCGCCGCGGCGGGCAAGTTCAAGCGCGTGAGCGCGGCCAAGGCCGCCGCCAGCGCCGGTCACAATGGCCACGCGGCCGTCAAAACGGATCTCGGACATGGGTATCTCCCTGTAAACGGTGGTCCTGATTTGGCGGTGTCACACCAGACGTTCACGTCAACGTCAAGCATGTCCGCTGCGTCACCCCTTGCCGCAGGGGCTGCGGCATGATTGCTGGCGCCCTGCGATTAGGGAGGAAACCATGCTCGCTTACCTGACCCTCGGAACCAATGACAAGGAAAAGGCCTTCGCCTTTTATGACGCCGTGCTCGGCGAAATGGGCGCAAAGCGCTTCTTTGCGAATGACCGCCTGCAATTCTACGGCGTCGCCCCCGGCCAGCCGATGTTCGCCATCGGCACCCCCTATGAAGGCGCCGCCACCGCCGGAAACGGCGTGATGCCCGCCATCGCCGTGGCCGACAAGGAAACCGTCGACAAGGTCTACGCCAAGGCCCGCGAACTCGGCGCCCCCTGCGAAGGCGAGCCCGGCCAGCGTATGCCCACCTTCTATGGCGCCTATTTCCGCGACCCCGACGGCAACAAGATCTGCGTCTGCAAGCTCGGCTGATCTGCCGGTAGAAATAGAAACGCCTCCGGTCCCGGCGACCGGGGGCGGTCCTGTTTCAGGCGTTTACATAACGCATGAGGATTTCAGGCCGCAGGGCGTTGATCTTGGCGGCCTCTGTGTCGGTCAGGAAGAACACGATTGACGACTGCCCGTTGTCCGCCGTCCAGAAACGCCGCCCATCCCCGATGGCAGCTTCAAGGCTCAGGACGAACTTGGCGACGGCACGCGGGTCTGCCCAGTCATTGTCGATACGCGCTTCGATCTCTGTCCGTTGGCCATTGATTGAGTAGGTGATGGTGCATGTATCAGCACTGATATCGAACGAATCCGATAGGTCCTCCACAAGATGTGGTTGGCCGGTAATGCCTGCGATTTCTCGAAATGCGCGCGCATAATCGCCCGCCTCGCTCAGGCATTCCATATCGAAGTTCCATCCGCGCCTGCAGAACTTCCGGCCCCATGGCTCTGCCTCGACCTCACTCCCATACATGAACAATATGAGGTTGTACGGATCATTTTCATACTCGTCGCGCGGCCAAGATTCTAGCAATTCGCGGATCGTTCGATCAGATTCCATCTCGAGGCCGGCATTCTTCAGTGCCTCGATCTGCGCTTCAAGTGGAACGCGCGCTCCGCGCCAGGCCCCCGGGGCAAGCCCGGCAGGGGATGCCGGTTCAGGAGGGCGGGACTGGGGGGCAGATGGGTTCGGCCGGGAAGCCCCCGGCGATCCCCATTCTTTCCAAGCCTGCCACGCTGCGAGGCAGGCGGCTGCGCAGAATCCGAGTGCCAGCCACCAGCCAGATGTGTCCGCCTTTGGCCCAATTGCGATTTTGAACGCCAGATAGGCTATGATAAGAGCCGCGAGCCCCCACACGAAAGCTAAAATGCGGGTCATTCGTGCTGAGCCTCATTCTCTGACAGTTAGCGTGCCCTGCTGCCGCGATTTGAGCAAACACAAATCATCATATCTACCTCGCTTGGAGCCATTGCCATGCGGTTCTAATCCGGCTGCTGATCTTCCAGCCGCCCAGCATAAAACGCGCGTAAATCCGCCGCGATCGCCTCCAGCGCAGGCTCGTTCAGATACATCATATGCCCAGCCTGGTAGTAGGTCATCGCCACGCGCTCCTGCGGAATGCCATAGCGGCCAAAGGTGATCTCCGCGTCGAAGAAGGGCGTGATCATGTCGAAATAGCCATTCGCCACCCAGGCCCTCAGCGCCGTGTTCCGGCGCATGGCGGTGGCGAGCTGGTGCCCGGCATTCACATAGCTCGGCTCCCAGTATTCCCCCTCGGCGGCGTTGCGGAAGTTCCAGCCATTGCCCGCCGCCTCGCTGGAAACGATGTAGGGCCGGTCCATCCGTACACCGAGATCCCTGTAGAGATAGTCGTTGAGCAGGGACGTATACGCCGACTCGATGAAATAGCTCGACGCGTCGGCCTCAGGCACCTCGGCCACATCATCGGCCTCATCCCCGGCATAGCGCCCGTCCAGCCGCCCGATGGCGAGACCCTTGTCGCGCAGCAATTCCTTCTGGAAGCGCGGCATCAGGATGCGCAGGTCAGAGCGCTCCACATACTCAGCCGAAAGCCCGGTGAAATAGACCAGCCGCTCCCGAATGCGCGCGCGCTCCTCCGGCGAGAGCCGCGCGCCTTTCCACAGCGCTGGGCCATATTCATCGCGCGCAAACGCGCGGGCGTCTTCCAGAAACTCCGCCTGCGGAACGCCTTGTCCCGCCTTGCCATGATACTGCGCTGCCGCCGCCATGCTCGGCAGGTAGGTGATATAGGAATACACATTGTCATGGGCCGACGTTGAGCCCTCATAGTCGAGCGCCTGGGAAATCAGCACCAGCCCGTTGAGCGCAATGTCCACTTCGCCCGTCGCCATCCGGTGGGCAAGATAGGCGGCCCGCGTCGTGCCAAAGCTTTCCCCGATCAGGTATTTCGGCGCGTTCCAGCGCTGGTTCTTGGTGATCCATATGCGGATGAATTCCGCAATGGAGCTGCCATCGCCTTCCTCGCTCCAATAGTGCTTGTCCTCGCCCTTGCCCACGGCGCGGCTGTATCCGGTGCCGACCGGATCAATGAACACGAGGTCGGTCACGTCCAAGAGGGACAGCGGATTGTCCAGCATCACATAGGGCGCGGCGCCATCGTCGCTGTCAGCATCGCTCGCCACCTGAACGCGCTTGGGGCCGAGCAGGCCAAGGTGGAGCCAGACAGAGGCAGAGCCCGGCCCGCCATTGAACACGAAGGACACCGGCCGCGGCCCGCGCGCATTCTCGCGAATATAGGAAATGGTGAAGAGGCTGGCCGCCGGCTCGCCATCCTTGCCGGGAATATGCGTCTCGCCCGCTTCCACGCGGTAGGTCATCTTCTGCCCGCCAAACGTGCCGCTATGGGTGCTGGTAAACATCACCGGCTCGGCCACGGGCTTGGCGGCAGTTTCTTCCTTGGTCTCGGCCTTGTCCTGCGCAACGGCAAAGCCGGGCAGGGCGGCGCCCACAACCAGCGCCAGCAACAATCCCCGTAATTTCATGGTCAGCCCTCAGCCCTTCAAAGCCCATCCCGCCGGTTCGCATTGGCGCAAACAGGCGCTTGATATCAAAGGCAAAAGCTATTGCCCGTTTCCGGGGCCGTCAAATCCTTCAGCCGCGCTGGCAGGCTGGCAAAAAATAACTGTCCTACGCACCATAGTATCCATTTCCTCTTTCCATTGCCGCCGAATTGATGGGTATGTAAACCCGGAGTTGCCGCTGGCCCTTCCGGGGCGCCGCTTGAATGTAAACTGAGGAGCCCCGAGAATGCCTGCCTGCCCGAACTGTGGATGGAAGCTTCCGCTCTTTACGACGCGAAAGGGAAAGAACCGGAAATTCTCCTGCCCCGATTGCGACACCAAGCTCCATTATGTCTGCACCACGGAAAAGATCGGCCTGGGGTTCGTACCGTTCATGATGGCCTTCCCGATCTACTCCAACAGGATGGACGACGTACCGGGCCTCAAATGGATCGTCCTCGCGGTCATCGTGATTTCCTACACCACGCTGATCGCCCTCGGGGAAAAGCTCGTAATCCGGGAGGAAGAGGAAAGCGAGTCAAAGTCAGGGTCGCTACCGGGATAGTGCGGTCTACCGCGCCCGCCCCGCCTCAATTGCCATTCCCGCTTTCCAAGCCTTTCCGCGCCCGTTAAGTCTCATCGCTTGGGTCTGATTTGCGGGAGGGCTGACGCAACATGCCGGCAGGATATGAATGGGGTTGGGATAACGGCCGCGCGCTGATCGGGATCGTCCTGATTTATGGTCTGTGCTGGGTGCTGTCGGAGAAACGCAAACTCTTCCCCTGGAAGATCGTGCTCGGCGCCACCGCCATGCAGTTCGCCTTCGCGCTCATCCTCTTCGGCATTCCCTTCATCAAGGATATCCTCCTGGCCGCCAACGGCCTCGTCGACGGCCTCCAGAACGCCACCCGCGCGGGCACCAGCTTCGTCTTCGGCTATGTCGGGGATAATGTCGCCGCCAGTGAGCTGATCGGCGGGTCCGCCCCGCCGCTCTTCTTCTTCCAGATCCTGCCCATCATCATCGTCGTGGCGGCCCTCTCGGCCATCCTCTGGCACTGGCATATCCTGCGCTGGATCACCAACGGCTTTGCCTTCGTCTTCCGGCGCGGCATGGGCCTCGGCGGGGCCACCTCGCTCGCCGTCTCCGCCAACGTCTTCATGGGCATGACCGAAGCCCCCGTCCTCATCCGCCCTTATATCAAAGGCATGACGCGGTCTGAGCTGCTGATCATGATGACCGCCGGCTTTGCCACCATCGCGGGTTCGGTCCTCGTCGTTTACGGCGCCTTCCTGGAAGGCAAGATGGCAAACCCGCTGCCCCAGCTGCTCGCCGCCTCGATCATCGCCGCGCCGGCCGCCGTCGGCGTCGCCCTCGCCATGATCCCGGAAACGACGCCCGCGTCGGAGCGGATGAAAGACCCCGACTTCAAATACGCCTCCACCATGGACGCCTTCTCGACCGGCGCCACCGATGGCCTGAAGATCGTCTTCAACATCGCCACCATGCTGATCGCCGCCCTCGCGCTGCTCTGGCTGGTCAATGCCGGCCTCGGCGTCTTTCCGGATGTGAACGGCGCGCCTCTGTCCATTGAACGTATCCTCGGCTGGATCTTCGCGCCCCTGATGTACATGATCGGCGTGCCGTGGAGCGAAGCCTCCCAGTCGGGCTCGCTGATGGGCGTCAAGACCGTGCTCACCGAATTTGTCGCCTTCCTCCAATTGGCAGAAGTTCCCGTTGAGGCGATGGACCCGCGCACCCGCATGATCACGGCCCACGCCATCTGCGGCTTTGCCAACTTCGGCTCGATGGGCATCCTGATCGGCGGCCTCTCCATCGTCGAGCCTGAGCGCCGGGACGACTTCCTCAGCCTCGCCTGGCGCACGCTCTTGGCCGGCACGCTCGCCACCTGCCTCTCCGGCGCCGTGGTGGCCGCGCTGCCTTACGCCCTCTTCACGGGCGGCTGACGCAGCGGCCGGGGTCGCCTTCGGCCCCGCCAGGCCCTAGATGTGACGCGGGTGAGGGCAACCGCCGCGCCCTGAAACCAGGGAGCGTAGATTTGCCTTATCGGACCGGACTGCTCGTGATTGCCGCTGCCATGCTCGCGCCCTCGGCGCTGGCCGAAGCGCCCCAACGGCTGGAGCCTGTCGAAGTCTATGGCGACCGCCCGCAACAGGCCCCCGGCTCCCGCTCAGTTCTCGACACCCAACTGATCGCCGACACCGCTGCCGACCGCCCGGCCGAAATCCTCAACCAGGCCCCCGCCGTCAACATCCAGATGAACTCCGGCCAGGAGCATCTCATCTCCATCCGCTCGCCGGTGCTCACAGGCGGGGCCGGGCAGGGCAGCTTCCTCATCCTCGAGAATGGCGTCCCCATCCGCTCGCCCGCCTTCGGCAACGTCAATTCCCTGATCGAGCCCCATCATGAGATCGCCGACGCCATCGAGATCGTCCGCGGCCCGGCCAGCGCCAAATATGGCTCCAATGCCGTCCACGGCCTGCTGAACTTCATCCTGCCCGACGCTTCCAGCCCCCAGAGCCTCCGCCTCAGCTACAACACGCTGGAGCGCTGGCGCGGCGACGCCTCGGTCAATCTCGGCGATGCCACCCGCCTTAACCTCTCCCTGATGGACGACGCCGGCTGGCGGGACGACACAGACAGCCAGCAGCAGAAACTCTCCCTCGTGACGCAGGCAGGCCTCGCCGGCTGGGACGCCGCATTCTGGCTCGCCGCCTCCAGCCTCAACCAGGAAACCGCCAGCTTCATTCAGGGCCCGCGCGCCTACAAAGACGACGCCCTTCGCGAAACCAATCCCAACCCCGAAGCCTTCCGCGATGCCTGGTCGGCCCGCCTAGGCGCCCGCCTCTCCCGCGATCTCGGCCCCGGCAAGCTGACCCTCCTGCCAAACCTGCACAGCCAGGCGATGATCTTCTCCCAGCATTTCCTGCCCTATGGCGGCGTGGAGAAGAACGGCCATACCGGCGGCGGCGTCCTTGCCCGCTACGAATTTGCCCCCACCGGCCCCGTCCAGTGGCGCCTTGGCGCGGACACAGACTTCGCCACCGGCTACCTGCGCGAAATCCAGCCCACCCCGAATCCGAGCCCCAACTTTCCCCAAGGCATCCACTACGACTACACCGTCGATACGCAGGTCTTCGCCCTCTGGGCCGAGGCCGACTGGCAGCTCACGGACAATGTCCGCCTCCTCGCCGGCCTGCGCGGAGAAACCCACGCCTATGACTACACCACCGACGCCCCCACCGGCATCAATGGCCGCTTCAATGTGCCCGCCGACCGCACCGACGATTTTACCTTCCTCACCCCCAAGCTCGGCCTCGTCTGGGACCAGCCATGGGGCGCCCTTTATGCCAACTACGCTCGCGGCGCCCGCGCCCCGCAGGTCTCAGACCTCTACCGCCTCCAGAACCGCCAGCTCGCCGGAGAGATCGACACCGAAACCCTGGACAGCCTCGAACTCGGCGCAAGAGGATCCTCCTTCGGCGGACAATTGGACTTCGACATCGCCCTCTGGGGCATGGAAAAGGAAAACTTCTTCTTCCGCGACTCCGATGGCCTCAACGTCCCCGACGGCTCCACCCGCCATATCGGCATCGACGCGCAGGCCAGCTGGGCGTTCACGGACCGCCTCTCCGCCACCGGCAATGTCGCCTGGAGTGAGCAGACCTACACGTTCAACCGCCCCGTCGTCGCCGCCCAGGAGCGCATCGTCTCCGGAAACCTGATCGACACCGCCCCCGAATGGCTCGCCGACGCCCGCATCGACTGGCAGGCAAGCGATGCCTTGCGCCTCTCGCTCACCGCCGAACATGTCGGCGAATATTTCATGGACCCCGCCAACACGGCCCGCTATCCCGGCCACACGGTCCTCGGCGCCCGCGCGGGATACACGCTCCCCGGCGGCCTTGAAACCTTCCTCATCATCCGTAACCTGACGGACGAGAAATATGCCGACCGCGCCGATGTCGGCTTCGGCACTGAGCGCTATTTCCCCGGAGAGCCCGTCAACGCGGTCTTTGGGCTAACAAAAACATTCTGAGGAGGAAGCAATGAAACTCTACCACAGCCCGATGGCGCCAAACCCGGACCGCGTCGTCTTTTTCCTGCGCGCCAAGGGCAAGCTCGACGCCGTCGAGCTCCACGAAGTCTCGATCATGCAGCAGGACCACAAGAAGCCCGAATACCGCGACGTCTCGCCCTTCTCGCAGGTCCCCGCGCTCGTGCTGGATGATGGCACCAAACTCACCGAGAGCCGCGCCATCTGCACTTATTTCGAAGGCATCTTTCCTGAGCCAAACCTGATGGGCACAGACCCGAAAGAGAAAGCCCTGATCGAGATGTGGGACCGCCGCATCGAGCTCATGTTCTTCATCCAGTTCGCCGGCTGGTTCCGCAATTCCCACCCGATGATGGCGCCCCTCGAAGTGCCCCAGAGCGCCGAAGCCGCCGCCAAGAGCGAGAAGGCGGCCCGCAAAATGGCCGAACGCCTCAACGAGCACCTCGCCAACAACGAATTCGTCGCCGCAGACCGCTTCTCGATTGCCGACATCACGCTCTTCATCACCTGCGGCTTCTGCCGCGTCATGAAATGGGCCCCCCACAAGGAGCACGCAAACCTTGGCCGCTGGTACGACGCCATGGCCGCCCGCGGCTTCGCGGGCTGAGGCAGGGCGCCACAAAGACCCTCACCTCCCACGCTCTTCGAGCGCGGGCCCCTCCTCTCCCACTTCGCGGGAGAGGGGTTGGGACTTCGCCGCAAGCGCAACGCTAAACCCCTCTCCCTCCGGGAGAGGAGGGGCCCATCGCATAGCGATGGGAG
>SXGS01092639.1_pt1 | contig 13144 bp, 16 predicted proteins | sample 3174681 | NCBI WGS metagenome assembly SXGS01 (sample SAMN11356861, study PRJNA531348) | freshwater metagenome | isolation source: freshwater sample F1-80 | place: China: Fuxian Lake, Yuxi | collected 2017-12-25
AACCAGTTCCGTCTGCAATATCAGGAGGCTGCATAAATGGCCCGCATCGCAGGTACTTGTTATTTCAAAGTTGACGGCGAGCAGCTGTCAGTTACCGGGGGGATCGAGATCCCCCTTAACACCAACGTCAAGGAGTCCATCGTGGATCTCGGTGGCGGCGTTGATTACAAGGAGACTCACCGAGCGCCCTATATCAAGGCATCGTTCAAGGTCCCGAAGAGTTTCCCGCTCAAAAAAATCACCACAAGCGATGACATGACCATCACCGCCGAACTGGCGAATGGTCAGGTGTATGTGCTGAAAGGCGCATGGCTTGAGGGGGAGGCCAACCACAACCCAGAAGACGGCACCGCCGACCTGCAATTCAACGGAAAAGAAGGGTTCCATCAATGAACCATAAAGTCATCACGCTATCCGCCCCGATCCAGGCGCACGGCGAGTCACTCGCCAAGCTGGAGCTTAAAAAGCCCACTGGCGAACAGGTTTGCCGCCTCGGTCTGCCCTACACCATGACCCCCGAAGGGGAAGTCAGCATCAACATGAAAAAGGTGAAGGGCTACCTGATCGAGCTGTGCGCCATTCCGGCCAGCGCGGTTGAACAGATTGAGCCTGCCGACCTCAACAATGCAGCCTGGGATGTCGCCGGTTTTTTCCTGAAGGGGTAACCGAGCGCGACATTCTCGACCGCTACTTCGATATGGCGCGGTGGTGGAAGGTTGGCGATCCCATCGCCTTCCTTCACCACGACTTTGACGCGCTGGCCTTGATGGAGCGCCAGTGTGAACGGCTGGCAAAAGCAGAGTCCGGGTGATTTATGGCCAATGAATTTCAACTGAAAGCCCTGATCACCGGTGTGGACAAGCTCTCTCCGGCGCTCAAGGGTATCCGCAAAAACATCAAGGTCTGGCAGCGCGACCTCAAGAGCGCCGGTGAAGGGGCGCCCGCCATCGGCGCCGGTCTGGCCGCCGCCGTGGGTGGCAGCCTGGCCGCCTTTGCCCAGTCAGAGAATGCCGCCACCGGCCTCAAGGTCGCAATGATGGATGCCGGTGGTTCGGTCGGCCCCGAATTCAAGAAGATCAACGATCTGGCGGTCGGCCTTGGCAACAAGCTGCCGGGCACCACCGCCGACTTTCAGGACATGATGACCATGCTGCAGCGGCAGGGTCTGAGTGCCGAAACCGTGCTGGGCGGGGTAGGTGAGGCCACTGCCTATCTGGCCGTGCAGCTTGGCAAGGCGCCCGCCGCCGCCGCCGAGTTCGCCGCCAAGATGCAGGACGCCACCGGCACCGCCTCCAAAGACATGATGAGCCTGTTCGATACCATCCAGAAAGCCTTCTATATGGGGGTGGATGACACCAACATGCTCAGCTTCTTCAGTAAGACCAGTTCGGTGCTGAAGATGATCGACAAGGACGGCCTTAAGGCCTCCCAGTCGCTGGCACCGCTGGCGATCATGATGGACCAGATGGGGATGGCGGGGGAGGCATCGGGCAACGCGATCCGCAAGGTGCTGCAAGCCGGATTCGACAGCAAGAAGATCAGCGCTGCCAACCGCCTGATGAGCCGCAAGGGGATTAAGCTCGATTTCACCGACGGCAAGGGCGAGTTTGGCGGGCTGGATAACCTGTTTTCCCAACTTCACAAGTTGCAATCTCTCACGAGCCAGCAGCGCACCACCATCATCAAGCAGATTTTCGGCGATGACGCGGAAACCCTGCAGGTGGTCAACGCCCTGATCGACAAGGGGCGCTCCGGTTATGACGAGATCCAGCAGAAGATGGCGCGGCAGGCCAGCCTGCAACAGCGGGTTGGCGCCCAGCTCGGCACCCTGAAAAACCTGTGGGATGCCATGACGGGTACCGCCGTGAACGGCTTGGCCGCCATTGGTGGCGCCTTTCAGGGGGAGGCGAAAGACACGGTCACCTGGCTGGGTGATATGGCTGCGAAGTTCAGCGAGTTTGCCGCCGCCAACCCGGAGGTGATCCGCGGGGTGGTGGGCATTGCTGCCGGGTTCGCCGCGCTCAAGCTGGCTCTTTATGCTGGCGGGGTGGCCATGACCTTCTTTGGCAATGCCATGACAGCAACCCCTATTGGCCTGATCCTGCGTGGTGTCGCCATGGCGGCCGGTCTGATTATCGCCAACTGGGGCACCATTGGCCCCTGGTTCGCCAAGGTATGGCAGACCATCACCGTGGTCGCTAGTGCAGCATGGGAAACCATCAAGCTGCTGTTTCTCAACCTCAACCCACTCGGCATAGTGATCCAGAACTGGGGCCCCATCAGCAGCTGGTTGTCAGGCCTGTGGAGCGATGTGCAGAGTGGATTCTCCCTCTTTGTGGCGTTCCTGAAGCAGGGGCTGCTCGAATTCACCCCGCTCGGTGCTATAAGCGAAAACTGGGGTCCCATCAGTGCGTGGTTTAGCGAACTGTGGGGGGCGGTGACGACAGGCTTTAGCCTTGCGTGGGAGTTTCTGAAACAGGGCTTCCTCGATTTCCACCCGCTCGGGATCATCATCAAGAACTGGGAGCCCATCGTGGCATGGTTCAAGGGGATGTGGGAGCGCATCCAGCCATATCTGCAACCGCTGATGGATGGCGCCAGCTGGGTTGGCGGCAAGGTCGGTGGCGTAATGGATAACGCTGGCTCAATCTGGCAGCGCAGCGGCGAAGCCATCAGATCGATATGGAGCGGCGGTGAGGGCGGCATCGGTGCATCATCGCCCTTGGCGAAGGAATCACCCGCCGCCGGCGCTAATTCCGCCGCGCCAGTCTCTGGCGAAATGGTGGTGCGCTTTGAAAACGCCCCGCAAAACCTGCGGGTGGATGAAGGCAAAGCCTCTCCAGGTTGGTCGGTATTGCCGGATGTCGGGTATTCACGTTATGCAGCGAAGGGGTAGTGATGAGCTGGACAGATCGCCTGCAGGCCGCCTCGTTTCGCGGGGTGGTATTCAAGGTTGACGGCGATGACCTGCAGATCGGTCGTCGCACCGTGGTCCATGAGTATCCCGGCCGTGATACCCCCAGCGTCGAGGATATGGGGCGCGAGACCCGGGAATACGCCATCACCGCCTACCTGATCGGCCCCGACTTTATCGCCGAGCGGGATCGGCTGATTGCGGCGCTCGAGCAGGTGGGCCCAGGTGAGCTGGTGAGCCCCTGGTACGGGCGGATGAACGTGGTGGTGATGGGCAAGCAGCGCATCAGCCACAGCAAGAAAGACGGTCGCATGTGCGTCGTCAGCTTCACCTTTGTGGAGTCTGGCGAGGATGAGTGGCCAACCGCCACCCCGCTCGGCTCATCGCTGTTGGCGGGTCGCTCAACCAGCCTGCTCGACCGGGCGCAGAGCGCCTTCGCCAGCGCCTTTGGCCTTGACGGTCTACCGGAGTGGATGTCGATGGCCACCGTCGAGCACGCTTCATCCCTGCTGGGGGATGTGGCCGATATGCTCGGCAGTGCTGACGGCAAGATGTCTGCCGCCATGCGGCTGATGCAGGGGGATCTGGGCGTGCTGATGCCGCCCCCCTCTACCGCCTGGATCTTCTCGCGGCGCCTCGCCGATGTGCTGGATGCCGGCAAGGGATCCAGCAGCACCGCCCGCTCCCTGCTGTCGCTGTCAAACCGCACCGCCACCGCCTCGCAGACCCAGTCAGCCAGGCCGGTTGGCGTGTGGCCAACGTCAGCGCAGGACAAGCAGCAGGCAGATCAGCTGGTCAACAGCGTCTCCGAGCTGGTGAGGGTAAACCTGATCGCCAGCAGCGCCCAGGCGGTGGCCTTGATGCCGCCGTCGAGCCAGTCAGCCAGCAAGCCCACCAGAGCGCCAGCTTTAGATACCGTCGAGGTGGTGCGGCAGCCAGCACCAAGCGCAGGCTCTGGCTCCGCTGGCACCAACAACGGCAAGACCGAGGCGGCAAGCGGCAGCGCGGCCCCCTCGGCAGCCCCGACCCATGATGAGCTGGAGGAGACCCGCCAGACCATCATCGCGGCGATCGACAAGGAGAGCGAGCGCACCACAAATGACGGCGTCTATCAGGCGCTGCGGGATCTGCGCCGCGAACTGGTTAGCACCCTGCGCCAGCAGCAACAGCATGCCTCCAAACTGGTGACGCGCACCCCGAGCGACACGGTACCGGCACTGGTGCTGGCGGCCGAGTGGTATGACGATGCCAGTCGGGCGGATGAGCTGATCGCCAAGAACAACCTCTCTCACCCGGGCTTTGTGCCCCCAGACCCACTGCGGACATTGGCATCATGAGCGACGAGTATCACCTGCGGATCAATGGCAATGCCTGGTATGGCTGGACGGCCATGCGGATCAGCGCAGGTATCGACCGGCTGGCTCGCGATTTCGAGGTGCAAGTCACCAGGCGGGCCAGCGAAAAGGGCGAGCTGCTTGATGCGGTATCCACCGGGATTAAGCAGGGCGACAGGGTGGAGGTGCTGATCGGCCGCGATCTGGTGCTCACCGGCTACGTCGATGCCAAGCCGGTGAGTTATGACGCCCGCAGCATCACCCGCTCCATTCGGGGGCGCTCCCGCACCGGTGACCTGATCGACAGCGCCGCCACGGTGCGCCAGTTCAGGGGGCAGACCCCGCAGCAAATTGCCGCTGCACTCTGCCAGCCGTTCGGGGTGTCGGTGTTCGGCGCAGCCGGACAATCCCCCATCTCCGATTTCTCGGTGGACTGGGGAGAGACGGTGGCCGAGGCCATCGACAGAATGATGCAACAGCAGCGCCTGCTGGCCTATGACGATGCCAACGGCGATCTGCACTTCGGTGCGGTCGGTGCGCTGCGGGCCACCACGCCGCTGGTATATGGCAAAAACATCCTCAGCTGCAGCGCCCCGCAAGATCAGAGCGATTGCCACTCAGAATACCAGGTCGCAGGCCAGCGAGCGGGCACCGATGACGACTTCGGTGAATCCAGCTCGACCAAGGTCAGCCACAATGTCGGCGGCAAGGTTGGCCGCTATCGCCCGCTGCTGATCAAGCAGACCGGCCAGGCCAGCGTAGCCAGCTGCCGTGCCATGTGCGAGTTCGAGGCCCGCCGCCGCGAGGCCAAGGCGCGAGAGGCGACCTATACGGTGCTCGGTTGGCGGCAGGAGTCCGGCGCACTGTGGCTGCCAAACATGGTGGTGCCGGTATTCGACCCCCATAACGACTTTGCCGGTGACGAACTGGTGATCGCCGAGGTGGAGTACAGCCGCACCGATAGCGGCACCATCGCGACCCTGCGCGTCGGCCCCGCCGATGCCTATCTGCCTGATGTGCCGGATCCCAAACCCGCCCGCAAGAGCAAGGATGAGGACATTTTCTGATGCGTGAACTGAAAAACGCCATCCGCAACCTGCTCTCCCGCGGCGTGATCAGGCTGGTCAACTCGGCGGCCAAGTGCCAGCTGGTGCAGATCGAGATGCTGGGCGGCGAGCTGAAGGACGATGTCGAGCATCTCGAGCCTTATGGTTACACCTCCTGCCCTCATGACGGGGCAGAACATGTTGCCGTATTCCCGGATGGTGACAAGTCCCACGGCGTAGTGCTGGTCGTGGCCGATCGGCGCTACCGACTGAAGGGGCTGAAAAAAGGGGAGGTGGCGATCTACACCGATGAGGGGGACCGCATTGTGCTGCGCAGGGGGCGCCGCATCGAGATAAAGACCCTGACCCTTGAGGTTGAGGCCAAGACCAAGGCCCGCTTCGATACCCCGCTGCTGGAGTGCACCGGCGAGATCCGCGACAAGACCGGCACCATGCAGAAGATGCGCGACCAATTCAACGACCACGAACACCCAGGCGGCACCCCGACCGGCAAGCCAAAAAACCGGATGGAGTAACCCCATGCTGATCTCTGTCAACGGCGTCCTCACCGACTCCGGCGACCTGCTGCACCCGCTGCACAGGGCGGTGTTTATCAGCCTCTTCACCTGGCGCCGCGCTGGCGCCTCCGACGATAGCGATCGCCCGTACGGATGGTGGGGAGACAGCTACCCGACCGTGGCCGGTGACCGGATCGGCAGCCGCCTCTATCTGCTGCGGCGCGAGAAGAACCTGCCAGAGGTGCGAGAGCGGGCCCGCGACTACGCCCTCGAGGCGCTCGCCTGGCTGAAAGATGACAAGCTGGTCACCCGCATCGATGCCGAGTGCCGCCGCCGCGAGATTGACGGCGCCGAACTGGTCGTGACGCTCACTGTTGATGGATCTGACCAGCAAATTACCATCCCCGACATTCTGGAGGCCGTCAATGTCTAGCTACTCCCTGCGCCCAACCCTGCGCGAGATTATCCAGCGGGTGCGAGCCGATGTGACGGCAGAGCTGGATGACCCGCTGCGCCGCTCGGATGCCGAGGTTTACGCCCGCGCCTATGCGGGCGCCGTGCACGGGGTGAACGGCCATATCGAATACCTCGAGCGCAACCTGCTGCCGGATCTCTGTGATGAGCAGTGGCTGCTGCGCCATGCAGGCATGAAGAAGTGCCCCCGCAAAGAGGCGCAACCGGCCGCCGGCTGGCTGCGGATCTCCGGGGTCAGCGATGGCATCACTGTTCCGGCCGGTGCGGTGGCCGTTTATCAGGGTGGCACTCCGATCCAGTATGTCGCCACCGAGGCGGCAACCTCCTCCGGCGGTGTGCTGCGCCTGCCGATCACCTGCTCAGAGACCGGCTATCACACCAATCTGGATGATGGCGAGGGGCTGATCCTCTCCGAGCCGGTGGCCGGGCTCTCATCCTCCGGGGTGGCTGACAGCGTTCAGGGCGGCACAGACCTTGAGAGCGTTGATGACTGGCGAGCCAGGGTGATTGATCGCTGGTTCTTCACCCCGCAGGGAGGGGCTGATACCGATTATCAGGTGTGGGCAGAAGAGGTACCAGGGGTAACCCGCGCCTGGTGCTATCGTCACTGGATGGGGCCAGGCACGGTAGGGGTCTTTGTTGTTGATGACAACTCCGAGACGATGGTGCCATCAGCGGCAATCATCGCCGCCGCCCGCCAGCATATCGAGCCAAAGGCCCCTGTTGCCTCCGCCGAGCTCTATCTGCTCGGCATCAACCTGAAAACCGTGGCTCACCGCATCAAGGTCACCCCGGACACTCCGGCCGTTCGCTCTGCCGTAACCGCTGCCCTTCGCGAGTTCTACCGCCGCGAGGGTGGGCCTGAGCAGACAATCGCGCCGTCTCGCCTGTCTGAGGCTATCAGCGCCGCCAACGGCGAATACAAGCACCAACTGCTCGCCCCTGCGGCCGAATTTACCACCGCCAGGGGCGAGATAGTCGCGCTAGGGACCACAACATGGGATTGACCGCCGCCGATTACGCCGACCAATTGCAGAAGCTGCTCCCCTATGGCCCGGCATGGGAGGGGGATCACCCACTGCTCACCGCTGGCGCCGCCGAGCTGGCCCGTACCGCCGAGCGGGCCGATGCGCTGGCGCAAGAAGAGATCGACCCGCTGCGAACTACGGTGCTGCTGACCCGCTACGAGGGGATCTGCGGCCTGCCAGATGAGTGCGAGGTGCCAGGCACAGCCACCATCAGGGAGCGCCAGCGGCGACTCGATGCCAAGATCAACTCGCTCGGCGGCATCAATGCCGAATATTACCTCCAGCTACTCGCCTCGCTAGGCTATCCGGATGCCACCATCTCCAACTACCACGGCGCCGTGTTCTGCGCAGGCAGCCTGGTTGGGTCTCCAATCTACGGCCCTGAATGGCGCCATGTGTGGCAGGTCAATCTGCCGAGCATGAACGTTGACTACATGCGAGCCGGCTCGGTGGCCGGCAGTTCGCTCTGCGTCTGGGGGGATGCCGTCATGCAGTGCATCCTCGGCAAGAAGGCGCCCTCTCACACCATTCTGAATTTTGTCTATACCACCGACCACGACAACATGATCCGCCTCGCTGATACGATGCGAGCAGCATGCTGTCTGGGATTTGGAGATACCTGATGGCAGTAAACGATAAAGACCCCACCGAAGCGATCCAGCTCGTTGAGCAGACGATAGGCACTTTTCACCAGATTGTGGTGGGGCAAGAGGGGCAGATGGTTCCCGTCCCTGGCTACCCCGACCAACCGACGCTGGCCGAACGTGTCAAGCAGAACCTCAAGCCGAGCACAGATGCGGCGGCCGGTTACGCTGCGCAGGCAAGGGAAGAGGCGACCAAGGCCGCAAGAGAGGCCGACAGGGCTAGCCAGATTGCCGGACTTGATGCCGTATCCGAGGCGGTTGGCTTGGCCGCCATCCCCTTCCCGGATGTGTGGATCCCGCTAAGCGACAGCCTGCGCATGCTGGCCGGTTATGGCCGCGAGGTGAAGGTGGGTGATGATGTGGTGGCACGATACGCAACACTGACGCGTAACACCACGGGGACACTGATGAACAAGTCAGGTGCACTTGTTAATGCTGGGGTTAATGAGCCTAGATTTGAGCGCTCAGGGCTGCTTAACGAAAATCAGAGTGCAAACATTATCACTGACTCTAGCGGGAAAACCGGAATTACCAAAGGGGTTGCTGCAACATGGTATTTTGATGGGGTTGGTTTGTGGGGGCAAGCGGACGCGTTGAAGGTTGTTGGTTTACATGGCATATCCTACTCCGCGTCAGGTGGGGCCCTTTATAAAACCAATATCCCTGTAATACATGGATCATCATATGCGTTCAGTTTTGATTTTTATAATTCGACAAACGAACAATGTGAAATTCAAGCTAGAATCAGCTCGCCAGACACTAGAAAGGTACAGGTGGCACCACCCCTGGCGTGGACTAGAGTGGAGGTGATTATTGTGCCAGAAGGCTCGAAATTATCATTTGCTATAGGGACAACATCAGACTCTGAGTTATGTGACGGTGTTATTGACAACATTCAGCTCGAAGCGATGCCGAATGCCACCAGCAGGATAGTTACGACAGAAGCTGTCACCACCCGCGCCGCAGACAAACTAACCATCCCGCGCCTGAATAACGACTGCGCTGAGTGGTATAGCGGGTCGGACCAGATCAACCCCATTATCACCGAAGACACCATCGAGTTGGTTCCTCCTGCTGGCAAGCTGCACCTGCGCAATGTGCGCGGCTTCTTTACTCCTCTCACTCCTGCACAAAAGGCGGCACTCAAATGACCGTGCGAGATTTCCATTTCAAGTTTCAGGATGCGGCGAGCGCAGCCGCCGAGCTCGGTAAACTGGGCTTTTATCGTCGCTCGGATGGGGAGTTTACCCATGCCAACCGTGCTGTATCCGTTGACGAGATCGGCGTTATCCATCAGCCGACCGGAGAGATGGTGGTGAGCGAGGGTAATGACGTGGCCGTCACCGCCCCAATCGACGGGCACCACATCAACATCAGAACCCTGGATGACGGCATAGCCGAGCAGCTGGCCGCCATCTCGCAGCAGGTTTTCCCTGCAACACCCGTTCAACGTTGGGCATAAAAAGACAACACTGGAGCACTCCATGCACCGTATTGATACCCCATCACGCCAGAAAGATAAATTCGGCGCCGGAAAAGACGGCTTCACCGGCGGCGATCCGCAGACTGGAACACAAGCCACTCAGGTAAGCGCAGATATCCTGGATGCATTGCAGGAAGAAATTTGCGCAGTTGTGGAGGGTAGTGGGCTTTCACTGGATAAAACAAACAACAATCAACTGCTTACAGCAATCAATATCTTAATGGAACGCACCATCGATGCAGTTTGTCCTATTGGACAATTCATTTACTACGATGGACCGACCGTGCCTAACGACCGGTTCATTGTCTGGAAAGCGCAAGCATTTGACGTGGCTATGTACCCAAAACTGGCCGCCAAATACCCATCTGGTCGGCTACCGGCAGACCTGCGTAGCGAGTTTATTCGCGGCGCAGACGAGGGCAGAGGGATCGTGAATGGCCTGCTACCCCTGATGAGCAAACCTGATCAGACCCGCGCACATACTCACCAGTTTCATAACCGTTTCGGGGCAAACCAAATTGACCTGACCTCTATTGATGGACGGATTGGCGCAACAGCCCTTCAGCCAGTAGATAACGATTCGGTGCACGTTGCCACAGTGCCGATGGCTGGTGCTGCCTCGTTTTCCATTACCGTTGCCCAGTCTGGTGGGTCAGAAACGAACCCCCGATATGTCGCAGCCCTGATCCTGTGCCGAGCCAAGTAAGGAGTCATTATGATTGAATTTGACGAAAATGGATTCGCCACCTCATCAGGGTCTATGGCGGTCCATCGTATCTGCGATACCACCCGCGAATGGTTGGGGCGGCATGATGAATACATGAGCATCGGAACCGGCTTGGCTCGTGGCAGCTACCTGAAAGGGCCGGAGCAACCTGCAGCAGATGGGTTCGTGTGGTGCAGAAACGTTGATGACAGTGGATGGTGGCAGGTTGAAGACCTGCGCGGGAAACTGGCCTATGACAAAGCAACCAGAGCAGCCACGGAAATCACCGACCTTGGCTCGCTGCCTGACACTCACACCATGCTGGCCCCATCGTCACCTTATGACCATTGGAACGGTCAAGCATGGGTGCTGGATGAAGCGGCTGAACAGCAAGCAAAAAAAGAAGCGGCCCAAACAGAACAAGCCAAACGGATCGCACTTGCCAACCAGCAAATCGCAATCATCAAGCCAGCTGTAGATGGCGGCTATGCCAAGCCGGAGCACACCAAGCTGTTGGCAGACTGGCAACGCTACCGCTACGAACTGACCTTGGCTCCTGAACAACCTGGCTGGCCGGATAACCCGCAATGGCCAGATCAGCCAGCAACGGTCATCTAACACCAAGCCCTGCGTCATTGGCGCAGGGCTACCACCCCCTTCTCATAGGTATCAGCCAGCCACCTCAGGTGTGGCAGTGGTATCCCCATCAAGAACACCACCATCTGCGAACTCTCTGGATGCGAGCAACCCCAGGTTGCCGGTGGCAGCATGGCCTGCACATCGATCCCGATAGCGCGACAGATCAGCGCGGCATCAGCTAGCGTCATGAACTCCCCCCTATCCTGCGATAACCAGCGGCTCAGGGTTGATACCGGGATCCCGGTCATCTCCTCCAGTTGCGACTCGCTAATACCCTTTTCAGCCAGAATGGCGGCCAGGTAGCGCTTGGCGGCAGCCACATAATCCAGTTCGGTGGCGGTCAGGTAGGCCTTTCGTCTGTTCTTCATTGGGCAACTCCCGAGTTACAACGTTGCCCGCGCTCTGAAAAATGCAAGTTTTTTTTCTTAAATTGTCAGATCTGACAATGTTTTCATACATGAAAAATGCTAGCCCACTGGGGCTATCTTTGCGCACTCTTGGCGGATAAATTGCGCTGGTCAGACCTTTCAGTGATGAATTAGACATTAACTAGCCAAGAGATGTACACCATGCACTACCATGTTTATTTCAATGTTGGTGGGCGCCCGCGAGGCCCATTTGGATTAGAAGCTGCAGATCGGGAGGCGATGTTTCAGCAGGCCGCCACGGTGCGCGATGATCTGCAGTTGCCGCCTGAAACCGGCTTGTTGATTGAGGCCGAAGCCGCCACTGTGAAGCCCGTGCCACTGATAGCCGCCGCGACAGGCGCTGTCGCGCTGGTACTGCTGACAACCAAAGCCTGGTCGCTGACATATGGCGGCTGCCTGCTGTGCCTTATGCTCTATTGATCTTTGGTCAGAGTGGCGAACTTGTCATGCAGCGATTTCGGATACAGCTCTGTATAGACCTGCCACAACACATTCAGGGAGCGGTGGCCTGTCACCTGGGCCACCTCCTCGATGGAAAATCCCGCCTCAAATAGACGACTAGCCCCCTCTCTTCGCATATCGTGATAGCGCAGATCATCGATCCCCAGCTCGTTGCGCACCCGCTGAAAACCCGCAGAGACCGATCTCGAGTTGTACGGGAATACCAGCTCCCCCGCCTTTGGCTGGCGTTGCAGTATGGTCCACGCCTCGCCGAGCAGTGGCACCATCATATGGTTGCCATCCTTCTTGCGCGGGTCTTTGCGATCCCGCACCAGCACCGCCCGCTGCTGCTCATCAACATCATCCCAGCGGATCTTGCACACTTCCCCGATCCGCATGCAGGAGAGGATGGAAAAGTTGAGGATATCCACATAGGGGATCTTGGTTCCCATGTGCGCCTCGCGCTCCTTGAGCCCGGCGATCAACCGATTTAGCTCCTCGGCCTGCGGGCGTCGGCTGCGTCGGTTAGATTTGCCGATCAGCCCCATTGACAACAGCGTGTCGCGAGCCGCCTTTGCTGGGTTTGTGGTGTACTCGATGCCGTAAATTGGCTGCGCTGCGGCCAGCACTCCGGCAAGATACGTCACATCATGGCTCACCGTGGCTGGGCCCGCTCCCGCCGCCTGCCTGTTGCGGCAGTGGTCGATGACGTGGGATTCGGTCAGCCTGGAGAGGGATATTTCGGCCAGCTCACAGTCGAGCAGCATCTGCAGCACATAGCGTTTGGTTCGGCCGAGCTTGGCGCCAATCAGAGGGTCGGATAGGTAGCGGCTGATCAGTTGCCCGACAGTGAGCAAGTCTGCGCTGCGCTGGTTGGGTACACCGCTGGTCTCGAGCTCCATCGCCCGCTTGGCGCCCCACGCCTTGGCGAGGGTCTGCTTGGCAAAGGTCTTGCTCTCTCGGTAGAGGTGTTGCCCCCCTTCCTTGATCCCGACAATACACCGCCAGCGCGGAGTACCGTCCGCCTTCACCCTCTTCTGTATGTTATAGTACGCCAAGTTAACCTCATGTTCTCCAGTTCGGTACACCAAGATCGTGGTGTACTGGGTGGTGTACCGACAACGCAAAAATATAGCAAAACCCGAGATAATGCACGAAAATCAGACTAACCAAAAACAGGCAAAAACCCAGAAAAACCGCGCCAGCACTGGGTTTTCAAGCAATAACCGATTCTCCATTGCTCCCATGCTGGACTGGACTGATCGGCATTGCCGTTACTTTCATCGACTGATGAGCCGCCAGACCTTGCTCTATACCGAAATGGTGACCACCGGCGCCATCATCCATGGCAAGGGGGATTATCTGGGTTACAGCGAGCAGGAGCACCCCATTTCCCTGCACCTGGGTGGCAGCAATCCCGCCGATTTGGCGCGCTGTGCCAAGCTGGCAGAGGAGCGCGGCTATGACGAGGTGAACATCAACGTCGGCT
>SXGS01054509.1_pt1 | contig 13142 bp, 8 predicted proteins | sample 3174681 | NCBI WGS metagenome assembly SXGS01 (sample SAMN11356861, study PRJNA531348) | freshwater metagenome | isolation source: freshwater sample F1-80 | place: China: Fuxian Lake, Yuxi | collected 2017-12-25
CTGGCGTCCAGTGTGATCGGCTCCCGGCTAAGAGCCAACGAATCTTAACCGAGATTTCTTAACGTACCTCACGGGCCAAGCCTCTGAAAACACGGATCATTCTGAACTACTTGTGGCTCTGCCATAGGAGTTCTGAGACTACTCCAATGCCGCTTTCCGCCGGCGATAAGCTCGGCCCGTATGTCGTGATGGCACCTATAGGGGCCGGCGGTATGGGTGAAGTCTAAAAGGCCCGCGACACGCGACTGGACCGCACGGTCGCCATCAAGATCTCCAACGCTGACAAGAATCCGGCGGCAGGGGCGTTCCGTGGGAGCACTGACCCGTTTACCGCGCGTGAGCATCATGTGCCAAACGCACCTGGCCGTCGATGTGGGCTATCGACGGTAGTGGGCAACACTCCATGGTTTAATTTTAAGCGATGCAATTGAACTTGAATGGACATCTCCTATGACTGTTTCCGAAGTCCTCGACCTTCTCCATGCTGAACGCGACGAACGGGGCATGAGCAACTGGGCGAAGCTAAACTCGGGCACTCCGGGAATGAGCAGTTGCGGAATTGGGCTCACTCGGCTGCGCAATCTGGCCAAACGGATTGGGCGTAACCGGGAGCTCGCGCTGGCGCTCTGGAAGACCAACGTTTACGAAGCCAGAGTGATCTCGATGCTAGTCGACGACCCCGCGCGTATGACTCTTGACCAGGCAGAGAAACAAGTCGAGCAGTTGGCCGGCGGCATGCTGGCACACGTGTTTGCCTCCTGCGACGCAACGCTCGCAAAGACGCCATTCGTTGTCGAACTTGCCGACCGTTGGGTCAGAAGCGAAGACCCCGTACGCCGCGATTGCGGATACGGCTTGCTCTATGAGGTGTCGAAGTTCTCCGGCAAGAAGGCACCGAATGAGGGATTCTTCCTCGCCCACGTCGGGCGCATCGCGGACACTATCGGGAAAGAGTCGGAGAAAGTCCGCCTGGCTATGGGTGGGGCGCTGATGGGGATCGGAAAGCGGAGCGCTGTGTTGAACGCGGCGGCTCTGGAGGTTGCGCGGGATGTGGGGCCGATCGAGTTCACCTCAGCCAGCGGGGAGTGCGAGCCGTTCGACGTCGTAAAACATCTGACTACCGACCGGCTGAAAGAGAAGCTGGGGGTGTAGGCGTGGCTCGAATGGAGGCGCCGCCGGCCTCGGTCTGAGCGGGACCGAGTGGGGTGTTACTCCTCGCGGCGCCGAACAACAGCATGCATCTGACTGCGCTTCGCGCCGCAGTTGATGCTGGGCGCCAGGCCCCGAAGCACTGCAACGCTGTAACGATGCGAGTATGTGCCGGATCGCGCGAAATCGGGCGCGATCCACATGGCCGCATAGCGCTCTATCCGTTAGAAGTGCCGCCTCGCCGGTTCTGGTCGAATGGCCGGCTACCCTTCCACTACTTTTTTCTAGAAGCCGCAACTCCGCGCCAAGCGCCTAATTTGAAAAGTAGTGGACGAGTGCGCCGTAATCCAGGGACAATCCAGGACGAGCACATGTGTGACATGCCGATATGCGGCCAAGGGTCCGCAACTTCGGAGAACCGGGCTTGGAATCGATACCAGATACTTGAAAAGGCACTGGAAGGATGCGCCGCGGTCCAGGCCCTATCCAAGTGGAATCGAGTAAACTGGGCTGGATCGCGCAAACGCCCCTTTCCCCTGGTGACAGACTCGGTCCCTACGACGTCCTTGTTCCCATTGGCGCCGGCAGGGGCTGGTGGAAGAACCCGCGATACCTGATTCTCACGCCGAGCCTATTTTTCAAAACCCCGTGTGTATGGGATGACCGGCGGCCGCGGCCCCGTGTTAAATTGCGGTCCCCGTGTCGAGCGGTAGGCTATGTTCATGAACGGCGTCTCGATGCGGCGTCCGACGTGGGAGTAACGGCCGTTCTCCCAATTTGATTCCATGTTGTACGACACAATCCCCGTGGACAGAAGCAGCCGCTCCGCATTGACTGGCTCTTTTCTGGTCAGCATCATCTCGACGATCCAGTGCTCGAATGCGTTCGCGGCGTGGTATTGGGAGTAGGGCCCGGGCCAGCCAAGCATCGAGGTGATCATCGGGTCCTTGCGCCCTTCGATGTCGCCAGCGTAGGTCCACCCTACATCATGGACCGAATATACGGCCGCTTTGGTACCGTCACGATAGTCGACGATACAGACACCTGGTTCGCGGACCGTCTCTTGAAAGTGTCCCGGCTTAAAGGAAAACCTGGTCCGAACTGCCTCGAGCAGTTTGTCTGCCCAAGGATTGCGGCCGGTCCACTTCCATGTTTCGGGCCCGCGGATGCACTGCACCGCCGCGATGCCTGTCTCACCTCCCTTGCGCCGTTCCACGAAGGACTGGAGCACGTCGACAGAATGGAAGAGGCCTCCCTCTTCTCTGCCGCCTCCCGCCACGACCGATGCCTTGATGGGCGTATCCATATCGATGTCTATCTCGGGCTGGCGGTAATAGAACGGTATGGAGGAACCGCCGAACAAGGGGAAGTTCAACTCACGGGATTTGTCGAACATCCACTTGGCTTCGTTCCAACTGGTGGAGAGGTGCTTGTCGTTGAAGACGGGCACCGAGCGCTTGCTCTGCTCGAAAACCCGGATGATCTGCTGGTAGAGCCACCAGCGCGGATAGTATGTCTGCCCGTTGAGATTGCTGTGATAAATCCCGTGCTCTCCGACCAGCACCACACCATCGACCGCAAGTTCCTTCCCCCCGAGCGTGAGGGCTTCACTGACCGTGTTGAAGATCGGAATGCCTTTCGATTTGCATACTTTCCGGCCCAACCCGCTTTCTTGAAGCTGATGGATGTGAACGGACACAACCTCCACCCGCGAAGGAGTATGGGCTCCCTTCCACCAATAACCGTCCAGCAGCTTAGTGATAATCCAGTCCGCGTGCGATCCCGGAGCCGCCCAATAGGTGGCCACACAGGCGATGCGGGGCCGTCTTTCCGCAGCATGCGAAACAGAACCGGCTGCGATACCGGCCAAAGCCGCTTTACCTGAAATTCTCAATATTTCACGCCGTCCGAAGAGTGGGGGCGGCCCCATGCGGTGATTCTCAGTCATGTTGAAGCTCCTTGTGTTGCGGTCTGGCCGGTCGCTGACCGCTAGATTGTACCGCTGCGCGATAACAGTCGGGAACACCCGATGTCATTCGCTATGTGCCAGGACCACAGTAGCCCCTTGATGGGTGTCGATTGGGGGCCGCACGGCGGCCGTTTCATGGGCACCAAGGCTTTGGCGTGAGCCGCCACGTCACGGAGCGTCGACTACTCTTCCACTACTTTTTTCGAGGAGCCGCAACTCCGCGCCAAGCGCCTGATTTGAAAAGTAGTAGACGAGTGCGCCGTCACCCAGCCACAACAGCCGCCGAGCCCACATCGCCGCGACGCCCGCCTCTAGCCCATCTGAGGCAGGATCGCCGTGTCCATGTTCCGCCGAGCCATTTCGTGATGAAGGATCGCGCGCGGACGGGAGTGCCCAGGCCGGCCCCTCGTTCAGGGCTTCCTTATCGGGTTAGGTAGCGGGCCAATACGTTCGCGGTGATTCGGGAAACGTGAGGGTCCACCAGGAGAGAAGCCGGCCAGGTGATGGAACCGGCGGCGAACACGGCTCCGCCCGACGGCATTTCATAGCAGGCGAGTTCGGCGCCTCCGTTTTCCGGATTCAGCCCTTTGGCCAGCAGGCGTGTGCCCGCGGGCGCATAGCGGCTGATGCGATCCATTTCATGCGCGGAGGCTCCGCCGGGGCAGCGTTCCTGGAGACTCCCGGTACCGAAGAGATCGCCGGTTTTGAGATTAGTGCCGGCAAACACCCAATGGTCCGGCTCCAACACGCGATAGGGCGCGCCCGTCATCAGCCCGAGGGACGAACAGGTAACGCCAAGGAGCGAACCATCGGGCTCATGCACCATATGCATGCGGCTCTCGAAACAATTGGGGTCGATCGGATCAACCAGCGCACCGCTTTCGTCCTGCTTCATCATCTGGGTGTGGCAGCGCATGGTTGCTTCGGCAGGAAACTCCACGACACAGGAATATCCATTGGCGCCGAGATAGAGGAAGCGGCCGCCGCGATGATGCACCCAGGACTTGATCTTGTCAAACATCGGAATGGTGACATATTCCGGATGAACGCCGGCAATCAGCACGGTGTATTGATCCAGATCGAGCCGGCCGTAGTGAAGCTGCGATTCGGAATAGACATCGTAGGCAAAGCCCTCGCGCTCCAGCCATCCGAGCAGGCGCCATTCGGCCGGAGCCAGATGGCTGGCCTGGCGGCCGGCGATCGGATCGGCAACCCCGGTGTGTTCGGGCACGTGATTGCCGACTTCGGGCCGCTCAAAGGAGATGGGCGGGTAATGGCCGTTGGGGTAGCGGAAGCCCGAGAAGCCGGTCTTCTGGTAGCGCTCGAGGTCCAGGCGCGCATTGAGGGGCGGGGAGGGCGGCAATCCTTCGGGATGAATGTAGTTACTGCGGCCACCGAAGTTGTTATAGGCGTTCCAATTGGTGGTGGAAAGGAGAACGGCGATACGCGCGGCGGGCCGGGCAGGCGCCACGATCCAGGGGAAGGAAAAGAAGGCGCCCGATTCGGCTTTGGCGTGCAAGTAGTAGAGGCCGGTTCGTTCCGGCCCGGTGACGAACTGCGTGTGGTGGGGATTATCGTAACCGCGCTTGTTCCACTCGACGCCGGTTTGAACGTAGTCGCCGTCGGGGGTGATCTGCATGGTGGCCCGCGGTCCGTGTTCATCAAACCAACCGATGTTGCGAATGAACTCCTTGCGCAATCCATAGCGCCACACGCTGAGGTGATAAGGCTCGACCGCATGCACACGAAACTCCGACCGTTCGCCGGAACGCACCCACTTGGGCCAGACGTATCCCAGCAGGCACTCCGACAGCAGCCGGAACTGGTAGGGCCGCTCCGGACTGACTTCCATCTCGACCGCCTTGGAACCGTAGCCCTGGCGGCAGAGGCAGACGCGGTAAGGGCCGGGCGCAAGGTCCGCATACACCGCGCCGCGTGGCGTGGAACGAACGACCGCGACCGACTCGCCGCCGCGTTGAAACTCGATCAGGACATCGCCGAGGGCGAGGTAACGTTCATCGCTGACATATCCGATTAGCATGAGGCGTGCTGTGCTCCCGCATCTTTAGAAAATGATCGATGACCGACTACGGCAAGCGCGAGGGCGCAGGTAACGCCGAAGGCCGACATCAGACCGAAAATCACTGCCGTACTACAGTAGGGCCGCAATGCGCCCAGCAGAAGCGGCGAGAGGCTGCCGCCGAACGCCGAGATCATATTGATGGCGCCCACGCCCAAGCCGCGCGACTCGGCCGGAATGAGGTCAAAGACACAGGCGACGTAGTTGGCGGTGTAGAATCCTTTGCAGAGGGCGTAGGTGGCGGTGGCGATGCGAACTGCCAACATTGTAGAGCCGGCCGCGATGCCGTAGAACGACAAGCAGGCGAGCGTGAGGCCGGCCACCATCACGTAGAGGCGCCCGATCTTCCATTGCCTGGCGAGCCAATCGCCCACGAACGCGCCCAGAAACATGCCTGCCACCATAGGAATCTCCAGGGTGCTGGTGGCCAGGATCGCCGCCTCAGTCATGGGCAATTGAAAGCGCTCCCTCATCAGATCGGGTAGCCAGGTGTAGAGCATCCACACGTTGGCGCCAACGGCGATGGCACACAGGCAGACCAGGGTGTAAGTGGGGATTAAAAACAATTGCGGCAGACTCAAGCCGCGCGGCGCCGCGCCGGCGGACGGCGAGGCCGCGGGTGGTGAATCGGCACGCAAGGCAAAGCGCAAACACAAGGCGTAGAGACAGGTGATGCCGGCCAGGATCCAAAGCATGGCGCGCCATCCCAGGCTTTCGGACGCGGCGGCGCCATAGTAGCTGCCCGCCATCACGCCCACGCTTTGCCCGGTTCCATGCAGCGTGATGGCGCGGGAACGAGTGCCGGAATCGTGAAGAGAGCCGATGAGGGCGAGGGCGGCGGGAATGTAGAAAGATTGCGCAAGCCCCATCAGGGAACGTCCGGCCAGCAGCATCGCGGGAGACGAGGCGGCGCTGGTGAGCAGCAGCGCCAGGCTCCAGCAGACGAGGCTGCTGACGATGACCAGGCGCTTGGAGACACGGTCGGCCACGCGGCCACCGAGTGCGTTGGCGATGCCATACACCCAGTTGAAGACTGTGGTGGTGAGGCCGAGTTGCGCTTCGGTGAATCCAAGTTCCCGGCGCAGCAGTGGAAACGTGGAGTACAGGGACTGGCGCGCCATATAGGCCAGGCCGAAGGCCGCCCACAGAAACAGAATCGGAGTCCAACGCCGGTTGCGCGTCATCGGGCGGCTACGCCGGCCTTCCCAGCGTCCGCGGCGAGGCTTTGTGCCTCGGCAGCACCGAGTATGGCTCCCAGTGGTGGCGTCGGTTCATGCAGGAGTGGTTCTTCGCTGAATGGCATTAGCCGGAATTTCTATTTTGGCTTCCGGCATGGGCTCAGTATACACTGAGGTCGTATAGACTTATCCTGAAGCCATCGTGCCCCGGCTTAGGCCGGCCAGGATTGGTTATCTAAACCCAAGGGGGCCCAATGAAGTCGACCATCACCCGGCGGCGGCTGGTTCAATCCAGCGCCGCCGCTGCCGTCCCGGCGCTTCCGGCAGCGGCGGCTGGCGCGCTTGGTATGCCGCAGGAAGGCCCCGAGACGCCGAAGATCACGCTGTTCATTCCCGATGTGGAGGATTCCACTTTGCGCCGCGTGCGCCAGCTCGGCATCACCTCTATTTGCATGGGCGGCCCCCCGATCCCCTGGCAGGAATCAGAAGTCCGTTCGCGCATGGATCGGGCAAAGGCGCACGGCCTCAACCTGTTCATGATGATGTTCTCGGGCTTTCCCAACGCCATTTATGGGCGTCCCGGACGCGATGCGGATATTGAGAAGGTAGTCGCTTCCATTCGCGTGGCGGCGAAGACGGGGCTCACGGTGATGGAATACAACTTCTACGCCCACCGCATCACCGAAGGCTACTACGTGGAGCAGGGCCGTGGCGGCGCGGGCCTTACGGCGTTCGACTACGACAAAGTTAAGGAGCTTCCGCCGCTTCCGGAAGAAGGCGCGCACACGCTGGAGGAGATGTGGGCGAACGCGACGTACTTCCTTAAAGCGGTGGTCCCCGAGGCGCAGAAGTCCGGCGTCCGTCTCGCGCTCCATCCCAACGATCCGCCGGCGCCCATCAGCCGCGGGAGCGGCCAGATCATGAGCACGCTGGAGGGCTGGAAGCGCCTGGTCTCGATTGTCCCGAGCCCCTCAAACGGCATCACATTCGATTGCGGCGTTACGCGCGAGCTTGGCGAGGACCCGGTGGAGGTCTGCCGCTACTTCGGCTCCCGCGACACGATCAACCATGTTCACTTCCGCAACGTGCGCACGCGCGTCCCGCGCCTTAAGTACACCGAAGTCATGCTCGACGAGGGCGAGGTCAACATGTTCGCAGTCATGAAAGAACTGGTGCGGCAGAAGTACCCACGCCTGGTTTACCCGGAACATCCGCCGTTGCTCGATCCCGATCGCGATCACCCCGACAAGGCGGTGGCGAACCGCCGCTATGCCGGCTTTTCCTATACCACCGGCTATGGGAAGGCGATGCTGCAGGCGGCTCTGCTCTCGCATTAATGGGCGAGAGGCGAGAGGCTTTGCACCTTTGACCGGCCCGTGGCGGCTGGCATCGAGGCATGCCCGACTTTGAACGGCCGGAATCGTTGCAACGCGGCGTCGAGAAGTGGGGGCGGGATTTCCGCTTCCTGCTCCAGCGGTTCGGGAGCGTGCTGAACTCGATTGGTGAAGCGGCGATGGCAGCGATGATGGTGTAGACTGACGGGAATGAGGATCACCCCATCCATCTTGAGAGCCCTTGTCACGGCTCTGCTGCTCTCCTCCCTCGCGTTCGGCCAGGGCGAGCGCGCAACGGTCACGGGCGTCGTTACCGACCCAAGCGGCGCCATCATTACCAGCGCCGAGGTCAGCATTCGCAACGCGGCCACGAACGTCGCGAGCCGCACGCAAAGCAATGCGTCGGGCATCTACTACCTCCCGGCGCTCCCGCCCGGCCAATACGAACTGCGAGTGGAAGCCTCGGGCTTCCGGCCCACAGTCATTTCCAAGATCCCGTTGGGCGTCGGACTCACCGCCACGCTCGACGTCAAGATGGAGGTGGGCTCGCTCACCGAAGCGGTCCAGGTACAAGCGACGGCAGTGCAGCTTGAGGCGCAAACGACAGCGCTCGGAAAGATCGTGCCGATGCGGAACATCGCCGAACTCCCGTTGCTCGGGCGGAGCGCGATGCAACTCGTGTCGGTGATTCCTGGAGTGCAGCCTCCGGCCGGTCAAACCACCGCCGGCAGCGGCGAAACCTACGAGGTCAAGATGAGCGGCGGCATGCAGACACAGAACGCCGTACTCACCGACGGCGGAGAGAGCCGCGCCACCATTCTCTCGGAGACCTCTTACACCGTGCCGATCGAATCGGTGGCGGAGTTCCGCGTCGACACGGCCACGTACGCGGCCGAGTTCGGCCGCGCGGCGGGCGGCGTGGTGAACCTCGTCACCAAGTCGGGCACGAATCAGTTCCACGGAGTCGGCTATGGGTTTCTCCGCAACAACAATTTGAACGCGAATAGCTGGCAAAACAACCGGGTCAATGTCGGGCGCGGATTGTTCCAGCGGAGCGAGTTTGGAGCAGCGCTCGGCGGCCCCATCAAGCGTGACCGTACCTTCTTCTTCGTCAACTACGAAGGGCTCCGCGAGCGGACTCCGATTCAGTTCCTCTCCACCGTTCCCACCGCTGAACAGCGCGCCGGAGACTTCACCCAGACTCGCGATGGCGGCGGACGCCTCACCAATGTCTTCGATCCCACCACTACGCGTTCCGATCCGGCCAATCCCGGACGCTTCGTACGCGACATGTTCCCCGGCAACCGGATGCCGGCCAACCGGATTCACTCGATCTCGCAAAACGTGCAGAAGTTCTACCCGGCGTCCAACCGGCCTGGCGAGGGCCCCGCGCAGTTCAACAACTACTTCCGCGACGGGAAGCGGGCGACGAACTTCGACACCTGGGTCCTGCGCGTCGACCACATGCTGAGCGACCGGCATCGTCTCTTCGGCCGCTTCAATGGCCGGGAAGCAAGCGCCTTCTCCGCCGGGCTCGGTTCGGAGAATGTGGCGTTTCCGGCCCAGAACGTATCGAGTACGCCGCGCCGCAGCGGACTTGTCAGTCTCACTTCCAATTTCTCCCCTTCCCTACTGGGAGAACTGCGCCTCAGCTACACGCGCTTCATGTTCAACGATGCCTACGCGGACGAAGGTTTCGACATCGCCTCGCTTGGATTCCCGTCGAGCGTCGCCCAGGCGGTTCAGTACAAGACCTTTCCGATCATCTCGATCTCTCAATACACAGTCGGCACGGGACTGTCGGTGACGGGTGGCAGCTCGCAGGAGGTCGGTAATCTCTCGGGCGCGGGGAAGAATTACTTTCCGCAGGATACGTGGCATCTGCAATATCACATGACCTGGCTGCGCGGGCGGCACAAGGTGAAGGCGGGAGTCGATACTCAGTTGCTCCGGTTGTCGACCTTCAATACGATTGCTCCGGCCGGGCGCTACTTCTTCGACCGCAACTACACGCAAGGTCCCGACCCGACGATTCGCAGCAGCTTCGGGGGCCATGGTTATGCCAGCTTCCTGCTCGGCATTCCGATTTCCGGCAATTTCAGTTTCGGCCCGGCGCTGAAGGTCCACTCGCGTTATTACGCGGGTTACGTTCAGGATGACTGGCAGATCACCAATCGCCTCACGGCGAACCTTGGGTTTCGCTATGAGTACACGACGCCTTGGGCGGAGAAGTGGGGACGAGTCGGCTACTTCGATTTCGATGCCATCGAGCCCATCTCCGGCGCCAAAGGCACCTACAAGCGCGCCAAACCCGGCGAGTACCTCACCAACCCCATCCGGACCAACTACAGTCCGCGAATCGGACTCGCCTATCGCGCGACCCAAAAGACGGTGGTGCGCGCGGCGGGCGCGATCTTCTATGCCGCGAACGATACGCTCAACCCCGGCACGTCGGACTGGGGCAACGGCGAGTTCCTTCTCAACGAATCCGTACTCGGCGCACCGAACCCGCTTCCGAACACGCCGCCGGTGGGCGGATCCTGGTCGAACCCGTTCGCCGCGGGACTCCTTCAGCCGGCGCGCGGCGAGACGTTCGCCGGGCAGAATTTGCGTACCTACAATCGCAACCACCCGGTCGGCATCGTCTATAACTGGACCTTCAATATCCAGAGGATGCTCACCAACACCCTGTTGATCGAGGCTGGCTATGTCGGAAGCCGGACGCTCCACGTGGGCCAGAACCGTTTCTTTAACCAGAACGATCCGCTGCTATTACCCCTCGGCTCACGACTGCTCGATCAGGTCCCGAATCCGTTCTTCGGCAAGATTCGGAGCGGTCCGCTCAGCTTCCCCACGATTGAGCGGCGTCAGCTTCTACGGCCCTTCCCGCAGTACCTGCAATTTCTGGTTCCGCGCAACGGTTATGGCGACGCCAACTATCACAGCTATCAACTTCGTGTCGACAAACAATTCAGCAATGGCGTGTCATTCACATTGGGCTACACTGCGGCCAAGACGATCACCAACACGTTCGAGTCAGCGGCAGGCGAGCGCGGCCCGCAGAATTCGTTCTACGACCCGAACTACAACCGGTCGCTCGAAACCAATGACGTGGCGCAGCGCCTCGTGCTGAGCTATCTTTGGGAACTCCCGTTCGGACCCAAGAAGCGGTTCCTCGGCAACGGCCTCGCCGGTCAGATTCTCGGCAACTGGCAGTTGAGCGGCATTACCGTGGTGCAAGGCGGAATTCCGCTGCGCATCGCGGCGTCCGACACCACCGGACTGCTCGATTTCCCGCTCAACGTCGGCCGCGGCAACCGGCTGAAAGATCCGGTGCTGCCGGCGAGCGAGCGCATGCCGGACCGCTACTTCGATACCTCCGCCTTCGCCATCGCGCCCGCCTATACGCTGCCGAATGACACGCTGAATCAGAATGGCCTTCGCGATCCCGGCCGGCGCAACTTCGATGTTTCGTTCATCCGCAATCAGCGTTTCCGCGAAAGCTACAACGTTCAGTTCCGCGCCGAGTTCTACAACTTCTTCAACACTCCGGCGTTGAGCCTGGGCAATGGATCGAGCGTCACCGTGAACACTCCGCAGTTCGGCCGGATTCTCATCGGAACCAGCCCGCGCAATGTGCAACTCGGGATCCGCGTGGTTTTCTGACTTTATTCAGGTCAGCCCCAACAAGAGGTTGGCGGACAGTGGGATCGGAGACGCGACGGCAGTTCACGAGTGCCCGCATGACGCGTGAGAGTCGAGAAGGACGACTTCATGGTCTCGAGCGAAAATGCTAAGCGCGATATCTGGACCTTCCTTGCTTTGCTGCTCCTGTTCAGCAGTCTCTTCTATGCTTTGGTCTTCTCAAGTCAGGACGCCCCAAAACAGTGGGGCAGTTACGCCCTGCCGTTCATGTGGTGTCCAGGGCTCGCCGCGCTCGTCACGAAGCTGCTGCGGGACGGAACCCTACGCGGGCTCGGATGGGGTGGGGACAAACACGCTACTACTTGATCGCGTACGGCATGGCAATCGTCGTCTGTCTGCTCCCGTACTTGTACGTATGGTTCGCATTCGACGCGTTCAGTCGAAGCCAGGTCGTAGAGAAGCTCACAAAGGCCGGGTTGCCTTCTGTCTTCTCGAGCCCTGAAGGACTGGCCTTGGTTTCGCTGGTCGCCTCCCCCCCTGACCGGGCTCATCAGCGCGGCGGGCGAGGAGATCGGCTGGAGGGGATTTCTCACCCCACGGATGCATGGCCTCGTGGGCTTCACCGGCACGAGCCTCCTCGTCGGCTTGATCTGGGCGGCGTGGCACTATCCAATCAACGTCGCGGTCTCACCGCTGTCCCGCCCGAACGTTCCGCTCTGGTACTCGAACACCTGCTTCACCATCGCCGTCATCGGGATCACCTTTGTGCATACGTGGCTCCGGCTGCGGTCCCAGAGCCTTTGGCCCTCGGCTCTGTTCCACGCCACGGGTAACGCCTTCCAAGGCATATTGCAGGTTGCGACAGTGGAGAACACCGTCACGTCGTACTTGACGACAGAATACGGCGCCAGTTTCGCGGTTGTTGGCTTTGTGCTCGCTGTTCTCTTCCGGAGAAAGCGCCATCGGGTCGAGGGCGTGTTGGCTGCTTTGGACGCAGCAGGATCTTAGCCAGGGGCTACGAAACGAGCGGCCGGCTTGGAACTCGCGGAATGGCACGACGCCCAAAACGACGAAGTGCGATATGGGCCGACCGCTGATCGAGGCGCCGCGGGACCGCAACTTCACCTTCAAACCGCGCGGACGGCAAGGAAACACCGGACACCGCGGGATGACTTCGAGGGAAGGATAGACGCGAGTGGCGCCTTTTGCCTGCCGCCACGCCATCCGAATCTGAAACCTGCTTCTACAGCGTTGAAAGGCAGGGTTTGGCGTCGGCGTCAAAAACGCACACGCACGCTTGCCTGCATCCTCCTCGGCGGACGCGCGGAAACGGGCAGTCCGAAATAGGGCGATGTCTGCGTACCCACGTACCCGGCATAGTTTGTGCGATTCAGCGCGTTGAAGCTGTCGAACGCCAACGTGGCCACGGCGCGGTCCAGTTTGAAATCGTGCGACCAGCGGGCGTCGACTGTCATCGCGCCCGGTCCTTGTCCGGTATTGCGTCCCAGTCCGGGAGGCCGGTCGTTCGCGTACCCATCACGGTTGCCGTCCGAGCCGGTCGTGATGTTGTACGGCCGCCCAGTAGACGCGGAAACGATCAGGCCGAAGTTGACCCACTTTCCGCACTTGAAGGATCCGGCCATGTTGAACCTGACCAATGCATCATATCGCCATGCCCGTGAGGGTTGAGGCGCGCCTAACCATTTGGATGACCCCATAAACATGGGGTAAAACTGGAATTTGGCGGAGTGCGCGCTTCGCCAACCCACCCCAATCGAGGTCACCCA
>SXGS01570338.1_pt1 | contig 13141 bp, 10 predicted proteins | sample 3174681 | NCBI WGS metagenome assembly SXGS01 (sample SAMN11356861, study PRJNA531348) | freshwater metagenome | isolation source: freshwater sample F1-80 | place: China: Fuxian Lake, Yuxi | collected 2017-12-25
AGCACGTTGGCGTCCACGGCCATGCCGATGGTGAGCACGATGCCGGCGATCCCAGGGAGGGTCAGTGTGGTCTGGATCGAGCACATCACTCCGATCAAAATGATGATGTTCAGGATAAGCGCCACATTCGCCACCAGTCCGGCGAACATGTAATAACACAGCATGAAAATCGAGATGGCGATCGTGCCCACAACAGCCGAGCGCACCCCGCTCGCGATGGAATCCTTGCCGAGCGAAGGGTCCACCCCGCGCTCCTCCACGATCCTCACGGGAGCTTCGAGCGGATTCTCGAGGACATTAGCCAGCTCAAACGCCTCTTTCAGATCAAAGCTCCCGCTGATCTGCGCCCGGCCACTGGGTATTTCTTCGTTGATGTTTGGGGCTGAATACAACTCGCCATCGAGCACGATCGCGAGCCTTCGCCCGACATTCTCGCGCGTCAGTTCCCCGAAGATGCGGGCGCCCTCCGAATCGAAAGTCATGTGAATTTCTGGAGCGCCGGTGATGTAATTAGGTATGACTCCCGCGTTTTTGATATACTTCCCCGTCAGGCCTTTCTCGGCTTTCTTCTTCACGAGCACACCCGAAGTTCGGATTCGCCCGTCCTTGCCTTTTTGCTTCTCGTAGAGCAGCTCGTAAGTCGGCTCGGTCAAATCCTGGCTGACCAATTCATCGCTGTTCGGGTGAACCATGCGGAACTCCAAGAACGCGGCCTTCTCAATTTGATTGCGCGCGCTCTGCTTCTCGCTCTCGAGCAAGCCGGGCATCTGAATCAGGATTTGATTGTCCCCAGCCGGCTGGATGAGCGGTTCGGACACGCCGAACTTATCGACCCGCTTCCGAAGCACTTCAACGGCCTGGGAAAGCGCCCTCTCTTTTGTCTCTGCCTGGGCGAGATCATTGGTGGAGACGAGAGTCTTGGTATCCATTTCAACCAGAAATGAGGTGCCCCCGCGAAGATCCAACCCCAGCTTGATCTTGCCCGAGGCCTCCTTTTGAACCCGGTTCAACGCGGCACGCGTGAAATCCGTCTCCCCATCTTTCAACACCACCCACGGGAAAAACTTGGAAATATTGTTCGTCCCGATGGCGACCCTCAAATTTCCATAGGTCCGGTCTGGGAATGTTTTTCCGAGCTCGCGGGCGTTCTGGAGGATGGCCTTGAACGTGGCGTCGTCCCGATTAGAGGCGCGAGCCTCAAATTCGGCGATTAAATCCTTCGAGGTTGGCGGGTATGTTTCATACAACGACCACGCCACCACGAAAGCAACTAGGACCCACTTCCACCGATTATTTTGCTTCATAAACCTTCAATGCTGTCACTCCGGAAAATTACAGGAACATCGCTGGAGCCACGCACTCGCGAGCTTCCAGCATCCGCTTTCCTCAAGCCTCGCTGGCTGCGCCTGCGGCGCGTTCAGTCACTTCGGCCACCGAAGCCTTGGTCACTTCAAGCTTCGAATCCGCCGAGCGAATCGACACGGACCGATCTTTAACCGAGATCACGATCCCAACGATGCCGGAACTCGTCACGATGCGATCACCGGACTTGAGCCCCTTCATCAAGAGATCGTGCTCTTTTGCTTTCTTCTGCTGTGGCCGGATCAGGACAAAATAGAAGATCACGATCATCAGCGCCATGGGCACAATGTTGACCCAGCCGGGGGGCTGATTGCTTCCTGGTTGGGGAGCCGGGCCCATCGCAAACATCAGCGGAGACAAAATTGTGTCGGTAATGACCATTTTAGTAAGGGGTCAAATCTATGGATGAAGCCAGCTTTGGCAAGCGTTTTGGTGGGCCACCCCTGTTTCGGACAATCCCCGGGGCTCAGGCGGGAGGGTGGGGCGCGGGGTGGATTTCCTCACCATCGCCCTCATCAACAGCAGGTTCCAACTCACCCGACAGCCCCTCGGCCGAGGACGTTCCAATGCTCTGAACGCGACCCTCCAGCACCTTGCGAGTGGGCACATAACGAGCGATAAACTCCTCTTTGAACTCCAGAAAAGTCCCTTCCGCAATCGACTTTCTGATGTCCATCATGACCTTCAGATAGAAATGCGAATTGTGGACGCTCAGCATCCGCAACCCCAGAATCTCGTTCACGTTGAGCAGATGACGCAAATAAGCCCTGGAGAAATTGCGGCAGGCGTAACAAGCGCAACCTTGCTCAATCGGCCGAAAGTCCATCTTGTTAAAGCCGCCTTTGATGCTGATCGTTCCCAAGGATGTAAAGGCGGTGCCGTTCCGCGCCACGCGGGTCGGCAACACACAGTCGAACATGTCGACCCCACGAGCGACCAGCTCCACGAGTTGCGCTGGCGTTCCCAGACCCATCGCATAGCGTGGCTTGCCGGGCGGCAAATAGGGGGCCGTGATCTCGATCGCTCTCATCATTTCCGGCTCGGGTTCCCCAACACTCACGCCTCCGATCGCGTAACCGTCAAAATCGAGCTCGACCAACTTTTCCGCGCAACTGCGCCGCAACCCCTCGTGGGCGCCACCCTGCACGATGCCAAAAACCGTTTGCCCCTCCGCCCGCGGTTGTTCCCGGCATTCTTTCGCCCAGCGCAGGGTTCTTTCGACGGCGCCCTGGACCGCACCCAAGGAACAGCCGTGAGGCGGACATTCGTCAAACACCATGGCGATGTCCGATCCCAAATCTTTTTGGATCGACATGGCTTCGACCGGCCCTAGAAACAAAGGCGATCCATCAAGGTGCGAACGGAATTCGACCCCGTGAGGCTTGACCTTGCGGATCTTCGCAAGGCTGAACACCTGAAACCCACCACTATCAGTGAGGATGGGTAGATTCCAATTCATGAAACGGTGCAAACCGCCAGCCGCCCGAATGATGTCCATCCCCGGGCGAATACTCAGGTGGTACGTGTTTCCGAGGAGAATCTCCGTTCCCATCTCCATCAACTCACGTGGGTCCAGGGCTTTCACGCTCGCTTGGGTTCCCACAGGCATGAACACGGGCGTGTCCACGACCCCGTTCTTCAAGGTCAACCGGCCCAACCGCGCCCGGGTAGGCCCATCGGTCTTGATTAGTTTGAACATAGAAAAAATGCCGTCTCGTGTGACGGATACGGTTGTCCAACCACCGTGCTCCACCGAGGAAAAATTGATGCCGCTGAGCCGTGCCAAATCAGCTCAAGGCATCTGAACCTGGCGTGGAGTTTAGCCCCGGCCCCAGAACAATGTGGGTTCTAGGGCAGATTGAGATTCGCCAAACAACCCTTCAAAAGTTCCCTCACCGCGCACGTCGCCTCGCCCACCTTGACCGCCGTCAGAGCGCCTCCACGCCTCTTCACTTCCACATTCCCATTGGCCAGAGATTTTTCCCCGATGCCAACACGAATTGGAAACCCGATCAAATCGGCGTCCTTAAATTTGACGCCGGGCCGCTCGTTGCGGTCGTCCATCAGGACTTCCACACCCGACGCGCCCAGTTCCGCATAAATTTGTTCTGCCACTTGCATCACCTGGGAGTTGGGATCCGCGCTGAGGGGCGTGATGCAGACGGTATAAGGAGCTATGGTGGCCGGCCAAAGAATGCCATCTTGATCATGGCATTGCTCTATCACGGCTTGCAAAGTCCGCGTGATGCCGATGCCGTAACATCCCATGAACGCGGGCTGCTGCTTGCCAGACTCATCCAAAAACAAGGCGTTCAGAGCGATGCTGTACTTGGTCCCCAGCTTGAACACATGCCCCACCTCGATCGCGCGACGCAATTTCAGCGGCTCTCCTGTGACCGGGCACAGGTCCCCGGCCCTGACCGTCCTCAGATCCGCCCACCGGCCCACGCTCAAATCCCGGTCGGTCACCACGTGACGCAGATGCCATCCGTCCTCGTTTGCCCCCGTGACCATGCCACGGCAATTCCTCAGAGCCTCATCCGCATACACGGGAACGTGGGCCACGCCGACCGCTCCCAAACTTCCAGGATGCGCTTTGAGAAGTTCAAGAATCTCGTCGGCCGTGGCGGGCCTGAACTTCGCGGTCCCAAGCACGCCGGTCAGCTTCGCCTCATTCAAACTATGATCTCCGCGAAGAAGGACAAGGATGGGCTTGCTCTCCACCACATACACCAGCGTCTTGATCTGCCTCCATGCTGGCACACCAAATGGCTCACAGGTCAGGTCATCGATCGTGCCCACCCCGGGTGTGGCAAATCGCTCGATGGGCAGCGCCGCGTCCGCCTCCGTTCCAATCGGCTCAAAAGGCTTGCAGGCGGCCTTCTCCACGTTGGCCGCGTAGCGGCCCCCCTCGCTATAAACCACTTCGTCCTCTCCGGATTCCGCCGGGACCACGAATTCATGCGAGAATTTGCCGCCCATCACCCCTGTGTCCGCTTCGACCGGAATGGCCTGTAAACCGCATCGTTTGAAGATCCGCGAGTAAGCATCGTACATCTTCTGGTAGCTCGTCTGCGCGGCCTCGTCCGTGCAATCGAAGCTATAGGCATCTTTCATGATGAATTCCTTCGCGCGCATCAAACCGAACCGGGGGCGAATTTCATCCCGGAACTTGGTCTGGATCTGATAAAAATTTCTTGGAAATTGGCGATAAGAATTCAATTCGTCCGCGACCATCGTTGTGATGACCTCTTCATGCGTCGGGCCTAGAATCCACTCCTTTCGGGCTCGGTCCTTCACCCGAAAAAAAACCTCGGACGCCGTATCATACCGGCCGCTGCGCTGCCAGATTTCGGGAGGTTGCAGCGCGGGCATCAGCACTTCAAGGGCTCCGGCGCGATTCATCTCCTCCCGCACGATCGTCTCGATTTTTCGCAGCACGCGCACACCGGCCGGCAGGAACGTATACAACCCTCCGGTCAGTTTGCGCGCAATGCCCGCTCGCAGCAGCAGCTTGTGGGAGATGATCTCCGCGTCCGCGGGAGTCTCCCGCAAGGTCGGCATGAATGTTTGAGTCCAGCGCATATATGAGTTTGTGGTGGGAGGGAGAGGAAAAAACGAAGCCACTCAAGCAGAGCTTCGAGGAAAAGCGGGGCTCGCGCCCTCAGCGTCCGTCGTCAGACGTACGGATTACTTGACCGTATTCACCAGAGGGGCCAGCCCCTGGATCCGCACCTCCAAACGATCCCCAGATTCGATGGGACCGACGCCGCTGGGCGTGCCCGTCAGAATGACATCGCCAGGCAGCAAGGTCATGTTTGTGGAGATGAAACTAACCAGTTGGTAACAATTGAAGATGAGCTGGCTCGTGTTGGAGTTTTGACGGAGCTGGCCGTTCTGGAAAAGCTGAATGGTGAGGTCATGCGGGTCGATCTTGGTCTCAACGTACGGCCCCAGTGGTGTGAAGGTGTCGAAAGACTTGCAACGAGCCCACTGGCTTTCAGAATTTTGAATAGTACGGTCGCTGATGTCTTGCGAGGCGGTATAACCAAAAATATAACGCGCCGCGGCGGCCGATGTCACATTCCGCATGCGCCTTCCAATCACGATCGCCAACTCCGCCTCAAAGTCAGTCCTGTGGGTCGCGAAAGGGATCTCTACCTTGGCACCGTCTGGAATCAGCGAAGTCGGCGCTTTCAGCCAAAACAACGGCTCTTTCGGAAGGGGTTTGCCTGATTCTCTTGCATGATCCGCATAGTTGAGCCCCACAGCGATCACTTTCGAAGGAACGACAGGAACGAGTGTCTTGACCCCCTTCAAAGGCATTGCCTTCTTGTCGTAAGACGGAGATCCAAAGACATCGCCTTGGAGGCGAAATAATTCGCCGTCCACAACTTTGGCGTAGAAAATTTCGTCGCCCTTCTGAAATCGACCTATTGCAGCCATAGCGCAAATATGATGCGGAACTGTAACAAACTCCAGATCTTCATCGCAAGCCGAAACTATAGGACACTCCTTTTGGAACGTGAACCAGCCCCCCACGGCATGGTCTCAGTTGTGAACCGCGGAGAATCGGTTAACCTCTCGGAATGATGCCGAATCGACCCAACATTTGCCTGCAGTTCCTGCTCGCCCTGGTCTGGATCCTCGCGCCCATGCAAGCGGACACCTTCTCATGGCGAACCAAGGAAAACCAGGTCGATGCCGACATCAACGATTGGAAACTCACGAAAGTTCTCCAAGCGATCGCTCTCGCAACAGGATGGAAGATCTACCTGGAGCCCGGGACGGAGACTTTAGTATCGATCAAATTCAAGTCCATGGCCACGGCCGAGGCGATGCCGAAGCTGCTCGGCAACCTGAACTACGCGCTGCAAAAAAAGGCAGGACAGCCTCCCAGATTATTTATATACCAAACCACCATCGGCAGCGCCACTGAGCTCATAGAAACTCCCGCCGGCTCAACTATCGTAGACGACAAAGGGCGCCTCACGCGCGAACTCGTCGTCAGGCTGAAATCGGGTCGCCGCCAATCCATCGAGGAGCTGGCCAAGAGATTGAACGCCAAGATCATCGGCCGAATGGACGACCAAGGGATTTACCGGCTTGAATTCGAAACCGCGGCGGACGCGGAGAGGGCCAACAACGATCTAGAAAGCGACCCAAACGTGGAGGATGTGGAGGCCAACCACCAGATCCAGCGCCCCCCCAATCCCGAACCGTTGGCCCTGGCTTCTCCAATGCCGTTGAATTTGATTCCAAAACCCCTCGGCTCAGGCACGCCCGTGGTTGTCGGACTGATTGACAGCGCCGTGCAACCCGCCGGTAGTGGAATCAAAGATTTTCTGCTCCCCCAAGTGAGCGTCGCAGGCGAGTCCCTCACGGACGACTCCACTCTTAGCCACGGCACGGCGATGGCCAGCACGATCCTGAGAGGCATCTCCATCACCACGGACTCGGGGTCTACCTCCGCCAAAATCCTGCCGGTCGATGTTTACGGGACTCGCGAATCCACTTCCACCTACGACGTGGCGCGAGGGATCGCCAAGGCCGTTCAGGAAGGAGCCAACATCATTAATCTCAGCCTCGGCAGCAACTCCAATAGCTCCTTTTTACAAAAAATGATCTCCGACCTGCATTCCAAAGGTGTCCTCTTCGTGGGCGCGGCGGGCAACGAGCCCACCACCGCGGCCAGCTACCCGGCCGCCTATCCAGAAGTCATCGCTGTCACAGCGGGCGACCGCCACGGGAACCTGGCCGAATACGCGAACCGAGGCTCCTTCGTGGATATCGTCGCGCCGGGCTCCAACATCGTGAGGTTTGGAGACAAATCCTACATGGGCAGCGGCACTTCATTCGCCGCGGCTTACATCACAGGAGTCGCCACCGCCATGGCCAGCGACTCCAAAACGCCCTTGAGCCAACTGGAAGCTCAACTCAGGTCCAAACTCGGCAAAAAGTAGCGCCTGCCTCCTGCCCTGAATTTATAACGGCAGTCGAACCTCGCGGAGATTTACAAAAGCCTGGATGAGAGAGGCTTGAAGAAGAGAGAGGCAGATCCCTGGTGGATCTGGCAAGTGATTCGGAAAAACTTTATCGCCAAGATCTTGCGAAGATTCAACTGGGGCAACCGCCGTGCTAGTGATGCTTCAGAAAGGCTTTGAGCGTGCCACCCGGACCCCGACAGAGCGCGCTTGCGGGATGATGAATTTTCGCACCTCCACCGTCACCCTCGCCGCGCCAAATCCCTCGAGGCAAAGGCGCGCCACATCCAGGCTCAAAGTTTCCAACAACTTCCAGCTTCTTCCTTGGCCGAACTCCAAAAGTTTCTGGCATACCGCGCCGTAGTCGATCGTCCCCTCCAGGTCGTCCAAGTGCGCGGCTTCCTCGAAGCCATGCTCCATCTCAATATTCAAATGCAACGCTTGAGGCTTCGAACGTTCCTCATCCGTCACTCCCACCGAATACCAAACTTCCAATTCCTTGATAATGATAGTGTCCATCACATCTAAATTTCCGCCGCGTCGCGCCTCTGCCCCCGGAACGTTCTGGAACCTGTTGCGGCGTTCAGTCGATCAGCTCGATCGTGAGTGAGTCCGCTGCTCTGCCACAGTCCGCAGCAAAGCTTGTGTGGGCTGGTTGAGGGGGAGATCCCAAACTCGCTCCCAGTCCATCCACCGATACTCCTGCGCCTCGGCATTGAGCTGCACTTCCATGGATTGCGCCGCATCGACACGGCAGATGTAATTCAACAGGACAAAATGAGCTTCCCGATAGAACTCACGTGAAAAGAGGCTGTCCTGAACCATCACAAATCTTATATCCTGAATCCGCAGCCCGGTTTCTTCCAATATTTCGCGGCGCAGCGCCGTTTCGGACGATTCGCCCCACTCGATTTTGCCGCCTGGAATACCCCATAAATCGGACCACTTCCGCGTGCGAATCATCAGAACACGACCGATCGGGTCTTGGATCAGCGCTCCAACGGTGACGATGGGACGGCGGGGGGAAGCCCCAGAGATCTCGGCTTGTTCGCCCGCGATAGCCCTCGAAAGGAGGGCCTGGAATTCTCCCAAGTGCTCCACGATCCAATCCGGCTCCACCGCGCGCAACTGCTCCAGCCTGTTGTAACCGGTCAGGACCGCGCACGACGAAACGCCTCCGAACTTGGCGGTGTCAACGTCGTGCTCCATATCCCCGACGAACACGGTCTCGGCCACCGAAAGCGAATGATCCTGGATCAACTCCCGGATCTTTTCGCGCTTGTCCCAGACACCCAGGTAGGGGACCTGCAGGTAGCGGTCAAACCCGACGGCCCGGGCTTGCTGCTGAAAATAGTCCGTCCGCACCGTGCTCAGGACAAACGTGCGAAATCCCTGGCGTTCGCAGAACTCGAGGAACTCCCGCGCGTGCGCGATGGGGCGGACCAGTTCCTGCACCTGGCTGAACCGCTCGTGAAACCAGCGCTCCAGCTCCGGCATGGGCACATGCGGCAGGAACCGCTTGTAAAACCCCGTGAACGGCAGCGAGAACTCGCTCCGAAAAGTCTCCCGGGTGAACGGCGCGGCGCCCGATTGGACGAACACATGATTGGTCGCCTCGAGCACCGCCTCAAGATCATCCACCAACGTGCCCGACCAATCAAAAATGACGTTCCGAATCATGCCAACCTCATCCCGCCGAATTCCTCAAACAGTCAACAGGAATCAAGGCCGGGTGACGAGCCTTTCCTTGTGTCACCCACTCACTTTTCTCGTGGACAGCCTCCAAAATCTCGATCAATGCTCGATGATGTTCCACGGCAGCGCCCCAGCCTCTCCGCCCCTTCCAACGACCGTTCCATTCGGAAAAATTTGGCTCCTGGCCGCGGCTTTCTGGCTTTTTCCGGGGCCGAGTCCTGGATTCGGTCAGAGTGCGCCGATGTCTTTCGAGAATTACCTTCGAAAAAGCGTCGTCGAGAAGCAGACTCTGGATGTCTTCCTGGATCCGAAGAAACCTTCTTGGGCCAAGTTCGATCCCGTCACGGGCTATCGGCTGGGCAATTTCATGCCCCGCGACGGCATTGATCGAAGTTGGACGATCTCCACGGCGGGAGGTGATGGCGCAAGGACGGCGCGCGCCTACGTCGGCAAACCCAGCCGGATCAACACCTACGGCGATAGTTTCACCCAGTGCCATCAGGTGGGTGACGCCGAGACATGGCAGGAATACCTGGCGGGGCATCTCGGGGAGCCGATCCGGAATTTCGGGATGGGCGGGTTCGGCGTGTACCAGGCTTACCGCCGTATGATACGCGAAGAGACCACGGATCTGGGCGCGGAATACGTGATATTCTACATCTGGGGAGATGATCATCTGCGAAGCCTGCTCCGATGCCGCCACGCTGCGATCTACCAGTGGTGGAACGACGACGGAGGCCGGGCATTTCACAACAATTTTTGGGCCAACATGGAAATGAACCTGCAAACGGGCCGGCTCGAGGAGCACGAGAATCGGCTGCCAACCCCCGATTCAGTTTACAGAATGACCGACCCTGAATGGACCGTGAACGCGTTGAAGGACGACCTCGCCCTCAACATGATGGCGTACGCCCGAGGGAGCGTTCACGATTTGGATATGGTGGCGGTGCGCAAGCTGGCCGCCTACTTGGGATTTCCAGCGGAGGGATTAAACAACCCACAACCGTCGCGAGGCACGGTTGATGCATTGCTCAATCGTTACGGATTTGCCGCGACGGAGAGAATTCTTTCGCAAGTGAAGGATTTCACCGATCGCCTCGGCAAGAAACTCCTCGTTGTGCTCTTCGATCCATCCCGAGTGATGCGGCCGTTGGTGGAAGGAAAACCGCGTTATGACCAGCGGATCGTCGATTTCCTTAAAGAGCGGAAGTATCGCTTTTTCGACATGAACCTGGTCCATGTGGAAGATCGCAAGAATTTCAGCATCCCCTTCGACCAGTATCTCAAACGCTATTTCATCGGCCATTACAGTCCGGCTGGAAACCACTTCTTCGCCTACGCGATCAAGGACACGGTGGTCGAATGGCTCGATCCCAAGCCCGTCACGTACCGACCCCGGGAGGATCGATGGATTCCGTTCGACGGCGGGCCGCAAAAATAACCCTTAAAACGGCAGTTGAACACCGTAGAGATTTGGAAAAGCCTGGATGAGAAAGGTTTGACGAAAAGGGAGGCATATCCCTTGTGGATCTGGTGAGTGATTCGGAAAAACTTTATCGCCAGGATCTTGCGAAGATTTGCCGCGGGCCACTGCCGTTTTAAGGTCTAAGGATAACCGCAGCCGGCCCGCGTCATTCAACGGGCGCCAAAACCACTCGAAAGCCGAGGGATTCGTTCTTGCTTCCCGGAAAGTCGTACATGCGATCCGCGGACCGGCAGTAGCGGCCCATCAGAAACCAATTGCCCCCGCGAATCACGCGTTTTACTCCATTAGTCGAGCCTTTGGGATCGGTGACTTCCCCTCCCGGATACGGTCCGTAAAGATCCCCGCACCATTCCCACACATTCCCGTGCATGTCGTACAAACCCCAAGGATTCGCGGGATAGGACCCCACGGGAGCCGTCATATCCAAGTTCGGACCGACCGGCGAGCCACCGTATGGGTATTTGCCGTTGAAGTTTGCTTTGGTGGAGCTGAGGGAACTGCCGAAAGCGAAAGCCCCGATCTTGCCCGCCCGGCAAGCATATTCCCACTCCGCCTCAGTCGGCAGCCTGAACCAGTATCCTGAAGGCAATTGTTTCGCCGCTTGCATTCGCAGGGACAGTCTCCTGCAATAATTCGTCGCGTTGAACCAACTCACCGATTCCATAGGGAGGTTCGTTCCCTTGAACTGACTTCGGTCGCCACCCATGACCAATTGGTATTCGGCCTGCGTGACTTCGTGCCTGCCGATCCAAAAACCGCGAGTGATGGTGACTTGGGTTTGGGGACCCTCGTTCTTTCCACGCTCCTTCTCGATTGGCGGGCTGCCCATAAGGAACTTCCCGGGCTTGATCCAGACAAAGCCCAATGGCCGCCCTAGAGGCTCGCCGGTTGAAGAGGGAGTGTTTGTGCCGTCGGCAGAGGTTTGAGCGGAAACAGGAACGGAAGACCCTGATTCCTCGGCGGCCATGGCGGCGAGCGCCACCAAAGCCAAGGTCAGGGAGACGATGACGGGAGGTCGCATGGCTGGGCATCGTTGCAGTTGCAGTTTCCAGTGGCAATCCTGAACGAGCCAAAGGGGCGGCACCCGAGCCGCGACGTTCAACTCCTTGGCGGCAGCACTTTGTCGACCGGAATTTTGTCCAGAACGGTGTGCCTCGGCAACCCTTCGTGAATGGGCACGTTGATTTCCCCTTCAATCAGGGGGCGGGCATAGGCCACGAATTTCTCGTTCGGCAAAAAGCCATCCTCAGTGATCCACTCGCGAGGGATCAAGTGCTCCACATTCGCGATGTCCTTCAAGTCTTGCAATCCGGTCGTCCACCGATAGGGGTGGTCTTGCAGCCGGACGATTTTGACCATGAAGCCGCTCTTGCCATCCATCGCCGCGCGCACTGCCGCCTCGCCGCAGGCAACGGCCTCCAGCCTGTCGGTCTCGCTGGCGAAATGCCCCGCAGCGCGCTGGGCATAACCCAGTTTCACGGTGCGCGTTTTCAGGTTCAACCGGCCTTGCACGATCTCCGCCAATCGATCCGCGGCGCCGGAAAGAACGGCGTGGCCGAACGCGTCCAACCGGGTCTTGTCAGCGCCGATTTCCTCGCCTTTATCGTTCTTCAACCCTTCGCCCACGACGACGATGCAACAGCGCGCCTTGGCAACGGTTTCCTTGACCTTCTCGATGAACGCGGCCTCGTTGAACGGGATCTCGGGGAGCAAAATGATGTGCGGCGCGCTCTCGGGAGTTCTCTTCGCGAGCACGGTGCCTGCCGCGATCCAGCCCGCGGCCCTCCCCATCACTTCGACGATGCAACACGAGCCATCGTCTGTCGCCATGCTCCCCACATCCGCCGCGACTTCCATGACCGTCGCCGCGTTGTACTTGATGACCGAGCCGTAGCCAGGGCAGTGGTCAGTGTGCGGAAGATCGTTGTCGATGGTTTTGGGAACCCCAATCACGCGCACTTCGAAGCCGCGCTTGATGGTTTCCTCGTGGATCTTGTTGGCCGTGTCCTGGGAATCGTTGCCCCCGGCATAGAAGAAATAACGGATGTTATGCGCCTTGAAGACTTCAAAAAGGCGGTCCATATCCCGGGCCGCTTGATCGGGTTTCTTCTTGAAGTCCAGCTTGTAGCGGCAGGTCCCCAAGGCGGCGGCGGGCGTATGCTTCAATCCCTCGATGCTCCGTGCTTTCTCCTCGTTCAGATCGATCAAATCTTCGTTCAGAATGCCCAGTATGCCGTTGGCACCCCCGTAAATTTCCTCGATCGCCTCGTGGCGGCCAGCTTCTTGGACGACGCCGGCGACGCTCGCGTTGATGACTGCGGTCGGTCCGCCGGACTGGGCGACCAACAAATTCCCCACTAATTCTGCCATAGCTGATTCTTGCCTTTCTTGCTGAGGACGCCCGCCGTTCCGCCGGTCGGTTCATCCCCCTTACCCGCCGAAAATCGAGGGGGCACATTGCCAATCACCCCTGCCTCTGTCAACCAACTCCGCGCGACACCAACTCCCCGCGCCCCCGGCCTCGCGGGCGCATCCCAAGGTCACCAATAACTGACGCCCCGCTTGCCCAATGCATCCGCCGGTTGACGGTAAATTTGGCTGGCAGCCCGGAGCG
>SXGS01319664.1_pt1 | contig 13137 bp, 11 predicted proteins | sample 3174681 | NCBI WGS metagenome assembly SXGS01 (sample SAMN11356861, study PRJNA531348) | freshwater metagenome | isolation source: freshwater sample F1-80 | place: China: Fuxian Lake, Yuxi | collected 2017-12-25
ATGGAGGTGCTCCTGTGGAGTGAAGTTTTCAGGAGACTCTTCCACGTCTACCCAACTTCGACCTCAGTCAGAGCTAAACGACATTTTCAGCATACTTCCGAATGGAATCTGTCCGGAGCGACAATCAAATCGCCGTGGGGGGTACCCCAGGAGCACCTTCCCGGATGGCTCACCGATCCGGATTGGGCGCTGGGCTCCCTGGTGTTCATGGCGCTCTGGGGCGTCGGCAACTCCATGCTGATCTACCTTGCAGGACTTCAGGGCGTCCCCCAGCACCTCTATGAAGCAGCGGATCTGGATGGAGCGGGCGCCTGGAAGCGCTTCCTGGCGGTTACGCTGCCGATGCTCACCCCGACGCTTCTGTTCAATCTGGTGATGGGGATCATCGGCAGCTTTCAGACGTTCACCCAGGCGTTCATCATGACCGGCGGAGGACCGGAGGATGCCACGCTGTTTGTGGTCCTCTACCTCTACCAGAAGGCCTTCCAGCAGTTCCAGATGGGGTATGCCAGCGCGATGGCCTGGATCCTCTTCGCGCTGGTGATGACCCTGACTCTATCCCTGCTCCAAAGCAGCAAACGTTGGGTTTACTACGAGGGGGAGCGATGACCTCTCACACGGCTGTCACGGGTACGAAGGTCTCTCGCCGGCCGGGCCGCCGAGCTGTCAGCCAGGCGATGACCTATGCCGTATTGATCACGCTCGGGGCGCTCTTCCTTGCGCCCTTCGTCTGGGCCCTCTCCGCCAGCTTCAAGTCCAACGCCGCTATCTACGAGTTTCCCCCGAGCTTCATTCCCAAACCGTTCGTGAGCAACAACTACCGCCTCGCGGTCACGGTTCTGCCGTTCGGTCAGTTCATGGTGAACAGCGCCGTGGTGACGATCGCCTGTGTCATCGGGCAGCTTCTCTCGGGGAGCCTGGTCGCCTACTCCTTCGCTCGCCTTCGATGGCCGGGACGCGAGTTCTGGTTCGTGGTGCTCCTCGGGACGATGATGCTGCCTCCCCAGGTGACGATGATCTCCACCTTTGTCGGTTGGACCCAGCTTCGAACCCTGACAGGGGTGGATTGGGTGGACACCTACAAACCCCTGATCATCCCCTCCTACCTGGGTGGAAGCGGCGTGATGATCTTCCTGATGAGGCAGTTCTTCAAGACGCTCCCCAACGAGCTGGAGGATGCCGCCCGCATCGACGGCTGCTCGACCTGGATCACCTTCACACGGGTGATCCTACCCCTCTCACGCCCCGTGCTGGCCACGGTAGGGGTGCTCTCCTTCATCGCGCACTGGCACGACTTTCTGGGACCCCTCATCTACCTCAACAGTGTCGACAAGTACACCCTTCAGATGGGGCTGCGCATGTTTCAGGACATCAACGGGAGCCGCATGAACCTGCTGATGGCCGCGAGCATGCTGGTGCTGCTTCCGGTTCTCATCCTCTTCTTTGCGGCCCAGAGGCACCTGGTCCGGGGCATCGTCCTCTCCGGGATCAAGGGATAGTCCAACCGCTACGGAGAGGAGGGGTAGGGATGGGTACGGCGTCGACCACCGGCGGGAGTCAGGGGTCGCAGAGAGGCAGTGACGCTTCTCCGTGAGGGGAAGTCAGGGGTGTAGGAGTGCCAGGCGAGCGGTTTGAGTCTACGCGAGTTGCTGGTGAGCGTAGGACAGGCATTCCCGAGCGAACCGATCCTCGCGGGCAAGTCGCTCGTCCGGCGGGAGACCGGACTCTCGGGGGAGGGGCCGGCCCGCGGTGAGTTCCTTCACCGATCGGAGCGCCCCTGCGAGTCGGGCGCCCGAGACGTCCGTCAGGGTCTCCCAGTAGCCCGGGGTCAGGCAGGGGATCTTGAGGGGGTCTCTCGTGATCATTTCGATGTTGATATAGGTGAGGGGGTGGGAGGCCCTCATTCGGTTCAGCAGCGCCCTGAGGTCTAACACCCCCTTACCAAGCGGCACTTCCGAGAGGAGAAACCCCTCCTCATAGGGCTCGGTGGCCATGTCCTTCAGGTGGACGGACCGGGTGTAGGGACTGAGCGCCGCGGTCGTCTCCTCGGCGGACTCGAGAAGCGCCATGTTGTTGCCGGTATCGAGGCAGACGCCCAGCCACTCCGAGGAGAGCCGTCGGAGCCACTCCACCTGTTCACCCGCGCGGAAGTCCTTGTGGTTTTCGACGGCGAGCTTGATCCGGTTCCGAGCCGCGGCGGGTTCCGCCAGTTCCAGGGCAGCGAGGGATTGGGTCCGAAAGGTCCGGAATTCTTCGGCGGTTCGGAAGGTCTCATAGCGCCGGCCGGAAAGAAGGACGCTGCGCGCGACCGAAGCGCCGGCCGCCTTCGCCGCACGGAGCTCGGCCTCGAAGCGCTCCAGGTCCGCTTTCTCCCGGGGCATCCGTACCTGGCCTTCGTACGTCAGTCCACGTTCGGCGCAGAGGGCACGGACTCGCTCTGCCCTCGGCAGGTCGTTGGGCTGAAGAGGGATCTGTGCTCCGGCGGCCCCCCGGTCCGCGCAGAACTTGAGGAAGGCGACCGGATCCTTGAGTTCCGGTTTTCGACTCAGGTGCTGCGCGTAGGTGGTGGAGGCAATACCGAAGCGCAGTTTCGGTGGTTGCGCGGATCGGGTTGGGGTTGGAATCGTCCCGGCGGCGGCGTTGGCTGCAAGAAGAGTTCGGCGGGTAAGAGACATGGAGGTGTCGCCTCGTTGCGTCTGGTGAGTCAACCGACTCCGAGAGCGGTCAACTCTCGATCCCATGGAGCGCGGTAGGGTCTGCGGAGCATGGCGGCCGCCTCCGGGTCCCCGATGAGGGTGGCGTGTTCGGGGTCCCAATGGAGCTGGCGTCCCAGGCGGAGGGAGAGATTGGCCAGGTGACAGAGAGTCGCTACCCGGTGTGCGGAGGCGAGATCGGAAACGGGTGTGGCGCGACTCCGGATGCAGTCGATGAAGTTGCGCGCGTGGGCCACGAACTGTCCGTCGCTGCTGCCGCTCTCGTCGACGCGGGGTGGAGTGCGAGGGTTGACCTGAGCGGGAGGCGGGGTCCGCCGAGGGCCGCCGACGGGGTGGGCGCCGGTGAACTGGGGAATGAAGTTCTCCGGCGCCAGATCGGGATCGCCGGAGAGTTTGAACCCGGCACGGTCGATGGTGAGCGAACCTCGTGTTCCGCAAAACTCGAGCGAGGGAATGCGGGTCTCTCCGCGCGCCGCTTCCCGGTGCATCCAGGCCGCCGACCAGCCGGGGAACTGGAAGTGGGCGTCCTGGGTGTCCGGCGTTTCCCCGTTATCGGTGAGTGCGAACCGGCCGCCATTCGAGTAGACCGACTGTAGTCCCTGTGTGCCGAGAACCCACTCGACGATGTCGAGGGAGTGCTGACCGAGGTTCGTCATCTGTCCGCCGGAATAGTCCCAGAACCAGCGGAAGTGATAGATCCCGCGGTTCGGATTGTAGGCTCGGGCGGGAGCCGGCCCGAGCCAGAGGTCCCAGTTGAGCTCGGCGGGCGGTTGGCAGTCGGCGGGTCGGCCGAAGCCGGGCATGATGTTTCGAGCGGCGCCCATGCGGACCGAGGTGACCTTGCCGAGTTCACCCGAGCGGATGAGATCTCGCGCACGAGCGTAGTGCGCGCCGGAGCGCTGTTGGGTGCCGACCTGGACGATGCTGCGATGCTTTCGAGCCACGGAGAGCATCCATTCGCCTTCCTGGACGAAGAGGGTCAGGGGCTTCTCGACGTAGACGTCCTTGCCCGCCGCGCAGGCGAGCATGGTCATCAGTGCGTGCCAGTGATCCGGGGTGGAGATGACCACGGCATCCACCGCCGGGTCCTCGAGGAGGCGACGGAAGTCGGCGTAGGGCTTGACGGCGCCTCCGATGAAACTCGCCGCCTCAGCCAGCCGGCCCGCGTGGGTGTCCGACACGGCGACGATGTCCACGTCGGCAAGCTGCTTGAAGGAGACCACGTGCCGCTTGCCGATGAGCCCGTAGCCGATGAACCCGACACCGACCCGGTCGTTGGCCCCGATGATCCGTCGCTCGGCGGGCGCGGTCAACGCCGTAGCGCCCCCCGCCAGCAAAGTACGTCGAGACAGTAATTCAGCGCTCATCGGAAGCCTCCTGTCTGAGAGTTGCGCTTACACGGTCCGACAACCTCTCTGCGGCCCGGCGGCGCCGGTCTTGACTCGCCCGACCCGCACCGCCGGACCCCTAACACGAGTGAGACTTGAGGCGGCGTTGTAAGGAGTTATCAAACGAATGAGAGGATGCGATCGACCTGGAGACGCGCGCTGAACGTCCCAAACCCCTCCCGGTGGGGGGGCCGAGAGCCCAACAGGAGTAGGGGTTCGTTCCGGTTCAGGCGGCCGCCACGAGCTGAATCAGCGGCTGATCGAGCCTCTCCAGCACCGCTCGCACGCTGTGGATGACCTCATCCGGAGTGCTGGTTCCCGCAGTGAGACCGACCTCCGACACCCACTCCCCGTTGGCGCGGCGCAGCCAGCACGGGTCGATGTCGCGCACGGATTCGATGTGATGGGCGCGGGCGCCCTCCCGCGAGCATGCCTGAAGGAGTTGGCGCGTGTTGTTGCTGTGACGTCCGCCGATGACCAGCACCACCTCGCATCGGGCTCCCAGGCGTCGGGCCGCGAGCTGGCGATCCTTGGTCGGTTGGCAGACGGTGTCGACACACCGAACCACGGCATCGGGATAGCGGCTGCGCAGGGCGTCGGCGGTTTCGAGCAGCAGTTCCACCGGTTGGGTGGTCTGGCTGATCACACCGATGTGAGAGTGGCGGGAGAGATCGGGGAGGGAATTCGGTCCGGCCACGAGGGCATACTCGCGGAGATCTTCCGTGAGGCCGATGATCTCCGGATGGCCGGGCTGACCCAGGAGAACCGGGAAGTAGCCCTGTTGGACGAGACGCTGCAGGGAGCGGTGCGCATGCCGCACCAGGGGACAGGTCGCATCCTCGATCCGATGACGAGCCGCCACCAGTTCAGCCCTTCGGCGATCGGATACGCCGTGCGCGGTGATCATCACGCGGGAGCCCGGTTCGACGGGACCGCCGGCCAGCTTACGGGCGCCGGCCTCGCTCAGCTTCTGCTGAACGGCGGGATTGTGCACCAGATCGCCGAGGAGCAGAAGACCGTCCGGTTGCCGCATGGCCAGATCCACGGCGTCCCGAACGCCGAAGCACATGCCGAAACTTTCCGCCAGAACGACTCGCATCTCGTTTTCTTTCTACTCCGAGGTGTCACGGTCATTATGCCAACTTTACTTTGCAGGACAAAGTAAAGTTGGCTCAAAAAACGCGGCAGTTTCAGCCGCGCCTTCCCGTTAGGGGGTCTCCTGACTACTTTATAACACAAAGTAGTCAGGAGACAAGTCCCGAGCTGGACAATGAGGTTCAGGTAGTTCGGAGGGCGAGGCCGGATGCGACGGCCGGAGCGCCGACGCTGGCGGGCTGTGACTGACGCACGATCGCTTCGAGGGACTGGATGTAACCCCGAAAGGCCTCTCGGCCCGCATCGGTGAGGGAGAAACTCGTGCGCGGCTTCCGGTTGACGAAGCTTTTGTGAACGAGGACATAGCCGGCTTCCTCGAGGGTCCGCATGTGGACGCTCAGGTTGCCGTCGGTCATGTTCAGGAGTTCCTTGAGTTCTCGGAACGAGAGGGAGTCCGAGGCGGCGAGCAGCGACATGATCGCCAGTCGTCCTCGTTCGTGGATCACCCGATCCAGTTGTTCGATTGCCGTGAGATCAAGCATCGTGAAAGACCGCCCGTCCGGCCGAGACCGGCCGAAAAACTGTAAGGATCACCCCATAGAGGAGGTGGATCGCCCCAAACGTCAGCCCCATGGTCGGGGCATCATCGTGAAGACCCGCCAGGAGGGTCCCCGCGCCGCAGGCCAGGAACGCGCTGCCCAGCATCCAGATCACCCGCGGCGTGAAAAAGCTCATGGCGAGAGCGCCCACGCCCCACATCAGCATCCAGATGCCCGGAAGCATACCCCGTTGACCGACCGCATCCAGCACATAGGACAGCACGACGGCTGCGAAGAACGCCGGCGTCAGCGCCAGCACGATAGTACGGGCCTGTCGGGTCCAGAAGACCTCGCCGTTCTGCCGAGCCATGCGCGCCGTGTAGAACACCGCGGCGCCCATCGCCAGAGTAAACACCAACCCCCATGTGAGGGAGAAGGGTGTCTTCAGCCATGCCCGCGCCGCCGCGCCGATCAGCGCCACACAGCCCGCCGCAACACCCGCATGCCCGGAGAGGTTCCGATAGTGTGTTCCGCGCTCCATCAGAGTGCGGATGACGTCCAGAGTTTCCCCGGCCTCGCGTCCCGTCATCGGTTCGAAATCACTTTGCATGGCAAAGGAGCAGTGTATCTTTATACGATTGTGCGAGCGAGACTGTCAAGGGTAACACGTCCATAAGGGGAAAGTAGCGGCGTCGGACCGATCAGGGCTGGCTGTACTTGAGGTTTTCGATGCGGGCGGAGGCGCGGGGGCGGGTGTAGCCGGTGGCGCGTCGGGTGGGGTCGAGCTTCTTGTCGTAGCGGTTGTAGCCGCGAACGGAAACTCCGAACCAGGACACGCTGTTCGTGAAGTCGGCCAGTTCATCCAAGCGGCGAGAGGCGATGGGCCTGCCCGTGGCGGTGGTGACATCCAAAGTCGCTTCGTGGCGACGGATGTCGAAGACCATCCGGCAGTGATAGCGCTCATCGAGTTCGATGTGGATCGGCTGCTGGGGCTTGAAGTCCGGGTCGATTTCCTGGCTGCCCGACTCGGTTGCGGAGGCGGTGCGAACCATCAGGTTGGCGTCGCTGGCGCGAAGACGGATGTCGTCGGAAAAACAGGCCTGGATCGAGCTGCCCGAGACATGGTCTCGATCATCCACATTCGCGACGTTTTGATCCATCAGTCCCACGGCGAAGGAGGCGAAATCGAGCTTGCTTCGGCGGTGGGGGCGGGTCCGCCCCTCGGTATGCATCAAGATCTCATCACCGCTTCGATCCAGATGGCTGAACGCGATGTCCCACTCGGCCTCAAATCGATCGGCGCTCCAATCCACCGGGAACACGGCGTAGCGGCCCGAGCCGGCTTCCAGGTCGGCCTGAAGCGCCTTGCCTTCCCAGCGAATCGGGGACTCCGCCGCAACGGGGGGATGGATGACCCAGGTATCGGTGGAAGACAGATCGACGGGCTCCAGGTTGGCGATGGCCAGGGAGGGCCAGGCGGTGAGGAAGCCCCCCAGCGTCGCCAGCACGATACCCGTGGCAACGCGGCCCCGGTCGGGACCGGTGCGCTCCGGTTCGCCGGGCCGTGGTCGACGCAGCCCGGCGTAGAACGCGCTCAGAGCGATCGCCAACAAGACACAGCCGAGGAACAGCACCATTCCAGTCGTCTCCTATCGTCTCCTACGACCACAACCCCGAACCGAGTTCCGTCACACCCTGGTAGGGCTGCCGGACCCAGAAGCGCCGGAACCGGCCTTTGTAAGGGGTATAGCCGGCGACCCTACGATCTGATGTCAGGGGTTGTTAGACGCCGCCACCGATTCCGGACGTCATCCCACGGTGCGACACCCACCGTCATCGGGCGCCGGGCGCGGCTCGTGGACGCGCCGAGAACCGACCGTTCGGCCCGGCGGGATCATACCGCGAATTTGGGGTGGGAAACCGTGCTCCCACGTCCTTCTGCCAGGCGTGCAGCTCCGCCCGGAGCCGATCCGCTCTCGCCGGATCCGTGCGGGCGAGATCATGCTCTTCGGAGAGATCCGCGGCGACGTTGAAGAGCTGCACGCGTCGATCCTCGAACCACTCCACCAGCTTCCAGTCTCCGCGACGAATGGCGGCTCCGGGCGCCCCGCCCTGATTGCCATAGTGGGGGTAGTGCCAGAACAGGGCCCGCTCGGCGGGGGCCTCTCCCTGGAGCAGGGGCCTAAGGCTCCGGCCATCGAGCGGCCGACCCGCCGGGGGCGGAGCGCCGGCTGCGTCGAGGAGCGTGGGGAAGAGATCAGGGCTGGAGACGGGCGCCGAGAGGATGGATCCCGGCTTTGCCTGCCCGGGCCAGCGTACGAGCAGCGGCGTTCGGATGCCGCCCTCGTACAACCATCCTTTCCCACCGCGCAGGGGCAGGTTCGAGGTGGGCCAACCTTCGCTGGTGGAGAGCCCGCCGTTGTCGCTGGTGAAGAGCACCAGGGTGTTCTTCGCCAGGTCCAGCTCATCCAGCCGCCGGAGCACCTTGCCGACCGCCTGATCCATCGCTTCCACCATGGCGGCGTAGACCGCGTGCGACTGCACCTGCCGCACGTCGCGGGTGTCCTCCCGGCCCCAGCGCTCAGTCTCCGGCAGCCGGGCCCGCTTCGCCTCGTACTTCTTCCGCAAATCATCCCGCGCCATGAGGGGCGTGTGGACATCGTAGAACGAGAAGTAGGCGAAGAAGGGGCGGCTCCTGTTCGCGTCGATGAAGCGAACCGTCTCTGAGGCCAGCCGGTCCGGCAGGTGCTCGCCGGGAGGGCCGTCCGAGAGTCGCGGGTTGCCATAGGGGGAGAAGTATTGCTTGCCGCCGTACGGACCACCCCGATCGTGGCCGCCCATGTTGATGTCGAAGCCCTGGTTCTCCGGCCACCATCCCTCGGGGCCGAGATGCCACTTGCCCGCGAAGAACGTGGCGTATCCCGCCGTCTTCAACGCCTCGGCGGCGGTTGGAGTCTCCAGCGAGAGCCGATCGGAGTAGGGCGCGGGGAGCAGCGGCGTGTTTCGGGGCCACTTATCCGGTTGGGCGGCGCCGATGTAGTCCGTGACGCCGGTTCGCTGCGGCCACTGGCCGGACATGAGACTGGCTCGTGTGGGTGAGCAGACCGGACAGGCCGCGTAGGCATCCGTGAAGCGGGCGCCCTCTCGGGCGAGGCGATCCACGTTGGGGGTTTCGTAAAACGTGCTGCCGTAGCAGCCCAGATCTCGCTGCCCCAGGTCGTCCACGAGAAACACCACGATGTTGGGACGGGCCGCGTTCTGGACGGCGGAGGCGTGAACGCCGCGAGCGCCCAGCGCCATGGCGAAGAGGCCGGCCCAGCAGGCGGCAAGGGTGAGGAGCTGCTTCATCTCGGGTACGGTTGTCAGGGGTCGGATGCCAGTCGGTTCACCTCCGGGCGCGTCTCGGCCTTCGTTCTCGGCCCATCGAGAGTTGTGTCGCGCTGGGGGGCGCCTTCTCGCCCGAGCTCGGTGGACGCGGCCGCCCCCTCCGGCTCAGCCGCGGGACCGCGCTCGGAATGCAGGACCGACGGCCGACGCCGGAGAATGCCATCCGGTAGATCGCCGGAGCGGAAGCCGGGTGGGCGCCATTCCACGGGGGTGGCCGCCTTCGACCCGGACGGTTCGGCTGAACGAGGATGCAGATGAGCAGGGAAGATTTGGCCTACGACCTCCTGGTCGAGACGCTCCAGGAGCGCAACGTCGACGTTGAGGCCACCACGGCGGCATTGAAGCGTCAGGTGATCGAAACGCCGTCGTGGGGGTATGCGGACTCCGGCACCCGGTTTGGAGTCTTCGCACAGGCGGGCGCGGCCGTCACCATCGCCGAGAAGCTCGCCGATGCCGCGCAGGTGCACAAGTTCACGGGCATCGCGCCGCTGGTCGCCGCCCATGTGCTGTGGGATTTCCCCGATGCGGCCTCGGTCGAGTCGGTGCCGGCGCTTGCCGCCGAGCTCGGGGTGCGGATCGGCTCGATCAATCCGAACGTCTTTCAGGGGCGGGATTACTGGTTCGGAAGCTTTGCCAATCGCGAAGCGGCGTCCCGGCGGAAGGCCGTTCAGCACTGTCTCGACAGCATCGCCATCGGCAAGCAGCTTCAATCCAGCGTGCTGAGTCTCTGGTTCGCGGACGGCACCGACTATCCCGGTCAGAGCGACATCCGGGCGCGGAAGCGCTGGTTCCAGGAGTGCCTGGGCGAGGTGTATGCCGCGATGCCCGAGAGCATGACGATGCTCGTGGAGTACAAGCCGTTCGAGCCCGGGCTGTATCACACGGACATCGCCGATTGGGGCATGAGCTATGTCTTCTGCAAGGCGCTGGGAGAACGAGCGCGCGTGCTGGTCGACCTGGGACACCATCTGCCCGGGACCAACATCGAGCACATCGTCGCCTTCCTCCTGGACGAGCGGATGCTGGGCGGCTTCCACTTCAACAATCGGAAATACGCCGATGATGATGTGATGGTGGGCTCCATCAATCCCTATGAGTTCTTCCTCATTTACAACGAGCTGGTGAAGGAAGAGCAGGATCCGCGCGGCAACCCCGCCGTGGAGTACATGGTCGATCAGGGCTTCAACACCAAGAAGAAGATCCCCGGCATGATTCAGACCGTGCTCATGATCCAGCAAACCTACGCCAAAGCGCTGTGCGTGGATCGCGCGGCGCTGGCCGAAGCGATGGGCAATGGGGACACGGTGTCCGCCGAGCAGTGTCTGCACGACGCCTACCATCTCGACTTGGAGCCGCTGCTCCGGCGGATTCGCCGGGAGATGGGCTGCCCCGAATCTCCCCTGAAAGCCTACTTTGCCGACGGCTACCAATCCCGGATCGAGCAGGAGCGCGGCATTCGCTCCGGCGCCGGTGGGTTGGGTCAGTAAAAGCGTTTGCGGGACGCCCCACGGGGCGTCCCGGAGGCGTGTGAGGGGGGCGAAGAGCAGGGGTATGCTATACTCTTGAGGACCCTCCCGGCATCCGCCCCAGTGTTCGACTAAGGAGCCGCATGAACCGACCCCGACGACCCGGATCCCAACCACCCCAGCGACGACGACCTGCCGGTCCTCCCGCCACAACCAACAACGCCACCAACCAACCCCAACGTCGGCGTTCTCCGCTGGATACCGTTCCCCAGGGCGGAGACTACAAATTCCTGGTTCTCGGAACCGGAATGGATCGCCAGGCCCTCACCGCGGCGGCACAGCCCATGGAGCTCGTGGTGGTCCACGGCTTCACCCGCGAGATCGAGGACGCCTTTCAGAAATCTCACGGTCGCCCCGACGACTTCTGGCGCAACCATCAGCACCTGATGGAGACCGCTCGAAAGCTGGACGAACTACTCGGGCGCATCCTCAGCCGGCGCGGCCGTTAGTTCTCCGCGTGGCCCGGCTCACCGACGGGGTAAGGCTCTTCACCGGCGCTGCCGGCGGCATCGAAGCCGCGACGGCGCGCCGGTTCCATCCGAATGGCGCCTGCCGGTGGGTTGACCGAAGCGGCGGCTTCCCGACCCTCCCCGCCGTGCGTGCGCCTCTGGGCCCGGTCCGGAGCCGCGCATGCCGCACGCCCGGGAGTTCTCCAGCGAGTCGCCGGCCGGAGATCGTCTTCCGACACACCGTTGGGCACCGCCGACTCTGAGTCGGGCCGGCGAGAGAGGCTGAACGCATTGAAGTCGGATATCCAGGGAATCATCGTCGCGACCCTCACCCCACTGCCCGCCGCGGGTGGTCTGGGCGCCGCCGAGGAGGCGATGATCGAGCGTCACACCGAGTTTCTCATCCAGGGCGGCGTTCATGCGCTGGCGCCGTGCGGCACCACGGGGGAGAGCCTCTACCTGAGCGAGGTCGAACGCGCCGCGCTGGTGCGGGCCACGGTCCGGGCGGCGGCGGGCCGCGTGCCGGTGATCGCCGGGATCTGGTCGGCCACGGTGGACGGCGCTCAGGATCTGGCGCGCGCCGCCGAACGCTCCGGCGCCTCGGCGGTATTTCTGACTCCGCCCATTTACTATCCGGCTTCCGATGAAGCGGTGGTGCGGTGGTACCGCGCCATCCATGAGGTCACGGAACTGCCCCTCTTCGCGTACCACATCCCGCAGTACGCGGTGAACGGCATCAGCCCCACCGTGCTCCGTCGGCTAATGGACGAAGAGATCATCCGTGGGATTAAAGACTCCACCGGCAATCTCACGCGGGTGGCCGAGCTGCTCGAGATCGCGGGCAACGGGATCTCCGTCTACGGCGCCAGCGACTCCTCGTGCCTCGCGGCGCGAAAGCTCGGGGTCGACGGTTTCATCAGCGCCCTGGCCAACATCTACCCGGCCGCCTTCCGGCGAATCTGGGCCGGCGACGAACGGGCACAGCGGGCGATCGACGGGGTGCGCACGCTCGTGAAGGGCTACGGCGGCATCGGAGGCCTGAAGGCGCTGCTCCGCGTCCGCGGCTTCGACTTCGGCCCCACGAGGCTGCCGTTCGGAGATCTGTCGGTCGAGGAAAAAGCCGCGCTCCGCTCCGCCGTGGAATTGCTGACCGGCCTGGACTGAGCGCGCGGAGAACCGCGATGACCGTGCGGCGGTCGCCAACCCTCGAACCACATCGCCGGGGCAAGCGGATGGAGTCGGCGTGTGCAGGTCGCTACACCGGGTACAGCTGATCGCTGCGCTTGGTGTCATAGGAGTTACCGTCGCAAGCTACGCCCCGAGTTTCTCTCTTACCGCCTCCAGCATCGCGGCGTCACCCCACGAAGGGCCGGACGTCTCCATCCTCCCGAGAGGCTTCCCCTGTCGCAGCCGAACTGCGGACCGTTGCCTCGCACCACCGCCCAATCCCACCGGAAACGTGGCCAATCGAGGCGTTTCCGGATGTAGATGGACATTCCGAAGGACCTTCCAGGTGAAGTGAACGCACCGGCACATCCACTGCGGAGTCAGAAAGTGAAATCGTAACGGCTGACGCCAATCGGTGTAACGGCTTCCGCCGTTGCCGGCGCCACTTCCATCGGGATCCCGCCAGCCTCCGCCGAAACGCTGATGAGGCATACGGCCAGTTACCACCCCCTACTGAAGCCGCCAGTTGGTTGTTTCGTAGACCCGGGCAACTCATTCCCAATCACCCCGCGAAGAGCAACCTCCGACGCCATCTCATCTGTTGTGCCGACTGAGCACAGATGCTTGTTGGTGACTACGATGCTTCATTTAAAGTACAACGAGGATGTTTCAAGAGCGTTTGCGCAACATGTCAGGGCCATTGCCCCGCTTCCCAGACGCGCCCAGGGGTTCCTTAGGGCCCGTCAAACAACAACCGCGTCATTCCATTCCGGACATTCAGCCTTCGGCAGGATGACATAGTTCCATTCTCCGTGGAACTCTTGCGTCAGTAGCCGGACCTCTTCCAGTTCGCTCGTCCCGACGGTCACGCC
>SXGS01119036.1_pt1 | contig 13133 bp, 10 predicted proteins | sample 3174681 | NCBI WGS metagenome assembly SXGS01 (sample SAMN11356861, study PRJNA531348) | freshwater metagenome | isolation source: freshwater sample F1-80 | place: China: Fuxian Lake, Yuxi | collected 2017-12-25
CGCGTCCCATTTCTCGATCATCCCCTCGTCGAGTTTGCCGCGACGATCCCGGCGGACATCAAGTTCAAGGGCGGGGAGCTTAAGCGGCTCCTGCGGGTCGCATTCGAACGCGAGCTGCCCGCGTCGGTACGCGCGCGCCGCGACAAGATGGGGTTCCCAGTCCCGCTGAACCAGTGGATCCAACGGGGCGGCCCAGCCCGCGACATGATTGCCGACCTCTTGGGATCGAAGTGCGCGCAGTCGCGACCGTACTTGCGAAAGGGCATCGACATCGATGCGCTCCTGGGGGCGCAGGGCGCGTTCGGCCGCAATCTGTGGGGCCTTATCAGCCTCGAACTCTGGCAACGAGCGTTCATCGACTGATGGAAGCGCGCGCCGATCCACTCCGGGTGCTGATCCTGCACCGCATGGGGCACCCCGACCATGCTCCGAGGTTTCTTCCGCGCCATGTCGCGTCGTTCGCGCGAACCCACCCCGAGTCCGTCTGCATCGTCCATGATGTGCACTTGCCCCTGCCGGCGTATGTACGCGATGCCGAGTGCGATCTCGTGCTCCTTGATGTCACTCTCCTCGGCGCACGATGGCGCGGAGATGAGGCGCGGCAGCGACTGCTGGCCGAACTCGCGTTCCTTCGCGACTGCGATGCGGTCAAGATTGCATTCCCCCAGGACGAGTACGACTGCCACGAAGTTCTCGACGACTGGCTTTGCGACTGGCGCGTTGATGGCGTGTTCTCTGTGATCGATGGTCCCCGCGATGTGCTCTACCCGCGGTACCACCGAGCTGGGCGATTCGAGCTCGGATTCACCGCGTACCTCGACGATGAACTCTTGAGCAGGGCGCAACGACCATGGGTCGGGCGTCCAACGGACCTCGGCTACCGCGCCAAGAAGTTGCCGCCGTACTTCGGTCGACTCGGGCAGGTCAAGTGGACGATTGGGCGTGATGTCCTCGCCCGCGCCGCAGGCTGCGGCCTCTCGATCGACATCGCCGTGGGCGACCACGCCGCGATTCCCGGCGGTGCCTGGCTCGAGTTCGTCGAGTCGTGCCGCTTCATGCTCGGCTCCAACAGCGGCAGCAGTCTTCTGGATCCGCGCGGCGACATCCAGACAAGGGTGCGCGAGTGCGTGCGCCGCCGGCCGCACGCCACATTCGACGAGATCGAACAGGAGTGCTTCGCCGGTCTTGACGGTCGACACGAGTTCACCGCGATTGCACCGAGAAATCTGGAAGCCGCGATGCTCGGCACTGGGCAGATTCTCGTGGACGGGCCATACAGCGGGATCCTGCGAGCGAACGAGCACTACATCCCACTCAGGGCTGACGCATCGAACTTCGCGGAGGTCCAGGAGCGGATGCGAGATGCGATCGAGGTGCCAGAGATGATCGCGCGGTGTAAAGCCACCATCGCCGGCGAAGTGCGCTTGACCCATGCCCACAGGGATGCGCGAGTGGCTCGGGTTGTCGCCTTGTGTCAGCGCCGTCGTCCCCGAGAGGGCAGTCGCTGGCGCGACGCCCGTGATCGATACGAGCGAGAAATGTCGGGCGCGTACCGCGCGCTTTGGAAGACGCTCGAGCGCGAGGCGAGTGCTCGGCGATGGATCGCGACCGCACCGCCGCTCGTCCAGAGTCTCGGTCGAGCGCTTGCGAGGAGGTTTCGTCGATGAGCGCGCCACTCGCGAGTGGCCGCTTCGTCCTCATGCTGACGGCCGATCGCGCAATCGATCGACGCATTCTGCTTGAGGCCGACGCGCTCATCAAACGGGGGTGGCGCGTCGTGGTTCTTGCCATGCCTCGAGAAGACGACTCCTGCGCCGACCCGCCCTGGGTGCAGCGCGTCACGACGGGTGCTGACGGCGCCGCGCGCGAGCGGGTCATTCTCGGTGTCTACGGTCGATTGCGCCGAGTGGTGTCCATGAATGGCCCGGTCATGCGCAACCTCAAGGCCATGGTCTGGGGCGCACTCGCGAACCCCGAGGCGTTCTACGGTCGACTGTTCGCGCGCGGCGTGCAGAACCTGAAGCCCGACATCGTGGTGGCTCATGACTTACCCATGCTGAGTGTTGCGGCGGAGGTGGCTCGGCGCACCGGCGCGCGGCTTGTCTACGACAGCCACGAATACTGGTGTGAGAAGGACTTTCCCGGGTCGTGGAAGCGAGCGTGGTCGCGCGTCGAGAACCGACACATCCACGCGTGTGATCTCGTGATCACCATCAATCCATCGATTGCGTCGGCCCTTGCGCAGCGATACTCACTGCCATCGGTCGAGGTCATCTCGAACGCGGTCGATGGTGTCGGCGTTCCCGGCGGCCGCTTGCGCGAGGCCTGCGGCTGCAGCGCGGACGCGCGCATCCTGCTCTATCAGGGCGGCCTGACCTCCGGAAGAAGCCTCGAGCTGTGCGTCGATGCCGTCGCGCACACCCGCGATCAGCGGGTCCACCTCGCGCTCTTGGGTGGCGGCACCCTCGCGCACGCACTGCGCGAGCGTGCGCGGCGCAGGGGCGTCGCGCGGCGCGTCACGATTCTTCCACCGGTCGCGCAGGACGCGCTTCTTCATTGGTCCGCCGATGCTGACGCGGGGCTCATCCCGTACGGGGCCAAGTGCGAGAACAGCCGCCTCTGCACCCCGAACAAACTGTACGAGTTCATTGCCGCTGGACTCCCCATGCTCGCGAGTGATCTGCCTGAGCTGCGACGCGTGATCGACGGGCAGGGCTTTGGTATGGTGGCTCGCCTTGTGGATGTGCCTTCGACAGCGCGCGCGATGGATGAGATGTTCCGCGACGCGACGCGGCTTGCCCAATGGCGGGTGCGCCTGATGGAGCGCCGCGCGGCGTGGGGATGGTCCGTGGAAGCCACACGGTTCGTTGCGCTCATCGAAGGGACACTCTCGTGACGAAGGTCGTCACGGTCCTCGGCGCCCGGCCGCAGTTCGTGAAGGCGTCAGTCGTGTCCAAGTCCTTCGCGGATGCTGGGGTGACCGAGCACATTGTCCACACGGGCCAACACTACGACCGCGCCATGTCCGACATCTTCTTCGAGGAGATGGGGATCCCCGCACCAACCCATCACCTCGGGATTGGCTCTGGTGCGCACGGCGCACAGACTGCCGCGATGCTGGCCGCGATCGAGTCCGTGCTCGTAGCCGAGACACCCGATTGGATGGTCGTGTACGGCGATACCAACTCGACGCTCGCGGGGGCGCTCGCCGCGGCCAAACTGCACATCCCCATCGCGCATGTGGAAGCTGGCCTTCGGAGTTTCAACCGGCGGATGCCCGAAGAGGTGAATCGCGTCACGACCGATCATCTTTCGACCCTCCTCCTGTGTCCCACCCACGATGCGCGAGAGCTCCTTCGTGCCGAGGGAGTCATCGGTTGTGAGCCAACGCACGGAGTCTGGAGGCAGGTCGAGGTCGTCGGCGATGTGATGTACGACGCGGCGCCCGCGTTCGGCAGCATCGCACGCGAGCGCTCGACTCTGATCGCCCGCCTTGGTCTCAAGCCCGGAGGGTTCGTCCTCGCCACGATCCACAGAGCGGAGAACACGGATGACCTCCATCGTCTCGGAGTCATCGTCGACGCGCTCGCCCTCATTGGACGGCGGGAGCGTGTGGTCCTTCCGGTACACCCGCGCACGCGGAAGGTGATGGAGGCTCGTGGGTTCGGATCGCGCCTAGGCGAGGCGGTCACGATGATTGACCCCATTGGGTACTTCGACATGCTGGCGTGCGAGTCGAACGCGAGGTGCATCGTGACGGATTCCGGGGGCGTCCAGAAGGAAGCATTCTTCGCGCAGGTGCCGTGCGTCACACTGCGAGACGAAACCGAGTGGCGCGAACTCGTCGATGGAGGATGGAACACGCTTGTGTCGCCCACGGATCCGCACGCGATCGCACAGGCGGTCGCCCAAGCCGGACCGGGTCGTCCACTGGCTGGTATCTACGGCGATGGCACCGCCGCCAAGCGAGTAGCGGCCCTCATCTCGAGCGCATCGAGTGCGCGAGTCGCGATGGTGTCCCAGTCAAGCGCGCGCCGCGCGTGATCGCGGCACCGTTGCGCCGTTGTGCGCAGTGTCGCCGCGTCCGCGACAATGAACTGGCGAAGTGAGCGTGCCAGTCCAGAGATATCGCCCGCGGGCGACCACCACCCGAGTTGTTGCGTCCGGACTGGATCGTCCTCATCAGGCGACGCTGCGATGACAGGCAGCCCACACGCAAGGTAGAAGGGCACCTTCTGAGGCGAAGTTCCGAACCGATAGAGGGGATGCGGCTTCCACGCGATGACCGCGGCGTTGCAAGTTCGCGCGAGCGCTTCAGTGTCGGGCTGCGGCAGCGACCCGAGGAACGCGAACACGCCCGGGCACTCGCTCTTGGCGGACGCCTCGAGTCGTGCTCGTTGTGTGCCATCTCCCACCATCACAACCGAGATTCGCGAGCGCTCGTCGGGACTGAGTCTGCCCGTCGCGGCGATCAAGTCCTCGAGCGCATTGGGCAAGCCCATCGCACCCGCGTAGAGAAGCCGGCGACGGCCGTCGGGCGTGCCCGCTTGTCGCGGGTCCCCATGCTCGTGGCTGATCGTGACACCGTTGGGCACATGGATGCACCTCGCGTTCGCCAATCCGAACGCTTCCGCGTGTCGGTGGAAGTGCGCAAGGGGGGAGAACACGAGGTCCGCTTCGCGCATGGCACGGCCCCGAACCGCTCGGCACGCGAGAACGAGTGGATGGATCCGCGAGACACCCCCGATGTCGACGAGGCTCTCAGGCCAAAGGTCGCGGACTTCGGGCACGAACATGGCCTCAGCGGCGCGCGCGGCGGCCCGCGAAGGACCCCACGCGAACGGCTGTGGACTCGACGCGACAATGGCGCTTGGACGGCCACGCTCGCGCGTGTGCGTACCGAGCGCACGGCGGCAGCCGCGAACAAAGTCCAGCATGTTGAGGAGCCGTGGTGCGGCATTGCCTCTGTACGAACGACACGGCACGAACCGAAAGAAGACACCGTCGACCTCGCGGTCGCGCGTCCGCGACGGCCCTTGGTCGCCGCCGATTGCCGTCGATGCGGTAACGATGGTCGTGGCGACACCGGCAGCGGACCAGCGGCGCGCTAACTCGTAGTGTCGCCATCCGGAACCGATGTCGGGTCCCCCGGCGTAGTGATTGACAATAACGACGGACCGTATCCTGCTCACGACCCTTCAGACGACTGCTTCGTGACAGTCCCGTCGCGAACGATGTATCGCGCGCCGGAATGGGGGCATCGGACCTCCCCGCAACCCGCGACCGGCAGATCGAGTTGTTCGCCAAACTCACTCATCCAGCCGATCTGCCGCGCTGGCACACCGACAACAAGCGCGTATGGCTTGACATCCTTGTTGACCACCGCACCGGCTCCGACGAACGCATGTTCGCCGATGGTGATCCCGCAGACGATCGTGCAGTTCGCGCCCAGGGTGGCACCGCGACCCACTCGCGTGTCGCGGTACTCATCTTTGCGCGTAATGGCGCTCCGTGGGTTGTACACATTCGTGAACACCATGCTCGGACCGCAGAACACATCGTCGTCGAGCGTGACATTGTCGTACACGCTGACATTGTTTTGGATTTTCACATTGTTGCCGATGACGACACGGTTCCCGACAAACACATTCTGGCCCAACGAGCATTTCTCGCCGACCCGCGCGCCGCTGCACACATGCACGAAGTGCCAGACTCGCGTCCCGGCGCCGATGGTCGCACCAGGGTCGACGATTGCGCTCTCGTGCTTGGTGTAGTTCACGCGTGGGCAACCTCGCGCAGCCTCGGGTGATAGTCCCCCGTGAGGCCCAGCGGCGTCGCGTCGCGAATCTCACCAACGGTCTCGAGCGCCACACGGTTCTCTTCAAGGCCGAATCCGCGCCCGGCGAGCATCTCCTCGTAGACGCGCGTGTGAAGGTCGGCGAATCCATCGGAGAACTCGACTTCATCGCCGGCGATCCGCAGTGACCGGTGCGTGCGGAGACCGCGTTCGCGCGCGGCGGTGGGCAGGTCCCTCACATCCACAGAGAGAAACCATCTGACCCGGGCCCGGGCGTACTCCAGAAAGCCGGAAGCCATCGACTGGGTGCGGGCGTGGACGCGACTGCCCTTCAAGCGTCCAAAGACATAATGCAGCATGTCGAAGAAGTGGACGCCGATGTTTGTCGCGACGCCGCCTGACTTCTCGACATCCCCCTTCCACGAATGGAAGTACCAGCTGCCGCGACCGGTGATGTAGGTCAAGTCGACATCGACCGTCTCGCCCCGCGGTGATGCGGCGATTCGTTCCTTCAGGGCGATGATCGCTGGGTGCAGGCGAAGTTGCAGCACCGTAAACACGCGCCGACCTGTCTCACGCTCAATCTCCGCGAGTCCGTCGAGGTTCCGCGCGTTGAGGAGAATCGGCTTCTCGCACAGGGCGTGAGCCTGCGAGCGCAGCGCAAAGCGGATGTGCGCGTCGTGGAGGTAGTTGGGCGAACAGATCGAGACATACTCGAGGGCGCGCCCGTCGCCAGCGCGTCGGAGCTTGTCGGTATGACGGTCGAATCGTTCGAACTCTGTGAAGAAGTCCGCATCCGGGAAGAAACTGTCGATGACCCCGACGGAGTCGCTCGGATCCATCGCCGTCACGAGCCGATTCCCGGTGTCCTTGATCGCCTTGAGGTGCCTCGGCGCAATGAAGCCCCCGACGCCAATGAGACCGAAGTTCGGCATGAACAAGAGCGTACCGGAGCCGCTACCGAAGCCCGAGCGTCAGCACGCGGCGGAGGTCGCGGCCGATGCCACCGATCTGCGTCCGGAACTCAGCCGCGTCTGGGTCGGAGCCGTTGCGTGATCGCAGCCAGCCCAGCACGAGAACGATCGCGCAGGCGATCGCGAATCCGCCGAAGGCGAACACCACGGCAAGCTGTGTGCGCTTCGGACTCGTACGGTTCAGTGGTGGTTCAGGAGACTGAAGGATCTCGATCGACTCCCGTCCTTCCTGCTCCTGAATCTTCGCCAACTCAAGCTGCTTCGTCAGCGTGGTGACGACTTCTTCTTGGACTCGGACAGCGAGCTTGAGCCTGTCCTGCTCAGCCTGAAGATCCGGCGTCGCGATTTTCCGGTTCCGTGCCGAGAAGGTGGCGAGCGCATCAGTGCCATCCAAGAAGAGCCTGTTGGCCGCGGCAAGTTGCTTCTCCACGAACTCCCGATTCTGTCTCGACTTCGCGCCGCGACCCTCTTCCCCGTGCTTTGCGATGCGCTTGAGGATGTTGTCCGCGACCTTGGCGGCGAGTGCGGGTGTCGAGCCAGGAACGCTCAGTGTGATAAGCCGCGCGGACTGCGCGGCGCCGACGGCCTTCGCAGCGCTAATCGAGATGGCCTTCCCCAGCGCTTCAGTGGCCCTCATGACGCGCTCGCGCTCGCTGTCACCCTTCACATCCATGATGTCGACAAGCGTTCGCATGGACTGTTCGTCGTCGGCGTACTGATCCGTGACGACGCCCTCAAGAAAAGTCGGACTTTGGACGAGCGCGATGTAGTAGTCCGCGGAGGTGTCCTCTCCCTCATCAAGGTTGGCGCCGCCCACCATCGCGCCCATCCGGCTGGCCACGCCGGGCGATCGCATCGGCAGGAACTTCGCCGTGGCCGTCCAAACAGGCGGCTGCATCAGACCGTACGCAGCGCCGATGGCCCCCGCAAGCACCGTCGCCGCGATGATCGTCCACCTTCGCGCGAGCAGCCGATTGACGATCGCGAGCAGCCGAATGGGTTCGGGCTCCATCTCATACGCCGCGCGATCGTGGTCCCCAGGGACCACAGACATCACTTCGCCTCCGTGGTGGGCCGAGCCGTCACGACGACGATGCTCCCCGCAGGCACAAAGGGATTGAACGGCTCACCCTTCGGCCCCGTGAGCATCGCACCATCGGGTGTAATGATGGCAACCTTGTCGAGATCGGCATTCGCCGTGAACCCGCCGCAGAGCGCGATGTAGTAGCCAAGCGGCGCGTCATCCGTGTACTGCACGATCGCGGGCTTCGCGACGGAACCCTTGACCTCGACCGTCCTCATGCGTTCGCTTTCGCGTTGCAGCGGCACGTCGACAACGCTGCCGGGCATGAGCGTCGGGTTCTCGTCGGCTCCGACGAGGCGCGTGGCGCGGTTGGGAGCCTGCACCGTCACACGCGAACGATCACCCTTCTCAAGCAGGCCGCCGCACAGCGCGAGGTAATCGTCCAGAGTCATCGCCGCACGGAACTGCGTCGCGATGGGCCGCTTCACGGCACCGCGGACTTCGACAGTTCCAGTGTTCTTCGGGATCAGTAGTTCGTCGCCATCGAGGAGTTCAAGGTTGGCTTCACTCGCCTGATCTGCGAGCGCGGCGTCGAGGTCGATCGTCATGGCGCTCGACAACGCCGCACCTGATCGGTCAGCCACGCGGAGCAACACGGCACCGGCGGGAAACGCCTCCCGTTTGAGTCCGCCGCAGAGTCGGACGAGATCGGTGAGCCGAGCTCCTTCACGCCCGAGCGTGTAGGTGCCCGGATAAAAGACCTCGCCCCGGATCGTTCCCACCGCCATCGGCTCCCATCCCTTCTGGTGCCGAATCGTGACGCGGTCATCGGGCATGAGCGGCGTGCGCACCCGTTCCGCACCACGGCCGCCATCGAGCGCAACAACAAGGACCGGAGGCGCATCAGACCCACCTGACCCGAGCGTTCTCGCAACGAGAGCTTCGGGCCGCACGGCCTGAGAAACAAGTCCGCCAGCCATCACAATCAGATCCTCGAGTGAGAGCCCCTCGGAGTACTCGAACACCCCACCCTTGCGCACGAGTCCGTCGACGACCACGGTTGGGGAGCCCGTGAGGTCCTTGTATGTGTGGATCTGCACAACATCGCCATCTTCGAGCGGCATGTTGGCTGTCGGCTCCTTGCGAAGCAGGGCACCGAGATCGAACGCGATGGTCTTCGTCCTGACGGCTCCGGGAATCTGGCGTCTGACATGCGCGAGGTCCATGTAGGTCGCCTTCGCAAAGTCGGGATCTTGGAATCCGCCGCGTGTGAAGAGGATGTCGTAGAGCGTCATGCCCTGCGCGAGGACGGCCGCGCCCGGCTCCTTGACATGCCCCGCAAGCGTCACGCTCTTGTCATTGCCCGCGAGTCCCCAACTCGATTGCACGAGGACGGCATCCATCTCGCGAAGGTCAAAATCCCCGTCCGACGAGGCGCTCCTCACGAACCCACCGGTGACCGCCTTTTCGTAGAGGCCAGTGAGCGAGAAAATCTGGAGCCGCTTCGAGAAGTCATCTTCCGTTCGGATCAAGTCGGCGCGCTCGAGGAATGCGTGCTCGCGCAGTCCTTCGCCCTTGCTGATGAGATCTGAGAGTCGCATACCCGGCCGCCACTCGTAGGTTCCGGCGCGCTTGATGCCATCACCGCTGATGGACACAACAGGCCGACGGACCTGCACGCTGTCGCCAATCGTGAGGATGTCGCGGTCGTTGAGCGCCATGTTCCCGTTCTTGGTCATGAGCAGTGCGTCGAGGTCCACATCGAGCACGCTCTCGCCGACATTGGGAATCGTCCGGCGAAGTTGCACCTGCTTGAGGTACGCCTCGGGAGTTGTACCGCCCGCGAGTGCGAGCAATTCGCGAACGCCTTCATCGCCGATCAACTCGTACGCCATGGGCCGCCGGACTGCACCTGTCACGCGCACGCTCTTGGCCTTGAGCGGCACGAAGATGTAGTCGCCAGGCTGAACCCTGATCTTGCGGAAGTCGATCTCGCCGCTGAGGACGAACTTGTAGAGGTCCACCGAGTCCACGCTGCCGTCCTTGCGCCGGATCTTCACATCGCGAAGCGTGCCCGTAGGTCTGACGCCGCCAGCATTGGTGAGAGCGTTGATCACATTGGCGACCGTTGCGCTCATCCCGTACGCGCCCGGCTTCTCAACCTCCCCAACGATGTAGACGAGCATGGGATGGATCTTGCCGAGCCGGACATCGACGAACGCACTGCTCTTGCTGGGGTCGCCGGCGTTGATGTAGGCCGCGTAAATCTGCGAAAGGGCGCGCACGACGAGCCCCTGAAGATCCTTGAGCGCGATGGCGTTTGTCTGGATCCGCCCGCCGCCCTCGGGAAGTTCGAGGAATCCATCGTCGCTCACCTTCAGGTTCATCGTCTCATTCATCGCTCCCCAGATTGAGATGACGACCTCGTCGCCGGGGCTCAGGAGATACTCATCGTCCACGGGTCCCGACACAATGGTGCCTGCGGCGCTGCGGAACGCGTCGTAGCCGAAGCCGTCCGGGGCGGCCGCGGAAGGAGCGCTTGCGGTAGCCGCGACGGGAGCGTCCGCGGGGGCGATGGCGACTGGTGCCGTTGACGCCGGTGCGACCTGAGTCGCCTGATTGGTGTCTTTCTCCTCAGGGAGTTTCGGCTCCGCTTGAAACGCGAAAACGGCGGCGAGTGCAACGATGTGTGTGATCATGGTGTGATGAGAGCTCCGACGGGTTCGAGTGCGGGCATCCTAATGCGGGCGGATGTACTCGGTTGTGTTGGGCGCGTCGACCGCCACGACGACGATCGCCCGAATGGGCAACTCACTCGCGGCGACGCCGTTGCCAGCGGTGACTCGCCTTTGACGAGACTCCCGAACTCGGCGGGGGCCCTCTCGACTTCGAGCGCCGCACGGATCTCCTCCTTCAGGTCGCTGCGCTCGCGATGGCAACCGACACCACGCGGATCGTCTCGTGCGTACTCGCCAATGACGGCTCCAAGGACGCTCGACATCGTCGGGTCCATCAACCGGTTCACGACTGCCCGATTCTCGGCGGTCCTTTCGCAGCCACACGGGTGGAACGGTCGTCACGCATGCGGCCGACACGCCGCTGTGCCACCTCTATCTCACGCTCGCCCGCTCCGCGGGTGCCACGATGACGCAGTTCGGCGACTCGACCGCCCAGCAAGTCTCAACTGAGTTCGTCGATGATCGTCTCGATCGGGCGCGACGGCGCGGAGCCGAGCAGCCGACGCACCTTGCCAAGGTCCGGCGTGCGCCGTTCCATGTCCTCGAAACCTGGGCCGTAGATGTCCCGTGGCGCGACGAACTCAATGCGAGATCGACCTCCGCACGCGCCGATCACACGCTGCGCCAGATCGGCGATGGCGATCTCCCGGTCGCTGCCAACATTGACGACTTCGCCGAGGGCGCGCGGACACTCCATGAGCCCCACAAGCATCGCTACGGTGTCGCCCACATGGGAGAAGCAGCGCGTCTGCGATCCGTCGCCATGAACTCGGACAGCCTCACCCGCTCGCGCCGACCGAACAAATGCAGGAAGCACCATCCCATAGCGAGGACTCTGGCGGGGACCGACCGTGTTGAAAATGCGCGGCACGACAATCTCAAGCCCGCGCTCATCGCGGTACGCCAGCGCGAGGAATTCGTCGAGCGCTTTCGTGCACGCGTACGACCATCGCCTCGTGCTCGTGGCTCCAATTCGCCAGTCGTCCGCCTCGGCCAAAGGGCGCGCCTGCGCCGACCCCATCTTGCCGTAGACCTCGGAACTACTCGCGACGAGGATCCGCGCGCCGGCTCTGGCCGCAGCGGCCAGGGCGTTCTCGGTGCCGTGGGTGTTGGTGACGATCGTGTCGATCGGCCGTTCCATGACAAGCTTCACGCCGACGGCCGCGGCCAGATGCCAGACCCGCATCGCCCCTCGCGCCGCATTGCACAGCGCGGCGGCATCGAGAATGTCCCCCTCAACGAACTCAAACCGCGGGTGCGATCGGAACGGGGCAAGATTCGCAAGCGTTCCGGTCGAGAGATTGTCGTACGCCACGACGTCGTCCCCGCGTGCCAAGAGTGCCTCGCACAAGTGGCTGCCGATGAACCCGGCTCCGCCTGTGACCAGCGACTTCATCGCCATCGTGTGCGAAAGGTACACATCGCCGCGAGCACAATCACGGGATAAACCACAACGAAGATCCCCATCGCCAGCCGCGAAAAGAGCCGGTCAGGACTCCACAGTGCGGACACGACAACGAAGGAGAGGCCACTTCCCGCGCACGCCCACGCGACACGGCGACCGACTTCCGCGAACGATGCCCCGTGCCACTTGCGCCAATAGGATCCCGACGCACAACTCGCGCTCACGCAGCAGGCGATGACGAGCGGCAGGCTCCACGAAATCGAGTTGGTCAGTTCGGGCGGAATCGTCCAATCCCAGCGCACGAAGTAGCCCAGTGACAGGGCCGCCGCCGCGAACGAGACATCAAGGATCGCCTTCGCGAACGGCTCATAGGCCTCGCGTCGGTGCGCCGCATCAGCGCGCGCGACATGGGCGGCGTCATCCATCGCGATCGCGAGGCGCACGAGTCCCGCAACAGCCCCGACGAGCACGAGTCCCACGACGCCGCCGGCTACCGGCAGCGCGAGCCACCCGCGCGCCGCACTCACCACCATCGCCCCACCGAGCGCAGCAGCAATCGACACGGCGAGTGCGACACGCGGGCCACTCCATCCGCGCAGTGCGAGGCGATGCGTTGTGTGGTCGCGCCCGCCCACCAGTGGACTCTGGCCCCGTCGGGTTCGTGTGGACGACACGACGATCATGTCCACGAGCGGTGCAAGCCCGACACCCACAGCGGCCACGGCGATCGCGAGCCAACCGATCGCGACTGAGTCCATCGTCCATTCGCGCCCCCACGCCAACGGCAACGCGGCGAGCAAGAATCCGAGCATGAGGGAGCCGCCGTCGCCCATGAAGATGCGTGCGCGCGGCCAGTTCTGCACCAGGAATCCGCCGGCAACACCCGCACCGGCGCTCGCCACGATCCCCACGACAAGCCCGCCCGGACTCGCCAGCGCGGCGACCGCGCACGCGGCAAGCCCCATGACGGCGGCGCTCGCAGCCACGCCGTCCATGTTGTCGAGCATGTTGAGTGCGTTCATCATGGCGACGATCCACACGATTGCGATCGCCGTGTCCAGCGCTGGCGCGCCAGTGATGACGACGCCGCCGCAGCCCCACAGGAACGCGCACGCGCACGCGGTTTGCGCTGCCAGTTTCGCGGGTGGTCGGACGTGGACAATGTCATCGACCACCCCGACGAGCGCGGCAAGCA